>Ga0173483_10000002_pt1 | contig 59657 bp, 98 predicted proteins | sample NitcycUS178409R2_FD_122621 | JGI IMG/M metagenome (GOLD analysis project Ga0173483, IMG submission 122621) | Soil microbial communities from Arlington Agricultural Research Station in Wisconsin, USA - Nitrogen cycling UWRJ-S178-409R-2 (version... | ecosystem: Environmental > Terrestrial > Soil...
CGCGCGAGCCGCGAGGACCCAGGACGACGCCGACGACCAAGCCGTCTCCTCATCCGGCGCCAGCTCGTCAATTCGGCTCCTGGCGGCCTGCGGATAGCTGTCGTAGACGTCGCCGATGTAGGAGCCTAGAGCGATGGCGCATACCGCGGCGGACTCGTAGTCACGCGCAGCCGCCGCGCAGGTCTCGAACTCCTCGACGTCGCCCCGGGTCACTTCGGTGTTCATCGGCTTCATGTCACCATGATAGCACTGCGGTTGACGTTGTCAACAGTCAGACGTCAGCGCTGGCAACCCCAGCGAACACCTCGCGGCCGAACGGGTCGAGGCGCACGAGCGCGGTGAGCCCAGCGGCGCGAAGCTCCTCCCAGATTCCGACCTCGCGGCCGTCCCGGTATAGGACCTTGCTCGTGGCCGGCCCATTCGGGCCGGAGACCCGGGGCTGCGCCCCTAGCCAATTCGCGCACTCGGTCAGCGAGCCAACCGGTCCGATGACCTCCCTCGGACGGATTCCGCTGTCGTCGCGCCACACGGCGCTGTAGATGGCCATGTCAGATATCCTCGGCTGGTAGGTCACCGATGGCATCGGCTGCGAGCTCGTCATGGCGGTCCAGTTCGGATGCCACCGAGTTGATGGCGTGCACGATGTCGTCCCCCACATCCAAGAGCAGGCCGCTCCGCAGGCTGCGCTCGCCCTGCCAATTCGAGTCGCTGCCCCCGTAGACGAGCGTGCGCCCGTCTACGTGTTGCCGCACCTTGAGCCAGGCGGTGCGGTTCGCCTGCGCCGGAATGGTGGGGTTGTCTGACCACGAGCTGGCGGCGATGACCGGCCAACTCGCATCCGCGATGCGTACTGGTGCCCGATTGCTGAGGGTGATGGTTCTGGTGTTGCTCATGGTGTTGTCCTTACGCGTCGTGCTCGCAACTTGAGCAGTTGCGGGTGCTCGGAACTAGCCCGCCGTTAGGGTCCTCCCGAGAGCCGCATGAGCAGCCTGTCCACTTGCCACGGCCGTACGAGCGGCGAGGCATATCAGCGACGATGACGCGCTCCGTCGAGATAACGGCCGTGGCCGAGCGGCACGAGATGTGACGGGCGGGCGCGCCCTTGCTCCACTCGACTCGAGTACCCGGAACAATCCTCCGCGAGCCGGGCCTTGATCATCGCGGCCGCGCCACCGGTGCCGAGCACGCCATCCACGAGCGCGTGCTCCACCGCGTACGTGGGCGCCTCCGGCGTGTAGTGCGCGGTCTGCCATGACCAGATCTTCGCGCAGAGGATCAGCGCGTGATCGTGTCCGCCGGCTAGGCCGAGCAGACGCGCGAGCGTCGCGAACCGCAGATCGGTCCACGCGCCCTCCTCGATGTTGACGCGGGTTGCTGTCAACGTCCCACCATGTCCGGTGTCCGGACGGTGCCGAGCTCGCTGTCGAGCTTCAAGGCGTCACCTCGAGTCGAAGCTCGCGCGGTCACGCTGCTGCCTCGCAGAGGCCGTGTCGCATGCAGCCCTCGCCAGCTCCTGGCGGCTGCCACTCCCCGCGCTTGCTGTTCGCCCACTCGATCGCCTGATCGATCGGCAGCGGCACATGGCGGTTGTCGCCGCCATGAAAGCTGAACATCGAGCGCACCATGAAAGATCGTCCCGCTGCCGCGTCGCGAGCCGCGCCTGCCTCGTTGAGCTGACGTTCGATCTCGCGGATGCGATCGATGCGCTGCGGGTCCGTGCGCGCGACGAGCGCGATCTCGCTCTTGCGCGCGTGGATGCAGGGCCAGCATCCGACGCGGCTCGCGCCGAGCTCGTAGAGGGGATTCATCTCGAGACCGTGCCGGCGATGGATCGCTGCGACGTCATCGGTGGACCACGTGACGAGCGGTCGCCACACTTCGAGGTCGAAACCGTCCGACCACTCCCACTCCGGCATTTGCGATCGCGCGCGCGACTCGGCGCGCCGGATCCCGACGGCATTGACAAGTTCGTCGCCATGCGCCGCGCGGGCTGCGAGCCAGCGTTGCACCGGAACGACTTTGAGTAGCTCGGTGCAGAAGCGCATCACGCGCGACGGAAACAGGCCCTTCTTCATCACGAGCGCGGCGAAGTCGAGCTCGCCGCGGATCTCGGTGATCGGTCCGAGCTTGTCGGCGAGCGGCCCGCGCAGGTAATCGTACGTGGCGGGATGCTCCCAGCCGGTGTCCATGAACACGCGCTCGTGCTCGACGCCGAGCTCGCGGAGGTAGAGCGACATCGCGGCCGAGTCCTTGCCACCCGAGATCGACGCGATGACGCGCCGACCGGCGAGCCGATGCAGCGCGGCAGCGCGCGGCGAGAAATCCATGGTGAGTTGTGGCGGCATCACGCGGCGCGCTCCCATCGCAGCTTCGTCTGCGTCGGGTGCTCGTCGACGCGTGGGCGCTCGCGCCGCGACCACGAGCCGCCGCCCGTCTCGCCGATCAGCCGCCCGATGGCCTCTTCTATCATCTTCTGGATATCTCTCATGATTCTCCTGTGTCATGGTTGACACGTGCCAACATGGCGCATGTCGATGGTTGTTTAGACAGAACGGTCTATCTGTTTTGTACTAAGGTCTTAGTAGATCTCTGGCCTGAATCGTCTACGGGGAGGGGGTGGCGCTGGTAGGAGTCGAACCTACGTAAACCGTCGACACGACGAGGCCAGAAAACAGGGCCCCTGCGGGCGCCTCACCGAGCCCTAGGGTCCAGCCGGCGAGAGCGCAGAGGAGGACCGCGGTCACTTGGTAGGCTCGATGCTGAACTTGCCGTTCAGTTCCGTCACGTGCCACCCCGCCTCCGCGCTTTGGCGGATGACCTCTGCCTTATCTGCAGCAGAGACGAGCATGCGCCATGGCCCGGCGTGGGCGGGGTAGTTGCCCCGCGCCTCGAGCACGGTCGACTCGAGCTCGAGGATGATGGCGGCCACCGTGCGGAGGTTGAGGGTCGGCTGGTTGCTGAGCCGGGGGTCGCTGGGTCGAATCATTGGCCTACTGTGGGGCCTGCAGCTGACGTTGTCAACACTGAGCGTTGACTGAGTAGCAGGTGTCCTGGTAGGAGGGCATGCATCCACCCTCGAAGTCAGTCCAGGTGCACCCGGTCGTGTAGCACTCGATGAGCCAGGTCTCTATGGCTTGGGCTCCGCCCGCGAGCCGAAGCTGAGGCGCGCTGAGAATCCTCACGCTCTCCAAGGAGAGCGACAACTTGCTGATGGATTTTTTCATGTCGTCATGTCTGTAGACGATGTCAACCGGAATGTCCATGGCGCATGTCGCTGCGCTCCACGGCACGAATCCTGCTGTTGACACGGTCCGCCAGGTGTGCTCCGATGACACGTATGAGTGGTCAGGACACGCTCGAACGAAGGTTACCCGTATGCGATGGCGCCTGGCACGCGATGCTCTGCATCGAGGCCGGCAAGATGGGCCTCACCGGTACGCGCCACGGCATGCCAGACCGCTGGGATTGGGGCGTGACCCTGGACTCGCTCCTCAACGCGCAGGCCGATTGGACGCGCGACGACAAGGAGCTCAGAGAGCTTACGCCGTCGCAACGCATCGACCTGTTCGCGCACCAGTCGGCCGTCGCGCTGCGCCTACGCAAGCACTGGAGCCGGACGAATCGCATCAGTCTCGGGACCTACGCTGGGCGCCCTCGACCACATGACGAGTGGCGCCTGTGAGGCAGGCCGGTCTGCTGTTCAGGCGCCTCGAGCGTGACCCGGAGCTGCGGCTTCGCCTGCGCGCCAAGCTCGGCTACACGCCGCACGAGGACGGCGCAGCCCTCGACGACGTGGCCATCAAGGCGGGGCTCGAGCGTCGGCTCGTGGAGGATGAGGTCAAGTGACCGACCCGCTGCCCAAGGAGTCCAAGTGAGCGATGACCCCAAGCTCGAGCTCGTCGAGGAGCCCGAGAATGGCCGCTTCGTGGAGCTTGACACCGATCTGACACAAGAGCAGGTCGCCGACAACCTCCGCAAGTCGTTCGCCATCTCCACGAAGCGGCGCCAGGCGAAGCGCAGGGCCCGCATCGACGGCGAGGTCAGCGCGGAGCTGGCTGAGGCGAAGCAGATGAACCGAGCTGGGGCGCTGCGATTCGGCAGCGACGGTGAGGTCAAGTTCTACTGGGCGGCGTGCGCGTGCAAGTGGCACAGCCTCAGGGCCGACGACCCGGAGAAGGCGCTGCGCGAGTACGACGCGCACCCATGTGCCATCGGGCTCTACGACAACAGCGCGGTAGACCGCGAGCTGCGTATCGTCGAGGGCCGACTCGAGAAGCGCGCGGCCTCATTGCTCGCGCGCAACGAGGTCATGCCCGACGGCGCCATCTACAACAGCATGAACCCGCGGCCGGTCGACGATGCAGCGAAGACCGGCGCGAAGCAGATGACCCAAGATGAGGAGCAGGAGCTGCGGTTCTCGCTCTTGGAGTTGAAGCGATGAGCCGGCCACCACCAGGAGAGGGTATATCCATTTCCACGCTGGAAGGCGTGGACCCTGCCATGATTTCGGCAGTGATGGCGGAGGATGATTACGTCTGGCTGCAGATGGCGCGCGACGGCCGCAATGGTAATTCAGGCTCATCGGTTGTGTCGCTCGTTCTGCCGGCGATGTCTGCGGTGACCCTCGCGCGCTTCCTCTTGCGTTGCGCCGGGGAAGACAAGTGAAGTGCCAGGCTCAGGGCTGCGAGCACGATGGGCCTGATGTGAGGCCGGTAACCATCGAGCGTACTGGAGGCGGCTCTGCGAGTTCGAATGTCTGCGATGCGTGTTACGAGCGCGCGATGTCCGAGTTTCATGCTCTGCAGGCTGAGTGGGGCGCGCTCATCGCCGAGGGCGTGCACCCTCGCATCGCCAACGCTCGGATGATGGCGAAGGTGGGTCGCTCGTCATGAGCGTCGTGCGCGGCCGTATCCCTGCGCGCTTCGTCGGCGGCCCCATGGACGGTAAGGTCGTGCGCGGTGTACAGGCGAGGCACTTCATCGCATGGGACATGGCGGGTGGACCCGTCAGCATCTACACGCGCTACACGGTGTGGGAGCCGTACGAGTTCGTGCCGAATCCGCCGGAACCCAAGCCGGTGGAGTTCGTGTACCGCTTCGACGCCAAGGAGACCGCGGCTTGGCATGAGCGGCGTGCAGGCGAGGCACTTCAGCACATGCATCGGATTGGCCTGTGATTCGGGCCCCGCGCGCCTCAGACCAGAGCTACGTCGCCTCGACGTGGCACAAGAGCATCCTGCGCGGTACGTACCCGCACGAGCGGCATCGGTCTGCGCGTAGCGGCCCTCAGCTCACGGCGCTTATCGACGCTGTGCTCGACCGCAAGGACACGAAGGTACTCGTGCGGGCTCGACCGCATGACCCGGACGCCATCATGGGGTGGGTTCTGTTCGTCGAGGGTGCAGGGATTCCGGTCGTCCACTACGTCTACACGAGAGCCGACGACAGGGAAGGCGGCATCGCGACCGCTCTCCTGTTCCAGGCCGGCGTCAGGAAAGACCAGCCCGTCGTCTGCACGAGCGATGGGCCGGACAGCGCACTTCTTCGTGCTCGTTACCCCTTGGCGACGTACATGCCGCTCGCCGAGTTCCTCCGACCAGTGAAGGTGTCATGAACGAACTCAAGACGCGGACCGTGTACGTGGTCATGCAAGACAACGGCGCCAGGAAGGACAGGCCGGTTGCCGTGCGCAACAGCATGGACGACGCTGCCCGGCTCGTCGCCTTGCACGTCATCGATGAGGCCAAGAGCGAGCTAACCATGCCCGGCTACAACCATCTCTACATCGTCAAGGTGACCGATGCGGTATGAACTCCTTGGGGACCGCTTGCTCGTCAAGGTCATGGAGACCAACCAGCGCACGCGCGGCGGTCTCTGGATTCCGGAGATTGCGACCGACGGCACTCCGTGGCTTAAGGCCGAGGTGCTTGAGGCTGGCACCGGTCGGCTCATGACCACGGGCGCGCTCGTCCCGCTGCATGTGAAGAAGGGTGACGTGGTCGTGTTCTTTCGCTCGATGCAGGCGGGCGACCAGCTCGTGGTGCCCCTCGACGATGGCGAGGAGGGACTCGTCATCCGCGAGACAGCCTGCTTGGCTATCCTGCACGACCTGTCACCCGTGACGCCCATCCTTGGGGCCGACGGGAAGGCCGTGGTGCTCCAGTGATGCGCCTGAACTTCGTCAGCTTCAACAGGGTCGTCACCCTCGGCTCGCTCGCGCAGGAGTCGTGGAGCTACGACACCGGGCTCAACGGCCCTGGCGGCGGCAAGACGACCGTGAAGGAGCGCGGCGACATGGGCCTCGAGTTCACGTACGAGGCGGGTCCCATCTCGCGCGTCATCGTGGTGCCGTGGTCGAACATCGCGCATGCAACGTGGCTCAGGGTCGCCGACGAGAAAGCGAAGGCCAAGTGAATATCGAGGACGAGGTGGTGACCACGACCGTGGGCGCGCTACGGCGGCTTTACCAAGCCTGCACCGATAGGCAGTCGGCTATCGTCGGTCAGGCCATGGCCGACCGGGACGTAACTGAAGCCAACGAGGCTTACAAGAAAGCCTCCGCATCTGCATCCAAAAGCGTCGACGAGGCGCTGGAAGCCCTGGATGTCATCCTGAAGGGTTCGAATTGGCACGAGCGGTATGTGCTGGGACGAAACATAGGTCCGTCCGAGCCGCTGCCCGGGGAGGGTCCGAAGTGACTCAGGCCGAAGACGCGATGCGCAGGCACTTCGAGCGCCATACGACGGTCGACGTACCTGTGGTCGATGACCCGCCTGACGTGGTCTCGTCTGCGCCGCACACGCTGCTCATCGGCGATGAGCGCGATGCGTATGAGGCGTTTCGTGTTGCGGCGGCGGAGCTCGCGCGTGTGCAGGGCGACGCTACCGCCAAGCTCTCGGTGGCGCAGGACGCATACCGCGCAGCGCTGGCGCGTTTGAGCCGCGAGGCGACCAAGCAGGGCTGAGTGGACCGGTCGCGCGCAGAGCTCCTCCTGGCTGAGCTCAAGCGTCGGCGCGCCGCGGAGCTCGACCGCGCAACGAACGAGGACCGCGCAGCGAAGCTGAGAGGCTTCTTCTACCCGAAGCAGGCTGCGTTCTTCCGCTCGAAGCACCGGCGCCGCGCGACGAAGAAGACGCGGCGCTCTGGCGCCACCACCGGCGGGTGTCATGAGCTGCTTGCGCGCTCCATCACCATCCGCGACTTCGCGGCGGTCTACGCGGCGACGACGCTCGCGGAGGCCAAGAGCCGCGTGTGGCGCTCGAAGACCAAGAACGGCTTCGTCGATATCATCGAGCGTCACGGTGAGAGGCTGAACCCGGAGGCGACACCGCCGCGGTTTCGGCTTGGCGCTGTCGTGGTCACGGTGCGCGAGGGCGACCTCCAGCTCATCTTCGACAACGGCTCGAGCATCACGCTGTTCGGTGCGAACCACGAGCAGGCGACGACGAAGCTCAAGGGCGAGGCCTACGCCGTCTATTGGATTGACGAGGCGCAAGACTTCACGTGGCTCGAGGCGTTCTACAAGGCGACTATCACCGCCGGTCAGACGGACTTCGAGGGCGAGGTGTGGTTGACCGGGACGCCCTGCCAAGACCTGCAGGGCTTCTTCTACGAGGTCACCAAGGAAGAGGCGCACGAGCGCCTGAAGGGTTGGGAGGTGCACCACTTCGCGGTCACGGACAACCCGTTCTACGGGCGCGTGATGTGGGAGGACGGGAAGTGGTTCGTCGTCGACAACATGTACGGCGCGCCGAAGCTCACGCCCGAAGAGTGGGAGGCGCACAAGTACGGGCCGTTCGCGACCGAGGCCGAGGCCGAGGCGAAGTCCGTCGAGGTCCGCTGGGAGCGCACCGCGGGCGAAGCGAAGCGCGAGAACGGATGGGACGACGAAGACCCGGACTTCCTGCGCGACTGGAAGGCCATCTGGGTCAAGGGCGACGCGCGCTTCGTGTACGACGTCCACAAGGTGCCCGACCACGAGCTCGTCTACGCGCCGATGCGACTGGCGCCTGATGGCTACCCGGACATCACGCGTGCGCTCATGGACCTTCCGGGTTGGGCGGACCGCCGCGAGTACCTGCTTGGCGTGGGCTCAGACCTCGGCACCACGCGCGCGTTCTCTTGGGTGCTCGTCGCCTGGTCTCAGCTCGACCCTATCCTGTACGAGGTGGCTTCGTGGAAGAAGACCGGGCTCGACTACAACGAGATGGCGGCGGCGCTGCGCGCGGTGCAGGCGCAGACCAGGGTTGGTCTGTGGGTCGCGGACGCCGGCGGCGGCGGCAAGCCGGCGGTTGCGGGGTGGAGCAAGGAGTGGATGCAGCGCTACCAGCTCCCCATCACCGAAGCCATAAAGCCTAATAAAATCATGGCGATTCGCCAGTGGAACGCGGACATCCGTGCGCGGCACTTCCAGTTCCGAGAGGGCTCGCCGCTCCTCGCCGAGATGAAGGCCCACCGCTGGGCGCCGCTGCGGACGTCGGAGGGCAAGCTCATCGAGGACCCGAGCTCGCTGCGCGACGTGTGCGACGGCGGGCTCTACATCCACCGGCACAGCTACCACTTCCGGTGGCGCCTGCCGGTGGAAAAAGTCAAGACAGGAAGTCCGGAATGGGCTATACGTGAGGAAGCGGAGCTACTTGATGGAGCCCAAGGCAACTATGACGGGTGACGCTGCACAGGTTGCGGCCCTGCTTGAATGGGCGCTGGAGCGCGGCGTGCGCTTCGATGCGGTCACCGTCGGTGGATGTCACGTCGTGCTTGGGGCCGTGCCCATGGTCGAGCAGAAGCGCCAGGAGCGTGCGCCGCTGCCGGCCATCTACGAGCAGTACGGCGGTGAGCTCTGGAAGCAAGCGGTGAGCCTCGGCGGGGCCGGCGGCGACTCCGACAGCGGCAGCGACCTGGAGCCTGCGCTCGATGGGGGCGGGCGATGACTTCGTTCAGCCACGCCATCCCGCGGCCGGAGTATGGCCCCCATCAGCTCGGACGCGACCCGGCATTCGAGATTCTGGCAGCGGTCGACGACATCGAATCCATGCATCCGGCTGATAAGCCGAAGCACATCGAAGACCTCCTGTCGCGCTACACTGCTGCACAGTTCGTCGACGCGTTATTCTGCTCGCGCCAAGGTGGATACACATGACCGCGCTCGACGGAGGGTCGAGGTGAAAGAGATGCTGGCGACGATTTCAGATGACACGGCCACGAAGGTGGACCGAGACCGCAAGATGTTCGGCGAGGGCTGGCTGCGCGTGACCTCGGACGGTCGCGTGGAGCACGTCCCTGTTGCTCGCGTGCAAGTCCTCCCCGAAGACAACAGCTGGCGTCACGAATGGGCCCCCGTCAAGGCGGACGAGGCAGCGCGGCGACTCGCGGACGCCGAGTACCGACGCGTCTGGAGCGGCAAGTGAGCGCGCTCGACGCCGCTGACCCCGAGCTCCTCGCCGAGCGCGAGCGCGGGCTTGCTGCGCTCGGTCCGCGTCCGCCGTGGTATCGGTTTCGCGCGCGCCGACTCCACGATATCAAGCGACGTGCCATCGAGGCCGTGGACTTCTCGCGATTCGCTGCGGAGTTGCGCAGGATATATATGCCCGCGCTTGTGGTCGGGCTATCGAAGCGGGCCAGACCGGGCGCTGTTCTCAAGGTCGACGCCCGAGGGCCGTATCGCGTCGCCGGCGTGGTGCGCTGCCCGCTCTGCGGCGAGCACGCCGGCGATGTCGAGGTCGGACGATGCGGCGAGTGCGTCAAGGCCATCAGGTGGTCCCGAGACCAGAGGTCTGAGTGACCGACCCGACGGAAGACGAGCGCGAGAGGAAGTTCTACGCATCTGTGCCGCGGCGGACTCATCGTGTGATGATTTGCGACGAGCATTGCGGATGGTACTGGAGCAACGGCTTCATCGAGATGTTCGACGCTGAAACCTCTGGCAGGGAATCAGGTATCGCCCGTGTCAATGACACCTGAAGCGACGTAGCAAAGACGTCGCCGACCGCCGCACGGGGCGGCCTGCGGACGACGAGCCCGAGTTCACCACGACGCGGTGGTGGAAGTCGAGGGGCCGAGAGCAGGCGTTGGCGTTCTGGAACTGGACCGACGCGCGCCGCACGTACCTTCGCGGCTACAACGCGCTCGACCTCATCCACGAGGCCATCTACGAGGGGCGCCCGGTTGGGCGGCGACTGACGAGCGCCGCGAACGACTTCCTGCGCAAGCAGAAGTTCGCGTCGTCGTACCTGAACATCTTGCAGTCCATGGTGGACACGGTGGTGTCCAGGCAGTCGAAGCGTCGGCCCCAGGTGGTTATCGGCTGCGACGATGCCGAGTACAGCGAGAAGCTGTACGCCAAGCGCGCCTCGCGCGTCTTCCGGAAGAAGCTCACGGCGCCCGACATCGAGCGCATGCGTCCGATGCAGATTCGCGACGCCGTGGTGCGCGGCGACGGGCTTATCAAGGTCTTTCGCAACGGCAACGACGTGGACCTTGAGCGCGTTCCACGCTCGGAGATTGTGTTCGATGACGCCGAGGCCGTGAACGGCTGGCCGCAGACGCTCGCACAGGTGAAGCGCATCGACCGCGACCAGCTCGCGGCGATGTTTCCCGAGGCGCGGAAGCGCATCATGAAGCTCCAGCCTGCGAGCCGTGATGCATGGTCGCCGTACGACTACGACATGCCCATCGATAACTCGCACGTCGAGGTGTGCGAGGGATGGCACCTGCCGAGCATCCCTGGTGCCGAAGACGGTCGCCACTGCATCGCCGTGCGCGACGGCGGCGAGCCGCTGTGCGAGCGGATGTGGACTCGGCCGCGTCATCCATTCGGGCGCATCCAGTGGACGCCGCCGATGCGCGGGTTCTTGGGCATCGGCCTCGTGCAGCAGCTGGCGGGCTCGCAAAACAAGGTGAATGAGCTGTGGGCGGACCACCAAGAGGCGCTGTACTGGGGGTCGGCGCTGAAGGTGTTCACGCAGCGCCAAGCGAACGTGGACAAGAACCACATGCGCGCGCGGCATCCCGCGGTTATCGAGACCGACGGCCCGGTGCCGACGTTCGTCGCGCCGAATCCGGCCTCGGTGCAGGCGATGGAGTCCATCCGCTGGACGATTCAGCAGATGTACGAAATCAGCGGCATCTCGCAGGCGAGCGCGGCGAGCAAGAGCCCGATGGGTCCAGCCGCGAGCGGCAAGGCTATCGAGACCGTCTATGACATCGAGAGCGACCGCTTCGCGCAGTTCGAGGGGCAGGTTGCTCAAGCGACGGTCGACCTCGGGCTCTGTATCCTTGACGAGGCGAAGGAGATGAAGCTCGACTACGACTCGGACGAGTCCGATGAGAAGGACGAGCTCGCACCTTGGGTGAAGCGCATCGACTGGAAGCGCTTCGACTTCGAGGACGGCGGCTATCACCTCGCGCCTGAGCCCGTCGGGTTCCTTCCCGACTCGCGCGGCGGCAAGCTCGAGGCGCTCAACGACCTCGCGAAGATTCCCGGCCTGTTCACGAACCCGATGCAGATGGCGTCGCTGTTCGATGAGCCCGACATCGCGCGCGCGAACCGGCATCTCCTTGGGCCCTACCGGATGCTCGAGAAGGTCATGGAGATGCTCGGCGACGAGGACATCCCGGAAGAGGACTGCACGCCGACCCCGTACATGCTCTCGCCTCCCGGTCTCGCCAAGGAGATGTGCGAGGGCGAGCTTGGCAACGCGTACGCCGAAGAGGCGAGCGATGAGGTTATCGGCCGCTATCGCTGGTTTCTTGGGATGCTCCTCGAGGTCGAAGAGCAGCAGAAGGCCGCCGTTACGAGCATGGCTGCGCCGCCGATGCCTGACCCCAACGCGATGCCGCCTGGTGGGCCGATGGGGGCCGGTGGCCCAGGTCTCCCTGGCCTTCCTCCTGGCGCACCGCCGGCGCCCTTGGCCGGCGGAATCCTCCCTGACCCCATGGCCGGCGCGACATCACAGCTCGCAGCCGGCATGCCCCTCCCCATTCAAGGCGGCGCGGACATCCCGCTGCCATTCGGAGCCTGAATGTCTGACGATTTCATGCCTGCAATCTCGATGGAATCCACGACCAAGCCGGTCGTCGTCTCATCTCCTACGGATGGAGGCAGCGATGACCTCGGCAGTCCGCCGGCGGATTCCACGAGCTCCATCCGCGAGTCGCGCAACGTCTCGCAGAAGACGCGCGATGCGCTTCGTGGCATCGCCAAGCTCGCGGCTCAGGCTGACACCGTGGTCACCATCGCCGATGAGGCGGCTGACCTCGAGCCGATGGAGCACGAGCCGGCCCTGACCACGACCCCCGCGTCGCCCTCGCGCGCGGCAGAGGCACAAGCGCGCGCGGCGACGAAGCCAGAGCCTACCATACTGCGCGAAGCCCCGGCCGCGCCGCAACCTGACCCACAGGCGTCCGCTCAGTCCGCTGCGGCAGACATCATGGCGCGCGCCGAGGAAGAGCAGCGCCGCGTCGCGCACGAGCTTCGTGTGAAGGCGCTCGAGGAGCGCGCGAAGCAGCTGGAGGACCGAGAGAAAGCTATCGCCGCCCGCGAGAAGCAGTGGCCCGACCGTACGGAAATCGTCGAGCGCCCGGCCGCTGTGCTCTCGGCGTACCTCAAGGAGGTCTACGGCGTCACCTCCGACGAGGAACTCAAGGAGGTCCTCTCGGACGTCGTCACCGACATCTCGGAGAACGTGCTCGGCATCAAGATGCCCGACACGGTCAAGAGCGGGCTGGACAGCCGCAAGGCGGTGCGCACGGTCCGCGCCTACAAGGCGGACGTCGAGCGTCGTGAGCGCGCGCTCAAGGAAGAGCGCGAGGCCGCGGATAAGGCCGCGCAGGACGAGAGGGCGAAGCTCGACCAACAGCAGCGCGAGCGCCAGGCCGTAGAGACGGTCACGCGGCTCGTGAACTCCGAAGACAGCAAGGGCAGCTATCCGCACCTTCATGCGCTCGCTGCGCTCGGGGTGACCGACAACCCGGCCGGCATCGTCGTCGAAATCATCCGCGAGCAACTGAAGAAGGGGCAACCGGCCGACTGGAAGGCTGCGGCCCTGATGGCCAACAACCACTACAAGCCGCGCGTCGAGAAGGCCCTCAAAGAGGCCGAGTCGCTTCGCGCTCGATTCAATCCCAGCACTGCTGCTCCGGCTCCGGCCGTCGCGGCGGCCAAGCCAGCGCCAGTCGTCTCTCAGGTCCCGGGCGGTCAGGTTCCTCGCCCTCAGACGCTGACTGCTGCTCCGACCGCCGCCCCGACCACAGACACAGACGGGCCCGAGTTCGAGGACCATCGCGACCGTCGCCATGGACTGCTCCGCGCGAGCTTCCAGAGGCACCGGTCGCGATTCGTCGAGCAGTGATGCAGCAACACATCACACCCTAAGGAACCACGCACATGGCAGTTTTGGACCTCACCGCCTTTGACCCGATGGTCAAGGAGCACTACTCACCGTTCGAAGTCGCACGCATGGCGATGCAGCGCAACCGCGCAACCGGCATGCTGAACAAGTCGCAGAAGAAGATGGTCGGCGGCCGTGAGTGGGTGCAGCCCATCATGACGGCGCTGCCCGGCGGCGGCGCGAGCACGTTCAGCGTCGCGGTCACGAACGCACAGAACAACGTCTCGGCCTACAAGAACTTCAACGTCACCCGCAAGTCGCACTACCGCATCGCCAAGGTCGACAACCAGGCCATCGAGGCGACCATCACCGGCGACGAAGACGCGTTCGAGAGCGCGTTCGACGAGTTCGATAACGGACTCGAGGCCGAGGGCAACTACATCAACTTCCGCTTCTTCCGCACGCAGGCGGGCGAGGTTGGCGCGCTTGATGGTGTCGTCAACGTTGCGACCACGAGCCTCGCGTTCGCGGACCGCTCGTCGATGTGGGGCGTCCGCCAGGGCGAGCAGATTGTCGCCTCGGCTACCCTCGGCGGCGCGCTGCGCTCCGCCGGTGCGACGCTGACTATCGCCACGGTCACGCGCACGACGGGCGCGTTCACGACGACCGTTGCTGGCACCACCGGCATCGCGGCACTCGTCAACACGGACTTCATTTACCTCAATGGCGACATCCCGGCGGCTGGCGGATTCCTGGCCGCGTCCGGCCTCGCCGACTGGGTGCCCGATACAGCGCCGAGCGCGACGCTGTTCTACAACGTCGACCGCACCACCGAATCGGACTACCTCGGCGGCCTGCGTATCGACGGCTCGTCTGGTGCGTCGCTCGCGAACCTCCTCGTCGATGCGGTCGCCGCGGGCGACAACATCGGCGGTGACCCGGACGTTGGGTGGTTCAATCCGTTTACCTTCGGGACGCTCGCGAAGCAGCTCGAGGGCAAGTGGGTTATCACCAGCGCCGTCGGCTACGACGGAAAGAAGGTCGCTGGCATCGGTTACGCCGGCTTCAAGGTCAACCTCAACGGCCACGACATCACGCTCTACACGGACCGCTGCTGCCCCGTGAAGCGCGTGTACGTGGTGACCTGGGCGACCTTCTGCATGTTCTCGGCTGGCCCCGCGCCGAACTTCCTCCAGAAGCGCGCTGGCAGCATCATCAAGGTCTCCGAGGCGAACGACGGCTACGAGGCCCGCATCGGCGAGTACTACAACTTCAGCTGCAAGGCGCCGGGCTACAACGTCGTCATTGTGCTGCCCTGAGGTGATGCGATGAACGAATCAGAGAACCAGTGCTTCGCCATGCCGCGTGAACAAATCACGCAGTGGGCGGCAGTGCAGGGGGCTGGTGCCGCAGCGCCGACCGTCCCGACTATCACGCCGAGCACGACGAACTCGCTCGTGTTCATGCATCGGAGCAACAACTGGGTCAGTCGAACCGCGGGTGACATCGCGCGTTCCGGTGCCGGCGTGTACACGGCCAAGCTGCGTGACGGGTTCCCGACGATTCTCGACATCATCCCGAACGTCGTCGGCACTGACGGGAAGCGAGTCCAGGTGACCGGATACAACCCGGTCACGAGGGTCATCTCGTTCTCGAGCTACAACGCCGCTGGGACGGCCACGGACCTCGCAACCACCGACTTCTGTCGCTTCACCATCTTGGGACAGAAGAACTTCCCGGACTACTGAGCCGCCATGTCCAACTTCGTCTACGACAACACCCCGTTGCCGGCTGCGAAGTCGGACGGCGTCACATACGACGGGGTTGACCCCACCATCCTCTGGCGCAGCATCGACGGCAACGCCGTCTTTGTTGCGCTGGAGGACATCCGCAAGCTCCTCCGCAACCAGTCGTACAACGTCATGGCGTACGGCGCGGTCGGCGATGGCTCCGCGGACGATGCTCCGGCCATCCAGGCGGCCATCGCAGCCGCCGCAGCGGCCGGGGCGCCAGGGACCTACGGCGGGTTCGTTGACCTCCCCAAGGGTCTCTACGTATGCAACACGCCGCTGGTAGTCCCCAATGGCGTGGGCATCCGTGGGGCCGGCGGGCGCGGCCCGACGGCCACCATCATCCGAGCTGGCAACGCGTTCAATTCGACATCGCTCATCACGAACGCGCTCAAGGATGGCAACCAAGAGTTCTTCTTCCTGGAAGGCATCCAAGTCCAAGGGAACCGCGGCGGTGGTGCTATCTGCAGTTCGGCTGTGGTGGATGGTGTCAGCCTGTTCATCAACACCTTCATCCGCGATGTGGTCATCGTCGAGGGGAGCAACATCGGGCTTCGCCTACTGGCATCCGGTAGCCCAGGGGGCATGGGCCCGGTGCTGGTCGATAACACGTTTGTCGTCGGGCACGGCGGGCACTGTGTCTACCTCGGAGAGGACGTAACCAACACCGGAGCGGCGACCGGAATCGACGTGTACAACCTAACGGCCGAGCGCCCTGGCACTGGATGCAGTGCCGTGTACCTGCAAGGACTGGGGCGCTGCGCTCAGTTCAACCTACACAACGTGCACATCGAGCTCGGGGACGCTCCAACCGGACGCACCGGCATCACCTTCGACGGGGTGGCGTACGCCAAGGTTGACGGCGTGCAACTCCTCGCTGACCCTGCAACGGTGTCCGAGGGCGTGAAAATAACCAACGTCGCGCAGAACGTCGGCATCGAAATCGGGCCCATCTACAACCCGAACCTCATCGCGACCATCATCCGGGACCAGAAGAACGGCGTGAACGTGGGCGCGGTGAACGTCTCGCGCTACGTCACGCCGGACGTGCTCATGCGCGGCGGCCTGCGGTTCATTCCCGACGCCGGCGTGAACGCCAAGAGCATCGCGTTCCAGGATTCCGGCGGCACCGACCGCGCGTGGTTCGACCTCAACGGTCGGCTCACCGGCAACAGCGTGAACGGTGCCGGTATCGACGTCGTGGCAGACGCCGCGAACAACCGCGCTATCACGATGCAGCGCAACGTCGCCACGGGTGGCGGCGTGTTCGAACTGATTTTTCCGGACTCATCGAACTGGCGGGTTCGGAATCGGTCCGGCGGCGTCGACCTCCTGAACTTCGACAACTCGGGCGTCGGCACCATCTACAACTCGTTCCAGTTCCTAAGCCAGGTCCGGTTCAACGCCGAGATTGCGCCGACCATTCTCGGTGCGAGCCAAGACAACTACTCGCCGACGAACATGGCGCTCGCCAACGTGCTGCTCTTGACGGCGAGCACGCCGGTCAACATCACCGGGTTCGCGACCGGCGCGGCAGGGCGCGTCCTCGTCGTCTACAACAACAGCGCGAACAACATCACGCTCGTTCACGTCTCTGGCTCTTCGACGACCTCGAACCAAATCGTCGGCACCGGCGCCGCGAACGTCGTGCTCGGTCTCAACCGAGGCGCGGTCCTCTTCTACAGCCCATCCATCTTGAAGTGGCTGGTCATCCTGGACAACCTATGACGCTTGCCGCCTACCTGTCATTCCTCCTCGGTGGGCCTGCCGGAGCGACGGTCACGCTGGCCCGGATGCGCGAAGCCATCAGGCTCGAGGGCTCATGGGAGAACAGCTCGGACATCACCGACGCGCTGCTCAACAACTTCATCAATCGAGGCGTCCGCGAGGTCTGGGACCTGCTCAAGAGCAAGCGTGACGACCTCCTCGTCGCGAGCATCAACATCACGACGAGCCCTGGGTTCGAGAAATCGCCGCTGCCAGATGGGTTCTACCAGCTGCGCAAGCTGGAAATCGCCGACCCGTCGTCGAGGTCTGGATGGCGACGCATCCGCAAGGTCGACCTCGACGTCTCGCACCACATCGCGAACCTGCAGGGGAAGAACTACCGGTACCGGCTGCAGGGGAACACGCTCGTCCTGCATCCCACGCCACAGGCCGCGGAGCAGCTTCGGATGTTCTACATCCCGGTTGCTCCGCGCATGGCCGACGACGCGGACACCTTCGACGGTATCAACGGCTACGAGGAGCTCGTGTTCCAAATCGTCGTGATGCGATGCCGCGACCGCCAGGAGCAAGACGTCAGCGTGCAGGTGCGCGAGATTCAGCGCCTGACCGCGAACATCTCGGCGGCGAGCGATGGGCGCGACGTCGAACCCTTCTACCTCAACCCATACGGTGCCACTGGCGGCGCGTGCGATGACGACGATGAGGCCTACTGGACGAGCTGATGGGTATCTCCAAGGTCGATGCCCCACAGCCTTCGCCTAGGCTGATTCCATCGCTGGTCAACGCCGACGAGGCGGTGCTCGCGCGCGAGTCCACGTCGCACGCCGAGGCTATCGCCAGGCTCGAGTCGCAGGCCGGACGCCTCGCGACGCTGACCGGTCGCTACCTGGGGCGCCAAATCATCACGCTGTCCGGCACGTACACCCCCGCCCCCGGGGCAACGATGGCGCGCGTGCGTGGCATCGGTGGCGGAGGTGCTGGAGGCGGGGCGACAGCGGTGGGCGTTGGGGTCGGCGCCGGCGCCGGCGGCAGTTCCGGCGTGATGTTCGACCTCGTGCTCGGCACCCGGGGGGTACCGCTAACGGGCGGCGCTTACGCATGCGGCGCCGGCGGCACGCCAGTCAGCGGTGGACCGGGCGGCGCCGGCGGCGATAGCACCATCGTCGTCAACGGGGTCACGTACGTGGCCAAGGGCGGCGCTGGCGGAGCGCTCGGAGCCAGCACCCTCACCGACGCTATCGCGATGGCCAACACGCCTGCCGCGGGGACATCAGGCGGAGGCGTCGTCACGTTCGGGCCCGGCGCCAACGGCCTTGTCGTGGGCGGCGCTGCGTGGAGCTCGGGCAGCGGCGGCAGTACGGAGCTCGGGCCCGGCGGACTCGGCGTCGGCGGCAGCACCCCCGGCCTTGCAGGCTCGAGCTATGGCGGTGGAGGTGGCGGCGGCGCCGCGCAGACGGTCAACCGAGCGGGCGGAGCCGGGGGTGCTGCGGCCTTCGTTATCGACGAGTACAGCTGAGCTGAGGTCATATGCCACAGACACCTACCCCGAACATGGGTCTCATCAAGCCGACGGAGAACGGCGACGACGATGTCTGGGACCTCCTGCTCGATGCGCAGGCGGATCTCATCGACCAGCACGACCACAGCGGCGGCAAGGGCGTCAAGGTTCCCCTCGCGACCGGCGCGACGGTCACCGCTGACGTCCCGTGGGCGAGCGGCGGGAACTTCTTCGCCATCACCGGGCTCAAGGCCATCGACTTCCAGCCGCTGCCGACGTCAGCGATGACCGCGTACGCGGGGGCCCTGTTCGTGGACAGCGCGACAAACGAGCTCAACTGGCGAACCACCGGCGGCGCCAACGTCCGCATCACGAACGGCACGACGCTCAACGTATCGCTGACGGGGACCATCGGCGGCGACTACGCCAGCGTCGGTGCGCTCATCGACTTCACGGACACGACGGACACGTACGCGCTGCGCCAGCAAATCGGTACCGGCGTGCGCCAGTTCGCGCGCCTGCAGACCGGCGACGTTGATTTCTACGAATTCAAGGCCCAGCCGGCTGCAGGAGTGCCCGCGAATCGCGTCAGGCTCAAGAGCCCGACCTCTCTTGCCGCGAGCTACGATGCAACGCTCCCGGCCGCGCTGCCCGCGGCTGCAGCGTTCCTGCAGATGAGCGCCTCTGGCGTCATATCCGCGAGTGACTCTCACGGGACGCGAACGATGATCTTCCATGGAACAGCATTCCAGGAGATCGCAAACAGTTCAGCGCTGAGGTCCACGGGCAACGGCTTCGCCCTGCAAACTCCCACGCTTCAGGCAATACTATCTATTCCTGTACTTCGGGTTGGAGTGCGGATTCTGGCCATACGTGTGTTCATTCAAGATACGGCCGGTGCAACTATCTTCGCTGATTTCAGCCGAAACGACGCCACCGGCGCCGGCGTTACCATCGCCTCCTCGGCGACATCAACCGGAGCTGGGACGTCGCAAACTCTCACCATGACCGGGCTAACAACAGTGACTGCGGCTAGCAACGGATATTCAATCCGTGCCGTGGCAAATCTTAGCGGGGCAACAAATTTTGTCCGGTTCTGTGAGGTCGACTATGACCTCCCTTGAGTCAGCGCGCGGCCATGCACGCGGACCAGGCCTCAATCTCCTCAGTCCACTGGAGGTGAGCGAACATCTCTGCCTCGTCGACGGACGCCAATGCGGTGGCAACGTTGATGCTTACCGTCCAGGCCGGGCGCTGCGGGAGCTCTCCGCACGTCCTGCGCGTCGGCGTCAGATCGGCGTCGGGTGCATGACCAAAAACGATCGGGTCATAGGTGGTGGGGGGGTGGTCGTAACATCCAGCAAGAATGAGTGTCGCAACCGCAATCGCCTTCATGTGGTCAGTGTAGACAGCGTCAACTGCGCGCGCAAGGGGACGGGCTGATGGCGCTCCGCGAGGCCACGGTAACAGTCCAGTTCGCAGGCGGACTTACGACCGACCAAGACCCCAAGCAGGTTCCTGCAACTAAGCTCGTGGACTTGCAAAACGCCGTGTTCACCAAGGACACGACGCTGCAGAAGCGGACCGGGTACCGCGCGCTCGGCCAGCAAATCGAAGCCGGCGGCGCTACCTACTCCGGCGCGCTCGGCCTCGGACGGCGTGACAACGAGCTCCTCGTCTACACGTCGGCCGGCACGTACAGCTACCGCCCGGGCTCGGACACGATGGCGCTCACCGGCAATCCGGTCAGCATCACGAGCCGCGAGTACCCGCTCGCGAAGACCTCCACCGAACAGAGCCAGGGCGACGCGGCCACGAACAACAACGTCACGGCGGTGGCGTGGGTCGACTCGCGCGGCGGTATCTGGTGGTCCGTGCTCGAGGAGAGCACGAAGCGGCTGCTCCGCGCGCCCGCGCAACTCGCCGCCGTTGGCACCGAGCCTCGGGTGGTATCGGTCGGCACCGGTACGGTTCACATCTACTACGCGGACCACTCGCTCTCGCGCATCTGGGTCGCGGTGGTCGACACCTTCAATCCGACGCTCGCGGTCGCGCCCGCCATTCTCGTCTCCGACCTCTCGACGGCGGCCATCGGATACGACGTCTGCCCGACGAACCTCGACGTGGTGCTTGGCGGTCCGACTCCGGCCGCGCCGGCGGCCATCGCTTGGCCTACGTCGACGAGCTCGGTGCGCGTCGGTTACGTCGACGCGTCCGGCGTGATTGGCTCGGGGGGCACGAGCCTGCCGCCGGCGGTCACTCATGCATTCGCGCCAGCGGCGACGTCGAGCATGGGCGTCGCTTGGAGTTCACTTGGAGTTGCCGCGGTGGCGTCCAACCCTGGGACGTCCACGACGAGCGTCGCCGTATTTGATCCGACGCTCACAGTTCAGCTCTTGAACAGCACGAGCGTGGTGTTCGCCGCGAGCACGCCGCGGTCGCACACGCTCGCATGGGCCGGGAACCGGCTGTACGTGCTACTCGACGACACCTCAGGCGCGGCGTCAGAGCGCGACACGCGCATCCGTGCCTTCTACTACGACTCGCTCATCGGGCCGACGCTGCTGACGTCTCCGTGGCCTCTGCGAGGGCTGTCGCTCGCCTCGAACGCGTTCGTCGACAACGGCGTCGCGTACGTGTGGGCGACGCACGATGTCCCGTTCTTCAGCATCTACTTGCTCATCCGCATCGCCGACGGCGCTGCGGTCGCCCGCTCGATGCCGACCATCGCGCACGGGACGCAGGTGAACGGGTCCGGCACGTGGCGCTCCTCGGTGAGCGTCGACCCGACGGACGCGCGACGCTGGCGAACGCCGCTGCTCTACAACGAGCAACTCAAGGCGCTCGCCGGGCAGTTCTCCGAGACCGGCATGCGCTGGGTGACCAACGATTTCAGCGACGCCAACGCGTGGCAGAGCGAGCAGCTCGGCGCCGGTCTCTACCTCGCCGGCGCATGCCCCCTCCACTACGACGGCAACCGCTGGGCAGAGGCCGGCTTCCACTACGCGCCCGACGGCACTATCACGGGTACGCCAGCGGTGGGCACCGGCGCGCTCACCGTCGGCGTGTACACCTATCGCATCTGGTACGAGGAAACCGACGCACAGGGCGAGGTGCATCGCGGTCCGTTGAGCGTAGGCACCGCGGTGACGCTGACCGGCGGGCAGAACCAGGTCACGCTCGTTGGTCCGATGTATCGCATCACGAGTCGGTCGCGCGTGCGCGTTTGCGTTGCGCGCTCCCCGGTCAACGACACGTCGGAGTTCTTCGAGGTCACCTCGCGTGATGTCACGACCGCCGGCGGCGTCAATGGGTTCATCTTGAACGACCCGACCGTCGATACGTGGTCCATCATCGACCGCCTCGGCGACGTCTCGCTCCTCTCGCGAAACCCGACGTACACCGAAGGCGGCATCCTCTCGAACGACCCGGCGCCGATGGCTGGCGATGTCCTCGCGGTCGGCAAGGGGCGTCTGTTCTTCACGGACCCCGCCGACCCGACGATGCTGCGGTACACGCAGCAGATTCAAGAGGGGTTCGCCGTCGACTTCGCCGAGCTCCTCAAGCAGCGCCTCGACCCCGCAGGTGGCGCCATTTCGTCCATCGGAATCATGGACGGCGCGGTCTACCCGTTCCGGGAGACCGCGGTGTTCGTCGTCGGTGGTCCCGGCCCACTGGCGAACCCCGCGGTGAGCGCTGAAACGTTCGCGTTCACGCCAGGCGACCTCGTGACGAGCGATGTCGGTTGCATCGAGCCGCGCTCCATCGCAGCCACGCCGGTCGGTATCGTCTTCAAGTCGAAGAAGGGCATCAGGCTCCTCGGACGCGACCGAAAGGTCATCGATATCGGCGCCGAGGTGACGAACTTCGACGAGCAAGACGTCACGGCAGCGACGCTCGTCCCCAAGGCCCAACGCATCATGTTTCTCACGTCGGAAGGCTCTACGCTGATGTGGGACTACCAGCGCAACCAGTGGTCCCGGTACACGAACCACGCCGGGCTCGACGCGCTCATCGTCAACGACCTCTACCACTACCTGCGCATCGACGGCCGCGTGTTTCAGGAGACCCCGAACGCGTACCGCGACGACAACTCGCACATCTCGATGGTGCTTGAGCTCGCGTGGCTCAAGATGGCCGGCTACCTCCAGGGCTGGCAGCGCATCTGGTACGCGCAGTTTCTTGGCGCCTGGCGCTCTCGCCACACGCTGCGCGTCCGCTACCGGCTCGACTACGAGCGGCAGTGGTCGGCGCCGTTCGATCTCGACGTGAACTCGAACTACACCATCACCCCGTACGGCGATGGTCCGTATGGCGATGGTCCGTACGGAGCGAGCGGCTCGTCGGTGTACCAGCACCGTATCCACATCGGGAAGCCGTGTCAGGCCATCCAGTTCAGGGTGGAGGACATCGAGGCCACCGACGACTACGGGGCCTCATTTGAGCTCTCCGAATTGGTCCTCACCGGTGGTATGAAGGGTCCGTTGTTCAAGCTCGGAGCCACAAGGAGCAGCTGATGTCTTGGTATGATCCAACCTCATGGGGCGTCGACTGGCTCGGCGGCAACACGGCCAAGGCGCCCGACGTCAAGTATGGGCACCAGGGCCAAATCGAGGACACCATCACGCAGGGCCTGGCCAACACGCAGAACCGGGCGGCGCCGCAGGCCGCCGGGCCCACCACTGGACCTCAGGACCAGTGGCGCGCCATGCAGATGGGCCAGGCTCAGCAGCTCCAGGGCATCGCCTCGGGGCAGCAGCAAGGTGCGGGCGAGCTCGCTGCGCGCCGCGCCGCTCAGGCTGCGACGGCCCAGCAAGTGGGGATGGCGAACATGCAGCGCGGCGGCGCGGCTCCGGGCGCGGGGCTCGCGGCCGCTCGCAACATGGTCAACATCGGCGGCGCGGCAGCCGGCCAGGCTCAGCAGGCTGCGCTCCAGGATCAGCAGGCCGCGAACGCTCAGCTCGCGGGCGCGCTCGGCCAAGGACGCTCCGGCGACCAGGCCATGGCCCAGATGGAGCAGCAAGCGCGGCTCGCGAACATTGACGCTCAGCTGCGCCAGACCGGCATGAACGACCAAGCGAGGCTTCAATATCTCGCCCAGCTGACCGGCATGGATGCGAACCTGCTTGCTGCCCAGATGCAGCAGTACGCCACCCAAAAGAACAGCGGTGGCGGCGTCCTCGGCGGAATCATGAGCACCTTCGGCGGAATCGGCGGGGCCATGGCCAGCAACCCCGGCATGGCTGGCGGAGCAGCGGGCGGCGCCGGTGGAGCCGCAGGGGCGGCCGCGCCGGCAGCGGCGATGGCCTCCGACGAGCGACTCAAGGACGACATCACCGACGCGCGCGCGGACATCGATGAGCTTCTAGATGGTCTGCGCCCGGTCAACTGGAAGTACAAGGACGAGAAGTTCGGCAGGGGCCGATTCAGCGGCATCATCGCTCAGGACATGGAGAGAACCCGCGCCGGTAAGGACATCGTGTTCGAATCCGACGAGGGCAACAAGATGCTCGACGTCAACAAGTCGCTCGGTGCCCTGCTCGCGTCGAGCGCCAGGCTCAACGAGCGCCTCCGTAAGCTGGAGGGTGGAGACTGACCATGCCGCTGCCGGACGCCGTCATCCAGGGCATGGGTTGGGGGCCGCCGCCCATTGACGACTCGCTCGTCGGGGCCCCCGTTGGCATCATGCCGCCCATGCCGGTGCCTAGCGCGCCGGCGCCAGCTCCAGTTCCGGCTCCTCTGCCGGCGCAGATGCCGTCTCCGGTGCCGCCGGTGGATAGCTCGCTAGCCGGAGCGCCGCCGCCACTCGGTGGCCCAGAGCCGATGCCGGGCCCCGCTCCGACTGCGCCCGCGCCAATAGTTGCGCCCGGCCCCGTTGCAGGGCCGCCGCCCGTGGCTCGCGGTGGCGCTGGCGGTGCGCCACAGAAGCCGCCAACGCTCGCACAGCAGCAGGGCGACGCGACCAACACGCAGAATCGCGCTGACTACGCGGCGCAGTCAGCGCTCGGACAGCAGGTCAACGCGAAGCTTGGGGAGGCTGAGCAGGTTCTTCAGGCTCAGGCTGACCATCAGAAGCGGCTGGACGACATCGGCACCGAGCGCGCCAGGCTCGCCGACGAGAAGAAGAAGTCGACCATCGTGATGCAGTCAGCGGCCGACGCCGCGGAGAAGAGGCTCGACAACTACAAGGTCGACCCGGGCCAGTACTGGAACAATCTCGGCCTCGGCAACCACATCGGGCTCTACATCGCGATGGCGCTGTCCGGCGTGGGCAACGCGCTCCAGGGCAAGGGCAGCGAGCCCAACCCGGTCATCCAGATGATTCAGCAGAGGGCGCGCGATAACATTCTCGCCCAGCAAGATGAGCGCAACCAACTCGGACAACAGGCCGAGCGCGCGCTCCAGCGCGTCGACCGCAACCGCAAGTTCTTCGGCGACCAAGAGAGCGACCTCCTGCTCAAGGAAAGTCAGGTCGACAAGCAGCTCGCGACGTCCATTGGCCTCGCCTCCGCAAAGAGCGCCGACGCGAACATCCGCGCCAATGGAGCAGCCGAGAGCGCAAAGCTCATCCAGTCCTCCGCCGACAAGAAGGCGCAGGCCGTCGAGCGAGCGGTGAACCACGACATCCAGAACAAGCAGCTCGGAATCTCCGCCGGTCATCTCCAACTCGGCCGTGACCAGTTCCAGCACCAGGTCTACAAGGACCTACAAGAGCTCGACCTCAAGGCCAAGGCCCTCGCGCAGAAGGGCGACATCAAGGGGTCCGAGGTCTACCAGAAGTTCGGCGTCCCTGGGGTGACTCACGATGACGGCACGCCTTTCGTTGCCACAGGCTCAGCGGAGGGCATCGACAAGGTTCGCAATAAGGTCGCCGCGGCGAAGACCATCGTCGGGCTCCTCGACCAAGCGCGCGATGTCCGAACGGGGTATAGCAATAACAACGTCGCCTCTCGTGAGGAGTGGCAACGGTTGAAGCAGCTCTGGGGCGCAGCCAAGGCCAAGGGGAAAGATGCGCTAGGCCTCGGGGCGTTGAGTGAGTCCGACTTCAAGCTACTCGACGAGTACCTGGGAGCCGATGACCCAACGACGTACCGCGATCCGACCGCCGGAATTCTGCAGGCGCGTCAGACTGTGCTCCGCGACGTAAACGACACGCTTGGCGCCTACAACCGCGACGGCACCAAGTTCAAGATTGACGATTTGGACCCTAACCCCCCTGGTCCTCCAAAGCCTACCGACGAATCCCTCAAAGAGGCACTCGGCCCGGGGGCGGATATCCAGCCCCAGCGATTGGGGGGGCGGGTTGCTGGCCTTGTCCAGGGCGGCACCGGAGAGAACGTCAGCCCAATCGCTTCGAGCGTCAAACAGAACCTCGACACTTGGGGCGCGATGCTCTCCGGCGGAGACGAGGCGCAGGCCAAGAAGGCCGCTGACTACCTCGGTCAGATTTCCAAAACGGCGCAGGTCGACGCCGTGAAGGCGTACGCATCCAAGCTGTTGTCCGACAACATGACGAATCAGGTCATCAAGTCGACGCAGCCAGCCGACGAGCTCCCGGTCCGGGTCGGAGCGAGGATTCAGCCCCCGGCCAAGTAATGCCCGAACCGCGCACCATCAACGTCGTCAGCCCCGAGGGGAGGACCTACGGCGTCCCCGAGGAGCACCTCTCCGCGTATCTATCCCAGGGGTTCGCGCCGGAAGGCTCCGAGGAGGAGGCCCAGCGCGCCTACAAGGACGTCCGCGCGGAGACCTACGGCGGCGTTGGCGGCGCCGTCAAGGCGACTGGCCTCGGCGCGCTGAGCGGCCTCACGGCCGGTCTCAGCGACGTCGCTATCAGCGGCCTTGGCGGCCGCGAGGCCGTCGAGGGCTACAAGGAAGAGAACCCAGTTTCCTCGTTCGTCGGGAACTTCGGCGGCTCGCTCGCTCCGGCGTTGTTCACCGGCGGCGCCTCCGCTGGCGCCGAAGCCGGGCTCATTGCCAAGGGGCTCGCGTCGACTCCGGCGGGCGCCATCTCGAAGCTCGGCCACGCCGTCTCATCGGGCCTCGCCGGAGAGGGCGCCGGCGCGCTCGCGCGTGCTGGGGCGGCCACTGCCGGCGCGGCAGCGGAAGGCGCGCTGTACGGCGGCGGCGCCTACCTCAGCGAGACCGCGCTCCAGAACAAGCCGCTCTCGGCAGAGGGGTTCGTTGGCGGCATGGGCAAGGGCGCGCTGTTCGCCGCCCCAATTGGCGGTACGTTTTCCCTCGCCGGCTCTGCGTTGGTCCGCGCGCGGTCTCTCTTCCCTCGGAGCGAAATCTCCAAGGAAGCGGGCAAGGTCGTCCAGCAGGAAGCAACGACCGCGCTCAAGGACAGCGTTGCGGACGGCGATCAGATGCTCGCTGCTGCGAGGCAGCAGCTGGCCGAAAACGAGGCCAAGGCCGGCGTTGCAGCGGGCAACGAGCACATCACGCGCACCGCGTTCGGCGGCGTCGCGCCCGACGTTATCGTCGAGCAGGCCTCGACGACGGCTGACACCGCCGCGCTTGCAGAGGCGACGCAGCGGCTGGAATCGAGCCAGGCCAAGCTCAAGGCCTGGATAGCCGATGGCGGCGACCAACTCGACGACATCGGGAAGCTCATCACCGTCGAGGATGAGCTCGCTGGAATGGCGCCAAGCTCCGAGCTGAGCCTGCGAAAGGCGGGGGTTCCAGTCGACGAATTCTCCCCGGCCGGGCAGGGCGATGGCTTCATGTCCCCGAGGGAGCTCGCTCTCGCTGCTCTCGAGGATGACCAGGCACGCGAGAAGCTCGCCGCGGCGGCGAACCAAGCGCAGAAGTCGATGTCGGGGGGCGGCGGGGTAGGCCGGACGGAAGAAGCGGTCGCGGGCCTCGAGAATCGCCTCGGCAAATCTGGGGACTGGCTCGCCGCAGGCGGCGGGGCCCTCGACGACCCACAGTCGCTCGCTGACTTCGAAGCAGCTCTCGGCGGCGGCATGGGGACGCGTCAAGGTGTTCCAGTCGGGGAGTTCAGCGCGCCCGGTGTCGGAGGTATCAAGACGCCGGAGGAGCTGGCCCGTGCGGCGGTCGCTGCAGAGCCCGACCTCTCGGCGCTGGGCGGCGGACGGGTCACGCCGAGCTCGCTCGACGCGACCGGAGTCGCCGGCCCCAAGGCTCGCCGGGCTACGCCGAAGGTCGAGACGCCTCCCGCCCACGAGTCGCCGCCTCTCGAGCTCGGCGACACGTACGGCAAGCGGGCCGCCGCGGCCAAGCAGAACCCCAAGCTCAGCGACATCTGGGACCAAGCCGAGGCGGCGAAGATTGTCGAGCCCCCGCCGGCTCCCAAGTTCGACCACGCCATGGACATCAGCGGGATGTCCGAGGACGACCTCGGCAGGTTGAGCGCCGACATCGAGAACGCGATGGAGGCACACCCGGCCGATGCGCCGGAGCAGAAGAGCCTAGGCGAGCTCCGGGATCGCATCAGCGAGCGTCGGACCGCCATCATGAACGGGGAGGCCGCCCCCTCTGCCCCCTCTTCGGGCCCACCCTCGTCAACCGGCGGCGGCAGAGTCACAGAGGACGAGTTTCTCGAGCTGGCCGAGCGAGCTCGGCGGTCTCTCTCCCCTGCAGAACAAGATGTCGCCAAGTCGTATAGCAACAACGGGTTGTACGCCCGAATCAACGGTGCACTGCGCCGCGCTCACGGCAACATCGGAGGCGCGTCGCTCAAGGCCGTAGACGCCGACATCCGCGACTTGGCGGTCACTCTCGACAACGCTCTCGCGCGCTCCCCCGCGCCGCGCCCGATGGTCTTGGCCAGAGGAATCCATGACCCCGCGGCCGTCAAGGCCGTCGGTAATCTGAAAGTCGGCGACTCCTTCGTCGACCCCGGCTTCGTCTCCACGTCATACGATGACCAGATAGCCCGCGACTACGCCAGCTGGCTCCTCGGTGAGCAGAGCAACGGCATCAAGCTCGACATCTCCGTACCTGAAGGCTACCCGACGCTCGCCATTCCAAGTGAGTTCCCGAAGGAGCGCGAGCTTCTTCTCGGACGCGGCGGGAAGTTCACGGTAACCGGCATCGAAGAGGCGTCTGCCTCCGGCCCCAAGACAATTCGGCTCGCGCTGAGCATGCCGGATGCCGCGCCGGAGGCGACTGCCATCCCGGATGGCTTCAACATCGAATTCGGACCCAAAAAGCAGTTCGCCTCCGAGCCTCGCCCGATAACCCAGGTCCCCGAGGCCGCGGAAGTCGGCGGAAGCGATGGGCTGAACCCGCGCGAGCACGTTTTCGTCCTGCGGCCGAGCCAGTTCATCGGAAAGAAGCTCCACGTCGAGCCCGTCGACAGCTTGCCATCGTGGTCCGACGAGAGCACCCCAGCCATCGAGATGAGGGCTGTCCTGGGAGACCCGATCCCCGGGACCAGCCGACGCAGCACGTTCGGCTATAAGTTCGACAGCGGCGCTGACCGCTTCATGTCCGCCATCGCCTCCGATCGACCGGTAGCCATCCAGTTCTACCCGGCGACAGCGCGGCCGAAGGCTGAACTCGTTGATGCCGACGAATTGCTGCGCAAGTTCGGACCCGCAGACGTCACGCCCGTCGACGCCGCGGAACAGCCGCGGCACGCGTTCACCCCATCCGAACGCGCCGCCGGCGGAACGCGGGGCGGCCGCTGGTACACCGACGAGAACGGAACCAACTGGTTCGGGAAGAGCTATCGCGGCAGCTCTGACCGTGTCGAGGTGGAGCACCTGGCGAACCGCATCTATCGCGAGTTCGGCGTGTCCGCCCCGGAAACGGAAGTCGTCGAGCAGGCCGGCAAGCGGACGATGATGTCGAGGGAGCTTCCCGGCAAGACCTCCTCGCCGCAGGCGCTCGCGACGGCCAACGCCGGAGACGGGTTCGTCGTCGATGCATGGCTCGCGAACTGGGATGCCGTAGGCACCGGGTACGACAACATGCTTCTGGATGCCGACGGGGTGGTGCACCGCATCGACAACGGCGGCTCGCTCATCTACCGCGCTCAGGGCGGCCGGAAGGACTTCGCAGCACCGGTCCGCGAACTCGAGACCATGCGCAACCCGAGCCAGCCATCCGGCGAGGTCTTCGGCTCCCTATCGGAGAAGGACATCGACCGCCAGCTCGTAGACTTCGCCCGGAAGTATGAGCAGCTTCGACCGACGATTGACCGGATGGTCGACGATTCCGGGCTCAGCGCGGCGGCGAAGAAGGAAGTCAAGCAGGGGCTTCATGAGCGCGCCGAGTGGCTCAAGGCTCAAGCTCCGAAGGGCGCGGCGCTGGAGCCGGCAGCAGACCTATCCGCCCTTGCTGGCAAGGCGATGCCCGAATCCATCGCCGCCGAGTTATCGACGCCCACAGCTCCGGTCGCCGAGCCAGACCTCCGCGCCCTCGGTGGCCGACCGACGCAGTTCGCAGCCGACGCTGGCCCATCGGCGAAGACCGCCGCCGTCACGACTGACGACGACCTGATGGCGCTGCTCTCGGGCACAAAGAGCGCGCTCGACGAAGGCAAGAGCTTCAAGTCCATCTCGAAGCCCGCTGAAGAGAAGTACGTCGCGGAGAAGGCCGCGAAGACCGAGGCTGCTGCCGAGCACTTCCGAGGCAAGGCGAACGCGAAGAACTTCGCGGCATCGGACATGGGCGCAGCGGAGCAGGCGGCGAACCCCAAGCGCATCGACCTCGAAGAGGCCCTGCGCAACGCGGTGCCGAATCAGAGCCCAACGCCGGACGCGAGCACAGGCAAGAAGGGGACGGTGACCTCATACGAGGGCCTGTCTCGCATCTTGGGCGAGCCCGATATGGACGCGCTCGCGACGTACGAGGCGAAGACCAAGGTGTCCAGCCTCATGCCCGAGGACATGCAGCGCGTGGCCGACGACGCCGCCATCGAGCGCCTGCTGAAGAAGCGAACCGGCAAGAACGTCGACATGGGGCCGTCGCTGGAGCGCGCAGCGAAAATCATCGGCGACCACGAGCAGGCCAGCGCTGACGTCGCCGACTTGCTCGGCGCGAACGCCCCGCGGACCGCCGTCGACCGGGCGTCGAAGCTTCGGACTGCGAGCCAGCGACAAGCAGACCGCATGGCGGCCAGCGCGGCACGGGCGGCGGACGACCTAGAGCGCACGGCGGTTGACCCCGGCATCCGCGCTCGCGTCTTGGCGGACGGGCTAGCGAGCAGACCGGCCTTGCCCGACACGACCATCGTCGAGCCGAGAGGAAAGACGCCCAAGGTCAGAGCGGCATTCGGTGGACCGGACGCGACCGTCGTCGAGCCGGACGCGGAAGTCAACATGGCGCTTGCGCGCGATCACGCGCAGGCGCAGGCGCGTGGCGCCAAGAAGGCGGCCAAGGCCGCGCCGGGTGGCGGCGGGGTGCTTGGTGCTGCCGCCGACGCCGGCACCGCACTCGAGCTACTGGGGGCCATGGGCGTGCACACGCCGATGCTCAGCCGGATTCCCCTCATAGGCCCCGTGCTCGGGGCCGTGCTCAAGGCGCGCGCCGTGCTCGGCATCCTAGGGCGCAAGGGCGGCTCCGTCGGTCGCTCCACCGAAGCGCTCATCGCACAGCGCATGTCGGAGACGCAGGACCGCATCAACGGCGCCACGCAGGCCCTCCTCTCCAAGGCCGGACGCGGCGCTCGTAAGGTCTCCGAGGTCTCCGCCGGACCCGCCGTCACGCTCGGGTACTCGCTGTTCCCTGGCGGGGACGCGAAGAAGACGAAAGACCTCGCCGCGCTCTATCACGCGCGCATGGACGAGATTGCACGCGCGCAGCAGCCGGGCGCCATCGAGCACGCCATCGGCGACCGGTACCAGACCGCAGACGCCGAGCTGCAGAGTGCTATCGCCGCGCAGGTGAAGCGCGGCATCGACTTCATCGCGAGCAAGGCGCCCAAGCCGGTCCTCCCCCCAGGGATGCTTCCCGGCGACGGAAAGTGGCGCCCATCGAAGGCAGCGCTCGAGGAGTGGGGCAGGTACATCCACGCCGTGTCAGATCCGGTGTCGGTGCTCGAAGACCTAGCCAAGGGGCACTTCTCGCGCGAGGGCGCGCAGACGCTCCAATACGTCTACCCCGAGCTGTTCAAGCTCGCGCAGATGATGCTCATCAAGACCGCGCCGCAGATGCAGGCGAAGCTCCCATACGCGCGGCAGATCGCCATCAGCATCATGTACCGCATCCCGGTGCATCCATCGATGCAGCCGCAGAGCCTCGCCTACCTCGCCGCCCCGGCCGCAGGCGCTTCCGGCGCGCAGCCCGGAGCTCCAGGCCAGCCCCCTCCGCAGGGAGCCCCCGGATTGACCGGGCCCATCCAACTCGGCCAGCAAGCCATGACCTCCCTTGACATGAGGGCAAATAGATGACGCAAATCCGACAGCCGAATCCCGCGAAGCAGGGTCTCCAGACCGTTACCGGCGGAACCCCCGCCAACTATGGGCTCGGTGGCGATGCGTCGCTCATCCAGCACGTCCACATCCAATGGGATGCCGCGCTCGTCGGAACGGTGACGTTCTGGAGCTCCGAGTTCCCCGAGGTGGCCATCTCGTCAACGACGGCCGGCGACTGGATTCAGGAGAACCCAACGAGCGGCGTCTACGTCGCGTTCTCCCCCGCCGGCGCCGGCACGAACACCAACCTCCAAATCAACATTCCAGGCGGAACCGCCGGTGGATGCTCCGTGCACCTCGGTAATCTGGGGAGCCTGATGCTGCGCGCACAGGTCGTCTGCACCACGCAGGGGGTCATGCGCATCCAGGCCGGAGGCAAGGAGTGATAGGACCACGCGTGGGGCCGCGCGTCGGGCCACGCGTCGGTATCGGCGTCGGGGTTGACGCTGACGAGCTGGCTGCGCCCGTGAGCGGTGGCGGCATCCCCGGCGTCACCCGCGACGGCACGAGCGGTATCTACTGCCCCGCGAACGCGGCGGAGTGGACGGCGCTCATGGCGGCAGCCGGGCTCGCCACCGGCAACCCGGGTTCCACGTGGAACATGCAAGAGGCGAGCGGCAACCTCGCCGACAGCATCGGGACCGTCACGCTGACGATGACGGGCACCGGTCATCTCTATCGGCAGGCAGCAACTGGCTGGTCTCGCTTCTGTCTGAAGTGCGTCGACGGCACGGCGAACCAAAAGTGGGTCAACACGACCACGGCAAACAACCCGAACACGACGGATGTCTTCCTCCTCGGCTACCTCGACATCCCCGTCGGGTCACCGGCTAGCGTTCGTGACGTCATGACCAAGTCCGCTCAGGCGGACTGCAGGTTCAACACGACTGGGAAGCTGCGGGCCGTGTTCGGGGCGTCCGCCGACCTCGCGACAGACCCGCGCGGTCGTCGGATGCCCGTCGGCATCCAGGTCAACAACACCGGCTCGGTGTCAGCCATCTTCACCGACCAGGACGCGTTCATCGGCACGTACACGCTGCCGGCGTCGTCCGTCATGACCGCGTTCGGTGGGCAAACCACGAACGCCGGGAACATCGGTTACCTCTACGGAGCGGAGTTCGGCGGCGCTGCTGCGCGATTCACGACCGGACAGGTTCGCACGCTCTATCAAACGCTCGGCTGGACCATTCCATGGTGAGGATATCGACATGCCTATGATTACGAAGACAGAAGCCGTCGTGCTGTTCAATAACTTCAACGCCTCGTTCTCGAGTCGTGTGGACGCGCTCATTCGCTCTGCGGCGAGCTCCGGACTGACGAGCGTAAGCATCCCGTACGGCAACGTCACGAACGCGGTCGCGGTCGCGGTCGCGGCAGAGCTCACTGCGGCGGGATGGACGGTCAACAACGACGCGGCCAACAAAATCGTGACCATCAGCTGAAGCATGTCCGACGACGACACCCCAACCGAGCGGCGACGCAAGCCGGACGATCGAGGGCTTAGCAGCGCCGAGCGTCGCCGGCTCGCATCGCGAGCCGCGCCGGTTGATGAGCTCGTCGTCGACGTCACATCACCCATCGACCTCCTGTCTCGCGAGCCGGACGCCGACGAGATGGACCTCATCGCACGCTCGCAGTACGAGGCCGGAGACCCCGTCTCGATGCGCGACTTCGCGAAGGTGCTCAAGCGCATCCAGAAGCTCCAGCTCGACGAGCGAAGCAACAATCGCGAGCGCGGAGAGCAGCTCGTTCAGCTGCTTTCCGAGGCGCCGGGCGGAAAGGTTCGCGAAGAGGTTCGCGACCTCACGCGCGACATGCGGCTCGTGAAGTGGGCAGCAGGGGCGGCCGTCGCGGCCGCCCTCGGCTCACTCGCGAGCGTCGCAGCACGTATCTGGGACCGTGCCGAGCGCGAGGGCGAGACGACCATCCGCCTCAAGCATATCGAGAGCGCTATCGAGCGCCTCCAAGACCGACCAACGAGAAACACTCCATGATTCGCCACAAGCTGACCCCGTACGCACTTATCCTCGCTGGCGCCGTCTTAATCGGCGTCGCACTTACCGCCTTCGCCTCCATTGCAACATACTTGCACCAATGAGGAACACATGGCTGATGAACCTACTCCTGTGAAGCCAGGCTACAAGACCACCGAATTCTGGCTGTCAATCGCCGCGATGCTGCTGTCGACGCTGTTCGCGAGCGGAGCGCTCACCAACGACGTCGCGCTCACCCTGGCCGGCATCGGAGCGACGCTGCTCACGGCGCTCGGCTACAAGGTGACGCGCACGCTGGTCAAGACGGCTGGCGCAATGCTCGTCGTCTTCGCGCTCGGCTCATCGCAGACGTCCTGCGCCGAGATGAAGCCTCGCCTCGCGAACGGAGCGAGCGCGCTGCTCGACTGCGAGACGCCGGACATCATGGCGCTCGTGGCCGAGCTTGTGGGCATCGCCAAGCCCGCCGTTACAGCCGCTATCACCGGCGACGGGCACGTCGACTACGGCCAGCTCGAGTCGACCGCCAGGGCTGCGAAGACGAACCTCGCGCGCTGCGTGCTCTCGACGGCTATCGCCATGGTGGTCACGCCCGACGCCAAGGACGGGGCGCCTCAATCGGCAGGCCTCGTCGTGAACACGTACGAGCTCCGCGCTACCTTCGCACGAGCTCGCGCGAGTTGGGGCGTCGGCGCGATTCAGACCTCGCACGGGGTTCTTTGAGCGAGGGCGTGCTTTGGGATGGTCGGCTGGTCTCGATTGATGGCGTAAGTGTCACCCCTCCTGCGAGCCATGGCGGCCCTTCGTGGGCGACGCTGAACGCTGGCGACTACGCCGTGCGCCGTACGCCGTGGATTCGACAGGTCATGCTCCATACCACCAAGGGGCTCTGGCCGCAGAGCGTGCTGCCTGGCGCCGGGGACCCGGGCCGAGCGCAGAGCGTCGCCGACTTCTGGCGCAGCGACCCCACGCACAGCTCCGCGCCGCTCGTCGTCGACCTCGACGGCTCCGTTGCATGCCTCGCCGACCTCAAGCGCACGGCGCCGTACCACGCTGAGGCGAGCAACGACTGGAGCATCGGAATCGAGATGTATCAGCAGGCCGATGGCTCGCTCTTCCAGGCGACCATCGAGGCCGCTGCGTTGCTCGCCTTGGCCCTGTGCCACTTGGCCGGCATCCCGGAGTCAATCCCTGCCGGCCCGTACCGTAACCACCCCATCGCGCGCATGGAGACCGGAACCGGCGCCACGCGGCGCCAGACCGGCGGCGCTGACCTGTGCGGTATCTTCGGTCATCGAGACAACACGGAGCGCCGCGGACGCGGTGACCCCGGTGACGCTATCTTCGAGGAGTTGGCCGCGCTCGGGTGCGAGCGCATCGACTTCGAGGCCAACGAGGACCTGCTCGTCGGGAAGGCTCGGCAGACCGCGCTTGTGCGGCACGGCGAGCGACTGGCCGTGGACGGCGTTTGTGGCCCGGCGAGCATCGCAGCAATGAAACGCCAAGGATTCGCTCGATGGAGGGATGTCACATGAAATCACTAGTTTGGGTGCTTTGCTGCCTGGCGTGCGAGCCTGCCAAGTCGTACGCGACCGTCGAGTCCTCGACGACCTCGCAGGCCATCGGCACCGGGTGCTTCGACCCTGCCGCCTACGGCGCTATCCCCAGCGACGGCATCTCCGATCGGCCCGCGCTCCAGGCCGCGGCGGACGCAGCGATGGCCGCCGGCGGAGCGCAGACCGTCTGCCTCGGCCCGGGCATCTGGGACTGCAGCAAGGCCCCTCTCGGCAGCTACAACCGCGCAGCGTGCGTGAGCGTGCACAGCGGCACCATCACATTCGCTGGCGCGGGGACCGCCTTCACGACGATGCGGCTCGCCGGCGACCAAGGCAACGCGGACATCGTCATGGTCAGCCATGACCCGGGCAGCGCCGGCGGCGTGCAAGACATGACGTTCGAGACCAGCGACGCGACGAACACGAGCGAGCAGACCCACGCCATGGGCACAACCGGTCTCTGCTCGCCAGGCAACTGCAAGCCCATCGGTCCGCTGCTCTACCAGCGCCTCGTCATCCACCATCCTCGACCAGCCGACGGCAGGCGCAAGGGCGATGGCATCCGTCTGCTCGGCGACTCACCCGCGGTGGCCATCCACGGCGTCGTCATCGCGAACGTGGCGTTCACGTCGTGCGCCCGCTCGTGCATCCAGCCCCAGCGCGGCGTGCACGGTCTGGTCATCCGCGATTCTGAGTTCTGGGCGCAGCAGCCCATCCACGGCGAATCCAGCGGCGGCTCTGTGCCACTCGAGGACGAGGATGCCGACATCTACAGCAACACGTTTCACACGACCGAGCTCGACGGAGCGCCGCTGCCGACCGACTACGACATCGCGCTCAGCGGACCGCCCGGCTCGGGCCCGTACGACCGCATTCGCATCCACAGCAACGTGGGCTCGCGCGGCTACTACCTGTACCGAACGAGCAACCTCGAAATCTACGACACGTTCATCTCAGTCAACATGCACACGCCTGGCGGCGTCATCGAAGTCGGCAACCGATGCGACTCAACGAGCATCCATGGCGTCACGCTTCAGCGCAGCGGCGTGGCCGGCCCCCTCATCCGGCTCACCACGCGAGATGCGAGCGCATGCAGCAATGCCCGCGTTGCTGACTCGGTCCTCGTTCAGAACACGCAGGGGCATGGCATACATGCCGAGTCCGTCGACGGTCTACAGGTCGAGCGGGTGACCATGGTCTGGGGCGTTCCTGCTCCTGACCATGCCGGCGTCTGGCACCGCGCAACGACGGTCCGGATCAACTCCATGACCGTTCATGACTCGTGGATGGCCGGCCCGGTCGGGACCGCCGTGACGCTGTCCTCGACGCCAGGCGGAATCGGCATCGCGCACGTCATCGACAACCGGGCTCGAGGCAACGTCGCTGGGCTTAGATGCCTCGGCAACGCCGTCACGAGCGTCGAGTACACGCTGAACCAGCTGGGCAGCGTCAGCTGCCCGTACGTGCTGCCCTGACGTCGCGGTTGAGGCCCAGCATCCGGGCTCATCGCTGAGATCGACGAGCACCGTCGCGATGGCGTACGGCTTCTCGTACGTGTCGATGATGAGAGAGTCGCAGTCGACAAGATGCGGGCGCCATCCGACCTCCTCGCCCTTGACCACAAGCGACACGAACGCCGCGCGCGGCGCAACCGTGCCGCCGACGCATCGGAACTGCGCGACGGCCGACACCGTGTGCTCGCCGGACCAGACGTAGGCATCGCACAGGAGCTGAGCTGGCGGCGCCAGCCTCGTCGCGTCCAGGTTGTCACCGCAAGCGACCAGGGCGAGGACGATGAGCCACCTCATGGTGCACCGTAGAGCTCGATAAGCGTATCGCGCAGCCAACGACCCTCGTCGTCGTCCAGGACGAATCGCCCAATCAGGCGCAGGTTCCTCGCCTTCGCGTCGTTGACCTTCTCCGGCAGAGACTTCTCCTCGATGAGGAGGAGAAGCTCCTCCGACTCCTCTCGTTCGACGCGAAGTCGCTGTCCAGGCTCGCCCTCCTTGAGGGGGAGAATGCGCACGAAGTCCTTCATCGCACCCATGCTTTCATTTTGCCGTTTGAGACCTCACAGGTCACGACGACTTCTCCATCTCTCTCCACGGAGAGCTTCCTTCCGGGCTGCTCCGTTGCGAGCCAGCGCGCCGAAGCATATGCGCTGACCAGAGAGGCCTCGGTTCCTACCGCGGATGGACCATCGAATACCACGTATAACCGCATCACTTACCTGCTTCCATGCGAGCGATTTCTGCCATCTCTTCTTCGGACATCGGCGCTACCTCACCCTCAATGATGGCCGCAACGCGAGCACGCGCCGACTCGATGGCCACCCTGAGAGCATCCTTGCCGGACTGGTCAAGCCCGCGGAACAGCCCGCGCGCCTCGGTCTCCATCTCGGGAAGCGTAGCCGGCGTGGCGAGCTGCAGCCTCTCGATGAGCCTCACTGCCCTGGAAGATGGGGTCACTGCCGGAACACCCTGGACTGCCTGACCGATGTCATCACCGCTTGCGAACCGTGCAAGCAACTCACCAAAATCCTCGTCGAGCTGCTTCGGCTGTGCGAGCACCTGTCGAAACCATGCAGGCACCTTGACCATGGCGCGCTCGGCGTCTGTTAGCCCGGCGGCTCCCATCGGGGTTGGGACTCCGTCTGACCCGGGGGCGAGGAGGAACCTCACAAGCATCTCGTACGTGAGGTCGGCGGCACCGAGGGCTTGCCATCCGAGGTCGACCATCCCCTTGCCGCGCTCCGGCTTGATTTTCTCCTTGGCTCGGAAGCACAGGATGACGTTGGCTGGTACCTGCAACAGGTAGTGCTTGAACTTCAGGTGCGCTGCCTTCGGGCGAATCCACGCCGCCGCGTTGCAGGCCTCGCGCTTCTTCCAGTCCTGCCCGGCCATCCTGTCCAGCTCTGCCTCATGCAGCTCCAGGACGCCGCCCTCTCCCTCCCACTCATGGCTCATGGAGTCGATGATGATGGTTTTGGCGCCAGCCTCAACTGCAGAGCGAAGCGCCTCTATATAGTCCAGCGGCCCGAACGGAGCCGAGAACTTGAGGTGGCCGAACCGATGTTCCCGGGCATGCTGCGACGCACGCCCATTCTCGGTGTCGATGACCACGACGTCGCCGCCGGTGACTCGGCGCATTCCGTCCGCGAGCCGGAGGGCCGACTTGGTCTTACCGGCCCCCGAAGGAGCGATAATTCCGACGAGGAGCGGCGTCGGCTCGCGCTTGACAGGCGATACCTCGAACTTACGAGGCATCGCCTGTCTCCCTGTACGGCAAGCGGTATTCGTTTCCTTCCGAATCGCGAACTGGCGCCCCGCTGAACACAGCGGCTAGCGCGTCCTCGACGAGTTCTGACCTCGGAACTCCGCGCTCGTTCGCCGCGGCGGTCAGGCGCGCGTAGCAGAGCTGCGAGAGGCTGATGCTCTTGCGGCTCGGGTTGCGCTTCTTCTTCGGCTTGTCTTCCATCACACGTCCTCCTGGGTGAACCCTTCCTGCTTGAGCGCCCACATCGGGGCGCTGATTTCCTTGTGCGCCTTGTAGCCAGGGTACTCGCCACGCGCGAGGCAGGCGCCCCACGTGTGTACCGCGCGCAGCCAGCGTTGCTCGCCGAGCTCACGAAACATCCCGTCCGGCACCGGGTCGTGCAACGCATACGGCCGCTTGAACTCCGGCCACAGGAACCGGAACTCGATGCGACCGGCGAGCTGCGGGTAGAGCGCGGTCAACGCGCGAGTGTACGCCGCCGTGGCGATGCCGTAGCCGAGGTTCTCTGCCGTGCGCTCGCACCGCGCCGGGCTCGCGTCGGCGACCGGCTTGAGCTCGAAGATGATGGCGCCGGGCTGACACGACCCGTCCAGCCCCCATGCCACGAGGTGGTCCAGCATACAGCGGCACTCCACGGGCCCGCTCGGAGTCGGCTCCGTCCATCCGATGGCAACCTCGCTCTCGCCATCCAGCGTGTGGCCCGCGAGCTCGATGCGAGAGCGCATCGCGGCGGCCATGCGCTGGTAGACCTCCATCTCCTTCTCTTTGATGGGGATGAGGCCGGCCGCACGCGCAGCGTCACGGTCATCCTTCGCTGCCTTGGTGCGCCACGCGTCGTACGGCAGCACCTTGAAGCGCTTGCCCTTGCCGAGGAGCAAGGTGTGCAAGATCGATCCGGTATCGAGTCGCTTCTGCTTGGCCTCGTCGTCCTCCTCATCTTCTTCCGCGGCCTCCTCCTCGAGACCTCGGTCCATCGCGTCCCTGGCGTGGAGAGGGCTGCGCGAGATTAGGACCTTAGCGAGGCTCGCACTGAACCCCGGCAAGCGGTGGTAATCGTCCGGCGAGACGTCGATGATGCGCGCGGTCACTGCTTCACTACCTTGAACTTCATGGCACCTACCTTCTCGGCCTCGAACTGGCCTGGTCGCGCTGGCGCTCCGCATCGATTCGGGCGCCCCACTCCCAGACCTGTTCGAGGGTCACTCCAGCCTCCAACATCGCGACCACGGAAAGCCGCCCCAGCTGCCACGTGTGAGGCGCATTGATGCCGTCGATGTCTCGCGCTTTGAACAGGCACGGACCGTGGGCCCAGTGCCTGACCCCGTACCTCACCATCTCGCCGTGCAGGCACGATGCCTTGCAGAACCGACACGTGCCCCACGTGCCCCACGAAGGGAGCCACCCCCTCGGCTTCGGTCGGGAGCTTCACGAAGCGCCCTCGCGCGCCGTGAGGATGATGTCGATCATGTCGACGTCGCGAAGGCTCGACACGGCCGCCGCTCCGAGCCCGAGCTTGACGAGCAGATCGCGCACCGCCGTGATTTGCTCGTCGGTACCGCGGCTGCGCCCCACCGGGGATGGCAGGGTCCGGGGCGCGTTTAGCTTGTTGTGGTCCATAAACGTAGCCTTCACGCTGACCTCCTGTGGACCAGGTGGCAACGCTCACAGCGCACGCCGTGCGTCGCTGGTCCGTGTGAGCGCTTCATGTTGTCGTTCACGCAAAATCCGTTCGAACGGTTGATGTCCCTCGTGGTCTTCGACCGCATCCGTCGCCACCCGTGGGTCTTCCACGACGTGCGTTTCGGTCGAGGGATGCGCTTGCTCGGCACTTCTAGTGGAAGCAGGTCGTGTCCGTAACGCCCGGACAGTCCCACGTGATGATGGTGATGGTCGACGTCGTTACCGGCTTGTCGCGTCCGCCCAGCACGCGGCGCGTCTGGTCTCCGGTGAGCACAGCGACCGTGTCTCGATTCAGCTGCAGCCTTCGCTTGTGGTGCTTCATGTCAGGCCATCGTGCATCGCGCTGTTGACGTTGTCAAGCGAAGACCGTGTGCCGCATCGCTCGGTGGGTGATTGACACAGGCGCACATGGTATGGCAACAATAGTGACATGCCACGAAAGAGAGCTACCAAATCCCGGCGAGTCGTAGTGCTCGTCACTCAAAATGAGTTCGCCGATTGGACGAGCCGCGCGACGCGGCACGCGACATCGGTGAGCGAGGTCATCCGCAGCACGATGCGTCACGCCGAGCTCGTGACATCGGCTGTCGCCAAGCATGAGGTGGCGTAATGGCCGGCAGGATCCGCAGCATCAAGCCGGAGATCCTTGACGACTCAAAGTGCGCGGCGCTGACGCACCTCGAGTTCAGGCTGTTCGTGGGGAGCTGGCTGATCGCGGACGACTACGGGAACCTACGTGGGGATCCTGACTACATACGCGGACAGATAGTGTGGGGTGCGAGTGAGTCACGCGAGACTGTCGCGAAAGCTCTCGAGACTCTCGCGGGTGTCACGCTCCTGGTTCCGTATGCTGTTCGGGGGCAGCCATACCTACATATCGCGGGTTGGGACAAGCACCAGAAGGTGGACAGACCAGGAAAGGCTAGGATGCCCGGCCGAGATGAGGCTGATTGCGAACAAAAACCTTTAGTTGAGACAGATTCGCGAGACCCACGCGAGACCCACGAGAATATTCGCGAGACCCACGCGACTGACCTCCGACCTCCGACCTCCGATCAAGACCCCGAGAGGGAGCTCCGAGATGGTCCGCCCGCACTCTCTCCGGATAAATCGGTCAGTCCAATAGACTCGACGACCTCCGACCTCCGGGGGAGGCGCTCTCAATTCAGGAAGACCATCAGGCAGGCCCTTGAGGAAGGACGCCAAAGGGCCGCGAAGGCCCTCAGGAAGCGCTACATTCCACTTTTGGCCTTCGACCGCGGCCTGATATCGGACCTCGAACAACACGTCGCCATAACGCAAACCAGCGATGATTTGGCTCAGCTCGAAATCCAAGCCCTGCACGCCGTCTACATGTGTGAGCTTAGCGTCGTTAGTGGGCAAGAGGACTACAGGTGGTTCACTGGCGCTGTGTTCACGGGTGGAAATTTCGCGAAATATGCGGCGATGTCGGAGGATGAAGCCAGACGTGGGCCAAAGCCCAAGAGCGCGGCGGATGCGAGGTCAGAGGAGCAGCGACGCCTGGAGGCGTCGATCGCCCACCAGTGGTCAACTGGCCGGGAGAACGAGCGGCGCAGGCTGGAGCGAGAGGCGAAGCAGGCCGAGGAAGCGCTCACTGACCCGTCGAAGCGCATCATGACGCCCGATGAGGTCAAGGAGTGGATGGCCACCGAGGGCAAGCGGATTTGGGAAGAGGAGCCGTCCCATGAGAACTAGAGCGCTCCCTGATATGCCTCCGAATCCGAAGGCCAAGCGGAAGGGCGACAAGTCGGCCCTCTCGGCGAGCGCACGTCGGGTCATCGCGAGGACGGCGGCGGCGCTCGCACTCACCGGAGGTGTCACATGGCGATGACGTGCTGCCCTTTGTCTGGCTGCGACGAGACCGCCAGGGTATCGAGGACCCTGCGCCGAAAGGCACGGAAGGAGCACCGGTGCGATGAGTGCCGCGAACTCATCGCACCGGGCTCGACGTACGAGTACGTGACGATGATGGGGTACGACTCTTCTGTCTGGTCGGAGTACACGACCTGCTTGTCGTGCGTCGAGATTCGCATGCACTTCCAGTGCGACGGCTGGCTTTACGGCCAGCTCTGGGACGAGCTCGAGACGAACTTCTTCCCGGGGATGAAGGCTGGCGGTCCTTGCATGGAAGGGCTGTCGCCGGAGGCCAAGACGAGGCTGTTCGAGCGACGGCTGGCGTGGCTTGGGGTCACCGCAGAGCGCGCAGAGCGGCGCGGGTGAAGGCGCGCAGGCTTCCTCATTCCATCGAAACAGAAGCGTCCATCATCGGCGGAATCTTGCTCCGCCAGGAGGTACTTGCAGAGCTCCCAGACCTGGAGCCAGGCGACTTCTTCGACCTGAAGCACCGACACGTCTTCGAGGCGATGCGGATACTCGAGGCTGCATCGATGCCCATCGATGTAGTGACCATCGAGGCTGAGCTCGCGCGCCGTGGAAAGCTAGACGCCGTCGGCGGTCCGGCGTTTCTTGGTGAACTCACACTCCAATGCCCAACGGCTTCGAACGTGGTCGCGTACACGGTCATCGTGCGCGGCTACTCGATGGCGCGAGCCATGATGCTCGAGGCTGGCGAGGTAGCCGAGATGGGTTACGCCGAGGACCTTGACCCCAAGGAGTACCTCGCCGACGCGGAGCAGCGCATCTTGAAGGTCGCGCGGCGCGGGCACGCGGCCAAGCCGCGCACGATGGCACAGGCTGTAGCGGCGCGCTGGAAGCAGCTCGGGGAGCAGGCCGGGAAGTCCGTGCTCGTCCCCACCGGCATCGTCGCGCTGGACGTGAAAATCGGCGGCCTGCCCCGTGGAGTCATCAGCGTTATCGCCGCACGACCGAAGATGGGTAAGAGCTCCGCGGCGCTGACCATCGCCGGGACCGCGAGCGTCGCCGGACTCGGCGTCGCGGTGTTCACTCTCGAGGATTCCGAGAGCGTGTACGCCGACCGCGGGATCACGAGATTCAGCGGTGTGCCGATCGACGCCCTACGCAAGGGCACGGTCAACAACGGAGACATCGGCCGTCTGACACAGGCGGCGGCGAAGTTCCGGGAGCGCACCAACTGGCTCGTCTACGACCGGCTGATGACCGCGTCCGAAATCGCGCGAGAACTCCGCCGCGCCAAGGCGATGGAGCCGACGCTATCCCTCGCCATCATCGACTACCTCCAGATCGTCAAGCGCAACCCTGCCCTCAACGAGGAGCAGGCCCTGCGCGAAATCCTCGCCGAGTTGTTCGCCATCGCCAAGGAGCTTGACATCGCCTGCTTGGTGCTAAGCCAGCTAAACCGAAACGTAGAGAATCGCGAGGACAAGCGGCCGAATCCCTCGGACTTACGCGGATCTGGATCCATCGAGGAAGTGGCCCGGCTCGTGATGTTTCTCTACCGCGGAGTGGAGTACAACAAGACGCCGGTGAATGGCATCGACTACGACTGCAGCTGCGTGAGCAGCACGTACTGCCGTTGCTGCCCAAGCGATGAAGAATGGAAGAATCAAGCGCAGATAAACGTCTCCCTGAACTCCAACGGGGAGCCGGGTATCGCCTACGCGTCATGGCACGGGCCTACCATGACGCTGAGATGAAATTCGCCAGACGACGCGACGTGAATGAGCGCGCCATCATCGATGCCTTGCGCGCAAAGGGCGCCGCTGTGGCTCAGCTTGAAGGCAGTGGGGTGCCTGACCTCGTCGTGGAGTACGAGGGCAGGCTGCTGCTCGTCGAGGTCAAGGACATCAACGGTACGCGCGCCCGACCGATCAAGGGCAAGCACGACGACGAGGACCCGCGCTACAGGGAGCTAACCCCGGCGCAGGTCCAGTGGTGGAAGAGGTGGACCGGTATTCCACCGGTCATCGTGCGCAGCGTCGAGGACGCGCTGCGCGCACTTGAAGTGCCGTTCTAGCGGCGGCGGGACCGGTCGAGAATCCGATCGTCTTGCGCCATGCGCTCGTACTCGAGCATCGTCGGCTCGCCTGGACGCGGAGCGTAGATGGCGGCCTGCTCAGCGCGGGCAGCGTCAGCTGCCAACTGCGGCGGGTAGTCGAGGGTGAACGTGACACCTCCAACGCCGGAGGTGACGCGCCATCCAACAGCACGGAAATGGTCCGCGGCGGTCTCCAGATCCTGGACGCTCCACCCGCTGCGGGTGGTGGGGACCTGGATGGGACCGTCGTCTCGACGCTCCATCGCGTCGACGATGCACTGGTTGACGTACTCGAGAATCTCCTCGACCCTCGTCTCGAATCGAGGCTGATGAGTGGCAGCGAAGGCAACCGCGGGAGAGATTGGTGTGGGCATGCCCAGACCATAGGCACCGCTGTTGACGTTGTCAACCTGGCCTGGTTCTCTTTCGACCTCCACCACCTCCGGCGATACGCCTCTCCACCGCCTCACGCATCGCGGAGTGGGCGCTGGCGCACGTTGCGAAGAGCAGGCCGATTTCTGTGCCCTGCTCATCTGGCTGCAGGCACTCGCTCCGCAGCTTTCCGTCGCTGTCGCTCACGATGATGGTGAGCGGCCGGTTGGACCATCCCGGACCCTGAGCGAATTCAGGAGCGACGGCCACGACGTGCTCTCCGGCCATGAGGCGCACCGGCCTCGGCCTCATACGGTCTCTGCCTTGGCGCATTGCTCGTCCACGTCGGACCTCGCTCTGAGCTCGACGCATTCCTGGCAGTCGCACTTGACGGTCGGGACGCGGATGTTACGCGTCGTCTTGCGACTGCGCTCGAGCCTGCCAGGGGTCACGACGCGACTCCGGTTGCCTGCACGACAGCAGGGAGTCGAGCGAGCCTCGAGTGGTACTCGCGGAGCGACGCGATAATGTCACCGATGGTGCGCTCGGCGGGTGTGACGCCATGCGCGATGATGAGCACGGCTCCGAGCCCGGCGGTGATAGCAGCCTCGGCATCGCCTCCGCACATCGACAACATGCGCTCCGCTGAGGTCTTCATGCGAGCTATGCTCGCGTCGATTTCATTGTCGATTTCCACACCGGTCATTTCAGTTTCTCCTTGCGGACGATCGCCGCCGGGGCGAACCCCAGCTCGGCCAGCTCCGCTATGGCCTGCATGTGCTGCGCTGGTATAGGTCTGGTCTTGGCCCGACAGATGGCCGGGCCACTGAACTCCGACACGTCGACGTCAACATCGTCCGGATGTGACGGAGGATCAATCAGGAACTTGAATCTCATCGCTCGCCCCTCGCCTGTCGCATGCGGGCCAGCCACGAGATGCAGTCCTGGGCCAGCGTCGTGTAGGGAACCGGTACCGTGAGCGCTCTAGGCCCGAGTGGGCGCTCGCCGAAGACGATGGAGATGCGGTCCGAATTACGCGGCTCCTCGTCGTGCGCGTCGAGGAGCCCGGCGTCGAAGGCGGCGAGGAACGGCCCTGACTCGAGCTGGGCGCGTAGAGCCCGCAGCACCATCGAGCGAATGGTGAGCGCCGGCGGGCGCGCCCGGATACCGACACCGGCATCGGTCATCTCGGCGAGCTCCATGCTCTCGTAGTCGATGAGGGCAGGAGGGATCGTAACTGATGTCGGTGTCGCCATAAGCACTCCTCGTTAAGTCTTTGGGTATGGCTCAGTTGCAACAGGTCTGGTTACGGCCCCCATCTGGGGCCGCTGCCATGGTCAGCGCCGAGGGCTGAACGGTGCAGCAGTCGGACGCGAAGGCCGATGGGCAGCCAATAGCAGAGGTGAATCCGTCTCCACCTCTGATCATTGCAAGGTCCAGATTCCTGACAACCTCGCTGCGAAGTGTCATCTTTCCAATCTTATGTTTCTTCATTGTTTCTCCCTTTCTAAGGCCTGGCTTCATCAGCGCTGGTAGGCCGAGTCCAGCGGACGCCACATGCAGAGGGGTGACGCATGCGGCGTTTCGCCCAGCGGTCAGGTGGCGGGGGGGGGGATGCCAACTGTGCGAGAGGCTGGATTGCGTTCACTTCAGCTCCTCCGGACGGAGGATGGCGCCCGATGAAAGCTTGAGCATCCACCCGCCGGCTCCCATGTGCTCCGTCTTTTCGATGAGCAGGTCGTCACCTCGGTAGGAGACGCGGCATCCGACCATCTTCATCACGTTGGCCTTGGTCATCTTCGTCTTCATGTCGCCCATCATGCGGCTCGATGTTGACGGTGTCAACCGATAATCGACACGGGGCATGTGACGCGCAGCGTCGATGCCGGCCATCGATGTTGACAGCGTCATCCGTGAGCGTTATGGTCGGTCTCATGCCTCGAACCGAGCGAACCGAAAAGATACGCATCCATGTGGCACAGGGACCCGAGTCCCGGTGCGCGTACGTCATCCGTCTTCCTGCTGGGGAAGTGGAAATCGAGTACCGCTGCGCTCGCTACAGTGACCACGGCGGGGCACACGACGCCAACGTCGTCCACCCGCACGACGAATACCTGGTGCGCTGGTGAGCGAGCGCTGGATCGTGCCGCTCATGTGCGTCGGCGGAACCGCTGGCTGGGTCACGCTGGCGTTCAGCCTCGGCCTGCGCGGGTTCGGCATCTGCGTCGCCATCGGAGCCTTCGTCGTCGCCTCGGTCATCGGGGCGTTCTCAAGGAGTGCCTGATGGCGAACAATCGCATGTGGCTCGTCCATGACGAGAGCGGCCAGCGCGTGCACCTTGCGTCCCACTTCGGGGGCGCGTGGAAGACGTGGACCGATGACATCGAAGGGCGCCTGAACGCCGCATGGAAAGCGCAGGCGGACTCGGGTAGCGACTGTACCCCGTGGGGCTCGACGGGATGGCACCTCGAGTTCGAGTGCCACTCCGTCGAACACGACGACCCCATCAAGCCGAACACGGTGGAACGATGATGACCTTTGCCGAGTACCAGCGGAAGGCTGCGGAGACCGCGGTCTATCCGCGCGTCCACATACAGGTCGCATTCGATGGCCAGACCGGAACGATCTGGACGGGCGGAAAGGAAATCCCAGTCTACCCGGCGCTCGGCCTGTGCGGCGAGGCCGGGGAGGTCATCGCATGCTTCTGGGCCCACGATATTGACGGGCTCGCCAAGGAAATCGGCGACGTGCTTTGGTATGTCGCCGAGATTGCGACATGCACCAAAATTGACCTCGGAGACTGGGACGATGTCTGTGCCGGTGTCCACTCGTTCGGTGGCGGAGAGCAGCTCGCCGTTGCCTGCGCTCAGGTGGCAGAGATGGTCAAAAAGGCCTGGCGCGATGGCGATGGCGTTGAGCTGAGCCGGGCCGAGCTTGGGGCTCGACTCAGAAGTGTGCTCGAGGAGCTTCATGGCATCGCCGAGTACAATGACCTGACCCTCGAGCAGTGCGCCGAGGGCAACATCGCGAAACTGGCGTCGCGCAAGGCACGCGGCGTACTTTCTGGATCTGGAGACAACAGATGAACAAGGACAACGACATGAAGCGTGAAATCTATCGACAGGGCGACGTTCTACTGGAGCGTATCAGCGACGTGGACGAGCCGAGCGCGACCGAGACCGAGTTGCCGCGCAGCAAGCGCGGGCTCGTGCTGCAGGAAGGCGAGGTCACCGGCCATGCTCACCGCATCCCGCAGCGCCACGCTTCGCTGTATCGCGACGAGAGCGACCGGCGTTTCCTGCGGGTCATGGGTCCGGCTCCGGTCAAGCTCGAGCACGAGGAGCACCATACCGTGACGCTGCCGCCGGGGCTGTACCATGTAACCATCCATTCTGAGTACCAGCCGGGCGAGTTGCCGAGGCAGGTAGCCGATTAGTTGACAGCGTCAACCGAGATTGGTAAGGTGTCCGGGTGCAGAAAATTACGAAGCTCACGCCGGAACAAGAGAGTCGATTGGTCGAGTGGCGCGAGGAGGCTCGCGCCATCGGAACTCGGACTGGTCACGACGAGGCATGCGCGGCGCTCGGTCGCCAGGCCGTGCTTGATGCATACGCCGAAATCGGCGTAGACGCTCCACGGTACGTACTGTGGGCGCAGTCGCCAATTCAGGCTCTGCTCGTGCACTGGGTCTTGAGGCACGCGCTCGGGGGCCAGCTCGGGGCCCAGCTCGGGGCCCAGCTCAGGGACCAGCTCAGGGACCAGCTCTGGGCCCAGCTCGGGGCCCAGCTCAGGGTCCAGCTCAGGGGCCAGCTCGGGGACCAGCTCAGGGTCCAGCTCAGGGGCCAGCTCGGGGACCAGCTCGGGGCCCAGCTCGGGGCCCAGCTCAGGGACCAGCTCTGGGCCCAGCTCGGGGCCCAGCTCAGGGACCAGCTCTGGGACCAGCTCGGGGCCCAGCTCGGGGCCCAGCTCGGGGCCCAGCTCAGGGGCCAGCTCGGGGACCAGCTCAGGGTCCAGCTCAGGGGCCAGCTCGGGGACCAGCTCGGGGCCCAGCTCGGGGCCCAGCTCAGGGACCAGCTCGGGGGCCAGCTCGGGGTCCAGCTCAAAGAAGCATGGGGACAGTGGTGGTCTTGGGGTCAGGCGGACAACTACTGGCTTGCTTACTATCGCTTTGCCGTTGATATCGGAGTCAAAGTCACGGAGCAACAGGAGCGTCGGCTGGCGTTGATGGAGCGTATGGCGCGCGCTGCGTTCATGGCGTTCTCATGGTCTGGAGTGACGATTCTGGTCCAGCATCCATCGGTAGCTCGGTTCGACTCGCAGCGTCGACTGCATCGCGTCGACGGGCCGGCATTGGCTTGGCCCGATGGTTATGCGGTCTACGCAGTGCACGGCATCCGCCTAACGCCTGAGCGAGGCGCGGCTATGGCGAGCGGCGCGCTGACCGCTTCGGATATCCGAGACGATCCCAACGCCGAGGTCAGGCGTGTCTTGGTCGGCGCCTACAACAAGGGCGACTCAGGCCGCTACCTGCGCGACATCGGCGCCACGGTAATTCACTCAGACGTGGATCAACTGGGACAGCCGCGCCGGCTGCTCCGCATCGAGCAGCCTGATGACGAGCCGTACGTCGCCATCGAGGTGACGAACAGCACCCCGGAGCCGGACGGTACGCGCAAGCTCTACACGTTTCGCACGCACCCGGAGCTGCGCCCTCTACCCGGTATGGGCGCTCGACACCTCTCTCCGCAGCCGCAGGAGATGACCTGTCATAACGCCATTGCATCGACGTACGGGTACTACGGGCACGAGTACATGCCGCGGGTGGAGACGTGATGGTGCTCGTCTGCGGCGTCACGGATCTCCGGTTGACGGCGTCCACTGTCGGCGCTAATCTGCCGACATGGCAAAGAAACCCGTGAAACGACGCAAGCCGGTCGCGCCCGACAGCACGGTCATGGACCGCCGCGTCATGGTGCGGCTTCCTCCGGAAGAGGAGCGAGCGGTGGTCGAGGACATCGAGCGCATCGCTACGCTCACCTCGCCGCAGCCGAAGATGAACATGTCGGACTACATCCGAAACTGCCTGCGCATCGCGCGCGGAAGGTACTTGGCGGAGGTGCAGTGAGCGACCCGTGGCACTGTTGCCCGTTCCACATCGTCCGCCGGTATCGCGTGATTCGAGGAAGAAATGACCTGCTACCGCGTCAGGATGCCAAGCGACTCCGAGGCACGGCGCATCCTGGGAATCGAGTTCCCTGGATACGTCCCTAGCGAGGAACCTGGTCCGATCGGCGTCGTGTGCGGTGACTTCGGTCCGCCGTGCTTTCATTGCGGCGGCATTCCGGACGTGCTCTGCGATTTCCCGCTTGGCGATGAAGCTAGAACATGTGACCGGTCGCTGTGCAATGAGTGCGCCCCGACCGTCGACGCTGACCGTAACTACTGCCATGAGCATGACGAGCATGGGCGAGGGATGCTGCTGTTCGTGCGCCCGGCCCGTGTGCTATCGGAGCCGGGTCCCGCGAAGCCGACTCGAGCTCGGCCTCTTCCGAAGGCTCCTCCGGAGAACCTCCGATGGCGCGTGCGCTCTCCGACAAGTGGCGCCGTACTCTCCGGCTGGAAGTCGGAGTTCGAAGCGAAGGACCAAGCGAGACGGTTCGCTGGTCGCGTTGAGACGTGGGACCAATTCACGAAGTTGTGGCGCGCCATCTATCCGCTCAAGAAGCCGACAAGGAAGAAATGACCACGACGCTCGCATCGCCCGGCGCCATGCTGTTCGGGTTCCTTATGACTCGCGCGTTCGCGCGTCTCGAACGGCATGACGTGATGGTGCAGTGCAAGCTCGAGTCGACCGGCGTGGTAGACGCGGAGCGGCTTTGCGTCTGGCTCAGCACCAATCCGTCCATCCCACCCGAGCTCATCGAGTGCTTCGTCTTCGAATTCATCGACCTCGACGAGGCTACGGTGGCTCGCGCGATGAGCGAGTTCGACGCCCTGCTTGACGGACTTGTCGGTGCGCCGGAGCAGGCGCCGATACCGCCGTCTAACTGACGGCGCTTGACGGTTTGATGACGGCATGACCGCCGTCGCCGACCAGCGCGTCGCCGTAGACCACGAGCCATGCGCTGGGCGTCCCAGACTCGCGGTTCGCATCGAACTCCGCCGACGTCTGCGGTGCATACAGCGTCTCGCAGCGCACACCGACGAGGGTCACGGACCGCACGCAGACCTCGAACAGGCCTGAGGTTGGCGCCACGCACCAGGGCTTGTCGCCCGGGACGTTGAAGTAGACGCGGAGGGGACCGCGAATGTTCACGGTTGAGCCAGCCCTAGCTTGTAGCCGGTGACGACCTCACCGGCGAGATGAGCGAGTCTGCTGCGCATCTCAGCCGCGTTCATCGCGCCTGTCGCGTGGTGCGAGACGACCAGGGACGCGCCGTATATGGTTCCGTCGACCTCATCCCATGCGTCGTCCCATCCGCTCACGCTCGTCCTCCGTCGTCGGCCCAGCGGTCGAGCTCGATGTCATCGTCATCCGGTAGCCGAAGGAATGCGGCAAGCTCGTCGAGCATCGACCGTCTGAACTCCTCGTAACGAGCAACGAATACGTCGAACTCCTCTTGTCTCATGCGTCAAAATCCTCCGTCATGTCGATGACCGCTGTCTTGTGGCGTCGCGCGAGCTCGGCTTGAATCTCCCCGTCGGGGAGCTGGCGCAGGGCCTCCAGGGCGAGCTTTCGGAGCTCGGAGTCGAACTCCTCGGCGCTGATGCGTTGGGCGTCCGGGGTGAGCTGGGCGGTCTTCATCTCGCCCTCGAGCACGACCTGATAGCCGGCCTGGTAGCGCTGGTAGGCGCGACACCAGTCGCGCGACGGTGTGCCGTAGTCGTTGACGTCGGCGGGCAGCATCATCTGCCGACCGGCGGCGTTGATGCGCGGCGAGCCGTCGAGCTCGAAGTCGGGCCGCTCGTCGAGGGTCTGGTCCAGGCGCTCACGTAGTCGCGTCAGCAAGTCGAGGTTCTCCGGCGTCTCGCGCGCCAGCCACTCGCGCACGGAGGCGGCCTTGTTGCGCTCACGGCGGGATGTGGTCACGTGTTCCCCTCGCCGAGTCGATCGGCGTACTCGTCGCGCTGCTTCTCCAGGTCCTCGTATTCGGCCTTGAGCTTGGCGAAGGCCTCGATGACGAGCTCTCCGAGGCAGTGCATGTAGTCCTCGCAATGAGGCTTGTTGACAACGCGAGCGATGCTGCCAACGACTGTCTCGAGCTCACGCAGGGCGCTGATGCTCATCACCCATGCTCCATCTCGTCGAGCTTTGCGCTCACGGTATCGCAGACCCAGCGCAGCGACCTCGGCGTCGCGAAGTTCGGGTCGAAGTCCTCGGACGTGGCGAACGCCAGCCTGGCGATGGTGCGCGCGTGCTCGAGGTTGCCGACCTTGAGGTCATGGCGAATGGTCGCCACGACCGTGCGCATGTCGGAGAGCCTGGTGCCTGGCTCGGCCTTCTTCTTCGGGCGCTTGAAAGAGACGTTGTCCGTCATGATGCTCCGATGCGTTTCCAGGACGGGACAAATCTGTCTCCCAGACCTGGAAGCTTGTTGTAGTAGACCTCATCACACTCCTTGGCTGCGCGGCAGAAGAATGAGATTCCGTCGCGGTCTAGCGTCATGCGGTTGCGTGGCTTGATACGACCGCAGATGTAGCAGCGACGGCGCTTCGGCTCGGGCTTCTTCTTCGGGCGCTTGACGATGGATTCCCTCTCGTTGCTCACAGGCCCAGCATCCTTTCCAGCGATGCCAGCGTCTGGCGCCGCATGATGGCCTTGGCATGGTCCAGCGATGCCTCGGCGCCATGGTCGATGAGACGAAAAAGCACGGTAGCGTGCGGGCGGTCCTTGACCGCCAAGGCGAACTCCTTGCGCGATGGACGCGGGAACTCCTCATGGAAGTCGCGCACCGACTGCACGGCGATGGCATCCAATCGCTCCTGGACTGGACCGATGACCGTCAGGAACTCCGGGAAGTGGGCCAGGAGCTCGCCAGTCTCTCCGGTCTGCCACAGCTCGATGGCGCGACGTGGGGTCGCTTCGCCCTTGAGGTGGTGCAGGATGACGTAGCGTGGCGACTTGACCTTGACCCGATGGCCACGGTCGTCGACGACCACGAACCCCTCTTGCTGGATGGGGTCAAGCGCATCAGCCGCAGCGATGACATCGGCGATGCTGTGGATGGGAAACTCCTTGACGAGCTCGCAGCCCATACCGTATGCAGCCTCCACTAGCTCGTCCCGCGTGAACTCGACGCCGGACTCCAGCCAGCGCCCTCCGTGGAGCACGAGGCGCGGCTTGTCGTGTCGCACGACGACGCGATTCGGCGAATCGCACAGCTCGAACATGTAGGTCGCCTCGAAGTTGGCGGCCTCGATGTCGAGGCCAAGCCCAAACCAAGTCTCCCAAAAAGCTGCGCTGAAGGTGCGGCTGTCGCTACCGTATGAACCGCCGGCTCGCGGCGTCCCGCTTGATGCAACGCGCCACATCAGGCCGTCATCCGTACCCTCGGCGTAGAGAATCATGAGCGAACCGTCGAGCTTCTCCTGTACGCGAGCGCTCGACCAGTCGATGTCTGCAGCGCCAGCCTCGCCGTGATTGAAGAACTTGTTGTAAGGCCATGCCAGCACAAGGCGGTGCGCCGTGTGCACGACCATGCCACGGCACTGCTGCACGATTGGCTCGTGCATGGGCGACTCCAGTTGGTCGTACTTGAGCGATACGAGGTCCCCGTCTCGCGTAGCCGAAACCTTGTAGGTATCGGCGAGGATGTCGAGCCACTTCTCCGGCTCGCGCTGCATGAGTTCGGCTACGAGATTCTTCACGCCACAATGATGACAGCGTCATCCTACGAGCGCAAGATGTCAGCATGGAGCCAACCGAGCGATGTGAACTGTGCGAGCTGGTCTTGGCGTGGGCGACAAATGCAGGAGGGGCGGTCAGGTTCACGGCGCATAACGCTGACCTATGCCGAGCCCTGACGATTCGGCGCATCCGCGCCCTCGAAGGAGCGCTCAAGTCTCAGGCCGAGGTATTTGTGGAGTCGTCTCGTCGCCTCGCCGAGCAGGTAGACCACCACTTGGCTAGGCACGGAATCTCGTCGCTGTTGCAGCAGAGCAGAGCGAAGCGGCCAGGCTCTTAGGGGCCCAACACCTGCGCAAGCTGACGCCGGATGCTGTACGTTGGCGTCCCGGTGTTGTTCGTCGTCGTCAACTTGCATCGCTGCCCCACGGGGACCCGGTGCCGAATCTGGACCGTGCCGCCAACGGTGAGCGCGACGCCGACCACGACGGTGCCGGTCTGACGGTTGCCGAGCGGTCCCTGCACGACGGTCGACGGGTTCGTGTTAGCGTCGCAGAGCAGCGTGACGTCGCCGTCATAGCCGCCGCTGATGGAAACCGAGCCCGAGATGTCGATGGCCACGCTGTACTCGACGTCGTTCGTGGTCGAGAACTGGACCGCCGAACCGTTCAGCGCGAGCGTCGGCGTGCTCGTGCTCGAGATGTTCGACCCGGGGCCGGTCGTGCCCTGGGTCCCCTGGATGCCCTGGATTCCCTGCGCGCCGGTCGCTCCAGTCGCGCCGGTGGGCCCGGTCGACCCGATGGCCCCGGTCGACCCCGTCGCGCCCTGGGGGCCCGTACCGGCCGGATTCAGCTGGTACCGGTTGTCGCTCGTCCCTAGCGCTACTCCGGGGATGCCCTTGGCATACGGCTCGTTGGTCCCCGGACTCGAGCCGGGCCAATACTCAGAAACCTTGCTTAAAATCACAAGGTTGCACGAGTCATCCGAGCCCTCGCTCACGATGTACCCAGCGTAACTATGCGTAGAATCTAGCCGGTAGATGACCGGCTGGCCGATGACGCACGACGCCGATGCGTGTGATGCGACAGCGGAGCAGAGGGCCATGGACAAGAGGAGCGTGCGCGTGGTGTGCATCGGCGCACGCTATCACCGGGCACATGCGCTCACACCGGCGCCCTGCGTGAATCTAGGCCTCGCTCCAGTCCGAACACGGAAGCAGTCCGACCAACTCATCGAATGCCGGGTGCCAGCGCATGATGGCACCGGCGGCGTGGCCGAGCGATGCAGCGTGCAGGCCGATCAAAAACGACAGGACGTCGCCGCGGCATCTGTACCGGCGCGAGTCGAGCTGGTCTCCGAGGCTCCTCACGTGAGCGCCACCACCACGAGGGCCGCGCCGGCGGCGGTGGCGATGAGACCGCCCGCGGTCTGTCCCCTGGCCCGGCGGATGTCCTCGACGTTGCCCCAGGAGTAGAAGCCGTTGCCCAGGAGCCGTTTCCGCTCTCGTGCGGCGGAGGCCCACCCCTCGACGCCGAGACCGAACACGAGGGAGCCGAGGCATGCGAACGTGGCCCCGATGCAGAGCGCGATGATGTTGATGGTGCTCATGGCTTCCGGTTCTTCTGTTCTGCTTGGAGGGCTCCAAGTTCCAGGAGTGCCTCATGCAGCGCGTCGTCAGCGTCGCACGAGTCACTCGCCGCACGGGCAGCAGCACGACATGCGTCGCGGTGCCTCTTGTCGGCGTCAGCCACCGCGACGTCGAGCTCATCGTCGCTGAGGGTGCGAGCGTACTGCCTGGCCCATTCGCTCATGACCACTCCTTGTGCCTGTTCGGGTTGCGCATCTGGTCCCGCATCTTCGTCTCAGCGGCCAGCCTTGCCTGCAGGACGAGCAGGTCAGCTTTCTCGCGCTCGAGCTCGCGAGTCAGCTCGTCGAGTTCCCGCCGCGCCCTGCGCTTGCGCAACAGGTCGTAGGCGAGGTCAAGGAGAACCGATGCGGCGCAGAACACCGCGAACGCGATGAGACCGACGAGCACCGCGCTCATCGGCGCCACCTGAGCCAGGCCTGAAATGCCATGAACGCGAAGACGATGGCCAAGGCGATGACGTCGTTCATGGCGCGACCTCCCGTGCGATAGCCGCGACCCATGCGCGAAAACCATCGTCGAACTGAACGAAAAACGGCTGCGCCTCGGGGCCGCGGAGTTGGGCGATGAAGCGCGCGACACTGCCGACCCTGGATTGCAGGATGGGCTGCTCGTATCGCATGTCGACCTCGACGACCCGAACGCGGTCGCCGCTCTTGTACTCGCCCGGCGTCATGGGCGCCACCCCGTCATGACGAGCGACGAGGCCTCGGCGTAGATGTCCCGCAGCTCGTCGTCTGCCCACAGTCCTTCGGCCGGCGGGACCCCGTGGTCGATGCAGAACCGCACCGCGGCCCTGGCGAGGTCAACGGCATCTTCGGAGTACTCCATATACGCGGCCGCGCAACAGGCGGCAGTGTCCCTCCCGACCTCTACGTCATTCGCCATGCACTGGAGGATGACGTAGGCCTCCCTGCGGGCGTCCCAGTCGGCGATGTCGCGCCTCGCCTGTTCGGCGTCCTCCTCGTTTAGGACCGATTCGATCGTGCAGATGAGGGCCGGCGGCAAGGCATATATCGCTCCGGCCTCGTCGGGGCTGTCCGGGATGATGATGTCCATGCCCTCAACCTAGCATCTCACGTTGACAACGTCAACCGGCGTTGCTACCATCAGAACATGGACATCACCACCGAACAAGTCGAGCGGTTGCTGGCCGGGGCATGGAAGGTGCTCGGCACGCAGCGCCGCCCGTCGCAGTGGGCGTTGCTGGCCGGTATGCTGCGCCTGTACATCGTGCGTATCGGGCAGCTCTCGTATGAGGCGCGCACTCAGCGCGCCAACTTGGAGGCGGTGCTCAAGCGCGTCCGCCGCAACCTCATCGCGGAGATGGCGTCGTGAGTCGCATATTCGACCATCTCGACGGTGCGCCTGAGGACCGGCTGTTTAGCCGTGTCGCGCATGCGATGCGACGTTCCCCATGGTGGGGTCGGATTCCGACATATGAATCCCCGGTGTCAGTGTCCGGAGAAATCAAGGGGCGACGATGAGCAGGTTTGAAATCGACGAGAATAATGCGTGGTGCGTGATGGTCACGCTTGGCCCAGGTCTGCCGGCCCTGCACACGGGGCCGGGAAGCTGGAATGGCGCCGTGGATGCCCTGCGCCGGCTCGAGTCGTCGTCGCTTGGCATCGGCGGATACGGGTATGAGATGCGCATCGTCAACCTGGCAACTGGAGAGGAGGCAATCGGATGAGTTGGGCATGTCCTCGATGTAGCGCTACTCCCAACAAAGGGAGCGCCAAGCTGAAGGATGGGTGTCGCACGTGCTCGCGGCAGTCCCTGATGGACTGCCAGGGGTTCATTTGCGAGTGCCTGGACGATTCGAGCGGCGATGACCACGGTACCGCCGAATCACCGTGCCCGGACGCTCGCTGTCACCACTGCGGATGGTCGGGGGTGTTCCCGCCGCGTCCGGTGGCCCTTCGAGGGTGGAAGAAGACGGCGTGGGACGCCGGATGGCGACCCCTGCCGGGCAAGGAGTGACAGATGATGCTCCAGTTCTTCATGCTGGCCTGCGCGCTGTACGCGCTGTTCTCGGAGATGTCAGCTCCATCGCATGAGCTCCAGGAGCCGCGGCTAAAGCGCCACGAGCTCGGCACGCTGGGCTAGGACCGGTACCAGAAATGACCCGCTCCCTCGCCTTCGCCCGGACTGGTTGCATCGGGAAGTGGCGGTACGGCACCAGGCAGGCAGCAAGGGACGACCGGCGTGTCAACACGCGCGTCCAGGCATGCGCCTACTGCGGAGGATGGCACCTGGTTTCCGAGGCAGCGCCAGTCCCCCCACGGAGGACGAAGCAGCGTCGGATGACGAGACGGATGACGGCGTCATCTGCGCTATTGACCAAAAGTCAATAAGCCTCGGCGCGCGCGTCCAACTCCCTCAGCTGCGGCGCCGTTGGTCTGCTCGCCCCCCGGTGCCTGTGCGTCTGCCTCTGCCCCGAACGAAGTGAAGGGATAGAGAGAGAGTCCGCCAGCTCCTTCCCGGCCCTGGGCCGTCCGGCTGGTCTGACGCTCTGCGACCCGACCTGGAGTGCAGGGTGGGGAGAGCGAGCACTCAGAGAGCACGGTTCAGAAAACCGTGTCAAGCATGAACGAGCATGCCGTCGCAATCACTCGGCGTCCAACGCGCGACGTAGTTGGCTCATGACGCGAACCGTCGGCACAACGGAGCCCGGGAACGCCTTGCTTACGCGGAAGCGGAGCAGCTCGGCCGCCGAGAGCAGAAACGACGCCAGGAGCTGTGACGCGGTCATGTCAGCACCTAGCGTTCCCATCGTGTCGGGCTCCAGCCTGACTCGATGAGACGTGCCGCGGCAATTCGAACGTCCTGCGTCGCGGTGCGCTCGGGAGGACTCCAACTGGCCCGCATCGCAGCCGTGGCCAGCTCTTCAGTCTCGTCGTCCATGCTATGGAGCGCCGTGTTGAACGAGATCTCCGTGTCACGGAGGAGCCTTGCTGCCTTGGCGCGGCGTTCTGCGTCAATCATGGCTCTCAGCACCTAGCGTTCCCATCGTTGGCGCGAAGCTCCACGAGGCGGGCGTGGAGCTCCTCTGCCAACTCGAGCTGGTTTGACACGTGTGCGTCGAGCCGGATGAGGTACTTCAGCTCCGCAAGGAGCTCGTCGTCGGTCATATCCTTGACCGGAATCATGATGCGTGCGGTCACTTCAGCGCCTCGTCTAAAGCCAGGTTGAGTTCGTCTTGGGCGGTCTGCTTGGCCAGAGTGGCCGCGTTAAGCTCCTCGTGCGCCCGCACCATCGCCTTGCGGGCGCGGTCCACCGCGGTCACCGCGTCGCTGTACGCCGTCTGGCAACGCCCCTCCACGGCCATCGCCTGCCTCACGTTCGAGATGAGCGCTATGAAGTCGGTCATGATTCCTCCGTAGGCGGGAAAACTTCCGGCCCGATGAAGACCGGGTCAGCGACGCCGCACTCCCATCCCATGATGTACCACTTGATGGTCGGTAACGGGAACGCCAGCACGCCGGTGTAGCAATCGGCCTCGGCGTCCCACTTCATGTCCTCGTACTCGAAGGTCGTCCGGCGCTCCATGAGCTGGAGCGGTTCGTCGTGTCCTTCTCGGCACCAAAAGACCGACTTCTCCGTCGGCTTGCACTTCTCCCTCTTGCTCACAGGCCGAGCTCCTTGCGGAGCTGCTCGATTTCGAGGCGCAATGCGGAGGAGCGGTCCTTGCATTGGCGCGTTAGGTCTGGGCCTGGTGACCCATACGTCAGGACGCCTCGCCAGAAGCCAAGCTCCTCCTTCGCGCCGAGGAGCTCCTCCATCTTGGAGGAGGTCATCCAAGCCTCCACGCGCGGCCGTAGCGATGCTCGGCGCGGATCCGGTCGTACATCTCTCGGTCGAGTCGACGGTCCCCCTCGGGGGTGCGCCGCTCGGCGTAGTGCTCGCGCCGCGCGGCGTCATACTCGTCACTCGCGGCAATCCGACGAGCGCTCGCGGCGTCAGCTGCTGCACGCAGCGCAGGGTCGTCCGATGGACCGATATAGCGCCCGTCGGCGCCTACGCTGTACAGCGCCGCGCTCGCTGCGATGTCGATGTCGATGGCGGCATCCCTCGCGTCCTTGAGTGCACGGAGCATTTCGTCGGTGATGTTCATATCCCTACCTTAGTCATGGATGTTGACGACGTCAACACTGTGCGTGCGCTCGCTCAGTCCTCGTGTCGATTGCTGGCACGCACCCACGATGCCGTGGACTGCGTGGGGCTCCACATCGAATCGTCGCCCCGGTAGCTGCTCCAGATTCCACCGTCTGGAGTCTGGCCTGCCTCGAGGCGCTGCACGGCGTCATCGTGCAGCGATATCTCACGCTCGATGACGCGGGCGGAGTACCAGCTCGCGACAAGAGCACTAGCTGCCATGTCGCGGTCGACGTGGTCCTTGTGCAACGCGTCAAGGATATCGAGAGCAGAGCGAAGGTTGTCCTCAGGCGTGCGCGGCAGGCCCCTGATGAGGGCGGCAGCAGACATCTCAATCCTCCATCGCGCGAGCCGCGAGGACCCAGGACGACGCCGACGACCAAGCCGTCTCCTCATCCGGCGCCAGCTCGTCAATTCGGCTCCTGGCGGCCTGCGGATAGCTGTCGTAGACGTCGCCGATGTAGGA
>Ga0173483_10000007_pt1 | contig 41250 bp, 34 predicted proteins | sample NitcycUS178409R2_FD_122621 | JGI IMG/M metagenome (GOLD analysis project Ga0173483, IMG submission 122621) | Soil microbial communities from Arlington Agricultural Research Station in Wisconsin, USA - Nitrogen cycling UWRJ-S178-409R-2 (version... | ecosystem: Environmental > Terrestrial > Soil...
CCTGCGCGCGCCGGTTCCGATCATCGCGACCGCAACCGGAACCATCCGGACGACCGTCAGGCTCAGGACGACATACAGGGCAATTGGCCACGTCACGTCCCCGAGCACCGGCCCGAGCAGCACGGCGCCGAACACGATGAACGTCACGGCGCCGAACACCTCTCCGACCTCCTCGATGAGATGGGCGACCTCACCTCCACTCCGCCGACGGATGGCGCCGAAAACGAAGCCGCCGACGAACGCCGCGATGAAACCTGAGCCCCCGATAGGATCAGCGATTCCGAAGGCGAGCCCGGCAGCGGCCAATGGCACGACCTGGAGCCATGAGTGCCCGACGAGGCCGCGCCGGCCCGCTAGGACGACGATGCATGCGGCAGCGACGCCGGCCAGCATTCCCGCCAGCACGCCGTAGCCGATCTGCTCGAGCACCAGGCGAACGGCAGAGCCGTCGCCGATTGCTCCCGACTCCGCCTGCGCGATGGCCAGCACGATCCAGAACACCGGCACGCAGATCCCGTCGTTGAGCCCGCTTTCGACGTTCAGCCCCTGTCGCACTCGGCTCGGAAGCCTCATCAACGTTACGACCGCCTGACCGAGCGCCGCGTCCGTCGGCGCGAGGATCACCGCAAGGAGCAGCGCCTCGGACCACAAGAGCTGGGGAAAGACGACGAGGGCGAGGACGAATCCGGCCAGGATGGTCAGAGGTAGGCCGATCCCGAGCAGACGCAGGGGCACCGAGAGCTCGCCGCGTAGCGCGCGCACGTCAATCCGCGAGGCGTCCGCGAACAGGACGAGAGCAAGCGTCGCTTCGGCGAGCAGCTTGACCGTCTCCCCGGCCGGCGGGACGTCGATGAGTCCCAACGCCTCCGAGCCGAAAATCAGTCCGACGACGGTGAAGATCATTGCGGCGGTGATCGGCGTACCCGCGATCCGGCCAGAGATCGCCGCGAACGCGAGCAGAGTCAGCGCGACCAAACCGCCCAGTGCACGGCCGGACCCTGTTTCACCGATCCACCTCGCGTGATCCATGCGGATTGGGTGATTCAGGTCCGAGCCGCAGCGGACAAGATTTGTGCCCGGAATGACCGCCGACACGAAGAGCAAGGGCGCGAACCCCAGACGAGGTGTCGTAAGCTCGTGTTCCGGTGTGCAGGTGAGAGGCGGTCCGTACACGTTCCGGACGCGATCGATCGAAATGACGAACCACCCGCTCGAGAGCGGCCCGATGGCGCAGGCAGGGTTCGCCGCCTGAAGGCTCACGCTGTCCTGTGGCGCGGAGGAGGAGTAGAGAGTGACCGACCAGAGTTCACGTGACGTCCTGCCGATCCCGGACAGGCCGTACGAGGGAGAGCTACCCGTGGACGCCAAGGATCCTGAGGCGACGTTCCCGCCGATCGAGCCGCTGCTGCCCCCGGCCGGCGCTCCAAACGTGCTCGTCGTTCTGCTCGACGACGTCGGCTTCGCCGCTTCAAGTGCGTTCGGCGGGCCGTGCGCGACACCGACGGCCGAGCGCCTGGCAGGGAACGGCCTCAAGTACAACCGTTTCCACACGACGGCGCTGTGCGCCCCCACCCGGTCTGCCTTGCTGACGGGCCGTAACCACCACACAGTCGGGATGGGGGTCATCACCGAGCTCGCGACGGCGGCACCCGGCTACAGCTCCGTTCGCCCGAACACCTGCGCCCCTCTGGCCCAGACCTTGCAGCTGAACGGGTATTCCACTGCGCAGTTCGGCAAGTGCCACGAGGTGCCGGTCTGGCAGACGAGCCCGATGGGCCCGTTCGACGCCTGGCCGACCGGCAGCGGCTTCGAATACTTCTACGGCTTCCTCGGCGGAGAGACGAACCAGTACTACCCGGCCATCTACGAGGGAACGGTCCCGATGGAGCCGGAGAAGACGCCCGAGCAGGGCTATCACTTCACCGAGGACATGACCGACAAGGCGATCGAGTGGGCGCGCCAGCAGAAGTCGCTGATGCCCGACAAGCCCTTCTTCATGTACTTCGCCCCAGGGGCGACCCACGCCCCCCATCACGTCCCGACGGAGTGGTCGGACAAGTACAAGGGCCGCTTCGACCAGGGCTGGGACGCGCTGCGCGAGGAGATCCTCGAGCGGCAGAAAGAGCTTGGGGTCGTCCCGGCGGATACGCAGCTGACCGCGCGGCACGAGGAGATCCCGGCCTGGGACGACATGCCCGAAGAGCTCAAGCCGGTGCTCGCGCGCCAGATGGAGGTCTACGCCGGGTTCCTCGAGCACACCGACCACCACGTCGGGCGGCTGGTCGACGCGCTCGACGACCTCGGCGTCCTCGAGGACACGATCGTCTACTACATCATCGGGGACAACGGCGCCTCCGCCGAGGGCACGATCAATGGGAGCTTCAACGAGATGTTCATCTTCAACGGCGCCGCCGCGCTCGAGACGCCGGAGTTCGTCGCGGCTCACATCGACGAGCTCGGCACTCCGACGAGCTACAACCACTTCGCCGTGGGCTGGGCGCACGCGATGGACACGCCCTACCAGTGGACGAAGCAGGTGGCCTCGCACTGGGGCGGGACGCGCAACGGCATGATCGTGCACTGGCCGAACGGGTTCGCAGCGCGTGGCGAGGTGCGAACGCAGTTCCACCACGTGATCGACGTCGCCCCGACCGTGCTCGAGGCCGCGGGGCTTCCGCACCCCACTTCCGTGGACGGCGTCGAACAGCATCCGATCGAGGGCGTGAGCATGGCGTACTCGTTCGACGGGGCAACCAAGGCCGACCGCCACCAGACGCAGTACTTCGAGATGTTCTGCAATCGCGGCATCTACCACCAGGGCTGGACCGCCGTGACCAATCACAGCGTGCCGTGGGTGATGGCCGCGGAGCTTCCCGCGTTCGACGACGACGTCTGGGAGCTCTACGACACGAGTACAGACTGGAGCCAGGCGCACGACCTGGCCGCCGAGATGCCGGAGAAGCTAGCCGAGCTGCAGCAGCTGTGGCTCGAAGAGGCCCGCAAGCACAACGTGCTCCCGCTCGACGACCGCCGAATCGAGCGATTCAACGCCGAGCTCGTCGGCCGGCCGGAGCTCGTCAAAGGAAACTCGCAATTGCTCTTCGGCGGGATGGGACGCCTCACCGAGAACAGCCTGCTCAACATCAAGAACAAGTCGCACGCCGTCACGGCGGAGATCGTCGTGCCCGAGACGGGCGCCGAAGGGGTCATCCTCGCGCAGGGCGGCGCCTTCGCCGGCTGGACCCTGTACACGAAGGATGGCCGTCCGAAGTACTGCTACAACCTGCTCGGCTTGCAGCGCTTCAAGATCGAGGCCGACGCCACGATCCCACCGGGAACACACCAGGTGCGGATGGAGTTCGCCTACGACGGTGGCGGCCCCGCCAAGGGCGGCACCGTCACCCTCTACCTCGACGGCGACCAGGTGGGTGAGGGCCGCGTCGAGGGAACCGTGCCGCTGATCTTCTCGGGGGACGAGACCGCCGACGTCGGACGCGACACCGGATCCGCCGTCAGCGACGACTACGAGGGCGAGAGCAGCATCTTCACGGGCAAGGTCAACTGGGTGCAGATCGATCTCGGCGAGGATGCCGAGGACGCCGACCACCTGATCACGCCCGAGGAGCGCCTGCGCGTCGCGATGGGACGCCAGTAGTGAAAGGAGAATCGAGATGTCAGCAAGTAAGACGGTAATGACCGATAGATCTCTCGATGAACTCGGTCCGGTTGACTACCTCGTGGTCGAGTTTCCAGCAGGGGCGAGAAACTTCACCGGCGAGATGGCTAAAGAGCTGCTCGCGTTGGTCGACTCCGGAACCATCCGCGTGATCGACATCCTGATCCTGACCAAGAACGAAGACGGGTCTGTCGAGGCGATGGAGCTGTCCGATGTCGACGAGCTCGGACCACTTCAAGCAGTCGAGGCCGAGCTGGCGGAGCTGTTGGCAGCGGACGATGTCGAGCACCTCGCCGCCGCCATGGAGCCGGGAAGCACCGCCGGAGTGCTGATCTGGGAGAACCTGTGGGCGGCGCCGTTTGCATCAGCGGCGCGCCGTTCGGGTGGACAGCTGATCGCGAACGGGCGGATTCCCATCCAGGCGATCATCGCCTCCATCGAGGCCGATGAAGCAGCTGCGAGCGAAGGAGACTGAAATGCCACTCAGAGCAGCACGTGTCGGAAGAGTTGGCGTCATCGGCCACCCGGTGGCAAAAACCGCCGTAGTGGCCAAGGCCGTTTCACCTGGCCCTTCGCCGGTTGCGAAAACCGCCGTAGTGGCGGCCGCCGTCACACCTGGGCGGGGTCGCCGCCGGCGAATCTAGCGCGGGCTGGTGCCGCGCTGGCCGTGGCCGTGTGCGCATGGCTCGCCTAGAGGCTCGTGCTCCGCATGGCTGTGAGCCCGGCTTCCGAAACGAGGGAGGCGGCGCCGCCCCCCGGCGCGCCGCCCCCGCGCTCGCTCCAAGCAAGGGTGCGCAGGCGAGCACGAGGCCAGTCGTGCTTCCTTGCAGACCCCTCCTCCTCGCATCGAAAGTGCGAGCGATGCGAGCGGTCACGGCTTTCCCGGCATCCGCTCTAGACAAACGCCTTGGAGCCGTCGCCAACGCGCGGCGGACCGGACAGCTACAACGCCCATCGCGTTGCAGCGCCCCTCTGCCTAGGCGGAAGCGGGAATCGCCACGAGCTGAGGCTGGCGCTCGAGCCCGACGCTGCCGCTTCGGATCAGCTCGGTGAGCACACGGACGACGTCGGGATCGAACTGGCTCCCCGCGCAGGCCTCGAGCTCCTCGAGCGCAGCCCTGATCGAAAGGGCGCGTCGGTAGCTCCGGTCGGTCGTCATCGCGCTGAAGGCGTCGCAACAGCCGACGATCCGGGCAACCAGGGGGATCTCGGGGCCCGTGAGGCGGTCGGGATAGCCGTTCCCGTCCCAGTGCTCGTGGCAGGAGCGGACGATGCGTCCCACCTCTGCGAGGCGGCCCCCCACGCGCTGGAGAAGGCGTTGCCCTGCAATGGTGTGCGTGTTCACGATGGCCCGCTCCTCGGGGCTGAGCGGACCGGGCTTGTTGAGGATCTCCGCCGGAATGCTGAGCTTGCCGACGTCGTGGAGCAGGGCGGCAAACTCGGCGTCGAGGCGGGACCGGGCGTCGACCTCGAGCTCGTCGCACACCGCGAGAACGAGCTGGAGGACGTCGCGGCTGTGGGCGCCCGTGTACGCGTCCTCGGCTTCGACGACGTCGCCCAGCAGGAACGCGGTTCCCCGGTAGGCGCCCGAGAGCTCGAGCGCCTGGTCGAGTCGCCGTTGCCGCTCTCGCGTCGAGAGGCCGACCATGAAGAGAAGCGGGAGCGGAAGCAGGAGAGCCCACTGGTCATGGAGTGCGGCCAGTGCCGCAAGCAGCCCGAGCGGCGCCAGCGTCAGGTCGATTGCGAAGGCGAGCGGGAACTGCGACAGCACCTGCCGCGGCGGGACGCGGAGCGCCGCCCGCTCGCGCAGGGTCGAGCTGACGATGTCGATCCCGAACTGAGCCGCCAGTGCGAGCGCGAGAATCGACACTGTGCGGCCGGTGAGCGACGCGTCGGCCGGGAACACGGTGAAGACGAGGGCCGGCCCGAAGGCGAACCACGAGCTGCCGACGACGACGAGCATGCGCTCGACCGGAACGACGCGCAGCGCATACTCCGGCAGCTGCCCGAGCAGCCCTCCGACCGCGATCCAGATGGGGAGCTGCGACGGCGGGAGCACGAACACCATCTCGACGACGATGAGCTGGGTCGCGATCGCGATCGTGCTGCCGACCTCGAACTCGAGCCGTGACGCGACCGCGTAGGACAGCACGAGCAGGCCGACCACCCACGTCTCGGGCAGCCCCTCGGCGGGGGCAACCAGGAGCAGCGCGAGGGCAGCCGCGACAAATGCGGCGCTCGACGACCAGTAGGTGATCCGCTCGGCTCGGGAAAGGACCCGGGTCTCACGCTCGCGCGCCTCGGCGAGGAGCCGCTCGCTCAGCGGGTCGAAAGCCTGCGGGCTCGCCTCGGGCACGGCGGCGGCGTTACCTGCTGCGCAACGGATCAACGTACACGCCGCCGAGCGAGAACGTCTCGCCCTTCTGCAAGCCGTGCACGTCGAACTCGAAGGCGACCGGCGTCCAGCCGCTTGCCGAGGCCGCCGAGAGCAAGTTGACCCCGATCGGCATCACGAGGGAGGGCGCCCAGGTGGAGCCGACCTTGAGCTTGGCGAGCGTGAGGTCATGGGCGTTTCCGTCGAGGCCCTCGTAGATCACGTTCACGTCGAGGTGGGCCTTGCCGTTCCCGCCGCGGTCGGCGAGGAAGAGCCTGAGGGTGGGGTGGTCGAGGTTCACGCACATCACCGGCGTGACCGCTTCCGAGTCGCCCTTGGTGAACAGCAACGAGCCGGCGCCGTCCGTGACGGGGTCGTGCTCCTGCGAGAGCGTCACGTTCTTGAGGTCCCACTCGCTCGTGTCGGTGAGGTCACCCTGCGGAATGAGGGAATAGCCGGCCAAGTCCCCCCAGGGCAGGAAGACCTGAGACGGCTCTTCGAAGCCGCAGTCCGCCGTCGCGGAGAGCCTCCCGGCCTTCGCGAGCTGGCCCTTCGACTGCAGCTCGCCCAGCTTCTTCTGGAGATCGCCAAGCTGGTGGGTGTTGTCCACGAGCTGGCTCGTGGCACTCTCGTCGATCGAGCTCGCCAGCGCCGCGCCGCATGCTCCCAGCGTCGCAACAATCGCTCCGACCGCAATCACCAACCGCAGAGTTCCTCGCATGACCGTCCCTTTCGCCGCAATCCTCGGCAGCGTCCGAGTAGGCGCTGCCGGCTCATCAAGACGCACGCGCGGGCCTGCAGAATCCCCCTTCCGGGGCAATCGCCGAAGATCACCCGATCGAGTGAACGGCCGAAGATCACCCGATCGAGTGAACGTGCCGGCTGATTGCCAGCGGCGGAGCGGACATCTACATTGACCGGCGGATGAGAGCGGGGGCCATGATCGTGTGCATCCTCCTGTTCGCGCTTGCTCTCGCCGCCTGTGGTGACAACGAGTCGGCGTCCAGGCGCAACATGGAGGTCAAGTTCGACCGGATGGACTTCGCGATGGGGAACATGGAGAACATCAACAGCGGGTTCGGCCCGGAGCTCACGAATGCGACGAAGCACTACATCGCGCTGGTCCGCAAGTACGCGAATCTGCTCGGGCCCAAAGAGGCCAGGCGACGTTTGCTGGAGAAGAGGGACGAGGTCGCGCCCTACTGCCTGCCGTGCAGCGCCACGCTCGATTTCGAGGCAAGCAGGTACCGAAGCAGTTAACCGCCGCGCTGCCCCCGCGCCAGAAGCGGAGCAACTTCCTCGCCGAAGCGGCGGGCCCGGTCGTCGAGATCCGGGGCCTCGTGGCCGAGGTTGACGACGAAGCCGTCGCAACCTGCCTCCACGTACTCGGCCAGCCGCTCCGCGATCCATTCCGGCGGCCCCTCGATCGCGTGGCGGCCGCGCTCGTCCTCGCCGGCCTTCGGCTCGATCGCGAAGTAGGTGCTGATGCGGAGCACGATGCGGCCGTCGAAGCCGTCGGCGAGCGCGCGCAGCTCGTCGGGCGAGAGCGCCACCGGGTGCCAGACGCCGGTCTTCCGGGCGCGGCGCAGGGTGGCACGCGACACGCCGGCGACCCACAGCTCCGGCCGCCGCACCAGCGGCGGCGCGAGCCAGCCGTCGAGCGAGAGCAGCTCACCCTCGTAGCGGACGCGGCCGGGCATCTGCTCGAACGCCGCGGCGGCGAGGTCGAGCCACTCGTCGAGCAGCCGGCCTCGCTGCTCGAAGGGCGCGCCCAGCGTCCGGAACTCACCTTCCATCCAGCCGGCCGCCACGGCCGTGACGACCCGTCCGCCTGAAAGGGCGTCGAGCGTCGTGAGCTGCTTCAGCGCGACGAGCGGGTCCCTGGCGGGGACGATCAGCGCCGAGACCCCGAGCCCGAGCCGCTGCGTCCGGCCGGCGAGGAAGCCGAGCGAGACGAGCGCCTCGGCGATCGAGCCGTAGATCGCGGCGTGCTCGTCCGGAACGAGCAGGTGGTCGGTCACCCAGCCGGAATCGAAGCCGGACTCCTCGGCGGCGACCGCGCACGCCGCGAGCCGCTCCGCCTCGAGGCCCTCGCCGTAGTTCGGCAGGATCAGGCCGAGGTGGAGCGGCATGTCGCGGACGGTATCGCCTAGAACGAGCCCTTGACGATCAGGGCGCCCCCGGCGGTCTTCACGCGGACGGCGGTACCCGCCTGGACGTTGGGCACGAACTGGCCGAGCTGGCTGTTGCGGTTGATCTCGGCAGCGCCGAAGCGGTTGACCTTCTTCGTGGCGATCTTCTTGCCGCCGACGATGAAGACGACGCGCTTGCCGGCGAGCCGGCGGATGTGCTCGACCTCGACCTGGAGCTCGCGCTCCTCGGCGGTCGCCTTGAACTTCGCGGAGCCCTTGGCCGCCGGGAATGCCTTCGCCGACTTCAGCACGATCCGCGTGCCCTCGCCACCCTTGGCGAGCACCGTCGGAACGCCGACCGTCAGCAGCAGCGCCGTGGCCGTCAGCAGTGTGGTGATGCGCTTCATCTCGTGACCTCCCTGGGTCGTCGTGAACCTCTTGCACTCGACCGTACGGAGGCGCCGCTTACGCCCGGGCAACGCCAGGGCAAGCGCTCGTCAGCGTTGGGTTAAGCCTTGGTAGGCGGGCGAGGGCCGCACGCGCGGCCCTCGCCCGTTGCCAGTTACTTGCGCGCGAAGTAGATGAACTGCGAGAACAGCCCGGCCGTGAACGGCGACGGGTCGCGCATGTCAGTCCACGTCGCATTCGCGTGGCCATCGCGGCCGTAGGCGAGCCCGATGTAGTCCCCGTGGAAGACGGCGCAGAGCTCGCAACCCGGAACCCCGGCTTGGAAGAACTCTGACAGCACCGGATTCGACGGAGCCGTGCTCACGACCGTCTTGGAGAACGAGCCCGGCTGGCCTTCGGCCAGCGACGTGTTGTAGGTCGGGCCGTTCGAGTTGCCGCGGTCGTGGTAGAGGACGCCGACGCTGCCGTTGACCGGGTTCACGTCCACCCACGGGAACCACTGGTCACCGGCTCCGGTGTCGACGAGCGATGGTGCCGTCCACGTGTCGCCGCGGTTCGTCGAGGTGACGATGGACACGTCGGAGTTCGTCACCGGTTCGTCGACGTCGTGCGTCCCGTTACGGTTGTCCGAGAAAACGAGGTACAGCCTTCCGTTGACCGTCGGGCTGGCGACGATGTTGCCTGCGCCCCAGACGCGCACCTGATATCCGGTGAGCGTCTGCCGCCCGTCGGCGTTGGTCGGGTAGTCGCGGGAACCGTCCTCCATCGCGACGACGAAGCGCGGCGACGACCAGGTCCGCCCCCCGTTCGTCGACCTGACCACGAGGTACTGGTCCTCGAACTCCTCGTCCGGCTCCCAGATCGCCTCGTTCTGGCTGTTCATGAAGGCGACGTAGACCGTCCCGTCGGGGCTGGTCGTGATGACCGATGCCTGGTCCTCGTCGCACTGGCCGGCCGAACCCTCGCTCTGGAACGTGCAGACGCTTCCGTTCGAGCCCGAGATCTCGTTCGGCTCGGTCCAATGCTCGCCGCCGTCGTCGCTGTGGCTCTCCATGATCGGCGACTCGACGTACTCGCCCGAGTGCGACACGAACGCCGTCCAGGTGACGTACGTGCGCCCGTAGAACGGCGAAGCCGGGTTGTTGTCGGTCGCGATCCACTCCTTGTCGTTGAAGACCTGGAGCTTGTCGAGGTCACAGCCGTTCCCGAACCCGACCTTGGCCGGCTTCTTCCAGGACAGGCCACCGTCGTGCGAGGGCGAGACGACGACGTCACCGTCACACGCCTCACCGTCTGGGCGGAACTTGTAGTTCAGCGACGCGTGCAGCGCGACGCCGTGCTTCACGTCGATCGCCGTGACGGGGTCGCTGCCCGTCCTTTTTGGATCCTCGACCGACATGTTCCCGGTCGACCACGTCGCTCCACCGTTGAACGAGGTGTAGTACTCGTCACAGCACGAGCCGTAATCGTTCGAGCTCGCAATCATGTGCAGCGGGTTCGACCGGTCGACCACGATGTTCGGCTCGTTGTTCGGAAACGGGTCGTCGCAGTCGAGCGTTCCGTTGGGCCCGGCTACCGGAGCCGTGCACTCGAACACCCAGCCGTGCTGTGCGCCCGGTGGGACAGTCCGGACGAAGGGCTCCTTCTCGCCCCCCTCGCCCTCTCCACCCGGCGGCTCGGCACGCACGGCGGCCGCAAAGAACAAGCCGAGGAACGCCGCAGCCGCGAGCAGCAGCGCAAATCGCGCTTTCGTCATGGGGATCCCCCTTTCGTTGTCGCCCATGCGCGCTGCGAACGTATAGAAACCTCGTTCGGCAGTCCACCCCCGTCGACCGCGCGCGCCCTTCGCCTGGACGGTGACGATCCCACGACAAACGTGTTCGCGGGGGCGCGCTACCTTCGGTTGTTGCTCGACCGTTACGGCTCGGTGGAGCTCGCGCTGCTCTCGGCCTACAACGCGGGCCCGGCCGCGGTGGAGCGGGCCGGGGGAGCGCCGTCGATCGCGACGCTCCGATACGTCAAGAACACCGAAGCCCGCGAGCCGTCGCTCCTGGGCTACCAGCCGCGGGAGCTAGTGCGCCGCAGCGATGCGGATGTTCAGGTTCGCAACCGGGAAGTTGCGGATCTTGCGCTTGAGGATGTCCGCAGACATTGGGCCGCCTTTCGTTCCGCAGTGATACACCGCGTAGAACGTCGGCCTCGGCGCTGCGCAGTCCGACCCTCGTTCTAGGGTTTTTCCCGTGCGATCGGCCTTGCTGCAGCGTGGGGTTGCAGAGTTCGTCGGGACGTTCACGCTCATCTTCGTCGGGGCGGGCGCGATCATCCAGACGGGGGGCGGCAACCTAACGGCGATCGGCCTCGCGCACGGGCTCGCGATCGGCGTCATGGCCTCGGCGGTCGGCCACATCTCGGGCGGGCACTTCAACCCGGCGGTGACGCTCGGCTTCGTCGTTACGCGGCGGATCGAACCGCGCCTCGCGGCCACCTACTGGTTCGCCCAGCTGATCGGCGCCGTGCTGGCGGCGTTCATGCTGACGTGGCTGCTTCCTCAGACCCAGGTCGACGCGGTCAACCTCGGCGCGCCCGCGGTCGGCGGCGGGATCGGCGCCGGCAGCGCCGTGGTGATCGAGGGCATCCTGACCTTCTTCCTGGTCTGGGTGGTTTTCGCGACGGCTGCGGATCCACGCGGCACGTTCGCCTCGATCGCCGGCCTCGCAATCGGGCTCACGATCACGCTCGACATCTACATCGGCGCGAAGTACACCGGCGCCGCGATGAATCCGGCCCGCGCCTTTGGCCCGGACCTCGTGCAGAACTACTGGAGTGACGCCTGGGTCTGGTGGGTCGGTCCGCTGGCAGGTGGAGCGCTGGCGGCCCTGCTCTACGAGTACCTGTACCTGCGACCGGTCTCACCCGAGCCGGTCGGCCCGCCGGAGACGGGGCTCGAGGAGCCGCGGCCCGGCGATGCCGCGGCGATGTAGCGCCAACTGCGGTACGTTCTCGCGGTGCTGCTGCTCGCCCTCTCGACGACGCAGAAGGTGGGGCTCGGACTCTGCGTTGCGGGCTTCGCCGGGTTCTCGCTCGTCGTCTCGATCCTCGTGCCGCGCTACCGGCCGCAGTTCCCCGGCCGCGGCCTCCGCGTCTTCATCGTGACGTGCGTGCTCTTCTTCGTCGGAATGATGTCCGCGGTGATCTTCGTCGCGCGGGAGACCTCCGAGGCGGAGGCCAAGGGCAAGGGCGTGGAGCCCACGACCACCGAAACGACCCGCACGACAACCGAGACGTCAACGACGCAAACGGCGACCACGGGCACGACGCAGGCCGCGCAGAGCGTCGTCGCCAAGGAGACCGAGTTCAAGATCGCGCTTCCCAAGGTTGCGGTGCACACCGGCCAAGTCACCTTCGACGTCCAGAACGACGGCAAGATCCCGCACGACCTCGTCGTCCAGGGCAACGGCGTCGACGCGAAGACGCCGCTGCTCGACGCGGGCCAGTCGAAGACGCTGTCCGTCGACCTGAAGCCGGGCACGTATGACCTCTACTGCTCCGTCCCGGGCCACAAGGAAGCCGGGATGGACGTGAAGCTCACGGTGTCCTGAGCGATGACGGAGGCCGACGACAACCTCCGCAAGATCGACCACATCGTCGTGCTGATGATGGAGAACCGGTCGTTCGACCACATGCTCGGCTTCCTGACGATCGAGCAGGGCCGGGAGGACATCGCGGGGCCGACCCTCGAGATGAAGAACGAGTACCGGGGCGAGACGTTCCACGTCCGTCCCGCCTCTCGCACGACGATGAACAAGGCGCAGGACCCGTGCCACTCGGGCTGGTGCGTGGACGAGCAGGTGGCGAACGACTGCGGCGGCTACGTCTCGAACTTCATGAAGTCGCGCCAGGCCGGCGGCGCGAACCCGGGCGTCGTGATGGCCTACCACCCGGCCGAGCACCTCCCGGTCTACGACTTTCTCGCCAGGGAGTTCTGCGTCTCCGACCACTGGTTCTGCTCGGTTCCGGGCGCGACCATGCCGAATCGCTGCTACGCGCTTGGCGGTACGTCGCACGGGCTCCGCAACAACATCAAGCCCAGCCGTCCGTACAACGTGCCGTCGTTCGTGCGCCACCTGAAGCCCGACCAGTGGCGCTGGTACTCGCACGACTACGTGCCGACCATCTGGCTGATCGATCCTGAAATCGGCCTCTCGCTCGAGAACGTCCCCGCGTACTTCGACCGGCGCGACGTCTTCGGCCACCGAAGCTTCATCGAGCGCGCCAGGAAGGGCGACTTGCCGGCCGTCTCGTGGATCGACCCGAACTTCTACGACCTCACCTTCGGTCCCGCCGGCTCCAACGACGACCACCCGCCGTCCGACCTCCGCGCCGGCCAGAAGCTCGTGCTACAGCTCGTCGACGCCCTCTTCCAGAGCCCGGCCTGGAGGAAGACGCTGCTGGTGATCACCTACGACGAGCACGGCGGCTTCTTCGACCATGTCCAGCCGCCCAAGGCCGCCGACAACCTGCCGACGATGCGGCAGTACGGGCCACGCGTACCCGCGCTGGTCATCTCGCCGTACATCGCCCGCGGGTCGGTGTCCAAGACCGTCTACGACCACACGTCGATCATCAAGACGATCCTGACCCGCTTCTGCCGGAAGGCGAACGGTTCCATCCCGAACATGGGCAAGCGCGTGGCCGCGGCGAACCACCTCGGTGAGCTGCTGACCCGGTCGACGGCGAGGCGGATCAAGCGCTCCGACTACCAGCCGCTCGTCGACGCGTCGGCCCGCTGGCACGAGGAGATGGTCCTCGACGGCGTGCCGGCGCCAGGCGAGGGGCTCGCGGTCCCGCACGAGCTGACCGACTTCCAGAAGGACTTCCTCGGCGCGAAAGCAGACCTGCTCGCCGCGCGGCGCCAACTCGACGCCGCCGGCAAGGCCGTTTTCTAGCTGGCCTTCTACGAGGCGGAGAAGGAGGGATTCGAACCCTCGAGGCAGGGATTCTCCCCACCTAACGCCTTAGCAGGGCGCCGCCTTCAGCCACTCGGCCACTTCTCCGCGAGCGGCAAAGGATAGCCGAGCCTTCCGGCCGCTACCCTATGCCGCGCACCTCGGAGGGGTGGCAGAGCGGTCGAATGCGGCGGTCTCGAAAACCGTTCGGGGCGGTTTCGTCCCGCGAGGGTTCAAATCCCTCCCCCTCCGCTCCAGAAGCCGGATCCCGCTCCCGTGGCGGGATTCGTCGTTCTCGGGAGGACGCTCGGCGGGCCTGGTCGTTCAGTCGGTTGGGGGCTGTCACGGTCGGTTGAGCAAGGCGACTGTCCCGCACTTGCCCCGCACTTCCCCGCGCTACGTCGGATGGCCTGACGAACATGACCGCCCCCGCCTCGCAATGAGCGAGGCCGAACGGAAGGGCAGCACGATGAGCAACCAGCCGGACACCGATCCTCGTCCCGCAGCGGAGGGCGAGCCGCTGAAGTTGACCGAGATGAAGCGGAGCGCAGGCCACGTCGCGGTGCAGGCGGTCGAGACGATCGCGGCGGGCGCGGGCGTGACGCTCGGCGGTCTCGCGGCGAAGGACGCCTACGACCAGGCGAAGGACAAGCTCGGCCTCGGCGGCTCAAAGTCGGACGACTCGAAGGACTGACGCTCGCTCACGCCTCGTCCCTCGGGGCGTCACCGCGCGGCGACGGGGACTACTCCGACGGCGGACAGCGGTTGGGCCTTGAAAGCCCGGTAGTGACGTGCCGAGCAAGGCCGTCACGCTCCGGCTGACCGTCGGGGGTGGCGGCCTCGACAACCCGCAGCACTATGGCCCGGAGCGTCTCTGCCGCCTCCTGATAGCCACTGCGGGTGAGGGGCGAACACGGAGGAGGCGGCGAGCCGTCTAGGACGACGAGGTCTGCTTCTTCAGCTCCTGACAGGAACTCGCGTCTTCGAAGCCTTTCTTCAGGTCGCTCGACGACTGCTTTGCAGTGTTGATCGCACTCTGCATCTGTGTCGAGAACGTCGAGACCTGGCCCGCCGCAGTTGAAAGCGTGGTCGCCGCCTGGTTGAGGTTGCCGCTCGACGAGAGCGATTTCGCGCTCGTCTGCAACTGGGCGACCGCCTTGCTCACCTGATTCGCGTTGCTCGTGAAGTTGTCCTTGACGGACTGACCGTTCGCTCCGGGAGCCGGCGGGAGGTTCGTGAGGTTCGTCTCCAGCGTCTTCGTGGCGTCGGCGGCCTGCTGGGCGTCGCCCTTGAGCTGATTGACCGTCGACGTGGACGGCGACTGGATCGCGTTCTTCGCATCGTTCGCGAGCGTGGTCATCTGCTTGCTCCAGTCCAGGAGCGGAGAGCAGACGTCGTCGGCCCACTTCTCCTGCGCCGACTCGCTACTTGCGCCGCAGCCTGCAGCCGCAGTCGCCAGAGCGGCCGTGAGGGCGGCGACCGGAGCGAGCTTCGACAGCGATGACATCGCCGCGAGCTTACTCCGGTCGGAGAGGGGGTTCCACCGAAGCCTGCGACACGCTCTCCCGTCGCGCCTCGGACCGCCGCGCTGAGCGTCGGCGGCTCTGCCGGCTCGCCCTCGACGGTCTCCAACCTGAACAGGAATCCAGCCATCCGGTTCCCTCCTCTCGGCTGGGGCCGGACGGACAGGCGGAGCCTACGGCAGATCGACTGACGATTGCCCACGGCTTGCCCAACACGCGATGCGAAACGGCCAGGCTAGGGAAGTCTCGAAACGGTTCGGGGCGGTTTCGCCCCGCGAGGGTTCAAATCCCTCCCCGTCCGCTCCACAAGCCGAAGCCCGCTCTGCTAGGCGGGTTTCGGCGTCCCGGGCTTTCCGCGCCAAGTTAGTGCACGAAACTGCTGAGGACCGCTCGGAACTGGCGCCGACTGCCGCGAAACTGGACCGTCTCGTCCTCTCGTCTCGGGTTTCGCGGCCTGCGGCGCAGACGACGAGTCTGCGGTCGGAGCCCGAGGACCCAGACCCGGCGCCTCCACCAGAGACGTTAGAGCAGGAGATCACCGCCGTTAGGCGTTTGCGTCAGGATGCGCGAGTTGTCGGTCGAACCACCACTCGTCGGGGCGCTCCCCGGCTGCCTTGTGAGGAGCTCGTGAGCCTCGTCTGGGCAGGCCTCGTCGTCGCGGCCGTCACCGTCGTCACCGTGACGGCGATGCTGCTCGTTCGCCGAGGTGCGCCGGCCGGAAGCTATTTCGAGGACGGTGACCGAGCCGCCGGGGTGTTCGGGGTGCTCGCAACGGGGTTCGCCGTGCTGCTCGGGTTCGTCGTGTTCCTCGCGTTCGAGAGCTACGACACGTCGCGGAGCGGCGCCGAGACGGAGGCGCAGATCGTCACGCAGCAGTTTGAGACGGCGCAGCTCTTCCCGGTCGCCGCGCGTGCGCCGCTCTCAGGTGCGCTCGTCTGCTACGCGCGCACCGTGATCCACCAGGAATGGGCGGAGATGGAGGCAGGCACGCTCGGCGACAAGGCCAATCCGTGGGGCGTCGTCACGTTCCGCATCCTCAGGAACGCCGAGCCGAGGTCCGCCACCGAGCAGGCGGCGTATGCGAAGTGGCTCGACGAGCGCTCTGACCGCGAGCAGGCCCGCACCGATCGGATCCACGGGGGCGAGGGAGTGATCCCGGTGCCACTCTGGATCGTGCTGCTGCTCACCGCGGGCGTCATCTTCGTGTTCATGTTGTTCTTCGCCGACAGCGCCGAGCGCGCCATCGTGCAGGCGACGCTGATGGGCGGCGTGGCGATCGTGATCTCGTCGATGCTGCTGCTCCTGTGGTTCCTCGACAACCCGTACCACGCCGGAGTGGGTGGACTTCGGCCCGTTGCGATGGAGCGCGCGATCCGGATCCTCGACCAGGAGGCGGTGGAGGTGGGCGGGAGGTTCAGGATCCCGTGCGACGAGCAGGGGATCGCGCGTCGCTGAGGCGCCGGCGGCAAACGCTCGCCGGCGGTACCGCGGCATCGGCTTCCCGCACACGCACTCACCCGCGGTGAAACGTCGTCGTCCCCCGAAAGGCCACCCACGCGAGGTGCAAAACGATCCCGTCGAGCGATATAACCCGCCTGAGGCTGCGGCCACTACCAGGGCAAGGACAACGTGATCCAGCAGGACCCCTCATCGCCCGCTGACAACCCGTGACTGCGTCCGCGATCGTCGCGGAGCATGAGGCCATCCAGGCGGTCCGTGCGGACTCGCCGATTCTCGCCCGGCGCAACACAGTGGCCGCGATCGCGATCGCAGGTCTCCTCGCCGCCGTAGGAGGGGGCCTTCTCCTTGCGACGAGCGACCACCTCGTAGACCCGACCACGTACGGCTTGCAGGTCGTCGCGATGACCGTGGGAGCCGTCGCGGCGACTCTCTACTGGTTCGTTCGGCGCCCCGGGAATCGACTCGGATTCGCCCTGCTTGCGTTGGCGGTCGCCACGGCCGTCATCTCGCTGCAGGGAGCAACCCAGCCGCTGCTCCACAGCATCGGCGTGTCGGCCGATTCGGCCGTCTTCCTGCTCGTCTACTACGTCGTCTTCGCATTCCCGGACGGCCGGCTTGGGCGATTGGAAACCGTGATCCTCGGGGCGTGGGTGCTTTACTTCTTCGCAGCGGTCGTCCCCTGGCTCCTGTTCACGCCCGTCATCTCGGGCGGCGCTCCACTTGCCGGCTGCAACGCCGCATGCCCCACGAATGCCTTGCTGATCGCGGACCGGCCGTCGATCGCCGAGCCGTTCGGCGCCGACATGTCGTGGGGAACGATCGCGATCGCCTCCGCAACCCTCGCGTGCCTGCTCTATCGCCTTGCGACGGCCACTCGGCCGCGAAGGCGCGCACTCCTGCCCGTCTACATACCGGCCGTGATGCTCACCGTTCCTGCCCTGATCTTCCACGGAGCCGTGGTGAGGCATCTCCATCTCAGCCCGACGACGCTTTCATTGACCAAGTGGTCGCTCACCTTCGGTTGGATCGCGCTCCCGTACGGATTCCTGCTGGCGGCCATGCTGGCAACGCTTTTCGCCGCGGCCGCCCTGAAGATGATCGTCGGCAGACTGGTGGAAAGCCCGAGCGCGCCTCAGCTGCGCAGGATCCTGGCCGATGCGCTCGACGACCAGTCGCTCGAGCTCGCGTTCCCGGTCGACCGCGCCGGAGCGTTCGTCTCTTCCAGCGGCGGACGTGTAAGCCCGACGTCGGCGGACGGCCGTTGGGCGACGCCAGTCGAGCGGAACGGTGAGACGGTCGCGGTGATCGTGCACGATCAGGCGCTGGAGTCCGACCCGGAGCTCGTTGCTACCGCGGGGCAGGCGCTGCTCCTTGCGATCGAGAACGGCCGACTGATCACCGAGCTCGAGTCGACGTCAGCGGAGCTCCGTGCTTCGCGCGCGCGCGCCGTGGCGGCGGGAGACGCGGAGCGCCGCAGGATCGAGCGTGACCTCCACGACGGAGCGCAGCAGCACCTGGTCGCGCTCCGGATCAAGGTCGGTCTCGCCGACGAGCTGGCGGACGCGGATCCGGCGGCTGCCTTACGGCTCGCCGACCTCGGTACCGAGCTCGAGGAGATCCTGCAGGAGCTGCGCAATCTCGCCCAGGGCTTGGACCCGCCAGTGCTCCGCCAGTTCGGGGTTCGCGAGGCTCTGGCCAGCGTCTCACGGCGGGCGACTCCGCCGGTGCGGTTCGAGGCGGCAGCGCTCGGGCGCTATTCCGAGGACGTCGAGTCCGCCGTCTACTTCTGCTGCCTGGAGGCCCTTCAGAACGTGGGCAAGCATGCCGGCGCCGGCGCACACGCCGTGATTCGCCTGTGGGAGCACTCGGACCAGCTGTCATTCGAAGTACGAGACGACGGTGCCGGCTACGACGCCGAGCGGGCCCGGAGCTCGGGACAGGGCCTCGCGAACATGTCGGACCGCATCGCCGCACTGGGTGGAACGCTCGTGCTCGAGTCCGCGCCCGGCCACGGCACCAGCGTTCAGGGAAGCATTCCCGTTCCGACCTGACCACGTGGCCGTGCGGTCAGGCGCTACGCCTCGGAGCGGCGGCGGTGCTCCGCCCACAAGCGTCGCAGCGTCGCCGGCCCGAAGTCCTGCTTATGGACGAACGCCGCGGCCCCGCAGGTCGCGAACCCGCCGGGAAGGCTCTCGAAGTCCGCTGTCGAGATCAGCACGGTCGTCGCGTCGGGACGTGAGACTCTGAGCCGCCGCGCTGTCTCGAGCCCGTCGATCCCCGGCATGCGCAGGTCGATGAGGATGAGATCGGGATCGAGGCTCTCTGCGAGCGCGAGCGCCTCCTCTCCGGACGTGGCGTCGCCCACATGTTCGAAGCCCATAGTCGCCTGGACGACCTCCCGCGCGACCTCCCGGAACACCTCGTGGTCGTCCACCGTCATCACCTTCACGGTTGGCGCGTTCAACGCGGCGTCCCGTTCATGTGTCTCCATCTAGCCTTGGGCGTAGCTCGATCAGGCGCCTCGACAAGCCCTGTCGGCGTCCGCTAGATATTCGTCCACGGCGCACGACCCTCGCAATGGCGCCCGCCGGTGTCCGGCGGGGTGTCCGCATGCATGTGCCGGGTGATGTGTCCACGACGATCGGCGCCGAACGCCGATAATCGACGTCTCGTGCCCATTCGCGTCCTCATCGTTGACGACAACCTCGTCGTGCGGGAAGGCCTCGAGCAGGTGCTCGCCGGCCAGCCGAACGTCGAAGTCGTCGGCTCGTACACGGACCTCCCGTCGCTGCTCGAAGCCGTCGAGGCCGATCCGCCAGACGTCGTCCTGACCGACATCCGCATGCCCCCGACGTCGACCGACGAGGGCATCCGGGCCGCGACGACCCTCCGGGAAACCCATCCGTCTGTCGGCGTGGTGGTGCTCAGCCAGTTCGCCGAGCCGACCTACGCGCTCGCCTTGCTGGAGTCGGGCTCCGAGGGTCGCGGATACCTCCTCAAGGAGCGCGTGCACGACCGCGCACAGCTCACGACCGCGCTCGAGACCGTCGCGGGCGGCGGTTCGGTCGTGGACACCAAGATCGTGGACATGCTCGTAGCGGCGAACACACGAGCCGAGCGCTCCCCGTTGGCCGAGCTCACGCAGAGGGAGCGCGAGGTCCTGGCGCAGATCGCGCAGGGGAAGAGCAACAGCGCGATCGCCGACTCGCTCGTGCTCACGAAGCGCGCTGTCGAGAAGCACATCAACTCCATCTTCGCGAAGCTGAATCTCTCCCACGCCGAGCAAGCCAGCAAGCGGGTCAAGGCGACTCTTGCCTTCCTTTCGGAGGAGCGTGTGATCGGCGACTGAACCCGCCGCCGCCGGGTTGCTCCCCGGTGGGCGCACCCGCAAGAAATCGGATGCGCGCACGACCCCCGATCTCCGTGTGGGCGTCATTGTCGAGCCGCCGACGGTGCGTTTGACTCGCGACAGTACCGACGGATCGCGCCGAGCTCGGCGCGATCCAGGTCAAGCGCTCGCATGGAGCGCAGAGAGGAGTCGTAGGTGTCCGACCCGATCTCCCGTGACGTCCTGCCGATCCCGGACCACCCGTATGAGGGCGAGCTCCCTCTGGACGCCAAGGATCCTGAGGCGAAGTTCCCGCCGATCGAGCCGCTGCTACCGCCTGCCGGTGCACCCAACGTGGTTGTCGTTCTGCTCGACGACGTCGGGTTCGCCGCCTCGAGCGCGTTCGGCGGGCCGTGTGCGACACCGACGGCGGAGCGGCTGGCGGGGAACGGCCTGAAGTACAACCGCTTCCACACGACGGCACTGTGCGCTCCCACGCGGGCCGCCCTGTTGAGCGGTCGCAACCATCACACGGTCGGGATGGGCGTCATCACCGAGCTTGCGACGTCGGCACCCGGATACAACTCGATCCGCCCCAATACCTGTGCGCCGCTCGCGCAGACGCTGCTGCTGAACGGCTATTCGACGGCGCAGTTCGGCAAGTGCCATGAGGTGCCGGTGTGGCAGACGAGCCCGATGGGCCCGTTCGACGCCTGGCCGAGCGGCGGCGGGGGGTTCGAGTACTTCTACGGGTTCATCGGCGGCGAGACGAATCAGTACTACCCGGCCATCTACGAAGGCACGACGCCGCTGGAGCCGCAGAAGACGCCCGAGGAGGGCTACCACTTCACCGAGGACATGACCGACAAGGCGATCAAGTGGGTTCGCCAGCAGAAGTCGCTCATGCCCGACAAACCGTTCTTCGTCTACTACGCACCGGGAGCGACGCACGCTCCGCATCACGTGCCGAAGGAGTGGGCGGACAAATACAAGGGCCGCTTCGACGCGGGCTGGGATGCGTTGCGCGAGGAGATCGTCGAGCGCCAGAGGGAACTCGGGGTCATCCCCCCCGAGGCCGAGTTGACGCCACGGCACGACGAGATTCCGGCCTGGGACGACATGCCGGACGAGCTGAAGCCGGTGCTCGCGCGCCAGATGGAGGTCTACGCCGGCTTCCTCGAGCACACCGACCACCACGTCGGGCGGCTGGTCGATGCGCTCGACGACCTCGGCGTTCTCGAGGACACGCTCGTCTACTACATCGTCGGCGACAACGGCGCGAGCGCCGAGGGCACGCTCAACGGCAGCTTTAACGAGATGTTGCTGATGAACGGGGCGGCCGCTCTCGAGACGCCGGAGTTCATGGCCTCCCGGATCGATGAGTTCGGCACCCCCAAGGCGTACAACCACTTCGCCGTCGGCTGGGCTCACGCAATGGACACGCCCTATCAGTGGACGAAGCAGGTCGCCTCGCACTGGGGCGGCACGCGCAACGGCACGATCGTCCACTGGCCGAACGGCATCGACGCGAAGGGCGAGGTGCGTAGCCAGTTCCATCACGTGATCGACGTTGCGCCGACCGTGCTCGAGGCCGCAGGACTTCCGCACCCGACTCGCGTCGACGGCGTCGACCAGCGCCCCATCGACGGCGTGAGCATGCGCTACTCGTTCGACGGCGCCGCCGAGGCCGACCGCCACGAGACGCAGTACTTCGAGATGTTCTGCAACCGCGGCATCTACCACCAGGGCTGGACCGCAGTCACCCGCCACTCGATCCCCTGGCTCATGGGCGCGCCGCTGCCTCCGTTCGACGAGGATGTCTGGGAGCTCTACGAGCCGAGCGACTGGAGCCAGGCCCACGACGTCGCCGCCGAGATGCCCGACAAGCTGGCCGAGCTGCAGCAACTCTGGCTCGAGGAGGCTCGCAAGCACGACGTGCTCCCGCTAGACGACCGACGTGTCGAGCGATTCAACGCCGAGCTCGTCGGACGGCCGGAGCTCGTGAAGGGAAACTCGCAGCTGCTCTTCGGCGGCATGGGCCGCCTCACCGAGAGCAGTCTCCTCAACATCAAGAACAAGTCCCATGCCGTCACGGCGGAGATCGTGGTACCCGAGACGGGGGCGGAGGGCGTGATCATCGCGCAGGGCGGTGCCTTCGCCGGCTGGAGCCTCTACACCCAGAACGGGCGTCCGAAGTACTGCTACAACCTGCTCGGCCTGCAGCGGTTCAAGGTCGAGGGCGACGGCGCGATCCCGCCCGGGGAACACCAGGTGCGGATGGAGTTCGCCTATGACGGCGGCGGCCTTGCCAAGGGCGGCACGGTCAAGCTCTATCTGGACGGGGCCGAGGTCGGTGAAGGCCGTGTCGAAGCAACCGTGCCGATGATCTTCTCGGGGGACGAGACGGCCGACGTGGGAAGCGACACCGCATCCCCGGTCAGCGATGACTATGACGGGGAGGACAGCGCCTTCACGGGCTCCGTCAACTGGGTGCAGATCGACCTCGGCGAAGACGCCGAGGACGCCGACCACCTGATCACGCCCGACGAGCGCCTGCGCGTCGCGATGGCGCGGCAATGACGGGCTTGACGTACGCGGGGAGCTTCACCCCGGGTGGTTCGCCCGGCTCGCCCCGTCGAGCCGTCAACAAGCGGGCGAGACTCGACGCACTACAACCGGAGGTGACCTGATGGTTCTCGCAGCAAATGGAGTTTGGCTCTGGGCGACTCTCGCGATCGTAATCTGGATCGCGATCGCCTTCTGGCCGGCGCGTGTCGCGGGCCGCAAGGGCCACAGCTTCTTCGGCTACTTCATCTTCAGCCTGCTCTTCTTTCCGGCGGCCCTGATCGTCGCCTACATGGTGTCGGACAGGACGACGGCCGCAGTTGCATGACTGACGCGGGTCGAGTCACAGACAGTCACCAACGGCTTCCGAAGGGGGTTTCATGACCGACATCACCACCGAGGCGGCAACCCAGGAGAGGGATCTCGACTCGCTGGGTCCCGTCGACTACATCGTCGTCGAGTTTCCGGCCGGAGCGAGCAACTTCACGGGCGAGATGTCCGAAGAGCTCCTCAGGCTCGTCGACGCCGGAACCATCCGCGTGATCGACATCCTCATCCTGACAAAGGACGCAGACGGCTCGGTCGACGCGATGGAGCTCTCCGACCTCGACGAGCTCGGCGAGCTGCAAAGACTCGAAGCCGAGCTGGCGGAGCTCCTGGCCGAGGAGGACGTCGAGCACCTTGCCGCCGCCATGGAGCCGGGCAGCACCGCCGGCGTGCTCATCTGGGAGAACCTGTGGGCCGCGCCGTTCGCCTCGGCAGCGCGGCGGTCGGGTGGCCAGCTGATCGCCAACGGACGGATCCCGATTCAGGCCATCATCGCCTCCATCGAGGCGGATCAAGCGACAGCAAGCGAAGGAGCCTGAAATGCCCCTCAGACCAGCACGCGCAGGACGAGTTGGCGTCATCGGTGCGCCGGTGGCAAAGACCGCGGTGGTAGCCAAGGCCGTCTCACCCGGCCCCTCGCCGGTTGCGAAAACGGCGGTAGTGGCTGCAGCCGTCACACCCGGGCGCCGCAGGCGGATCTAGCCTGTCTGCCGCGATCGATTGGGGAAGCACCGCCGCCGAGCGGGCGGCGTCCTACCCCTGCGAAGAGTTCGTCCCGGGCGCCACCCTTGCGGTGTTCCGGGCCATCGACATATCTGCGCCCGTGCCTGTCGTCTTCAGGTGGCTGTGCCAGCTCCGCGTAGCCCCCTACTCCTACGACCTGCTCGACAACCTGGGGCGGCGCAGCCCCCGAGAGCTGACGCCCGGTGCGGACGAGCTGGAGGTCGGGCAGCGGATCATGAGCATCTTCTACCTGGCGTCATTCGAGCGCGACCGCCAAATGACCATCGTGTGCGATGGGATTGGCAAGAAACTCCTCGGCGACGCCTCCAGCACATATACGGTGGCGCCGGCGGGAGACGGCTCGCGCATTGTCTTGAAGCTGGCCTGGATCCCGCCGGGCGGCAGGCTGCTCGGCGCCATCTACCGGCCGACGTTGCCCTGGTTCGACCTGTTCATGATGCGCAAGCAGTTCCTGACTTTGAAGCGCTTGGCGGAGGAAACCGCGGCGCCGCCTGAGCCGGGGGCGGCCCGGGGGTAAGGCTCTTCGTTCGCTTGTGGCCAGCACGCCGAAGAACTCTCCCGCTTCCTAAGCCGAAACCGGCTTGCGCAAACGAGATTAGGGCGTCCACGGCGACGCCCCAGGCTCGGGGGGCAACGGTTAGTTTCTTCGCCTGCGCTTGCCCCTTTGCCTCAATATGCTCGGGAGAAGATGGCTCGTCGCACTGTTGGTCCGCGCCGCTCCGACTCGCCCCGGACGTACCTGCGCCCGACACGGATCATCGGTGGCCTCAGTGTGCTCGCCCTTGCCGGGGCGGTCGTCTGGGATCTCACCAACGACGAGTTCTGGTTCCGCCACACGCTTTTCACGGCCCTCGTCGCGAGCTTGATCGTCGTCGCCGTGACCGCGGCGGTGCTCAACGAAGTGCTCGAGCGTCGACAGCGCGAGCGCTGGTCCGTCCTCGCACAGTACGCACTGTTCGACTTGATTCGCACGGCTCGACTCGTGTGGACCGGTCTGCTCGAGCTCGCCGGTCTCGCTCCGGACGAAGAACTCGAGGACGGGGTGCTCGCGGCCGGATCCGAGGCAGTGCTCGATACGCCGCGTCTTGCCGCGGCGATCGACGAACTGCTCGCCAACGCTGACCGCCGCGAACAACTCCACCGGCTGATCGCCAGGCTGCTCGCCCATGGCGAAGAGGTGCTCGGACGCTGGGCCAATGTGATGGTCAACTCGGGCACCTACGCGGAGATCGTCGATCGCCACGTCGAGCTCTACAGTCGTCTGTACTGGTGGGGCAGCGTGCTCGACGAATCGGACCCGCTCGAAGAGCACCTGAATCGGCCGAGGCTGAGCCGTCTCAGCCCAGCGACCCAGGCGAGCGGGCCGATCGAGGACGAGTGGCTACGCGACAATCTCGTAGCTATCGCGCAACTCGCGGAGTCGCTCGATCGAAGCTCGTTCGAACTCGCGATGCGGATCGTCCCGTTCGAATGGTGGGCAGCGCAACTGCCTGACCGACCTTCGACGGTTGAAAATCACGGGACCTAGCGACTACCGAAGCCAACATGCCGTAGCAACTCGGCTGCTGCGTGTATGACTCCGACCGTGGGCTTCGCCGCAGCTGCCGGCCGTTACGAGGAGATGACTTACCGCCGCTGCGGGTCTAGCGGCCTGAAACTGCCCGCGATCAGCCTCGGCCTCTGGCAGAACTTCGGTCACGAGCGCCCGTTCGAGACGTCCCGCGCGATTCTGCGCCGCGCGTTCGATTCTGGGATCACCCACTTCGACCTGGCAAACAACTACGGGCCGCCCTACGGTTCGGCGGAGCAGGTGTTCGGCGAGGTGCTCCGTCTTGATCTCGCGCCATACCGCGACGAGCTCGTCATCTCGACGAAGGCGGGCTACGACATGTGGCCGGGCCCCTACGGTGAATGGGGCTCCCGCAAGTACCTGCTGGCAAGCCTCGACCAGAGCCTCAGCCGCATGGGGCTCGAGTATGTCGACATCTTCTACTCGCACCGCTTCGATCCCGAGACTCCGCTCGAGGAGACGATGGAGGCGCTCGCGGCGACGATCAGCCAGGGGAAGGCGCTGTACGTGGGCATCTCGTCGTACTCGGCTGAGAAGACCCGCGAAGCGGAGGCGATCCTCCGTGATCTCGGCGCGCGACTCCTCATTCACCAGCCGTCTTACTCGCTCCTCAACCGTTGGATCGAGGCCGAGCTTCTGGACACGCTCGGCGACCTCGGCGTCGGCTGCATCTGCTTCTCTCCGCTCGCCCAGGGCGTGCTGACTGATCGCTACCTCGCCGGAATCCCCGAAGGGTCGCGCGCGAGCCGGCCCGGCTCCATGTCGCCGGACCAGCTCGGCGAGGAGACGATGGCCAAGGTACGCACGTTGAACGAGATCGCCCAGCGTCGCGGCCAGACACTTGCCCAGCTCGCGCTTGCCTGGACACTCCGCGACCCGCGGATGACCTCGACACTGGTCGGGGCGAGCAGCATCGAGCAGCTCGAGCAGAACCTCGGCGCGCTCAAGAAGCCGGACTTCACCGCGGTCGAACTGAAAGAGATCGACCGGTACGCCACCGACAGCGGCATCAACATCTGGGCAGCCTCGAGCGAGAACTGACGCGGATGCCGCGTCAGTCGGCGGCGCCGTCCAGGTGGCTTCGGAGACCCCTTGGACGGCTTCGGCCCGCTAGCGTCATAATATGCTAATATAACGTAATTATGGAAGTAGGTGCATCGAGACGAGTCTCCCGGCACCTGGACGAACTCGCGGTCGCGCTCCCGCAGCGCGCCTCCGCGCTCACTCGAATCTTCTTCGCACGCACGCCGACCGGCCCATCCCGCACCGAGGTCGGCCTGCTCGCTGCGCTCTCCACACGCCCGTACCGCATCACCGAGCTGGCAGCCCGGGAGGGAATCACGCAGCCGGCCGTGACGCAGCTGGTCAACCGGCTCGAGCGACGTGGCTTGGTCGAGCGCCGCACCGACCCGCAGGACGGTCGCGTCGTCCTCGTAGCCCTCAGAGACGAGGGCGTCGAGGCGATCGACCGCGTGCGTGCCGAGTACCGTGCGCTGTTGCACGAGGAGATGGCGTCGCTCGACGACCACGAGGTCGAGACGCTGGCGGCTGCGGTCGACATCCTCGACCGCCTCATCGAGCGGCTCGGGGGGCGCGTCCGTTGAGCGTGAGCGACACCTACCGCAGCCTCCTCGTCCCCCTCGACGGCTCCGTCCACGCGGCCGCCGCGCTCGAGCGGGCGATCGAGATCGCGAAGCGGAGCCGCGCCTGGGTCACGCTTCTGCACGTCATCGAGCCTCCGCGGCTGCCTCCCGTAGGCGCCGCCTACGTCGTCGGGTTGCTGTCCGCAGAGTCGGAGGAGCAAGCAGAAGCGCTTCTCGAGCAGGCGGTTGCTCAAGTGCCGGAGGGCATCCCCGTTTGCACGATCATCCGGCACGGACACGCTGCCGACGAGATCGTTCGCAGAATCGAGGCGGCCGAGCACGATCTCGTCGTGATGGGGTCGCGCGGGCGAGGCCCGCTCCGTTCGTTGTTGCTCGGCAGCGTCAGCCGTGCCGTCCTCCACCGCAGCCCGGTCCGGGTGATCGTCGTCCACGCCGATCCGCCGGCTGGGGCCGCGAGCCCAGAGGTCCGAACGACCGCCGCCTGAGGCCCGCGTGAAGCTCGACTACAAGTGGGTGGCGTTGTCGAACACGACGCTCGGGATGCTGCTGGCGACGATCAACTCGTCGATCCTCCTGATCGCCCTGCCGGACATCTTCCGCGGGATCGGGATCGACCCGCTCGCGCCCGGCAACACGAGCTACCTGCTCTGGCTGATCCTCGGGTTCCTGGTCGTGATGGCGGTGCTGCTCGTCAGCCTCGGCCGACTGGGCGACATCTACGGGCGCGTGCGCATGTTCAACCTCGGCTTCGCCGTTTTCACCGTCTTCTCGATCTTGCTCTCGGTCACGTGGATGCACGGCGACGCGGCGGCGCTCTGGTTGATCCTGATGCGCGTCGGGCAGGGCGTCGGCGGCGCGCTGCTGTTCGCGAACTCGAGCGCGATCCTGACGGATGCGTTCCCCGCGAACCAGCGCGGGCTCGCTCTCGGCGTCAACTCAATCGCCGCGATCGCGGGGTCGTTCCTCGGGCTCGTGCTCGGCGGCGTCCTCGCGCCGATCTCGTGGCGGCTCATCTTCCTCGTCTCCGTGCCCGTCGGCGTCTGCGCCACCTTCTGGGCCTACCACTCGCTGCGCGAGCTCGGCGAACGGCGGCCGGCGCGCATCGACTGGTGGGGCAACGCCACCTTCGCGCTCGGCCTCGTCGGCGTGATGGTCGGGATCACCTACGGGATTCAGCCCTACGGCGGCCACGACATGGGCTGGACGTCGCCGTTCGTTCTCGCGACGCTGATCGGCGGCCTCGCGCTGCTCGCCGTCTTCTGCGCGATCGAGCTGCGCGTCGACGAGCCGATGTTCCACCTCGAGCTATTCCGCATCCGAGCCTTCTCGGCGGGCAACCTCGCCGCGCTGCTCGCCGCGATGGGTCGGGGCGGGCTGCAGTTCATCCTGATCATCTGGCTCCAGGGCATCTGGCTGCCGGAGCACGGGTACGACTTTGCGCGCACGCCGCTCTGGGCCGGGATCTACATGCTCCCGCTGATCGCAGGCTTCCTGCTCGCCGGCCCCGCGTCCGGCTGGCTCTCCGACCACTTCGGCGCGCGGCCGTTCGCGACCGGTGGGATGGCGCTTGCCGCGCTCAGCTTCCTGCTCTTGATCGTGCTGCCGGTCGACTTCTCGTACGGGTGGTTCGCGCTCGTCCTGCTCTTGAACGGGATCGGGACGGGCCTGTTCGCGTCACCGAATAGCGCCGGCGTGATGAACGCACTTCCGCCCACACAGCGCGGCGCCGGTGCCGGGATGCTCGCGACGTTCCAGAACACAGCGAGCGTGCTCTCGATCGGGGTCTTCTTCACGCTCATGATCGTCGGCCTCGCGTCGTCGCTCCCGCACACGCTCCAGGGCGGGCTCGTCGCCCACAGCGTGCCGCCGGCGGATGCGAGTCGCATCTCCCACCTGCCACCGGTCGCGACGCTCTTCGCTTCATTCCTCGGCTACAACCCGATGGGGACGCTGCTCGGCCCGCACGTCCTCCACGGTCTGCCCGCGGGCCAAGCCTCGGAGCTGACCGGCCGGCAGTTCTTCCCCCATCTGATCTCGTCGCCGTTCCACACGGCGCTCGTCTACGCGTTCGTCTTCGCGATCGTCGCCTGCACGATCGCCGCCGCCGCCTCGCTTCTGCGCGGTGGCAAGTACCACTACGACGCCGCGACGGTCCCGCCACCTGCGCCGACCGGCATCGAGCCGGTGGAGGAGGCCGCCTGAGCTACGCGCCCGCGGCCCCGGAGGACCGCGCGCCAGCGCTCAACCGGTCTGCCTGCCACTGCTGCAGCCCCCTGCACGCTTTCGCAGCATCCGCAGATCAAGGACCGAATATCGCGTCCAACTCGGCCGGAATCTGGGTCTGCGCCGGAGTAGTGTTGGCGCAACCGACAGAGAGGGGCCCCATGGCGATCGTGCGCTTGGTGACCTTCGACGGTGTCACCACCGATCGGATGAACCAGATGCGAGACGAGATGCAGGGCCGCGAGCCGCCCGAAGGGCTGAACGCGAAGGAGATCATCGTCCTGCACGATCCGGACACGGAGCGCTCGACGGTGCTGGTCTTCTTCGACAACGAGGACGACTACCGCCAGGGCGACGAGATCCTGAGCAACATGGATCGAGGCGACACTCCCGGTGCCCGCACCTCGGTGACCAGGTACGACGTGGCCCACCGCGATTCGATGTAGTCGCCTCCGTGGCTGAACGAAGGGCCTCCCCCAGGAGGCCCTTCGCCTAGCTAGCGATACCCTTGGTCGCTCTCGGAGAGGTGTCCGAGCGGTCTAAGGAGCGCGACTGGAAATCGCGTATGGGCCGAAAGGTCCATCGCGGGTTCAAATCCCGCCCTCTCCGCTGTTCGACCTTGGGCCCGGGCCGACCGGGCCCATAGATTTTCGGGATGCGGATCGGGCGGCACGAGGTCGGGATCACGAACCCGGACAAGGTGTTCTTCCCCGAGCCCGGCCTGACGAAGGGCGACCTGGTCGGCTACTACCTCGGCGTCGCGCCGTTCGCGCTCCACCACCTCCGACGGCGGCCGTTCCACATGAAGCGGTTCCCGAACGGCGTCGAGGGGGACTTCTTCCACCAGAAGCGCGTGCCGCCGCACCCGGACTTCGTGGACGAGAAGTTCGTGCGGTTCCCGAGCGGCCATACGACGGTCTTCGCCGTCGTCGACAACGCGGCGGCGCTCGCGTGGGTGGTGAACCTGGGCTGCATCGAGCTGCACACCTGGCACTCCCGCGTGGACGACATCGAGCGGCCGGACTACCTGCTGATCGACCTCGACCCGAGCGAGGGCAATCCGTGGGAGCTCGTTCGGGAGGTCGCGCTGGTCGTGAAGGAGGTGATGGACGACCTGGGGCTCGCGTCGTATCCGAAGACCTCGGGTGCAACGGGGCTGCACATCCTCGCGCCGATCCGGCCGGAGCTCGCGTTCCCGGAGGTGCGGCGATTCGCGAAGGCGCTCGCGGAGGAGGTCGAGCGGCGAGTGGGGGACCAGGACGTCGCGACGACGACGTGGCGCGTGGCCGACCGGAGCGGCGTCTTCGTCGACTTCGGCCAGAACGCGCGCGACCGGACGATCGCCTCCGCCTATTCCGTGCGGCCGACCCCGGACGCGCGCGTCTCGACACCGATGCGGTGGGACGAGGTCGCGCGCTCCGACCCGTCGCGCTTCACGGTGCCGACGCTGCCGAAGCGGCTGGAGAAGGTCGGCGACCTCACGGCCGGGATGTGGCGGCGCAAGGCGAGCCTGCTGCCGCGCTTCGAGCAGCTCGGCCTGTCGCCGGGAGACTCGTCGATCGGCGAGCCGAAGCCGAGAAGCAGCTCCCGCCGCTGGACCGGCGACGGCCGCGCTAGGTCGCGCTGAGGAGCTTCTCGACGGTCGGGTCGCCGCGCTTTCGCTTTGGCCTGACCTGGTCCCAGGTGCATGCGGACGCGTCCTTGTCGGGACGGAAACGCAGGAAGCGCGTCCCGTGGCGGAAGCGGTTGCCCTCGAGCTTGTCGAAGCGCACCTCGCAGACGAGCTCGGGCCGCACTGGGTTCCAGTCGAGCTCCTTGCCCCGCGACCAGCGGCTCTGGCCGCCGGGGATCCGACGGTCGCTTAGTTGCCCAGGCGCGAGCATCGTCGGCAGCTCGGCCTCGAGCTCGCGTCGCACCGCGGCCGGGAAACCCGAGCAGTGCCCGACGAAGTCGAGCGAGCCGTCGTCTCCGTAGAGCCCGAGCAGCAAGGTCGAGATCCGGCCGTCGGCCTTGTCGCTCCAGCGGAAGCCGACGATCACGCAGTCGGCGGTCTTGTACGGCTTCACCTTGACGACGCCGTCGCGCGAGCCCGGGAGGTACGGCATCCCCAGTCGCTTCGCGATCACGCCGTCGAGGCCGGCCTGCTCGAGCCGCGCGAGCCACCTCGCGGCCTGCTTCGGGTCGCGCACCGCCGGAGAGAGCCGGAACGCCTTGGCCTTGCGCTCGAGCTCGCGGCGCCGCTTCTCGAGCGGCTGCTTGTGGACCGGCTCGCCGTTCCAGACGAGCAGGTCGAACGCGACGTACTCGGCCGGGATCTCCGCCGACAGGCGCCTGATCCGGCTCTCCGCCGGATGAAGCCTCATCTGGAGCTGGTCGAACTCGAGCCGCCCCTTGCGGGCAACGATGATCTCCCCGTCGAGCGCCGACTCCGGCGGGAGCTTGGCGCCGACCTCCTCGAGCTCCGGGAAGTAGCGCAGCAGCGGCCGCCCGTTGCGCGACCAGAGGCGCAGGCCGCCGCCGAGGTTCTCCAGCACACCGCGGAAGCCGTCCCACTTCGGTTCGTACTGCCAGTCGCCCGTCGGCAGCTCCTCGACGGTCTCGGCCTCCATCGGCGGGAAGGGCAGGTTTCGCGGCGGCACGGAACGCCAACGCTATCGACGTGGCTGAGTTGGACGGCGTCTGGAACGTCAAAAGGCTCGGCGGGCTGCTGCCGCCGCTGATCGGCGTTTGCAAGGTGATCCACGGCAACACCGGCGAGACGAAGCTCGGCCCGCTGCCGGGAGCGTCGTTCGACGTGGTCGGCCGGAGCCTGCGCTACCGGGCACCGTTCACCGGTTTCGTCGACGAGCTCGAGCCAGACGGGGAGCGCTACCTCGGCCTGGCGACTTTCCGCGGCCGTCAGTTCGGGAGATTCGCGATGGAGCGGATCGGCGACTAGCCGGCGTAGGTCTCGGGCGCCGAAAGCAGCGACTCCGCGATTGCCGTCGCGAGCGCGTCGGCTTCCGCGGTCTCGAGCGTGGCGGTCGTGATCCGGATCCCGGGTGAGGTCCGGAAGCGGTAGCGCTCGCCCGCGCTGACCGCCCACCCGAGCTCGAGCAGGTGCTGCACTACCGGCACCTCCTCCGCGACGGGTACCCACACGCCGAGGCCCGAGCCGCCGTGGGCGTCGATGTCGTGGCTCGCCAGTGCTTCGACGAGCGCACTGCGGCGCTCCGCGTACGTCCGCTCCGCGCGCGCGAGCAGCTTCTTCGTCCCCGCCGCCGCCCAGAGCTCCGCTGCCGTCTGCTGCAGGAGGTGGCTGACCCAGCCCGCGCCGACGAGCTGCCGTCCTTCGATGCGCCCGATCGTCAGTGGGTCGCCGGCCATCGGGGCGATGCGCAGATCGGGCCCGAGCACCTTCGACACCGACCGGACGATCGTCCAGTGCTCGGTAGCGCCGGCGAGGCCCACGTACGACGCGCCTGCCACCGCGGCGACGTAGTCGTCCTCGATCAGCAGGACGTCCCGGTGGCGGGAGAACACGGCGCGCAGCTCCTTGGCGCGGCCGGTGTCGAGCGCGGCGCCGGTGGGGTTCTGCCCGCGGGGAGTGAGGATCACCGCTGCGGCACCGCGGTCAAGTGCGTGCTCGAGCGCATCCGCGTCGAGGCCGATTTCGTCGAGGGGCACTGGCTCGGGCTCGAGCGCGAGGGCGTGCACGAGGTCGGTGATGCGCGGCCACGTCGGATCCTCGACTACGACGCGGTCGCCCGGATGGAGCCGGCTCTGGAGGGCGCGCTCGATGCCATCCAGCGCGCCGCCGGCGATCGCGATCTCGCCGGCGACTCCGTCCTGGGCGAAATCGGCCCGCGCGAGCTCGACCAAGCGCTCGAGCTTCGCCGGCTCGCCGTACAGCCGGTGGCGGGTGTCGAGGCGCCGGAGGGCGGGGTCGAGCGGCGGGAGCAGCGCCGGGTCCGGGTTCCCGCGCGCGAGGTCGCGCGTGTTCGGCGGGAGCGACCGTCCCGGCCGGGACAGGAGGGTGGGGCGGTTGGTCACCACGGTGCCGCGCCGCCCGTTCGCCTTCACGAGCCCGCGTTGCCGGAGCGTTCGGTAGGCGGCGGCCACGGTGGCCGGGCTCACGGCCAGGTCGTGGGCGAGGTCGCGGACCGGCGGCAGCTTCGTCCGCGGAGTCAGCTCGCCGCCTGCGATCTCGGCCTCGATCGCCGACGCGATCGTTGACGCACCGCTTCCTTGCTCGATAAGTTGTGATAGAGCAGGAGTGATCTTTGTACTATAACGTATTGCGGAGGACGGCGACAGCCCACGCGCTCGGGAAGCTCGCGTTCGGCCTTTCCCGCGAGCTCTGGATTGTCGAGGCCGGGATCTTCCTCAACTACCTCGGCTGGGGCGCCGTGATGCCGTTCGAGCTGATCTACCTGCACGAGGGGCGCGGCCTGAGCCTCGGCGCCGCCGGAGTGGTGGTCGGCGTCGTCACCGGGCTCGCGGTCGTCGCAGCTCCCGCCGCCGGGCCGGTAATCGACCGTTTCGGCGCCCGCGCCACCGTCGCTGGCGGGGGCGTCGCGCTTGCGGCCGGCTACGCAGGCCTTGCCGCTGCGCACACGACCCCGCAGGCGCTCCTGGCGGCAACGGTGGCAGGCGTGGGCAACGGGGCGCTCGTCCCCGCGCAGTCGACGTTGCTCGCCGCGCTGGCGCCGCCTGACCTCCGCCACCGCGCGACCGCCGTCTCGAGGGTTGCGAGCAACGGCGGCATCGGCCTCGGCGCCGCGCTCGGCGGCCTCGTTGCCGCCCACGGGACCGGCGGCCTCGCAGCGCTGTTCGTCGCGAACGCGATCACCTACCTCCTCTACGCCCTGATCCTCGTCGCGACCGTGCGCCGCGACGAGCGGCCGGAGCCGCTTCCGGGCGGCTATCGCCTGTTGCTTCGCGACCGGCCGTTCGTGCACCTCGCGCTCATCAATGTCGCGCTGATCGCGGTCGGCTGGGGCCTGTTCACGTGGATCGTCCCGCCGTACGCGCGTGAGCAACTAGGTGCGAGTGCGCAGTTGATCGGCACACTGCTGTTCGCGAACGCCGTGACCGTCGTCGTCGCGCAGATCCCAGTCGCCAGGCTTTCAGAGGGCCGGCGCCGCGGCCCGACGATGGCAATCGCTGCGCTCGCCTTCGTCCTCGCGTGTCTGCTTGTCGTGGCAGCCGGAGTCTTCAACGCCGCCCTGCTGTTCGCAGCGGTCGTCCTGGTGGGCATCGGGGAGTGCTTCCACACGACGGTGCTGATGCCGCTCGTCGCCGACCTGGCGCCGCCTGCGCTGCGAGGCCGCTACATGGCGGCGATCGGCCTCTCCTGGTGGCTCGGACTCGCGCTCGCGCCGACACTCGGGGCGCAGGCGCTGAGCGTCTCGCCGGCGGGGACGTTTCTCACGGCGGGCGGGGTCGCGCTGGTCGCAGCGCTGTCGGCGCTCGCGCTCGGCCGCGAGCTGCCGGAAGGAGTGGGGGTGACCCCGCAGCCGGCGAACCGGCCGCTCTAAGCTGCCTCCGTGCGACGCGTCGTCGTCACGGGGCTCGGAGCCATCACGCCGGTCGGGAATACCGCGCCGGAGACCTGGCGTGCTGCCGTGGCGGGCGAAAGCGGCATCGACTGGATCCGCACCTTCGAGACGGACGGCCTGCCGGTGCGCGTCGCGGCCGAGGTGAAGGACTTCGACCCGACCGGCCTCGCCGGGCCGAAGGACCTGCGCCGGCTCGACCGGAACGTCGTGCTCGCGCTGGGCGCCGCGAAGGAGGCGGTCGCGGACGCCGGCCTGAACGGCTTCGACCCGCATCGCGTCGGAATCGTCTTCGGCTCCGCGATCGGCGGCCTGATCGGGATCGTCGAGCAGGCGGAGACGCTGCGCGACCGCGGGCCTGACCGCGTCTCGCCCTACTTCATCCCGAGCGTCCTGGTCGACTCGGCCAGCGGCCAGCTCGCGATCTCACTCGGCATCCGCGGGCCGAACTACGCGCCGGTCTCCGCCTGCGCCACCGGCTCGCACGCCGTGGGGGAGGGCGCCGAGATCATCCGCCGCGGCGACGCCGACGCGATCCTCGCGGGCGGCACCGAGGCCTGCATCCACCCGCTGATCCTCGCCGGCTTCACGGCCATGCGCGGCCTCGCCGCCGAGGAGGAGCACCCGCCGCGAGCCTCGCGGCCGTTCGACGCGACCCGCGCCGGATTCGTGATGGGGGAGGGGGCCTGCGCGCTCGTCCTGGAGGAGCTCGAGGCCGCCCATGCGCGCGGCGCGGAGATCTACGCCGAGGTCCTCGGCTACGGCACCTCCAACGACGCGTACCACCTCGCCGCGCCCGAGCCCGAGGCGATCGGCGTCGCGGAGATGATGCGCACCGCCCTCGAGCGAGCAGGGGTCGAGCCCGCCCGCGTCGGTTACGTCAACGCCCACGGCACGTCGACGCCGCTCGGCGACGCGGCCGAGACGAAGGCGATCAAGGACGTCTTCGGTGACCACGCCTACGAGCTCGCTATCTCCTCGACCAAGTCCGTCATGGGTCACTGCTTCGGGGCGGCGGGCGCGATCGAGGCGATGATGTGCGTCCTCGCCGTCCGCGACGGCGTGCTGCCACCGACGATCAACTACGAGCATCCCGACCCGGTCTGCGACCTCGACTACGTGCCCAACGAGTCGCGTGAGGTCGAGGTCGACGTCGCCCTCTCGAACGCGATGGGCCTCGGTGGCCACAACGCCTGCGTCCTCATCGGTCGCGCGCGCTGACGGCCGAATAGCCCTTCAGTGTCTTGCTCCTACGGTCGAAAAGGGGTAAGACCTGTTGCTGAACGCCGTCACTGAGAGGACCGGGGCATGAACCGCCAATTCGTCTCCCGACGACGAGGAGCCATCGTCGTCGGCACCTTCCTGCTCGTTGCGCTGAGCGCGGGCGCCACGTCGGTGCTGGCGAACGGTTTGCCCGGACGGGGCAACGGCCACGTTCCGGTTCCGCGCGCGCCGCTCGCGCTTACGCAGCACTCCGGCAAGGTCATCGTCGGCCACTCCGTCAAGAACGACGTCTCGCGGCCGCTGCGCTTGATGCCGCAGAAGCCGTACGGGCGGCGCGTGGCCGTGCGCGAGGCGAGCCCCAACCCGCGGCCGGTGGTGTCGCGGCGGCCCTACAGGTCGGACGCGGCACGCCAAACCAGGACCTTCGGTCCGAACATGCCCGGGACGATGCTCGATTTCGACGGGATCGTCGCGCCGGGAGTGACGTGCTTCTGCGCTCCACCCGACACGAACGGAGAGGTCGGCCTGACGCAGTACGTCCAGATGGTCAACACCGGGTTCCAGGTCTTCGACAAGGCCACGGGCACCTCGCTGCTCGGCCCGCTCGACATCAACACAGTCTGGAGCGGTTTCGGCGGCTTCTGCGCCGCCGAGAGCGCGGGCGACCCGGTCGTCGTCTACGACCAGCTCGCCAACCGCTGGGTGATCTCGCAGTTCGCGGGCCCGGCCGGCGGAGCTCTCACCGACGAGTGCATCGCCGTCTCGACGGGCTACGACGCCACGGGAACCTGGAACCGCTACGACTTTCACCTCGGCACCGACTTCTTCGACTACCCGAAGCTGGGCGTCTGGCCCGACGCCTACTACATGGCGATGAACGTCTTCGACTCCGGCGGCAACTTCTACCTCGGGCCGCAGCCGTTCGCGTTCAACCGGGCCGCGATGCTCGCCGGCAATCCGGCGACGTTCGTCACCACTCGCGATCCCGCGGTTTTCAACTCCGGTAACGACACGATTATCCCGGCCGACCTCGACGGGACGACGCTGCCGCCTGTGGGCGCGCCGGCGCCGTTCCTGATGTCCGGGACGCTCCCGACCTGGAAGCTCTGGCGCTTCCACGTCAACTTCAGCGCGCCCGCGACGTCGACCTTCACCCTCGGCGGCAACCTCACGCCGACCGCCTACTCGGTCCTTTGCCCGAACGACCAGGACTGCGTCCCGCAGAACGGCACGGGGAGCGGGCTCGACGCGCTCGGCGACCGAGCGATGTTCCGCTTGGCGTATCGAAACTTCGGCGGTAACGAGTCGCTGGTCGGGAACCAGACGGTCGATTCGGGCGGAGTCGCAGGGATTCGCTGGTACGAGATCAACCACGCCACTTCGGGCGCGCCCGCGTTCACGCAACAGAGCACCTACCAGCCCGACACCACGTGGCGCTGGATGGGTAGCGCGGCGATGGACCGGCTCGGCGACCTGGCGATTGGCTTCAGCGCGTCGAGCGCGGCAATTCACCCGGAGATCCGCTACGCGGGCCGGCTCGCCGGTGACGCAGCGAACACTCTTGCTCAGGGTGAGGCGACACTCCACGCGGGGACGGGCAGCCAGAACTCCAACTCGCACCATCGCTGGGGCGACTACAGCGACCTGACGGTCGACCCGCTCGAAGACTGCACCTTCTGGTACACGCAGGAGTACTACAACGCTCCGAACAGCGGCGCGAGCTGGCGGACGCACGTCGGGAACTTCAAGTTCCCGACGTGCAACGCGCCCGCGGGAGCCTCGCTGTCGATGCTGAACACCGCCGACGCGCCGCGCGTGAATCCGGGCGCGCAGATCGGCTTCAACGTGACGCTGTTCAACCGCGGTGCCGATCCTGCAACGAGCGTCGGCGTGGCCGACACCCTGCCGGCCGGCGCGGGAGCGAACTGGTCGCTCGACGCCGCCCACAGCGACCTCGGTTGGTCGATCGCCGGCGCGCCGCCGAATGAGGTGCTGCAGGGCCCCGCGACCGTGAACGGCCAGACGGTGTCTCACGTGCACGTGATCAGCGGGACCCCGACGGGCACGTGCCCGACCTACACGAATGCGGCGAGCTTCACGAGCTCGGCCGGCGGTTCCGGGAGCGCCTCGGCGACCACGGCGATCAGCTGCTCGGGTGTGACCGTGACGAAGGTAGGCACGGGCTCGGGCACGGTGACCTCGTCGCCGGCCGGGATCAGCTGCGGGGCCTCGTGCTCCATGCAGTTCGGGAACGGCACGCCGATGACGCTGACGGCGACGGCTGGCGTCGGCTCGGACTTCACGGGCTGGTCCGGAGCCGGGTGCGCCGGCGCAGGTGTCTGCACGTTCGTCCTCAACGGCGCGAAGACGGTCACCGCGACCTTCACGCGTCAGACGCGGCACCTGACTGTCGGCAAGAAGGGGAACGGCCGCGGCACCGTGACGAGCTCGCCGGGCGGGATCGGCTGCGGGGGCACCTGCAGCGCGGGGTTCCCCTATGGCACCGCGTTGAAGCTGACCGCGAAGCCGACTGCGACGTCCGTCTTCAGCGGCTGGAGCGGCGCGTGCGGCGGCAAGTCGACGTGCGCGCTCTCGATGACGGTCGACAAGGCCGCCACCGCGACGTTCAGGGCGAAGTGCGTCGTTCCGAAGCTGCTCGGCCTCACGCTGAAGAAGGCGAACGCCAGGATCAAGCGCGCGCACTGCACCGTCGGCAAGGTCACGCGGAAGCGGTCAGTGAAGAGCAAGCGCGGCAAGGTGCTCACGCAGAAGCCGAAGCCCGGCAAGCGCCTCGCGCCCGCCGCACGCGTGAACCTGACCGTCGGGCGCTAGCCGAAGCCGTCTGATCCTTGCATTAGCGTCCGCGACGGAGTAGGACCGTCGGAGGGCCGCACCGTGACACCACACGAGGGAGGGGGCACCGGGGCGTGAAGCCGTTCGAGGGACGCCTGCACGCCGGGAAGCGCACCGTGATCGTCGTCGCCGTGTTCGCCGCGGCGGCGCTGTCGATCGGAGCCGGAGTCGTGGTGGCGGGCGCGACGGATGGCGGGATCAGCGTGCGCGTGAACGGGCCGGTGCCGCGAGCACAGCTCGGCTCGAGCGCCGAGCCGGGCGCGAAGGTGATCGTCGGCCACTCGTACCACAACGACACCTCGCTGCCGCTACGCGTGCTGCCCGCGAAGCCGCTTGGGCCGGGCCGCGAGAAGGAAGCGAGCCCGAACCCGCGCCCGCTCTCCGAGCACCAGGACGCCCCCGACGCGGCCCGCCAGACGAGGAAGTTCGCCCCGAACATGCCGAGCACCACCCTGAACTTCGACGGGATCCCCTTCCCCGGAGTCGGCTGTAACTGCGCGCCGCCCGACACCAACGGCGAGGTCGGCCTGACGCAGTACGTCCAGATCGTCAACGAGGGATTCCAGGTCTTCAACAAGGCCACGGGCGCGTCGTTGCTCGGGCCGGTCGGGATCTCCACCGTCTGGAACGGCTTCGGCGGCGTGTGCGAGACGAGCGGCTTCGGCGATCCCGTCGTGCTCTACGACCAGCTCGCCAACCGCTGGCTGATCTCGCAGTTCGCGGGAACGAGCGTACCGACGGACGAGTGCATTGCCGTCTCCACAACGAGTGACGCGACCGGTGCGTGGAACCACTACGGGTTCCACCTCGGGTCCGACTTCCTCGACTACCCGCACCTCGGCGTGTGGCCCGACGCCTACTACATGTCGATGAACGTGTTCAACTCGGCCGGGACCGCGTTCCTGGGCCCACAGCCGTTCGCGTTCAACCGGGCGGCAATGCTCGCGGGAACGCCCGCGACCTTCGTCACCACGCGCGCCGCCGCCGTCTTCTCGCCGGCGAACGACGCGATGCTGCCGGCGGACCTCGACGGGTCGACCCTGCCGACATCCGGCGCGCCCGCGCCGTTCCTGATGTCCGGCACAACGGCCACGTGGAAGCTGTGGCGCTACCACGTCGACTTCGGCACGCCGGCCAACTCGACGTTCACGCTCGGCGGGAACCTCACACCCGCGGCCTACACCGAGCTATGTCCCAGTACCCGCAGTTGCGTGCCGCAGCTGGGCACGTCGTCGGGGCTCGACGGAATCGGCGACCGCGGCATGTTCCGGCTCGCCTACCGGAAGTTTGCCGACGGGCACGAGGCGCTGGTCGGGAACCAGTCGGTCGCGTCAGGCGGGGTCGCCGGGATCCGCTGGTACGAGATCGGCAACGCGACCGCCGGCACGCCTGCGTTCGTCCAGCAGAGCACGTACCAGCCCGACTCGACCTGGCGCTGGATGGGGAGCGCGGCCATGGACCGCGACGGGGACCTGGCCCTCGGGTACAGCGCGTCGAACGCGGCGATCTACCCGCAGATCCGCTATGCCGGCCGGCTCGCGGGCGACCCGGCGAACACGCTCGCCCAGGGCGAGGCGACGCTCGTCGCCGGCCCGGGGAGCCAGTCTCTCACCGGCAACCGCTGGGGCGACTACAGCGACCTGACCGTCGACCCGGTCGACGACTGCACCTTCTGGTACACGCAGGAGTACTACGCGGTGCCGGCCGACGAGTTCAACTGGCGGACGCGCATCGGCAACTTCAAGTTCCCGACGTGCAACAACCCGAACGCGTTCCTGACGATCGGCAAGACGGCGGACGCTGCCACCGTGGACGCGGGGTCGCAGGCCGGGTTCACAGTGACTCTGTCGAACGTCGGAGGCCAGGCTGCGACCGGGATCGCGATCACGGACACCCTGCCGTCCGGCACCGACGTGAGCTGGTCGGTCGACGCCGGCGGTTCCAGCGCCGGATGGTCGGTCAGCGGCTCGCCGCCGAACCAGCAGCTCGTGTGGAACCAGACGTCGCTCGCGGCCGGGGCGAGCACGCACGTCCACGTCGTGAGCAGCACGAACACGGGCACCTGCGGGGCGACGCTCTCGAACACGGCCTCGTTCACGAGCGCGAACGGCGGCTCGAACAGCGCTTCCGCATCGGTCCAGGTGCTCGGGCCGCTGGCCACGACGATGAGCCAGAACTTCGACGGCGTGACGGCCCCGGCTCTTCCGGCGGGTTGGACGGCCGCCAACGCGACCGGGGCGGCGCCGCTCTGGACGACGTCGAACTCCGGCACTCCGTCGCCCGCGGCCGACTCGGCGCCCAACTCCGCTTTCGTGAACGATCCCGCGACGGTGAGCGACAAGCGGCTCGACTCGCCGACGATCGCAGTTCCGGGCGCATTGCCGGTCCTCACGTTCCGACAGTACCGCGACCTCGAAAGCACCTACGACGGCGGCGTGCTCGAGATCAGCATCGACGGCGGGCCCCTCCAGGACATCGTCGCGGCGGGCGGGAGCTTCGCCGGCGGCGGCTACAACGCCACGATCAGCACCACCTTCTCCAACCCGCTAGCGGGTAGGAGCGCCTGGAGCGGCTCGTCGTCGGGCGTATTCGTCACGACGACCGTCAACCTGCCGCCGTCCGCCGCTGGCCACAACATCGTGCTGCGCTGGCGGATGGGAAGTGACGAGTCAGTCGCGGGAACCGGCTGGCGGATCGACAACATCTCACTGACCTCGCGAACGTGCGGTACACCTCCGCCTCCACCGCCCCCTCC
>Ga0173483_10000017_pt1 | contig 32875 bp, 37 predicted proteins | sample NitcycUS178409R2_FD_122621 | JGI IMG/M metagenome (GOLD analysis project Ga0173483, IMG submission 122621) | Soil microbial communities from Arlington Agricultural Research Station in Wisconsin, USA - Nitrogen cycling UWRJ-S178-409R-2 (version... | ecosystem: Environmental > Terrestrial > Soil...
TGACGGGGAACGGCACGACGATGCCGAAGAACTGGAACCGCCGCTTCAAGCACAACCGCGACAAGATGAAGACCGGCGACATCTTCGAGCTCGCCGAGGTGGTGCGGAACCTCTCGCTCCGCGACCACGAGAAGGGGCTCTCGACCGGCGAGAAGCAGATGTTCGTGAAGGCGAAGAAGATCCTCGCCAGCGAGCTCATGTACGCCAAGGACATGGACGAGGAAGAGGCGGCCGAGTGGCTCGACGGCGTCCTCGCCCGTGGCGGTAAGAAGAAGACGACCGCCAAGGTTCCGGCTACGGCCTGAGGCGTCGCTTGCGATGCCGGTTTCAGATCGGGCGGGCCTTGCTCGCCCGATCGTCTGAAACGACCGGTCAGGGCGACTCGGCTCGTCGGCAAAGGCTGTAGGCGTTGTCCGTCTGGGCCGTCCTCGCTGCGGCAGGCCGCGGCGAGCGGCTCGGCTCCGACCGGCCGAAGGCGTTCGCGCGCCTCGGCGGTAGACCGCTGCTCGCGGAGAGCCTCGAGCGGCTGGAGAACTCGGACTGGATCGACAGGATCGTGATCGCGGCTCCTCCTGACTGGGAGGAGCCGTCGATTCTCGTGGCGGAGGAGATCGTGGCCACCAAGGTGCACTCGGTGGTGACCGGGGGCGCGTCACGGTCGGAATCCGTGCGCCTTGCGCTGGAGGCTGTGCCGGAGGACGCCGCGGTGGTGCTCGTGCACGATGCGGCACGGCCGCTGCTGCCTGACGAGGTGACCGAGCGCGTGCTCGCGCCGCTCTCCGAGGGCTGGGACGCGGTCGTCCCGGCCGTGCCGCTCGCAGATACGGTCAAGCGCGTGGAGGGCGAACGCGTCTTGGAGACGGTGCCGCGGGAGGATCTCGTCGCGGTGCAGACTCCGCAGGCGTTCCTGGCAGATGTGCTCCGCCGCGCGGTCGCCGGCGACGTCGTCTCGGCGACGGACTGCTCGTCGCTGGTGGAGGCGCAGGGCGGACGCGTGAAGTGGGTCGAGGGCGACCCACGCCTGCTCAAGGTCACGGACGCCGAGGACCTGGCGCTCGTCGAGAGCTGGGTGGCCGAGGAGTGAGCGCCGCCGACGTCGTCCTGCTGGCCGTCGGCGGGGCCTTCGCCGTCGGCGGCATCGCGTGGCTCGTGCGCATGGCGCGGCGGCTCCGACAGCAGGATAAGCAGGCGTCAGGCGCGTTGTGGCTGCTGGTAGTCGAGCGCGCAGTCGCATGGGTCGTCGTCGGGCTCGCGCTCGCCTTTGCGGCGTTCGGCTCGCCGTCCGTCGGGCACTGGCTGTTCCTCGCCGCGTTCGTGCTGCTCGTGGTCGAGAGCCTCGTCTGGCAGATGCTCCTGCCGAGGCTCGCCAGGGATTTCGACAAGGTCATGCGCTGAGTGATCGTCGACTACCACCTGCACCTGCGAGATCCCGACGAGCGGATCGCGCACCGGGTCGACGCCGTGGAGCCGTTCGTAGAGACCGCCGCGCGGCGCGGTGTCGACGAGATCGGCTTCACCGAGCACGTCTACTACTTCCGCCAGACCGGCGCGCTCTGGGATCGGCCCTATGAATCGGCGCGCTGCGTGTACGACCTGGAGGGGTACGTCGACGCGGTGGTCGAGGCGAAGCGGCAAGGGCTGCCGGTCAAGCTCGGCCTCGAGGTCGATCATGTCGGCGACCGGCAAGACGAGCTGGCGGCCGTCCTCGAGCCGTATCCGTGGGATTTCCTGCTTGGCTCCGTTCACAACGTCGGCGGCCTGGCGATCGACTCCGCGCCCGAGGAGGGCGTCTGGGCGCACATGTCCGTGGAGGAGGTCTGGCGACGCTACTTCAACGCCCTGGCCGAGCTCGCCGCCTCCGGTCACGTCGACGTGGTCGCGCATCCGGACCTCCCGAAGATCTTCGGGCGGAGGCCAGAAGGAGACGTCGAGTACCCGGCGCTGAACGGCGTCGCGCTCGAGATCTCCACGAACGGCCGCTACAAGCCGGTCGGAGAGCTGTACCCCGACCCCGCGTTCCTCGACGCTGCGAAGGCCCCCATCACGCTTGCCTCCGACGCTCACGTTCCGGCGAACGTCGGCCGCGACTTCGACCAGGCGGTCGAGCTCGCCCGTGCTGCCGGCTATGAGACCGTGACGGTGTTCGAGGGGCGGCGTGCACGGCAGGAGCCGCTCGGGTGAGGGTCGGGCTCGGAGTGGACGCACACGCGCTCGTCGAGGGCGTGCCGCTGGTGCTCGGCGGGGTCGAGCTGGAGTCCGACCGGGGGCTCGCCGGGCATTCCGACGGCGACGTGGTCGCGCACGCGCTCATCGACGCCGTTCTCGGCGCGGCCGGGATGGGCGACATCGGCTCGCTCTTCCCCTCAGGTGAGCCGGAGTGGGATGGCGCGTCCTCGCTCGACTTGCTCTCGCGCGCCTACGCGCAGGTGCGCGAGGCCGGCTTCGAGCTCGCGAACGCCGACTGCGTGCTCGTCGGCGAGGAACCGCGCATCGCGCCGGTTCGCGAGACGATGCAGGCGCGCCTGGCCGAGGCGATGGGCGTCGAAACCGGCCTCGTCACCGTCCGTGCGACGACCACCGACCACCTCGGCTTCACCGGCCGGGGCGAGGGCCTGGCCGCGATCGCTGTCGCCCTGCTGTCATGAAGGTCGTTCCCATTTCGCCGGAGATCCGCGGGAGCGAGGCCTTCGAGCAGCTGCGCCGCGCCTGGCCGGAGATCGTCTTCCACGACGCGATCTCGAATGCCTACTGGGGGCGGCTTTACGCCGAGCGCCCGGAGTTCCAGTTCGCGCTGGTCGACGACGACGGCCGCGTGCTGGCCGAAGGGAACTCGATCCCGGTCGCCGGGCTGCCGCCGGGCTGGCGCGACGCCTTCACGAACGGATTCGGGGACGGCGAGCCCGACCGCCTCTGCGCCCTCGCAATCCTGATCGACCCCGACCGCCAGGGCGAGGGTCTGTCGCGGGTGATGCTCGAGCACATGCGCGGCCTCGCAGCCGCACGAGGGTGGGAACTGTTCGCGCCCGTGCGGCCGAACCTCAAGCACCGGTACCCGCTGACGCCGATCGAGCGCTACATCGAGTGGCGCCGCCCCGACGGGCTGCTCTTCGACCCGTGGCTGCGCGCACACGAGCGCGCGGGGGCGGAGATCCTCGGTCCCGCGCCCGACTCGCTGGTCTCCGAAGGGACGGTCGCCGAGCTCGAGGAGTGGTGCGGCCTCGAGTTCCCCGAGAGCGGCAGCTATGTCGTCGAGGGAGCGCTGGTGCCGGTCGAGATCGACCGCGAAGGCGACCTTGGCAGCTACCGCGAGCCGAACGTCTGGATGCGCCACCCGGCCTGAGCACCGAACCGAAGCATCCGAGCCTCCGTACCTCAGTCCGTAAGTCCCGAGAGAGGAGGGTCATGAGCTTCACGAAGAAGTCGTTCCTAGCGGCCGTGCTCGTCGCGGCGGTCGTGTTCGCCGCCGCCGCCGCCGCTGCAGACCATGGAGGACGAGGCCACCGCGGGCGCGACCACGGTCACGGCCACAAGACGGTGCTGCGGCAGCATCTCGTCGGCAGCATCCTCAGCGACCAGAACATCCACGGCGTCGTCCGCGGCGGCCTCCCCTGGCAGGGAGGCGGCGACGCGACGCTCAGCCGGAAAGGCCGGTTCGAGGCGCGGATCCGCGGACTGATCATCCCGAGCCTCGGCAACGCCGGCCCGGTGACGTCGATCACGATCTCGCTCTACTGCTCGCCGGACTCCGATCCGGCTGCGGCGTTCACCACCCAGTCGGTGCCGCTCTCGCAGAGCGGCAATGCGCGTGTGCGCCAGCATGTGACGGTTCCGTCACGGTGTCTGACACCGGTGCTGCTCGTGCATCCGAACGGAGGCGCCGGCGCGTACATCGCCGCGACCGGCTTCACGAGCTAGCTCGAAGGGAGCCTGACGAGCTCGTCCTCGACCAGGACGAGCTCGTCCCGCTCCAGCGAGCTCACCGCGGCGGCGTCGAGCGACTCGAGCGCGCGCGGGTATTCAGCCACCAAGCGCAGCGTCGCCGCCCGCCGCTGGCGGAACGAGCCCTCGAAGGGCCCCTGCTTGCGAAGCGGCTTGAAGCGCTTGCCGCGCGACGGGCACGAGCTCGCCAGCGGGCATACACCACAGCGAGGCACCCGCGCGATGCAGACCGTCGCGCCGAGGTCCATCAGGGCCTGGGCGCAGGTGTGGTCGAAGCTCCCGCCGCTGCGCTCCTGCACACGCCGCACGTTCACGTCCTGCGGCAGCACCTCGCGCCCGAACGCGAAGCACGCGACGGCGTCCGCGGTGTAGCGGCCGACTCCGGGTAGCTCCGTCAGGTCGTCGGGCCAGCCACTCGCGCTGACCATGCGCGCCGCCCGCTGCAGGGTGACCGCGCGGCGGTTGTAGCCGAGCCCCTGCCACTCACGGATCACATCCGCCGTAGGAGCCGCGGCCAGCGCCTCCGCCGATGGCCAACGCTCGAGCCAGGCCAGCCAGCGCGGGACGACGCGCGCCGCCTGCGTCTGCTGGAGCATCACCTCGGAGACCAGGGTCGCGTACGGGTCGCGCGTCTTTCGCCAGGGCAGGTCGCGGCCGTGCTCGCCGTACCAGCGCAGGAGCGCCTCCTTCACGCGCGAGACCCTAGACTCCGCCCCGGCCGTGTGCTTCGAGCTCGACTCCTCGCCGCCGATCCCGGTCATCTCCGGGGCGGCCGTCTCGCACGACGATCTCGTGCTGGAGGCGCGCGACGGCAATCGCTTCGCAGCCTTCCTCGCGACTCCGGAGGAGCCGTCCGGGATCGGCGTTGTGATCCTCCCCGACGTGCGCGGGCTGTACCGCTTCTACGAGGAGCTGGCCCTGCGCTTCGCCGAACGCGGCTACACGGCGCTCGCATTCGACTACTTCGGCCGCACCGCCGGCGCGCAGAAACGTGACGACACCTTCGACCGGCGGCCGCACGTCGAGGCGGTGACGCCCGATGAGATCCAACAGGACGTGCGAGCCGCGGTCGAGCACGTGCGCTCGCTCGGCGTCGGCACGGTCTTCACCGTCGGCTTCTGCATGGGTGGCCGCCACTCATGGCTCGCCGCGGCGGCCGGGCATGGCCTCGCCGGCGCGATCGGCTTCTACGGCCGTCCGGGGGAGTCGGCCGACGGCAAGCCGGGCCCTGCGCAGCTCGCTGCGGCCATCCAGGCGCCGATCCTGGCGCTTCAGGCGGGGGCCGACCAGAACATCACGGCCGACCAGAACGAGAATTTCGAACGCGCGCTCGCCGAAGCAGGAGTCGAGCACGAACTGGTCGTCTACGAGGGCGCGCCGCACAGCTTCTTCGATCGCAAGCAAGAAGAGTTCGCCTCCGCCTCCGAGGACGCCTGGGCGCGGGTGCTCGACTTCATCGAGCGCCACGGCCGTTGATCAGAGAGGCGCGGTTGGACGAAGCCGAGTCGCTCGCGGCAATCCAGCGCGACGCGTCGCTCGCCGCCAACGCGCACATCTTCCCGCCCGAGCTCTACCCGTTCCCGATGGGCGAGATCATCGAGCGTTGGGAGAGCCTCATTGACGATTCGGCGGTCACCGTGCTGGTCCGCGTGGAGGACGACGCCGCCGTCGGGGTAGCGGGCTCCCGCGCCGAGTGGCTGGACGGGCTCTACGTCCTGCCCGAGTGGTGGAGCCGGGGAGTCGGGCGCACCCTGCACGACGAGGTGCTTGCACGGCAACGCGCCGACGGCAGGACGAGCTGCAACCTCTGGGTGCTGGAGGAGAACGCCCGCGCGCGCCGCTTCTACGAGCGGCTCGGCTGGCGCGAGAACGGAGAGACGCGTGTGGTGCCGTTCCCTCCGCAGCCCACCGACGTCGGCTACTCGATCGAGCTCTAGGGAGGGATTGGCGGAATGTCGCGCGCCCCAGTGGCACAGCCGTCGTTCTGCCAAGCCCTCCTACTCACACGACGTAGGGGTTCGGCAGCGCCGTCCACAAAACGACGGCGTCGACCGTCTCGGAGGGGTTGCGCCAGGTGTGTGGGTCACGCGGCGAGTACGTGAGCGTGTCGCCCTCCTCCAGGAGGTGCGTCTCCTCGCCGACGCGCAGCTCGAGCGACCCCCGCAGCACGTAGACGAGCTCGACGTCCGCAGGAAGCGTGTAGAGCTCCTCGCCCGCGCTCGCTCCGGGCGGGATGTGCGACTCGGTGACGTGGAAGCGCCGCTCGTCGCCGGAAGAGAGCAGCAGGTGTTCTGCGTTGCCCAGCGCCAGTGAGCGCCGTGCCTGCTCCTCGCGCCGGATCAGACGGCCGGCAGGCACGTCGTCAACGAGACTTCCAACGCGCATCCCGAGCACGGCGCAGATCCGGTAGAGGGAAGAGAGCGAGGCCGACGTGAGGTCGCGCTCGAGCTGGCTGATGAAGCCTGCCGTGAGGCCGGCTCGCGTCGCAACCTCGGCCATCGTGAGCCCGAGCTCGAGCCGCCGTGCCCGCAACCGCGCCCCGACCCGGAGCCCCGTCTGCGGCGTGGTGGTCACGATGTAAGTCTAGGCAAACTGATTTTAGTATTGGTAAAGTCAGCCAGATGCACCGGCTTCTGTTCATCAGTCTCGCAGCGGCCCTGGCCGTCGCAGCCGGTGCAGCCCAGCGCGCGAACCCCGCTCCAACCAGTGCGGCCGACGACGTCCGGACGTTGATGCAGCGCATCCGGGAGATCCACCCGAACCCGTTCCACGCGACCCCTGAGGCCGCCTTCCAGAAAGCGGCCGACGACTTGGCCGCCCGTGCGCCGATGCTCTCGCTCGACCAGCTGCTCGTCGAGTTGATGCGCTTCACGAACCTGCTCGGCGAGCGCGACGGGCACTCGGGGATCTTCCCGCTCGACTCGGCGCACCGGCGGGTGCTGCACGTCTTCCCGCTCTACCTCTACAAGTTCAGCGACGGTCTTTTCGTCGTCGCGGCGCCGGGCCACAGCTCGCTCGTGGGCTCGAAGCTGCTCGCGATCGACGGCCTCTCCGCGGAGGCTCTCGAGCAGCGGGTCCGGCCGCTCGTCCCGCGCGACAACGAGGCGACGCGGACCGACCGTTTCATGAGCTTCATGCTCACCGCCGAGGTGCTGCACGGCCTCCGCCTGCGCGGCGGCACGGGCCCCGCGCGGTTCACGTTGCAGAAGCCGGGTGCGGCTGCGACCGCCGTCACGCTCGCACCGGTCACGGCGGCGCAGTACCTGCGCCTGATGGAGCCGGCCTTCCCGGGGTTCGTCTACGCGCTCCCGCGGCGACCGGCGCCGTTGTACCTGCGCCGCCGTGGCCAGGACCATTACGTGACGACGGTCGCGGGAGGTCGCGCGGTGTTCGTTGGCTACAACTTCACGGTCGGCTCGACAGACACCGAGGCGCGCCAGGTGCTTCGGCTCGCGAAACGCAAGAAGGTGCGCCGCGTGATCGTGGACGTGCGGCTCAACCCCGGCGGCGACAACCACACATACACCGATCTGTTGCGCGCCTTGCGCTCGAAGTGGGTCAACCGACGCGGCCGGCTCGTCGTCCTGATCTCGCGCAGCACGTTCTCGGCGGCGGAGAACTTCATCACCGAGCTCGAGCGCAAGACCAGGGCGGTCTTCATCGGCGAGACCTCCGGTGGCAGCCCGAACCTCTACGGCGACGCGGCCGGGGTCGAGCTCCCGACCGCCGGCCTCAACGTCGAGGTCGCCGGCAGGTACTGGCAGAAGAGCTTCGCGGCGGACACGCGCGTGGCGATCGAGCCGAAGGTCAGAGTGCCGCTGAGCTCTCGCGCCTTCTTCCGCGGCAAGGATCCCGTGCTGGCGGCCGCGCTCGCCTATCGCCCCGGAAGCTAGATTCCGCGCCATGAGGCGCACCCGTTTCGCACCGAGCCCGACCGGGTCGCTGCACGTCGGCAACGCGCTCAGCGCCGTCGCCAACCGGTCGCTCGGCGACTGGATGCTGCTGCGGATCGACGACACCGACCCCGCCCGCAACGTTCCCGGCGGCGAGGACGAGCTGCTGCGCGACCTGGAGTGGCTCGGGATCGACTGGGACGAGGGTTCGGTGCGGCAGAGCGACCGGCGTGAGCGGCACCTCGAGGCGGCGGAGCAGCTGGGCGAGCGCTTCGAAGGCACGACGCTCGTCCGCGACGACGGCACGCCCACGTACCACCTCGCGAGCGTTGTCGACGACGTCGACTTCGGCATTACGCACATCGTGCGCGGGAACGACCACCGGCCGAACGAGGAGCTGCACCGGCGGCTGTTCGAGGCGCTCGGTGCGACGCCGCCCGAGTTCGTCCATCACGGCCTGATCCTCGGCGAAGACGGCAAGAAGCTCGCCAAGCGCGCCGAGGGCTCGACGGTCGCGTCCCTGCGCGAGGCCGGGATCCCCGCGGAAGCCGTCCGCGCGTACCTGGAGGAGCTCGGCGTGCCGAAGCACGACGTGCACTACGACCTGCCGCGCATTCGCCGCCTCGCGATCGAGGCGCTCGGCGCGCTGGACGACGAGCAGCTGGCGGCTCGCGTCGGCGCTCCCGTCGAACTTGCTCCCGCGCTTCGCGGCGCGCGCGACCTCAACGAGGCGCGCGACTACGCCGCGGTCATCCTCGGGCCGGCCCCGGTGAAGGTCGACGCGCCGGAGACGCTCGAGCGTTTCCGCGAGCTGGTCGAGCGGGCAAACGGCGGCGCCGATCCGAAGGAGCTCCTGCGCGAACTGAAGGCCGTGGGCGGCGACCTGCGCGCGCTGCGCCTCGCGCTGACCGGCCGCGAGCGCGGCCCAGAGCTCTGGACGGTCATCGCGGCCCTGCCCAAGGAGGAGACCCTGCGGAGGCTCGATGCGGCTCTATGACACCGCGACCAGGCGGCTACAGGAGCTGCCTCCTCCGCCCGGCGTGATCCGGATGTACTTCTGCGGCCCCACCGTTTACCAGCGGATCCACATCGGGAACGCCCGGCCGTTCGTGATCTCGCTCTGGCTGAAGCGTTGGCTCGAGCGGAGCGGCTACGACGTCGCGCTCGTCGAGAACATCACCGACATCAACGACAAGATCTACGACGCCGCACCTGGCGACAGTGCGCGACTGGCGGCCGACGCGAGCGGCTGGTACGTCGACGACACGGGCGACCTCGGCCTCGGGCGACCCGACGTCGAGCCGAAAGCCACCGAGACGATCCCGGAGATCGTGGCGATGATCGAGCAGCTGATCGAGTCCGGCCACGCATACCCGGCGAGCGGCGATGTCTACTTTCGGGTCGAGAGCTTCCCCGACTACGGCAAGCTCTCGGGCCGCCACGGCGACGAGGAGGCGACGCGGAACCCCTCCGAGGAGGCCGAGGCGGAGGAGCTGAAGAAGGACCCGCGCGACTTCGCTCTCTGGAAGGCGCACAAGGAGGGCGAGGACACGTGGTGGGACTCGCCGTGGGGCCGCGGCCGGCCGGGCTGGCACATCGAGTGCTCGGCGATGGCGGAGGCGCACCTCGGGCCGGTCTTCGAGATCCACGGCGGCGGGATCGACCTCGTCTTCCCGCACCACGAGAACGAGATCGCGCAGTCGCGCTCGCTCGGGCACGACTTCGCCCAGCTTTGGATGCACAACGGGATGCTGCGGCTCTCCGGCGAGAAGATGTCGAAGTCGCTGGGCAACATCGTGTCGCTGCGCGAGGCCCTGGACGACTGGGGACGCGAGACGCTCCTCGTCTACTTTCTAGGAGGCCACTGGCGCAAGCCGATCGACTACTCGGACGAGGTGCTGCAGCAGGCGGCGGCCCAGGCGGAGAGCTTCCGCAACGTCTTTCGCAGCCCCTCCGAGGCGGGCGGCGACTGGGAGTCGTTCGCAACGGCGCTCGACGACGACTTCAACACGCCCGACGCACTCGCGGTGATGCACGGCTGGCGCGACCACGACCTTCTGCGACGCGGCCTCGAGGTCTTCGGCCTCGAGTCGCTCGGCGATGTCGAGCTCGCCCCCGCCGAGCTGGAGGAGCTCGCCCGCGCCCGGCTCGAGGCGCGGGCCAAGCACGACTTCGCGACCAGCGACCGCCTGCGCGACGAGATCTCCGAGGCCGGCTGGGAAGTCCGCGACGTGGACGCCGAGCCCGGGTACCAGCTCGTTCCGAAACGGTGACGGCCGAGCTGGTCTACGGGCGGCGTCCCGTCCGCGAGGCGCTGCGGGGGCCGCGCGAGGTGCTCGAGCTGCTGGCGACTCAGCGGGCGCTCAAGGCGGAACCGTGGCTCGGCGACGACGGGCCGCGCGTCCAGGTCCGGCTCGAGCGCGAGCTCACGGCGGAGGCCGGCACGCAGGATCACCAGGGCGTCGTCGCCCGCGTCGAGCCCTACCGCTACGCCGATTCGCACGAGCTTGCTGCGGGCCCGGCGCCGCTGCTCGCCGTGTTGGATTCCGTGACCGACCCCCGGAACCTGGGGGCGGTGATCCGCAGCGTCGAGGGCGCCGGCGCCGACGGCGTCGTTCTCCCGGCCCACAACTCCGCGAGGATCACGCCCGCGGTCGTGCGCGCCTCGGCGGGTGCGGTCGAGCACGTCCGCGTCGCGGTCGTGAAGAACCTCGCCCGCTACCTCGGCGAGATCAAGGGGCCTCACCTCTGGATCTGGGGGGCGGCCGGGGAGGCCGAGACGTCGCTGTGGCAGGCCGACCTCTCCGGCGGCGCGGTGTTCGTGCTGGGCGCCGAGGGCAAGGGCCTGCGCCCGCTCGTGCGCCGCACCTGCGACGACGCGATCTCGATCCCGCTCTACGGCGGCGTCGAGTCGCTGAACGTCAGCGTCGCGGCCGCATTGCTGCTGTACGAGGCCAGGCGGCAGCGTGGCTGAGCCGACGCTTTATCTGTTCGACGGCTACAACCTGTTGCACGCCGGCGAGTTCGAGGATCCGCGCGAGCTCGTCGACGCGCTGGCCAGCTTCGTCGCCGTTCAGGGCGCGCGCGGAGTGATCGTCTTCGACGGGGTCGGGGAGGACCGCACGCACGGCCCGCTCGAGGTTCGTTACGTCGACCACGCCGACGCGCTGCTCGAGCGGCTCGCGGCCGAGCATCGACGCACCGAGACGGTGTGCCTCGTCTCGTCCGACTCGGCGGTTCGCGGCACGTCCGGGCAGGAGGTGCAGAAGCGCAGCTCGCGAACCTTCCTGCACGACCTCGAGTCTCCGAGACACGAGGACCCGGGCCGATCGCAGCTAAGGGATCGCGTGGACGAAGAGACGCGAAAACGCTTGGAGAAGCTGCGCAGAGGACAAGGGTCCGGTTAAGTTCACCAACACGCAAGGTCTTGTAAACGTGTTGGGACCTTGCTATCTTGACCGTCAACCTCAGGGTGAGGCTTGAGCAGCTCACCGTCCTCGCACAGGAGAGTGCCGTGCCAGCCCGCACCGCGCAGACCGCTCACTCGCCGCAGAAGCTTCAGCGAGAGCTCGCCGACCTGCAGCTCGTCATGCGTGCGCGGAACGGCGACCAGAAAGCGCTCGATGAGCTGATCCGCCGCTACTCAGGCTTCGTCCGGCTGAAGGCCAGCTCGTACTTCCTCGCCGGCGGCGACGCCGAGGACCTGATCCAGGAGGGCCTGATCGGGCTCTACAAGGCGGTGCGCGACTTCAGCCCCGAGAAGTCGTCGTTCCGCAGCTTCGCCGAGCTCTGCGTGACGCGGCAGATCATCACCGCGATCAAGACCGCGACGCGCTTCAAGCACGCGCCGCTCAACACCTACGTGTCGTTCAGCCACACACCCGCGGGCCAGGAGTCGGACGGCGACTGCACGCTCGGCGATGCACTGCCCGGCCCGTCCGTCGACGACCCTTCCGTCTGCGTGATCTCGACCGAAGAGCTGCAGAGCCTGGTCTTCACGCTCGGCACCGGCCTCTCGAAGCTCGAGGCCGACGCGCTCAAGCTCTACCTCGAGGGCGAGTCGTACGAGACGATGGCCGACGAACTCGGCTGCGACACGAAAACGATCGACAACGCGCTCCAGCGCGTGAAGCGCAAGGTGCTCGCGCACCAGCAGTCTCGGCAAGTCCTGCAGTAGTCGACTTGCGCTAGCGGATATCTTTCTGATATCTAGATATCTGCGATGGCGAGACCGCGCCGTGAACAGGACTACACCGCGTTGTACGTTCGGATCCCGACGGCCGAGGCCGAGAAGCTCCACCGGGCGGCCGACGTCCTCGGGAGGCCGAAGCGCGAGCTGATCACGAAGCTCGTCGCCCAGTTCGATCCCGAAGACCCGGTCTGGACGCGGGAGGTGGCCGGCTCGATGGAGGTCGCGCACGCGGAATGGTCGGTCGGGCAGCACTCGTTCCGGCCAGCCGCCGAGCTCGAGATCCTCACACCGGCGCAGCTCGCGGGGCTGCTGCAGGTCGAGGAGGAGACGGTGGTGGAGCTCGCCGAGCAGGGCGAGCTGCCGGGTCGCAAGGTCGGGGAGGAGTGGCGTTTCTCGCGCGAGGCGATCCTCGCGTGGCTCGCCGCGGAGGAATGAGGATCGATCGGATCGAGCGGGCCTGGGGCGCCGAGGCGCTCCGGCCGGCCGTCGGCTGGAAGGTCTGGCGGGTCGAGGACGGTGCTCTGCTGAGCGTCCTGTACGGCGACGTCTGGCCCGTCGACGAGCCCGTGCGCGCGACCTGCCGCCGCCACGTACACGTCGCCCACGAGGCGCCGGCGATCGGGTGCGAATGCGGCATCCACGCCGGCCGCGAGCTGGGCGCCTGGGACCACTACCTCGCCGTCGGCGCCGAGGCGCGCGTCTTCGGCCGGGTGTTGCTCTGGGGCGCGGTGCTCGAGGGCGCGACGGCTTGGCGCGGCGAGCTCGCGCGGCCGGTCGAGATCTTCGTTCCGCCCGCGGTCGAGAACGCCGACGAGGTCGCGGATGCGCTGCGGGCCTACGGCGTGCCGGTGCACGTACTCGAGCCCATGGTGGAGGCGGTGCCCGCGTGAACCCGCTGGTGCCGATGGTGATCGAGCAGACGTCCCGGGGCGAGCGCTCGTTCGACATCTACTCGCGGCTGCTGAACGACCGGATCGTGATGGTCGGCTCCGCGATCGACGACGAAGTCGCGAACGTCGTCGTCGCGCAGCTCCTGCACCTCGAGTCGGACGACCCCGACAAGGACATCAGCCTCTACGTGAACTCGCCCGGTGGCGACGTCTACGCGGGCCTCGCGATCTACGACACCATGACCTTCGTGAAGCCCGACGTGCGCACGATCTGCGTCGGGATCGCGATGTCGATGGGAGCGGTGTTGCTCGCGGCCGGGGCACGGGGCAAGCGCAGCGCCCTACCGAACGCGAAGGTCCTGATCCACCAGGTCTGGACGGGCCAGTTCGGCGGCCAGGCCTCCGACGTCGAGATCCGCGCCCGCGAGGTGCTCGACCTGAAGAAGCGCGTGGAGAGCATCCTCGCCGACCACACCGGCCAGCCCCTCGACCGGGTCTCGCAGGACACCGACCGCGACCACTTCATGACGGCCGCGGAAGCCGTCGAGTACGGCTTGATCGACGAAGTCCTCACGAGCCGTCCGGCGCTAGGCTGAACGCGGCGCCGGAGTAGCTCAGCTGGTCAGAGCAACGCCCTTGTAAGGCGTAGGCCGTGGGTTCGAATCCCACCTCCGGCTCTGAGCGGTCAGCACGACCCGTTCCGGGCGCGCGTGTTTGCACCCGGCGCAAAACCGGTCCTTTGCGGTCTCCGTAGCGCCCAGGGGAATTCCCAATGCCGAAGGGAGTGTGGGAGATGAAGCGAGGGTTCACACGGCGGCGGGCGGTGCTCGTGATCGCGCTGCTTGCGTTCGCCGCGCTGGTCGTGGCGGCGCCGCTGAGCGCGGCGCAGCCGACCGAGTTCACAGTCAACCCACTGGTGTCGGACCAGCCGGGCGTGGCCCCGGTGCTCGACCCCGATCTCGTCAATCCGTGGGGGCTCACCTCGAGCTCGGCAAGCCCGTGGTGGGTGTCCGACAACGGGACGGACAAATCGACGCTGTACAACGGCGGCGGAGCGAAGCAAGGTCTCGTCGTCTCGGTTGCGGGCGGCCCGACCGGCACGGTCTTCAATCCGACGGCCGGCTTCGCGCTGCCGACCGGCGGCAAGGCGCTGTTCCTGTTCGACAGCGAAGACGGCATCGTCCGCGCCTGGAACGGTGCGCAAGGGACAACGGCGATCGTCGCCGCGGATCGCTCCAACGTCGGAGCGATCTACAAGGGTCTGGCGATCGCGGATACGAGCAACGGGCCCAGGCTCTACGCCGCCGACTTCCACAACGGCCGGATCGACGTGTTCAACAGCAGCTTCACGCTGCAGCAGAACAGTGGCTTCGAGGACCCGTCGCTGCGGGCGGGCTTCGCGCCCTTCAACGTCCAGGTGCTCGGCGGCCGCGTGTTCGTCGCGTACGCGAAACAGGACAAGGACGCGGAGGACGAGGTTGCCGGCCAGGGCCGCGGACGGGTGGATGTCTACGACCTCGCGGGCAACCTGCTCGGCGGCATCAGCGGCCACGGCCAGCTAAACGCGCCGTGGGGCCTCGCGATCGCGCCGGCGAGCTTCGGCGCCTTCGCGGGCGACCTGCTCGTCGGCAACTTCGGCGACGGGCAGATCAACGCCTTCCGGGAGGTGAGCCCGGGGCGGTTCGTGCACGACGGCGAGCTGCGGGGCTCGGACAACCGGTCGCTGACGATCGACGGGCTCTGGGCTCTTCAGGTCAGCCAGGGCGGGAACAACGGCACCGCAGGACAGCTGTTCTTCACCGCCGGCCCGGACGACGAGACGCACGGGCTGTTCGGCACGATCGCGCCGAACTGAGTTAGGCGCCGGGGGCGGCGCACCTGCGGCCGCGCCGCCCCTACGCGCTCACGGCGTCCGTAGCGTGATCGGACGGCTCTGCTCGGAGGTTGTGCCGTCGGCCTGGACAAATCGCACATGAACTCGAGCCGTCAGCCGGCCGTCCCTAGCGAGCAAGTGGAGGCCGCTCCGGCCGAGCTTCATCCTCACTGCTGCGGTGGTCGAGGCGCTCAATGAGAATGCCGTGCTGCCGAGCCGTACGCGCGCTGACAGCCAGAGCGTTCCGTGGCACGCGCCGGCTGCTCCGCAACGCAGCCTGACCGCCACGACTCGCCCACGCCCGACGATCGGGGATCCGGGCACGATCGACAGGGCGACCGGGGCGGTGCCGAGCCGAAGGGCGTAGACCGGCCGCGGCCGCTGTTCCGGAGTTCCGTCGCCGAGTTGTCCGTTGGCGTTGTAGCCCCAACACTTGGCGTTGCCGGTCCTCGTACGTGCGCAGGTGTGGAAGGCTCCCGCGGCGATGGCGGTCACTCCGCTGACCATCCCTGAGACGAGGACAGGGCGCAGGCGGTTGAGCGGCGTTCCGTCGCCCAGCTGCCCCCAATCGTTGTAGCCCCAGCACTTCATGCTGCCGACCCGCAGCAGCGCGCACGTGTGGCTATCCCCCGCCGCGATTGCGATCACACCAGCGGCCAGCCCCGAGACGCCGACCGCAGCAAGCCGGCGCCGCGTCGTCCCGTCCCCGACCTGGCCGAACTCATTGCCGCCCCAGCACTCGACTGCGCCGTCCGTGAGAAGCGCACAGCTCTGGCGGTGGCCCAGGGCCAGCGCTGTTGCGCCGCCGGAGAGGCCTTGTACGTCGACAGGGGTCAGCCGTCGGTGCGTCGTGCCGTCGCCGAGCTGGCCGTACTGGTTGTCACCCCAGCACTTGACGCCTCCGCCGCGGAGGACAGCGCAGCTGTGGCTGTCGCCTCCGGCGACTGCAATGACGCCGTTGGCAAGGCCGGACACGGCCCCCGGACTCCATCGCTCGTGGGTCGTTCCATCGCCGAGCTGCCCTCGGCTGTTGTCGCCCCAGCACTCAACGCCTCCGTCGCTCGTGAGCGCGCAGGTGTGAAACGCCCCGGCCGAGACGGCACTCACTCCACCGTCCAGACCAGAGACGTCGACCGCCGCCGAGCGGTTGGCGTTCGTTCCATCGCCGAGCTGGCCGTAGTAGTTGTAGCCCCAGCACCTCACGCCGTCGCCGGTGCTCAGCACGCATCCGTGCCGTGCGCCCCTGGTGAGCGCGCGCGCACCTCCACCGAGGCCGGAGACGCCGACGGGGCTCCACCGGTCGACATTGGTCCCGTCGCCTAGCTCGTTGTTCTTGTTGTGACCCCAGCACATGACTCCGCCGGCGTCGGTCAGGGCGCAGGTGTGAATCCAGCCGAGAGCAACCGCGGTCGCCGAGGGGGACCCCGACGCAGCGACATCGCCGTCGCGTGCGGGCCCGGCCAAGGTGACGGCAAGGACTGCGACGACGACCAGTGAGACGCGGTGGCCACGCACGATGGCGCCTCCTTTCGGATCGATCCTAGGTACGAGCTCGCGGACTGCCTAGCCGAGGGTTTCGATCAGATCCGCGGCGCGGGTCGTTCCCGGGCTCGCCTGGAGGCGCGACGAGGCTCGCCGGAGCTGCTCGTTCGGCGACGCGAGCAGCCGGTCGATCGCCTCGTGCAGCTGTTGGTCCTCGAACTCGTAGGTGGCCAGGCGGATGCCGAACCCGCATTCGGCCATGCGCTGCGCGTTGTCGTGTTGGTCCCAGAAGAGCGGCAGCACGACCATCGGCTTCCCGAAATGAATCGACTCCGTGACGGTGTTGTTGCCGCCGTGCGTGATCACCAGGTCGACGTGGGGGAGGATCGCCGGCTGCGGCAGGAACTCGGCGCCCGCCATGTTCGGCGCCAGCTCGATCAGGTCGTGCTGGGGGCCCTTGCTGACGACGTAGCGGTGCGGCGTCTCGGCCAGGGCGGCGACCAGGCGGTTCATCAGCTCGACATCCGCGGAGCCGAGGCTGCCGAGGCTCACGTAGACGAGCGCGCCGTCGCCTGGCGGTGGCTCGAACTCCTCGTCGACCTCGCGCACGCAGGAGTCGAGGCTGTGCCAGCGGTCGCCGAGCGGCTCCGATCGCCGGTAGTCCACCTCGGCGGGGTACAGGTAGAGGTTGAGGAACGGGGACTCGTGGATGAACTCGAGGCCGGGGAGCGGCGGTGCGCCGCGCTCCTCGCCGAAGGCCGAGAACTCGGCCTGAAGCGTCTCGTGCAGCTCTCGGTAGCGCTCGCGGAACTCGTCCCACGCCGCCTGGTCACCGGTTGGGTAGCCGGAGAAGGTCGGCGGCAGCGCCGGGTCCTTGAGCTCGAGCGGATTACAGGAGACGATCCGCACCCACGGTCGCCCCGAGGCCGGCACCGCCGGGAAGCCGACCACGTTGTCCTCCACGATCACGTCCGGCTCGAGCTCGCCGAAGATCTCGCGCAGCCGTTCGTCTACGTAGCGTGCGCCGTCGACGAGCTCCTGCCAGACCGGGAGGATGAACGTCTCCAGCTGCTCGATCGTCGGCTTGCGGAATTCCGGGGCCGTATCGCGGACGAAGTCCTTCCAGAACTGGCCGGGCGCCTCCTCGACCTCCGGCGGCGGCTTCAGCCGCATCAGCGCCTCCTCGAACCCCTGCGCCTCGAGCGTCCCGGCGAAGGACTCCTCCACGACGAAGGTGACGTCGACCCCGCGTTCTCGAAGCACGCGACCGATCCCGACGCAGTTGTTGGTCGGCCCGAACGCGCCTTCGGGGAAGAAGACGACCCTCATCCAGCCAGGGCACGGTCGAGGTCGCTCCAGAGCTCCTCGACGTCCTCGAGCCCGACGCTGAGCCGCAACAGCCCGGGTGGAACGCGGTTGCCTTCCCAGCGCGTGCGCGATTCCAGCACCGAGCGCACACCGCCCAGGCTCGTCGCGTTCTCGATTGTCCGTAGCGAGGTCTCGACGCGGCGTGCGGCCTCGCCGTCCGCGACGTCGAAGGAGAGCAGCCCACCGAACCCCGGGTAGCGAACGACCGCGACAGCGGGATGCGAGCGAAGCCGGTCGGCGATCTCGGTGGCGCTGCGCGTGTGTCGCTCCATCCGCACGTGCAGCGTCCTCAGCGAGCGCGAGAGCAGCCAGCACGGGTCGGGTGCGGCGACGATGCCGGAGCGGCCGCGGAACACGCGTAGCTGCTCGGCGTGCTCCGGCGAGCGGCACGCGACAGCGCCGAGGAGGACGTCGTGGTGGCCGCCGAGGAACTTCGTCGCGCTGTGCAGTGCGAAATCGGCGCCATGCTCGAGCGGGCGCAGGTACACGGGCGTCGAGGCGGTCGAGTCCACCACGACGCGCGCCGGGTGCGCCACCGCCGCCTCGAGGTCCGGCAGCTCGAGGAACGGGTTCGAGGGCGCTTCGAGCCAGACCAGGTCGACGCCGTCGGGTGGCGCCCCGGTCTGGTCGAACTCGACGTACCGAAGGCCCCAGCGCTCGAGCGCGGCGAACAGGACACCCGTGCCGTAGTAGCAGCCGCGGGCGAGCGCGATCGTCTGGCCCGGCTCCAGCAACGCGAGCACGAGGGCCGTCGCCGCGCCGGTCCCGGATGGAAAGACCAGAGCCTCGCCGCCTTCGAGCTCACCGAGCTGTCGCTCGACGGCGAGCGCGTTCGGATGCGCATAGCGCTGGTAGTAGAGCTCGCCAGGCTCCCCGTCGCGGTACGGCCAGATCGTTGCGCGTTCGATGGGCTCCACGAGCGCGGACTCTAGAGCGGCGCCGGTTCCGATTTGACGTCGTCCGCTGTCTTTGTCAATCTCCATCACTTCCGTGGACAAAGTTGGAAGATAAGGAGCCGGAATGAAGATCATTTGCATTTCTTTGATCGGGGTCGCGTTGCTTGCCGGCTCCGCAGCGGGTGCATCGAAGGGCGGCTCGGTCAGCCTGGTCGCATACTCGACGCCCAAGGACGCGTACGGAAAGATCATCTCGGCCTTCCAGAAGACCTCGGCCGGAAGCGGAACCGACTTCAGCCAGTCGTACGGCGCGTCCGGCGACCAGGCTCGCGCCGTGGCCGCCGGGCAGGACGCCGACCTTGTGGCGCTGTCGCTCGACCCGGACGTCAACCTGCTCGTCGGCAAGGGGCTCGTCCCGAAGAACTGGGCGGCGAACTCTCACCGCGGGATCGTCTCCGACTCCGTGGTCGTTTTCGTCGTCCGCGACGGGAACCCGAAGAAGATCAGGGGCTGGGGCGACCTCGTCAAGCCTGGCGTCCAGGTGATCAATCCGAACCCGTTCACCTCGGGCGGCGCCCGCTGGAACGTGATGGCCGCCTACGGCGCCCAGCGCCGCGCGGGCAAGACCGATAAGCAGGCAGTCGCCTACCTGTACAAGCTCTTCAAGCATATCCCTGTTCAGCCCGACAGCGCGCGCGCCGCGTTGCAGATCTTCGCGCAGGGCAAGGGCGACGTCCTCCTGACGTACGAGAACGAGGCGATCTACGCCGAGAAGAAGGGCGTCCACACCCAGTACAAGACGCCGAAGGCGACGATGCTGATCGAGACCCCGGTCGCGCTGACGAAGAGCGGGATGAGGAAGCCTGCAGCGAAGGCGTTCTACAAGTTCCTCTGGTCGTCGACGGCGCAGAAGGCGTTCGCCGCGCAGGGCTACCGGCCGACGGTGAAGAGCGTCGCGAAGAGCTACAAGTTCTACAAGCCGCCGAAACTGTTCACGATCAACACGACGAAGCTCGGACTCAACGGCTGGACGAAGGTGAACCGCCGCTTCTTCCACCCGCAGAAGGGGATCGTGGCCAAGATCGAAAAGTCGCTTGGCCACTGACGCAGCTGTTCTGCGTCCCGCCGGCGCGGCCACGAGCCGCGTCGGCGGCGGCGCGCTCGCGCGAGGGGTGGCGATGGGCTACCTCAGCATCGTCGTGCTGCTGCCGCTCGCGGCACTCGTCTGGGCGTCTCGAGCCGGCGGGCTCGACGAGTTCTGGAGCCAGGCGAGCCAGCCCGAGGCTGTCGCCGCGCTCAAGCTGACGCTCGGCCTCGCGGCCGTCTGCGCGCTCGTCAACGCGCTCTTCGGCACGGTGATCGCCTGGGTGCTCGTCCGCGACCGCTTCCCGGGCCGCGGCTTCGTCGATGCGGTCATCGACCTGCCGTTTGCGCTGCCGACGATCGTCGCCGGCCTGACGCTGCTCGCGCTGTACGGGCCGGGCGGACCGTTCGGGGTCGACGTCGCCTTCACGCGCATCGGGACGCTGTTCGCGCTGCTGTTCGTGACGCTCCCGTTCGTCGTCCGGGCCGTGCAGCCGGTGCTGCTGGAGCTCGACCAGGAGATGGAGGAAGCGGCTGCGTCGCTGGGCGCGCGGTCGTTCGCGATCTTCCGGCGGATCGTCTTCCCGAACCTGCTGCCCGCGATCCTCTCGGGCGTCGCCCTGGCCTTCGCGCGCGCGATCGGCGAGTTCGGGGCGGTCGTGCTGATCTCGGGGAACCTGCCGTTCAAGACGGAGGTCTCGTCCGTCTACATCTTCCAGCAGGTCGAGTCCGACAACGGCACGGGCGCGGCCGCGGTCTCGGTCCTGCTGCTGCTGATCTCGCTCGCCGTGCTGCTCGGGATCGGTGCGTTCCGGCGGTGGAGGACGCGTCACGACAATGTCTAAGTGGGCCCTACGCGTCACGGCGCTCGGCTACCTGACGGCGCTGCTCCTGATCCCGGTCGGCTTCGTCTTCTACAGCGCCTTCAGCGACGGCTTCATGCACGCCTGGGATGCGGTCAGCAGCGGCCGCGCGGTCCATGCGCTCGAGCTCACGTTGCTCCTGACGGCGATCACGGTCCCGGTCAACACGATCGTCGGGATCATCCTCGCGCTCGCGCTGGTGCGCGGACGCTTTCCGGGGCGCGGGTTGCTGAACGCCGTCGTCGACCTGCCGCTCGCACTCTCGCCGGTCGTCGTGGGGCTCGCGCTGTACCTGCTCTACGGGCGCGGCGGGTGGCTCGGCGGCCTCGCAGAGCACGGGATCAAGGTGCTGTTCGCGGTTCCGGGGATGGTGCTGGCGACGATGTTCGTCTCGTTGCCGTTCGTCGTGCGCGAGGTGGTTCCGGTCTTACGCGAGATCGGCACCGACCAGGAGCAGGCCGCCGAGACGCTCGGGGCCGCGCCGTTCCAGGTCTTCCGGCGGATCACCCTGCCGGCCATCCGCTGGGCTGTCGCGTACGGCGTCGTGCTCACAACCGCGCGGTGCATCGGCGAGTTCGGCGCGGTCAGCATCGTCTCGGGCCGGATCGAGGGCAAGACCGAGACGCTCCCGATCTACGTGCAGTCGCAGTACGCCTTCGACTTCAATACCTCGGGCGCGTACGCAGCGTCGGTCGTGCTCGCGCTGATTGCGATCGCGACCGTCGTCCTGTTGCGGGTCTTCCAACCGAAGGAGCACCACTGATGGGCATCGCGGTAGTGGACGTGACGAAGAGCTTCGGCGAGTTCACCGCGCTGACGAACGTGTCGGTCGCGATCCCGGAGGGGTCGCTGACGGCGCTGCTCGGCCCCAGCGGGAGCGGGAAGTCGACGCTCCTCCGTGTGATCGCGGGGCTCGAGCCGCCGGACTCGGGCCAGGTGCTGATCGGTGACGCGGACGTCACCGACCGGCCGGCGCGCGCACGAGGGGTCGGGATGGTCTTCCAGCACTACGCGGCCTTCAAGCACATGACCGTTTACGACAACGTCGCGTTCGGGCTGACGATTCGGAAGCGGCCGCGCAAGGAGATCGGCCGTCGCGTGCACGAGCTGCTCGAGCTCGTGCAGCTCGAGGGTCTCGCGAAGCGCTACCCATCCCAGCTCTCGGGCGGCCAGCGGCAGCGGATGGCGCTCGCCCGCGCGCTGGCGGTGGAACCGAGCGTGCTGCTCCTCGACGAGCCCTTTGGCGCCCTCGACGCGCGTGTGCGCAAGGAGCTGCGCGCCTGGCTGCGCCGCCTCCACGACGAGGTGCACGTGACGACCATCATCGTCACGCACGACCAGGAGGAGGCGATGGAGGTCGCCGGCCAGATCGTCGTCCTCAATGAGGGCCGCGTCGAGCAGGTCGGCTCGCCGCGCGAGCTGTACGACCGGCCGGCGAACGAGTTCGTGATGAGCTTCGTCGGCCCGGTGAACCAGCTCGGCGACACGTTCGTGCGGCCGCACGACGTCGAGCTGCTGCTCGAGCCAGACGAGGGCTGCTCGGAGGCGATGGTGGAGCGCGTCGTGCACCTCGGCTTCGAAGTGCGGGTCGAGCTCGTCCGAGACGACGGCCAGCACCTGCTGGCGCAGCTGACGCAGGAGCAGGCGCAGCAGCTCGAGCTCGAGCGCGGGAACATCGTCTACGTGCGCCCGAGTCGAGAAACCGTCTTTAGTGCGGCAGCCAAGCGTCCGGGTCTGCCGCGATCCGCCTGACGTCGTCTGGAAGCTCACCGGCCGCGACATCGGCCAGCGTGACGGTCTCGAGCACGGCCCGCAGGTTGCCGCGGACGGCGATCCAGACCTCGCGCAGCGCCTCGGCCGCGCCCGCGTACTCGACCTGCTCGGGCCGGTCACCGCGTACGTTGGCGATCGGCCCTTCCACGGCACGGATCACGTCGGCCACGGAGATCGTCGACGGCTCCTTGGCGAGCCAGTAGCCGCCCTCGGCGCCGCGCTGGCTCTGGACGAGGCCCGCGTGCTTGAGGTCGAGCAGGATGTTCTCGAGGAACTTGAGCGGGATGCCCTGCGCCTGCGCGATCGAGTCGCCCTTGACCGGCCCGGCGCCCGCGGCGGCGGCGAGCTCGGCGCCGGCACGGACCGCATAGTCGACCTTGGCGGAGACGCGCATGCAGGCGAAATCTAGCCGGGCTAGATCTCGCCCTCGATGGGCTTCGGCTTCCTCGGCCCGCGGCGCTCCGGCTTGCGCTCTGGCCCACCACCGGCCTCGGCGGGGCGCGGGTGGACGCAGTTCTTCCCGGCCGCCTTGGCCGCGTACAGCGCCTCGTCGGCTGCCGCCACCAGCTGTTCCGCGGCGGTGAGCTCGTCGTTGACGGCGACCCCGAAGCTCGCGGTCGCGTGGAGCGACTCGCCGCTCGGCAGCTCGACGGCGGTCGTCTGGAGCCTGATGCGGATCCGCTCGGCCAGCTTGAGCGCGCCGGGAAGGTCGGTCTCGGGCAGGATCAGCGCGAACTCCTCGCCGCCATAGCGTCCCGCGAGGTCGACGTGCCGGACCCCTGCGCCGAGAATCTCGCCCACCGCCCGCAGAACGGCGTCGCCCGCCTGGTGGCCGTGGCTGTCGTTGACGGCCTTGAAGTCGTCCAGGTCCAGCAGCACGAACGCGAGCGAGTCGCCGACGCGGTCGGCGCGGCGCCACTCGAGCGCGAGCTCCTCGTCGAGGGTGCGCCGGTTCGCGAGGCCGGTCAGGCTGTCGACGGCCGCCTGCGAGGCGACCCGGCGGAAGTCGCCGAGCACGCGCAGGACCGGGCCCGCAAACAGGAACGCGACCATGATCAGGAGCGCGAACGAGCCAAAGCCCGCGTAGCGGATGCGCTCGACGTACGGTCGTACCTGTCGATCGATCGTCTCCTCCGGGCGCAGGGCGACCAGCCGCACGCCGCCGGAGTCGGGGACGAGGCCGGGCAGCCCGCGGAACGCGGTTGCGCCGAGCGTGAAGGTTCGCCCGTTGACCACGAGCTTCCGTCCGCCGATCACGTGTCCGTGCCTGCTGAGGACGAGACGGTCGCTGAGGCCGCGCGGGGCGTCGCGGGTGAGCCGGCGAGCGAGCGCGGGGGCGAGGGGGACGCTCGAGACGATTCGCGCGACGCGCCTGCCGTCGATGGTCAGCCACACCGACCGGGAAAGCGAATTGGGTGCGACGCGGCCGGCGACGAGCCTCGTGCGGAGGTAGAACGCCACTCCCGGGTGAGCGGACGCGAACCGCCTCAGCGTGCTCGGGTCGCGCGCGACCACCGCCCTCTGGACGGACGGCGAGCGCGCGACCTCGTCTACCCGTGCGGCCGCGCTGTCGCCGAGGCGGCCCAGCTCGCGCAGGCCGCTCTGCAGCTCGACCCGGAGCGTCGCGTCCGCGTGTGCCTGCGCGCTGCGGACGGCGTTGGCCTGCAGGATCCGGACGGTCGAGATGATCGGGATCGCGCCCACGATCAGGACGCCGACCAGAAGCTGGACGGCGGACCGCCTGCTCACAGGTGGCTGGGCATGCCGACGCCGGCGAGTGTGCGCCTGGCGGTCGACGGCCGGCGCGGCCGTAGCGCTCATCGCCTTTGTTATCGGCCTGGAGCCGCGTGTGCTTGAGACGGACCGCACATTTCAGAGGGCGAGGGATCGCGATACGCTCGCGCCGTGGCCGCCGAGACGGACTCGACCAGCGAGAAGCTCCAGCGCCTCCAGGAACTCCGCGACCAGGCGCGGCACGCGGGCAGCGAACGCGCCGTCGAGCGGCAGCGTTCCCAGGGAAAGCTGCTCGCCCGTGAGCGCGCGGAGAAGCTGCTGGACCCCGGGTCCTTCGTCGAGCTAGACCGCTTCGTGCGGCACCGCGAGGCGGAGTTCGGCATGCGCGAGAGGCGGCCGTACGGCGACGCCGTCGTCACCGGCTACGGCACGATCTTCGGGCGGCGCGTCTTCGTCTTCTCGCAGGACTTCACGGTCTTCGGCGGCAGCCTCTCGGAGGTCTTCGCCGAGAAGATCTGCAAGGTGATGGACCTGGCGGCGAAGTTCGGCTGCCCGGTCATCGGAATCAACGACTCGGGCGGAGCGCGTATCCAGGAGGGAGTCGTCTCGCTTGCGGGCTACGCGGAGATCTTCTGGCGCAACGTGCAGTGCTCCGGCGTCATCCCGCAGATCAGCCTGATCATGGGCCCGTGCGCCGGCGGGGCGGTCTACTCGCCGGCGATCACCGACTTCGTCCTGATGGTCGAGGGCAGCTCGTACATGTTCATCACCGGCCCTGACGTGGTGAAGACGGTGACGGGCGAGGAGGTCAGTTTCGAAGAGCTTGGCGGCGCGGCTACGCACGCGGCCAAGTCCGGCGTGGCGCACTTCATCAGCCCGGACGAAGAGGCGTGCCTCGAGGACGCGCGCTACCTGCTGTCGTTCCTACCGCAGAACAACGTCGACCCGCCGCCGTACGGCGAGCCCGCGGACCCTGCCGGCCGCGAGGACGAGGGCCTCGACACGCTGATCCCGGACGACCCGGCGAAGCCGTACGACATGAAGGACGTGATCCGGCGTGTCGTCGATGACGGCGAGTTCCTCGAGGTGCACGAGCGCTGGGCCGAGAACCTCGTCTGCGGGTTCGCGCGGCTGAACGGGCACTCGATCGGCGTCGTCGGCAACCAGCCGCGAGCTCTCGCGGGCGTGCTCGACATCGACTCCTCGGTGAAGGGCGCCCGGTTCGTCCGCACCTGCGACGCGTACAACATTCCGCTGGTGACGTTCGTCGACGTCCCGGGCTTCCTGCCGGGCACGGCGCAGGAGTGGGGCGGAATCATCCGGCACGGCGCGAAGCTGCTGTACGCGTACGCCGAGGCCACCGTGCCGAAGCTCGCGGTGATCACGAGGAAAGCGTATGGCGGCGCCTACGACGTCATGAGCTCGAAGCACATCGGCGCGGACTTCAACTTCGCGTGGCCGACGGCGGAGGTCGCGGTGATGGGGCCGGAGGGCGCCGTCAACATCATCTTCCGCAAGGAACTCGAGGAGGCGGATGACCCGGACGCGCGGCGCTCGGAGCTGATCGAGGACTACCGCGAGCGGTTCGCGAGCCCGTTCGCCGCCGCCGAGCGCGGCTACGTCGACGAGGTGATCGAGCCGCGTCGGACGCGACCGGTGCTGGTCGACGCGCTCGAGACGGCACTGACGAAACGCGAGCGCCAGCCGCCGCGGAAGCACGGGAACATCCCGCTCTAGGCGCGTTCGCTCCTAGCTACGGTTCGCCCGGCCTCCTCCCCGAGGCGAGCGTAGCCAGGGTCGGCGCGCGTGTCTGCGCCGGACCGTGCCGGAAGTGTGACGTTGTGCCGCTGCCGCGCCGAGGCCCGCTTCGGGCGCCGCCGCGGCTACGAGGCGACGGCCGTGATCGCCGCCCGGGCCGGCGCCTCGACGGCCAGCTCGACGGCGAAAGCGTCCACGATCTCCGGGTCGAACTGGGTCCCGGCGCACCGCTGCAGCTCCGCCACGGCTTGCTCCGACGACACGCGGCGCCGGTAGATCCGCTCCGACGTCATGGCGTCGTAGGCGTCGGCGACGAAGATGATCCGCGCTCCCAGCGGGATCTGCTGGCCCGGGAGACCGTCGGGGTAGCCGCTTCCGTCCCAGCGCTCGTGGTGGTGGAGCACCCAGTCGGCGACCGGGTCCACGCCGAGGCTCTCGAGCATCCGGAACCCGATCTGCGAGTGGCGCTCCAACACGATCCGTTCAGGCTCTGCCAGCGGGCCAGGCTTGCGCAGGATCTCCTCCGGGATCGCGAGCTTGCCGAGGTCGTGCAGGCTCGCGGCGAGCCGCGTGAGCTCGACCTCTTCCTCTGGCAGGCCGAGGCGGCGGGCCGTTCTCGCGGCGAGCTCGGCGACCCGCTGCGAGTGGCTGCCGGTGTAGACGTCGCGCGCGTCGACCGCGCGGGCGAGGCTGGCGGCGGCCCGGAAGCGCGCGGCGCGGTCGGGCCCGCTCGCAAGCCGCTTCAGCTCGGCGAGCTCGATCACGTCGGGCCGGTAGCCGCGAACCCGGTTCTTGCCGTACTCCTTGGCCCAGTAGAGCGCGCTGTCGGCGAGCCGGATCAGCTCGTCCCGCTCGCCCGCGTGCACGGGCGCGGTCGCGACACCCGCGCTGACCGTGACGGTGCCGATCTGGTCGACCTGCAGGGCCGAGATCCGCTCGACGACGGAGGCCGCTGCGGTCATCGCCTCGTGCTCGTCGTAGCCTGGAAGCAGGAGCGCAAACTCGTCGCCGCCGAGGCGGAACGCCTCGCCGGTCTGGCGCAACCGCGTCGCGATTCGCTCGAGCACGCGGTCGCCGGCCGGGTGCCCGAAGCGGTCGTTGACGCGCTTGAAGTCGTCGACGTCCACGAGACAAAGGGTGAGGGGGAGACGCCTTTCCTGGGCGTGCTGCAGCTCCCGCTCGAGCCGCTCGTGGAAGTGCCGGTGGTTGCCGAGCCCTGTCAGCGGATCGGTCAGCGCGAGCCGCATCGCGCGCAGCGCGCGCACGATCGCGCGTTGGTAGAGCTGGATCGCGAGCAGCGGCCCGACGAGCGCGACCGAGAGGAACGGCGAGCGCTGCCAGAGCACCACCAGCATCAGGGCCGCCGAGGCCATCAGCGAGAACGGCACGATCGTCCAACGCACGTTCGAGCGCGCCAGCGCGAAGAGCGAGCGGTGCGAACTGACCGCCACGACGGCAGTGATCAGGATCAGGTTGACCGCGTACTGAGCCGACGCGGCCGCGCCGACCCGTGCGAGCACGGCGCTCGCGCCATCGCCGTGGAGCGGCGACGACACCGCGCCGGCGGCGGTCGCCGCGAGTGCGAGCACCGAGACGTTGTACGCCACGCGCACCGGCGGCCGGTGCTCCAGCAACTGGGTGATGGCCGGTGCCAGGAAGACGACGAGCAGACCCGCGGCCCAGCCGAAGAGGACGATCGAGGCGACGCCGAAGACGAACGACAGCGAGACGCCGCCGGTGTCCACGCCCTCGACCGGAACCGGGAAACGGTCGGCGAGCGTCGAGGCAAGGAGCAGCGCGGCCAGGCCGAGCAGCGTCGTGGTCTTGTGCGGCGTGACCGCAAACGACACGACTGCTGCGCAAGTGACCCCGAGGCCGGCCGCGCAAACGGGTAGCAGAACAGCGAGGAGCCGCGGGGGCGGCAAGACGCGGCGCGTCATGTCGCGGCTACCAGTAGAGGTTGTAGTTCTCGCCGACCTCGATGCCGAGGCCGCCGAGCGCGACGAGCACGAGCGCCAGAACGACGGCGATGGCGACGAGTCGCGGCTTCCAGTGCAACACCTGAAACCTCCCCCAGGACGGATTGCAGGACGCCGCCGATTGTCGAGGTTGTCGGCGCGGGCGACATCACCCGGAAGGGGGAAACGGAGCGGGGCGCTACTTGGTGCCCTGCAGGCCGGCTTCGGCGAGCGGGCGCCGAGCCCAGGCGAATTGCTGGCGGTACCAGCCGGTCAGGGGTGTCACCGCGACCCCCTGTCCCGAGGAGTGGATCATCCAACCGCCGCCCACGTAGATCCCGGCGTGCCCGACAGACGCCGGCTTGGAGCGCGGACCGGCGGGGCCGAAGAAGAGCACGTCGCCCGGCTGCAGCTTGGCGAAGCCGATTCGCTTCGACCTCGGCACTTCGCCGCTCATCTGGTACGTCGTCCGGCCTTTGATCGTTGCCGAGAGCGTCGCGCCACCTGAGTAGGCCTGCAGCTTGTAGACGCGCCAGATGAAGCCGGAGCAGTCGAAGCCACCGGGCGCCTCGACGCCGAACGGCGCCTCGGGCTTCTCGCTGGTGCCGCCCCAGACGTAGGGGAAGCCGACGAAGCGGACGGCCGTGTCGAGGACGCGCTTCTGCCAGCCGCGCACGAGCGGGAGCTCGAAGGTCGCCGCAGCGTCCTCGACGTACTGGGTCTCCCAGCCGCCGAAGCGCAGGATCCGTGCGACCGAATAAGCGGTCTCTGCTCGGGTGACTGGGGCACTGGGGAGGAGCTCGAGGTCGTCCTGCGCCGCCGGGTGGTTCGTGCGCAGGCCGAGCAGGCGTGCGACCGTCTCGGTGCCGAAGCGCGAGGGGACGGCGAGACCGGCGGCGCGTGCATTCGCGCCCAAGGCGGCGGCTGCGTCGGCGAGCCCAAGTGTTCTCACCAGCCGCGCGTCGAGCTGCGTGACGGTCACCGGCGCTGCCTTGTTCGCGACCGCCGCCGCGGGCCGCTTGGTCAGCCCGCCGACCAGCGTCGCGAGCTCGCCCTGGGTCAGCGGGTCGTCGGCCCGGAAGCTCGCCACGGTCTTCGCCATCAGGCCGTGCTGGATCACGTAACGGATCTGCGCCTGCGCCCAGGACGGCTTGCTCGCCGCGCCGGACTTCGTCGCGCCGCCGCCGTCTCCGATGCGCGCGGCGGACGCGGCCGGGACGAGGAGCAGGGCGCAGCACGAGATGACGGTGAGGTAGCGGCTCATCCGCCGTTCGTATCGTCCGGGGTGCGTTCGGCCTTTAGGCTGCTGCGCCGTGGACGTTCGGATCACGCCAGAGCCCGACGATCGCGACGCCGTGCTGGCGGCGGTTCAGGCGCTGCTGGCGCGGGACCGCGTCCCCGCTGCGTATCGCAGCGGCTGGCGTGAGGCCGGTATTCGCGAGAACCTCGGCTACGAGCGGCCTCAGGGCGCGACTGGCCTGCCGCGCAGTACGCCCGGCGCGATGCGGGCGTAGTCGAGCCCTGACACCCACGTCAGGACCACGGCGACCAGCAGCGCCCACCACGCGACGGTGTCGGCCCAGGCGCCTGCGGCGGCGAACCCGCCGATCGCTGCGGCCGTCGCCTGCGACCACGTCTTCAGCTTGCCGAGGTCGCGCGCGGCCATCACGACCCCGCGCTCGATCGCCGCGAGCCGGAGGCCCGACACGAGGAGCTCGCGTGCGACGATCGCCGCCACCATCCAGCCGGGGCAGACGCCGGCCTCGACGAGCATGATCAGCGTCGTCAGGACGAGCACCTTGTCGGCGACCGGGTCGAGCAGCGAGCCGAGCGGCGACGTCCGGCCGCGCCAACGGGCGACGCGGCCGTCGAACCAGTCCGTCGTCATCGCCGCGATGAAGACGGCCGTCGCCCACCAGTAGTGGCCGTCGAAGTCCCAGACGAACAGCACGACCACCACCGGGACGGCCGCAATGCGAATGAGCGTCAACTGATCGGCGAGGCTCATCGGGTGGAGAATACGGGCCGTGCCTCTGTTCTCGAAAGTGCTCGTGGCCAACCGTGGCGAGATCGCCATCAGGGTCTTTCGGACCCTGCGGGAGCTCGGCATCGGCACCGTCGCGGTCTACTCCGAGGCGGACCGCGACTCGCTCCACGTGCACATGGCCGACGAGGCGTACCTCTTGGGGCCGGGGCCGCCCGCCGAGAGCTACCTCGCGCAGGAGCGGCTGCTCGAGGTCGCGGAGCGCTCCGGCGCCGAGGCGGTTCATCCCGGCTATGGGTTCCTCGCAGAGAACGCCGGGTTTGCTCGGGCCGTCTCGCGAGAGGGTCTCGTCTGGATCGGCCCGCCCGGCTCTGCGATCGAGATCATGGGCTCGAAGACGGCTGCCCGGGAGCGCATGGCCGCCGCGGGAGTTCCGGTCGTGCCGGGCACCACGGAGCCGGTGGCCTCTGCCGACGAGGTGCTGCGACTGGGGGACGAGCTCGGATGGCCGCTCGCGATCAAGGCCGCGGCCGGCGGTGGCGGCAAAGGTCTCAAGGTCGTGCACAGGCCCGAGGAGGCAGAGCGGGCGCTCGAGTCCGCGCAGCGCGAGGGCCAGGCCTACTTCGCCGACTCGTCCGTCTACGTCGAGCGTTACCTCGAGGACCCACGGCACGTCGAGGTGCAGGTGCTCGCCGACGGCCACGGCAACGTCATCCACCTCGGCGAGCGCGACTGCACCATCCAGCGCCGCCACCAGAAGCTCGTCGAGGAGACGCCGTCGCCTGCCGTCGACGCTGAGCTCCGCGAGCGGATCGGCGAGATCGCCGTGGAGGCCGCGCGCGCCGTCGGCTACCGCAGCGCCGGAACGATCGAAGGACTGCTCTCTCGCGACGCCGACTACTTCTTCCTGGAGATGAACACCCGCATCCAGGTCGAGCACACCGTTACGGAGATGGCGACCGGGCTCGATCTCGTGCGCGAGCAGGTTTTCATCGCGGCGGGAGAGCCGCTATCGCTGCGCCAGGATGACGTCCGGCTGACCGGGCACGCGATCGAGTGCCGGATCAACGCCGAGGACCCGTCAAACGGCTTCCTGCCGACGCCCGGGCGGATCACGAGCTACCGCGAGCCGTCGGGGCCGGGCGTACGCGTCGACTCCGGCGTGGCAGCAGGCTCCGAGGTCCCCGGGCTGTACGACCCGCTCGTCGCGAAGCTGATCGTCCATGGCGTCGACCGCGAGCACGCGCGCCGGCGAATGCTGCGCGCGCTCGACGAGTACGAGATCGGCGGAATCACGACCTTGCTCGGCTTCCATCGGGCGCTGCTCGAACACCAGTGCTTCGTCGAGGGCGCGACGTGTCACGGCGTCGTCGAGTCGCAGGAGCTTGCGGAGCGCGCAAAGCAGTTGTCTCATCTGCAAACAACCGTACCCGTGCGGTCGGACGGAAGGCCCAGCCGGGCTCGCCGTCTCACGCTGGAGCTCGACGGCCGCCGCTTCGACGTGGAGACCCTGGAGCCTGAGCCGCCGTACGCCGAGCTCGCTCGACGGAGGCGGGACCGTGGTCACGGCGGCGCCCACGCCGGTGCCAAGGACGCGGTCGTGACGCCGATGCAAGGCACGGTGCTCGAGGTGAAGGTCGGCGAGGGCGACGAGGTGCAGCCGGGGGACGTGATCTGCATCGTCGAAGCGATGAAGATGGAGAACGAGATCACCGCGCACCGGGCGGGTGTCGTGACGGAGCTCTCGGTCGAGCCGGGGCAGGCGGTTTCGAACGGGCAAGTCGTTTGCGTCGTGGTCGAGCCCAACGGCTGAGAGACCGCGTGGAGGGACCGCCCAGCTAGAGTCCTGCGCCGGTGGACCTCTACGAGTATCAGGGCAAGGAGCTCTTCCGCCGCTTCGGGATCCCGACGTCCGAGGGACGGCTTGCGACCACGCCGGCCGAGGCGCGCGCCGCAGCCGAAGAGCTCGGCGGGCAGGTCGTGGTGAAGGCGCAGGTTCTCACCGGCGGCCGCGGCAAAGCCGGCGGGATCAAGCTCGCGGACGATCCGGCCGACGCCGAGCGGAAGGCCCAAGAGATCCTCGGCCTCGACATCCGCGGCCACGTCGTGCGGAAGCTCTGGATCGAGAGGGCCTCCGAGATCGCCAAGGAGTACTACCTCTCCGTGACCTTCGACCGTGGGGCGAAACAGGCGCTCTTCATGCTCACCACCGAGGGCGGCGTCGAGATCGAGGAGGTCGCCGAAACGAACCCCGACGCGCTCGCGCGGTTGCACGTCGACCCGCTCGAGGGTTACCAGCCCTACCAGGCGCGCCGTCTCATCTACGGCGCGGGGATCGATGACCCCGGCGAGCAGAAGCAACTGCTCGACATCATCGGGAAGCTTTACCGCTGCTTCGTCGAGAGCGACGCGCTGCTCTGCGAGATCAACCCGCTGATCGTCACGCCCGAAGGCGAGGTGCGGGCGCTCGACTCGAAGTTCACCGTCGACGACAACGCGCTGTTCAAGCATCCCGACGTGGCCGAGATGCGCGACCTCGAGGCCTACCCGCCGGAGGAGCGCGCGGCGCGCGAGAAGGGCGTCACCTACGTGAAGCTCGACGGCGACGTCGGGATCCTCGGTAACGGCGCCGGCCTGGTGATGTCAACGCTCGACGTGATCGCGCTCGTCGGCGGGCGGCCGGCGAACTTCTGCGACCTCGGCGGCGGCGGCGACGCGCAGGGCGTGGTCGATGCGCTCGAGGTGATCACGGCCGACCCGCAGGTGAGGTCGATCCTGTTCAACATCTTCGCCGGGATCACGCGCTGCGACGTGGTGGCCCAGGGGATCTTGCAGGCGCTGTCGCAAATCGAGATCTCGCATCCGATCGTCGTGCGATTCGACGGCACGAACGCTGAGGAAGGACGCGCCATCCTCGCCGAGGCTGCGCCGCCGAACCTGCATACGGAGGCGACGATGCTCGACGCTGCGCGCCGGGCCGTGGAACTGGCGGCATGACGGATGTCTGGAGCGAGCGGGCCGAGGGCTATCGCGAGAGCGAGGCGCATCGCAGCGGCCGTGACCTCGAGCTCTTCGCGGAATGGGCGGCCGGCCAGACGGTGCTCGACGTCGCGACCGGCGGCGGCCACGTGGCGAGGCGCCTGCGCGAAGCCGGCTGCACGGTCGTCACCTGCGACCCCGCGCCGGGCA
>Ga0173483_10000020_pt1 | contig 31348 bp, 35 predicted proteins | sample NitcycUS178409R2_FD_122621 | JGI IMG/M metagenome (GOLD analysis project Ga0173483, IMG submission 122621) | Soil microbial communities from Arlington Agricultural Research Station in Wisconsin, USA - Nitrogen cycling UWRJ-S178-409R-2 (version... | ecosystem: Environmental > Terrestrial > Soil...
CCTTCGATTGCCAATGTACCTCTTTCAGTATTAACTTTTTCAACCTTTCCTTCAATTCCAGCATATTCGCCACGCATTACCTTAACAGTATCGCCTTTTACTACCCTTGCGCTTCGTCTACCGTATTGCTTCCGCAGATCATCGATAAGTGAAGAGCATATTCTTGCATCAAGAATGTGCTTTGGAAGACGAGACATTATTGCATTCGAACCTGACATCTTTGCTTCCTAAACTCCTAGATTATCAACGATGCTAAGTTTGCTATTCTGGGCCATCTCTCTGCTGCTTCTGCAGCAACAGGGCCCTTTATATCAGTTCCTTTGATCTCTCCTTCTGGAGTCACCAAAACTGCTGCATTGTCTTCAAATGTCACACGAACACCATTTAGTCTTTTGACTGGATATTTTTGTCTTACTACTACTGCCCCAAAGATTTGTTTCCGAAGTTCTGCTGGACCTTTTTTAACGGTTACTGTCACGAAATCTCCTACTGCAGCAGAAGGAAGCCTGGAATGTCTTCCTTTGTATCTAGTGACTTGAGCTATACGTAAAATTTTTGCACCTGTGTTATCTGCGCATACTAGCTCAGCAGTAATCGGAAGAGCTCTTGTAACATATGGTCTAAATTCTTCTACTCCCTTCGCCGAAACGGCTCTAGTCTTTGCTGCCATCTTTGTTACTCACCTCAATTACAACGAACGAGACAGTTTTCGACAAGGGTCTACATTCGGCGATTTTGACTTCTAGGCCTTCCTCAACGTCTATGCACTCAGGGATATATGCGTGGAGTTTAGACTTACTTCTCTCATATCTCTTGTATTTTGGTACAGGATGCGGATACTCTCGTGCTACAACTGCCATGTTTTTTGCTTTAGAGCTAATAACCGTTCCATTAAACATTTTTCCTCTTGTTGCGAGGATCCCATGAAAAGGACAGAGTTTATCATCACATGACTTCCGCGGAGGGGTGACGGATATGCCGATATTTCGAACCATATTTTTCATCTCAATAAGATAGTGTAACACGGTCTTCTGGTCTTCCTTTTAGTGCCGAACCATGTATAAAACAACTACCAGAGGGAAGCTCTAACCTAATTTTTCTTGCTACAGATTTAGATATTCTTTTTATTCCTCTATTTGTTTTTATGTTAATCATATTTTTAGTTTCAAGGATTATGATACCAGACAAGCCTGTAAGTGGCCTGTCTGAACTATCTTCTATAATTGCGTGAAGACCAATAAGCTCGTGTCTGAAAATATTTTTATCGCTAATCATTGATTTTGATCTTCCTCTCGTTTAGAATAGTCAAAATTCGAGCTATGTCTCTACGAATATATTTGACGCTTCCCGTCTTTTTCTTCAAGGTCCCTTTTGCCCCCTCTGATCTAATCTTTGAGAGATCAGTCCTAAGATCTGTTAATTTTCCTGATAGATCATCGTCATTCATTTCCCGGATTGTCTTTAGCTTAACTCTTACCATTAGAACTTCCCCCGGCTGGCACAGCTTCTTCCGGCAAGCTGCTTGGAATTACATTTTCATCCAATGATTGTTGTGCTGCTAGCTTTTCAGGTGGTGTTTGTGCATCGATTAGAGATGTGTCAGAATAATCAAAGTCTTGTGGAATTTCGTTTTTCAACGCAATTCTCAACTGTATACCCATAAGACCCATCTTTGTTCGAACATGTGTCACGCCCACTTTTACTACCTTCTCTGCCACGTCTCCACTCTTTGGCAGAACGCCAGAAGAATGTTTTTCAAAATGCGCCCGTTCACTTCTAAGTTTCCCTGCAACTGTCACCTCTACACCTAGAGCACCAGCATTACTAATTGTATTTATTGTCCAAAGACATGCCCTTCTAAAGGCTGTCCCTCGTTCAATCAATTGAGCAATTCTGTTACACATTATCTTCGGATTCAATTCCGGTACAGCAACTTCCATAACAGATATTTGAGGATTTGTCAAACCAAATTTTTCTTCTAATTTAGAAGTAATATCCTTGATCCCGATACCTTTTCTCCCGATAACAAGACCGGGTCGCGTGACATAAAGTGTTATCCTAGTGCCAATTGGTGTTTTTTGCACATCTACACCTCCATATCCGGCGTCCTTTAAAGTAGCTGCCAAATACTCGTCAAGTTCCATGTTACGATAATTGCTTTTCATAACATTCTTTACGGCGCTCATTATTCAGACGCTACCTCTTGTGCAACTAATTCTACATGTACAAGTGTGTCAATCTTGGGGCTTGACCTTCCCATAGCCCGAGGAGTAAAGCGTTCTAATTTGGTTCCCTTGTGAACGACTGCGCTGACTATTTTGAGCCTGTCGAGGTCCATTCCTTTATACTCGCCATTTGACTCTAAATTATCAAGTAATTTCAAAAATTCTTTTGATGTTTTTTTTGGAAACCGGCCTGCAGAAAAACCGTCTCGGATGTTTGATCTGTGTGCAACTTCGTTATTATATCGCCTATATGGAACTGCAATTTGCCTTGCAATGACGTTTTCCAAAAATTCTCTTGCGTGTTCTATTGACATCCCTCTTATAGCAAGCGCAACTTCGCGAGCATGTTTGTGGGAAATATCTTTTTCTCTAAGCGCGGATCTAACATGCTTTGTTTTGTCGAACGCATCGAAGGCGTAAGAATAAGTTGGCATTCACGAATCACTTTAATGGTACATACAGACTGGACCTTGATGCACCAACTCCAGGAGCTCCATGCTGAACCCGCTTGTTTGTTATAGCATATTCTCCTAAGTAATGTCCGATCATTTCTTTTTTAATATTGACGCTAGAAAAATCCTTGCCATTGTGAACATTGATATCCAGCCCTATCATGTCAGGGAGGATTATCATGTCTCTGATATGGGTTCTCAATTGACCATTGAGCTTGCCCTCCCTTGCTAATTTTATCTCTTCTCGCAATTTTCTCTTTTCATCGTTCATATAATGAGCAACTCTTTTATCCAGAGATCTTCTCTGTCTGGCATTCAAAAGTGGTAATAGTGCTTCTATCGATAACGTTTGTAATTGTTCAGGTGCGTAACCTTTAAATTTGAACTCACGAACCAATTATACCATAATCTCAACGCATAACACTACTTTTAAATCTACCGTGAGTCGCTCAAGGTGTTAATGACAACACTCACACAAGTCCCAACTTTGTAGCAAGGTCTCTTGCACCTTCTGCTGCTATAAATTTAACAACGGCCTTCTTACCCTGTATAGTCCTTAGAGTGTTGACTTCGGCTGCTTTAGACTCGTATAAGATTAATAATGCCTCTGCAATCTGCTTCTTGGTTGACTTCTCGGCGACCACAAAAGTCAATTTATTCTCTTTTTCGATCAAATTGAATGTTTTTTCTGTTATATAAGGCTCAATTATTACTTTTTCGGCTTGATCCAAACTCAGGGATTCATTGTTTTTGGTACTCATGTATTATTAACCTCTCGCAGTTGTTGCAGGGGTGCCTTTATGTCATTTAATTGTTTTATTGCACTTTCCGAAAAGATTGTCAACCTCACAGGCTTTGAGCCAGGACTCAAATCCAATACACTTAATTTCTTTACTTGCTTAATGTCTATTCCTGGAATGGATCTAGATAATCGACCAATAGTTTCGTCATTGCCCACAACAATTAAGACGCTGATGGCTGATCTAGATTGTCTATGCCTTCGTCTTGCAGTCCCGGATCTTGACTTTCTGGAAGAATCCACTCTAATTAATTCTTCTGCAAGACCCAGTGCATTAAGGCATTTTCGGAGATCTTTGGTCTTTGTAATAGATTCAATGTCGTTCGAAACTACTACTGGGAAATTTGATATATTATCGACCTTATGGCCACGTCTTTCGATTCTATCTTTCTTGGCGGTCGCTGCTATGGCAGAGCACAGGGCTAGCCTCTTTTCCTTCCTATTAATTTTTTTATATATATTTTTCCATGATTCAGGTGGATGCGGAGCCCTTCCGTGTCTTACTCCCGCGACTCCTGCTGCTTGTCCTGCTCTAGCGAATCCCTCACCCCGAGCTCTTGCAATTCTTGCGATTCCCAACCCCGTATTACGCGATTCAGCACTGACCATCTCTCCAGCCATTGCATAGCGTCCTTGTTCTTGGAATGAATGCGACAACAAATTCACATACGCCTTATGAATGATATCTGGTCTAAAGACAGTTTCAAAAATAGGAGGTAAATCTATATTATGTAAATCAGTGCCGTCAATTTGTAGAACTTTTGTCTTATTAGTCACTGTACTACGACCTCTAAGACCTTAGGTTCTATTATCTTGGTGTTAATTCTTCTGATTGCATGTCTTAACTTTATTATCCTTTTAGGAACACCCGGAATCGAACCTTTTAATACCATGTAGTCGCCTTTTACTATTCCAAAATGTTTGAAGCCGCCGGAAGGATTGATCAAATTTTGTCCATCCGATTCGGTATTTGACATTATCAAAATCCTCTTGTTATATTCTGTTCTTTGATGGAAACCTCTTTGTCCTTGTCTTGCGACAGTATACATTACTACCGCAGGAGATATGGGACCCAGGGTACCAACAGCACGTACACTCTTCCTTGATTTATGTTGCTTTCTCTTGATGCCAAACCTAGTTACCGGGCCTTCTACACCTTTTCCTCTAGTTATTCCAAAGACATCAACAAATTGGCCCGTTTTTAAAATATCAGCTGCCCGAATTTGTTTTCCTAGAAGGCCTTTAAGATAATCGTACTGATTTTTAATGTCGGCACCCGAAACGGCTACTTCAAAAACAAATGGTTTCTTTTGTGAGATGTTTACCTCATTTGGAAAAATGGCTACTAATGCCATAATAGAAGTCACCTTGTTGAGAACCAATTCTGCTTTAGAGAAAGCTTCTTGAGAAAAATTAGCCTGGAATTTCCTGTCCAATTTTTTTGGAAGATCCTTGGCATAAATGTCGAAAAGCGCGCGCTTCCCGTGATAATCTTCAGTATAGCCACGAATACCTATCAGCCTTAGAGGAGGAGTCACAATAACCGTAGCTTCGTTTAAAAAATGCTTTCCAAAATTAGGAGTCCTTTCTCGATCATCTATCGTCAATACATGAATTTCACCTGCTTTAAACCCCGCAAAACCAAGCAAGGTTGATTTTTCTGGCCGGACGTTTGGCCAAGTCCTTATCCTTGGCTCCAAACTCTTCGCTCTTGCCCTTGGTCTAAATGCAACACTACCTCTTCTAGGCGCACTATACTTCCGATGACCCATAGATAAAGCAAAACATTGAAGCCCTTTAATAAATTTATAATTTATATTTGTACGCGGACGAATCGTTTATTTGAATAAAGTATAATTGAGGATTGCTAGCGTTCCCAATACTGCCTCCTCTAATCTGACAGTTTCGGTTCCCTGCCATGGAAACATATTTACCACAAATTCAAATGACTTCATACTTTGACCTTCACTGGATAATATCTCATCCACTCCTTTCTCGGGAGCACCGAAAACTACTAACAAGTTATGAATCGAGTTTAGGCAGGTAATAATCCTGCCTTCTTTATTATGGAAGTACGATCCCTTTTTGGACGTAATTATAATTTTTGTTCTTTCAGCTTCTTGCAATAATTCGTGAAGATTGGAAACACATCGGACCTCATATCCCCAATAACAATCTTTGATATCTCCCATAGTAGCTTGCCTAACTTTTACATTAGGATACGCTGAAATGATCTTTACATTGACTTTGTCTCCTTCCCGTTTAGCATTGCCTTCATAGGGCACGAGCACACCAAGGCCAATATCCACATAGGGTATACCTTTAGAAAGTATGATAACGCCGACACGGATATTCCCGACTCTGATGCGCTTGATATCTTCAAATTTTTTATGATGTGGTGCTTTTATGGGGTGCAGGATTCCAGCATATTCAAGTTGAGGTATACGAGGATATAAGATCTTCCTCAGATACTGCGGAGTATCCAAATAGCGTAAAAGTATCTTTAAAATATTAATATCATCCTTATCAATACGAGACGTTTTATCGTGATAGATGTAAATTCTACTTACTCTGAAAATAGAACATGCTCTAGCAAATCTGGAAACTTTGATACTCTTGTCCCTTTTTGTTTGCTCATCGGAGATAGAAGAATCAGGAATAGCGATCCAAATGTTTACAAATTTCCCCATTTATTCTCTTAACAGGACTTTGATTAAATCTCCTTGACAACTATTTGCTTCAAATATGATACGTCCTAATGTCCCCTCCTTGTTTATTAGGATTGTAGAAGGTGTTCGTTGTAATTCGATCCAAATCTTGCTCGCTTTTTTCGAATCATCCGGAAACGATGAGGTTATGCTCTTTTGTCCTGATTCTCGTCTCCATAAATCAGCTTTCAAATTATTTTAATGAATTAAAGGAATGTGGTCATTTATTAGTAATTCGCTGTCGTGCCATTTCTGCATACTTTTCAATATCTCCCTCTTCTACTTTGTGCATTGTCTTTGTTTCATTATCTATAACTGCCATCTTTATATGCCTGGTGCCGGTCTTGTCTTCACTTACTAGATAAATTGATTCTATTGCAAGAGCACTTGCCTCATCCATGGAGATGTCACCATTATAGCTCTTTTCTAGGAACTCGGTCACTTGGTCACTCCCTGCACCAATAGCTACGGCATCATATCCTATGTACGTGCCACTGGGGTCAGTTAGGTAAAGAGCTGCACCGCTCTTATCAACTCCTGCAAGTATTAAAGCCACACCAAAAGGTCTCACACCTGCATACTGTGTAAACTGCTGAGCCATGTCCGCAATGTTTTTTGCCACACCTTCAACATCCACTGGTTCATCATAGATTAACCGATTACTTTGCGCAAAGAACCTTGCATGATCAACCTGTGTCCTAGCATCCGGAATGTATCCGGCTGCTGCTACACCGATGTGATCATCAACTTGAAAGATCTTTTGGGTAACACTAGAGATCTGCAATTTCCTAGCTTTTTCTTCTACTGCCAGAATTACACCGGTCCTACTTTTAATTCCTATGGCTAATGTTCCTCTTCTAACTGTTTCAATCGCATATTCCACCTGGTAGAGTCTCCCGTCTGGAGAAAAAACAGTAATAGCTCGGTCATAACCTGCTGCTGCTGGTAACAATACATTTTTTCTACCTCGCAATGTTTAATTTAAATTTACCTTCAAACTTTCTGAAATCCTATATTAGCATGCCAGAAGACGAAGTGAGTTTCTACGGTCACATAAATATACAGTCGCTTCATCCGAGAACCATAGAAATAACAAAGGATGCGAAACTAAGTTCAAGAGGAGATTGCATAGTAGGAGTCAGGGCGAACAAGTCATGTAGTGATCTAAATCACACATTGCGACAAGCTTTGAAGAATGATGGCTCATTAGTAAAGATTGAAATTATCGTTGGAAACAGCTCGTTCAAAATTAGCGGTCGTGGTGACAAAGAACTTTTACTTTTCAGCCGGGATGATATAGTCATTCGCAAGTCGAATTTTGTCTGTCCTAGAACTATGTCAATCGGTTGTGACAAAGCTTCCTGTGATATTCCTAGGGAGACGATCCTTTCTCTAAAGGATCCGGCCACAAAAGGGATTTTTATGATAACTGTAGAGTAGGAATAGCGGCTTAACGAAGCATCAGAATTTTGTCATAGTAATTTTCTCGTAGGCGTATATATATCTGCTACTCAAACTGGCTACCAATTCATCAGGTATTGCTGGTGGATCAGGTTTTTTTCCTTCTTTTGCGAGTCGGTCTAATTCATCTTTAAATCCAATTTGTATAAGCCAGTCTCTTAGTAGTTGCTTATCATAACTTTCCTGACTTCTTCCAACCGAGTAATTGCTAGTTAGCCATAGGCGATACTCGTCAGGACCCAATGAGTCACCTAACAATATCTCTCCAGTTTTGGGTTCTCGGCCGAACTCAAACTTAACATCTGCAATTAGGAATCCAGACCTCTCTACGGTAAGGCTCATTTTTTTGTATAGGTTTATTGATGTTTCCCTAAGATAAGCAAATTCCTTGTTTGACAAAAGCCCAGATGACACTATATCGCTCTTGGTAATTGGCTCGTCATGCTGCTCTGACTTGGTACTTGGATCAAAGATTGGCTCAATTAGCTTTGCAGCCTTTATAGGTATAAAATTTTTTGGAATCATGGAGGCAACTGGCTCCTTACCGTAGCGCTCCAATAAACTACCGTAAAAGTATCCTCTTACTATACACTCTATCGGTATCATATCCATCTTTTTTACTATTAATTTGTCTTTGTCTTTTAATTTTACCATGTGATGCCTTGCATCAAGATTGTTAAACCAGAATTCCCCAAATCTACAAAGGACCTCACCTTTCCTAGGAATAGGCGTACTCATCCTGACGTCGAATGCAGAAATACGGTCAGAAAAATGCAATAAAATATTCCCATTCTGCAAATCATAAACGTCTTTTACCTTTCCCCGACGCAGCAATTTCATAGAACATTATATTCTTTAAATAGCATAAAATGTCTTTGTGATCTAGTCTATCATTATGAGTTTGAGTTCTAGAAGCAAAGGTCATGGTGGGATTTGGACCCACGACCTAAGGTTTACAAAACCTTCGCTCTGGCCAGGCTGAGCTACATGACCAAGGTGTCTCAACTCATTCACAGTTCCATATTTGAAGATAATTAATAGTTTCGGTAGATATCATGGTCTACAATCCCAATTGTTAAATCCAGCATGGTGGCTTCATCATGTCGACGACCATGCCAAAATTTCTCGTTATTGTCACAATAGAAAACAAACCAGATATCAACGATCCAGAAGGTGAAACTATCCATAGAGACCTTGTTATTAGGGGAGGATATTCGAGCGTCGAATCAGTAAGGTCAGCAAAGACCTTGAAAATCATAATAAGCGAAAGGTCCGAAAATGAAGCTGAAGAAGTTGTTCGTAAGCTTTGTGAAGAGCTGCGCATCTATAATCCCGTTGTAAGTAGTTGCAGCATAAAATCAGCTGGCAAATTAGCTGGTAAAGGTAAAATACACCCGGTCAGCAACGTAAACTAATACATGGAGAATCTTAATCTTCACCTTTTGTCTGTAGTCTTGACCTAAAAATGGGTTTAATCCCAAGCGGAGTATAATCTCCGGTAGAACAGCTGAAACATAGCTCTTCACGGGAAAGTCCTATAGCGCTGGATAGATTTGAAGTGTCGTTATAAGCAACATAGTCAGCATGAATGATATTGGAAACCTTTGTGCCAATATCAGTATTTGAGCATTCTCCTTTAGCTTGCTGATATGCGATTAGCTCCTGTTGAGAAGGAAAGTCAATACCTGCATAGCAGGGATAGCGAATCGGAGGATATGTGATAATCATACTGATCTTTTTTGCACCAGACGCACGAAGGATCTGGATTATGGATGCTGAACTTGTCCCTCTAACAATGCTATCATCAATGACAACTACATGCTTATCTTTAATAACTTCGCGAATCGGTATGATTCCCTTGTTAATTTCCATTCTGTCTTCATGATATGGTTCTATGAAGCTACGGTTCGAACCTTTTTTTCTATATCTGTCTTTAAGTAACCCTTCTTCATAATTAAGACCTAATTCTCGTGAATATGCTAAAGCAGCAGGTCGAGCAGAATCAGGTACCGGTATTACGACATCAGCATCCTTAATCGGAAACTTTTTGGCTAGTAATAGCCCTATCCTTTGTCTTGCTTCGTATACGTTCACGCCCTCTATGACGCTGCTTGGATGTGCAAAGTAAGTATACTCAAAGGCACAATGTGCATGAGATTTTTCCACAGAGAATTGGCGGAATTCAATTCCATCTTTATTCATTTTCAAAAGCTCTCCTGGTGATACATCTCGAATTATTTTTGCCCCTACGGCAGATAGAGCACAAGATTCTGATGCCACTATGTATGTATTGGTGTCTGTATGGTGTCCCAATATTAGTGGACGGAAACCCCTTGTATCACGAGCCGCGTAAACTGAACCACTGTCAGTTAGAAATGTGAAGCAGAAGGAACCGACCATTTCTCCCTTTAAAATGTACAATGCTTTAGTCATGTCTCCTTCGTCGGCCATGTGCATCACTAGACGTTGAGCTGCGATGAGCGTATCGCTCATAGTATGCGGACTAAAAGTGCAACCGCCAACCATAGTTGATAACTCTTCAACATTTGCAATTGTTCCATTGTGTGCAATACATAGATCCTTTATTTTCAATGGCTGAGCATTTTCCAATGTGCTCTTACCGAATGTTGAATAGCGAACGTGGCCAATTGCAGCATGCGAGGTAAACTTCTTTACTATAGATTGAAAATCCGAGGCTGCCGCAGAAACTAAGCCCAATCGCTTCAGGGGTGGTTTGCAAGGAATCGCAAGGCCCCAGGATTCTTGACCTCTGTGTTGCAAAGCACGTAAAGCATCTACGACAAGGGGTATCACATTGTGACCATCGAGCGAAAACATACCAATGACGCCACAGTTTTCGTGAACCATTCTATACCTGTGCCTCTGTAAAATGCTCTTCTAAAAGGTTATGAGGCGAACTTTTGCAATAAAGTCTATACATGAAATCGACCCTTCTGACATGTCTTATACTAAACCTCTAAAAAACGTTGGCGTATGTCATTTTAGTATATATATAATACCCACACACTCTATATTAATGCACTATTAATGCACTCAGACAGCAAGTGGATAAATCAAAAACTACTACCAAATAAGATAAGAATAAAACCGACTTCAGTTAGTCATGATTCTTTCTAATGCCTTGGAGCTCTCCGATAATTTTTTAATATGAGTATCCACAACTAACCCCATGTTTTTGTCTATGAATTTCACACGTTGATTGCTCCCGGCTGCCCTTCCAATCCGAGCAAAACTGAGTTCTTTGAATTCTGAAAGTATTTTCTGGACCTTGCTTGGCCGTTTGGTTCCGATAATATAGCGAGATTGAGACTCTGAAAACAGAAGATTATCTAATCTAGAGCAAGAGTTAGGGACGAAATCAAGATTCATATCTAATCCTACATTTCCTGCTATTGCCATTTCGCTCACTGCCACAGCCAATCCACCCTTCGAACAATCATGAACGCAATTAACCAGATTCTTTGAGATTAGTTGAAACACAGCCTTCGAATTCAGTTTATCAACGCTCAAATCTAATTTTGGTACATTTCCGCCGCTTATCCGATGATACGATTCGTAGTATTCCGAACCACCCATTTCATCCGAGGTTGATCCTATTATAAAAATAAAGTCATTAGGTTTAAGGGATAGATCAATGATGGAGGACTGCTTTTCAACCAATCCCAACGATCCTATAACAGGAGAAGGCTTTATCGCTCCTTTGGCAGTCTCGTTATAAAAGCTCACTTTACCTCCTACTACAGGAATATCCATGTACTTGCAGAAATCAGCTACTGCATTGACTGCTTGGACAAAAGTCCAAAATATGCCTGGATCATTAGGATTCCCAAATTGCAAATGATCCACTATCCCTATGGGTTGGGCACCAGTGCAGATGACATTTCTGCATGCCTCTGACAGAATACCTAGCGTTCCTTGATAGGGATCCAAGTAGCAGTGTTTGGAGTTACCATCTAGCTTAACTGAAATGAATTTGCCATTACCAATTCTTAAAACACATGCATCGCCGCAACCAGGTTTTAGCACTGTCCGTAAACCAACTTCATGATCATATTGCTGATAAACCCATTTCTTATTTGCGATACTAGGATTAGATAAGAGTTGAAATAAAATCTCATTAATGTTATTGTCTTGTTGTATATCAAAAAATTTCTTTAATTTACTTAGATACTCTGGTTTTTCTATTTCTCTATCCAAGAGAGGTGCATGGGCAAAGAGGTGGGAAGGCAATGCCGCAACAACCTTTCCATGGAATCGAATCACTACGTGTTGACTGTCTATTACTTTACCAATTGTGGCATGTGTGATGTCATACTTGTTGAATATAGATCTTATTGTTTGCACTTTTGAATTGTCTGTTATATACAACATTCTCTCTTGTGATTCAGATATCATTATTTCCGCAGGTGACATATCATTGTGCTTCAAATGAACTTTGGTCAATTCTACATCAAAGCCCTTTTTCAAATTATCAGATGCTTCAGACAGGCAACAAGAGAGTCCGCCTCCTCCTAAATCCTTTATTGCTTTTATGCATCCTCGCTCTGTTGCTTCAACTGTCGCCTCAACCAGTAACTTTTCCAAAAATGGATCCGGGATTTGTACTGCCGATCTATTCTCTCCTTCTAAAACAGCTGATGCAAATGAAGCCCCGTGAATTCCGTCTCTACCAGTAGGACCACCAGCTAGAATGACCAAATCATCGTTATCAACTTTGTTTGCAATAACTTGCTCCCTCCGGGCCACACCTATAGAAGCAACATCTACAAGACAATAATCCTCAAAACATGGATCAAATTCTACCTCGCCTCCTACTGTGGGTATACCTATACAGTTACCATATTCGGCGATCCCACGTACAACATTTTTGAAAAGCCATTTTGACTTTACCTTTGATTTATCTTCCACCGCAATAGGTGCAAATCTCAATGAATCGAGGATCGCAATGGGGCGACTGCCAATCGAGATTATATCTCTTATGATACCTCCAACACCAGTGGCAGCGCCTCCATACGGCTCGACAGCGGATGGATGGTTGTGGCTTTCTATGTGGACCGTGACAACGTATCCATCCCCAACGTCTAATATTGCAATATCGTTTGCTAAGCCGGTTACTACTCGAGGTCCGATAGTAGGCAATAATCTTATATATTTTTTGGAGGATTTATATGAACAGTGTTCGGACCATTGTGCACCGATCATCTCTAATTCAATCGCACTTGGTTCACGTTCTAATTTATACTTCAGATAGTCAACTTCCTTATCAGTCAGCGTCATGAGAAAAATGGGGAAATGGTGTTGTACTTAAGCATATAATGTCATTGTTCGTTTAGCAAATAAGATATGAGTGAATGAAATATCGATATTGCACTAGTGTTACTTTTTGTAGGACAAAGAATACTTTCACTCGCCCTTTCAGGATGCGGCATCATGCCCATTACATTTCCTTCTTCATTACAAATAGCGGCGACAAGATTCATAGAGCCATTCGGATTGTCGTCAACATATCTAAGGACAATTTGGTTCTTCTTCTCCAAATGTCCTAAAACTGCAGTATCTACCATGTATCTTCCTTCACCATGGGCAATTGGAATCGAAACCTTTTGATTTTTTGAGAATCTAATTGTAAAGGGCGTCTTATTGTTATGGACCTGAACAGTTGTCCATCGACATACAAAATTAAGAGAATTATTCTTAATTAGAGCTCCAGGGAGCAAACATGATTCAACAAGGATTTGGAAACCATTACAAATACCCAGTATAGGTACACCGTCATTTGCCATCTTTTTAATCTCCCCAATAATTGGACTATGGGCAGCGATAAGGCCAGCGCGAAGGCGGTCGCCGTACGTAAAACCTCCTGGAATTATGATAGCATCATAATGAGCGATTTTATTTTTCTTGTGCCAGACTAGATCAGCATCTACCTTGAGAATATTATTTAAGACATAATGAACATCACGATCGCAATTACTGCCAGGAAACACTACGACTCCAATCTTTGGAGCCTTTCGATCGAAGATTGAACTTTGCATTGTTAATACTTCTATGCTTAAATGTTTAGAAAAGATTGCATATATATAACATGCCTAAGTTGAGAAGGCAGAAACACTATAAACCTTACCTTAAATGCCTTTGAGAATGTTCAGCTGAAGAAGATAATTACAACGTTTTTATCCTGAATTGAAAAATTAATAATAATGGTTGACGCAATTAGAAATATCATGACGAAGGCAGTTGTCACAATAGATGAGAATAAAACTGCCCTGGAAGCAGCTAGATTAATGTCTGAAAGGGGTATTAGCTCGCTAATAGTTATAAAAGATGGAATCCCAAAAGGAATTTTGACTGAACGCGACTTTATCAAAAAAGTATGCGCGAAAGAATTGCACATTTCGCAAGTAAATATAGCAAATATCATGTCCAGGATCCGAACATATGCAGACCCGGATACTCCTATAGAGGTAGCGGTGCAGAGAATGGTCAATCAAAGGATCCGAAGGTTGCCTATCATGCAAGAAGGACAAGTTGTTGGAATTGTCACAGTTACCGATTTGGCAAGACATTTAAGAACCATACTATTGCTCGAAGGTGCATTGTCAGACAAAGCATAAGCATTATCTGAACTGACAGTGGAAAATATCCAGGTCAAATGAGCTTATGCACTAATATTTGACGCGACAAGACATCTGAATACAGTTCTTAACGAGCCTGCTTTCGGTAATGTTTCACAAATGCGGTAGACCTTTGTGTCTCGAGTTTGTTTGCCTTTTGGATAACTTTTTTTTCTAGATCTTGTTTGTACTTCACAAGCTTGGCGGCAAATTTTCCGTATTTGAGCGCCAGAATTTGGCAGGCGAGTATTCCTGCGTTCTTAGATCCATTAATGGCGACCGTAGCTACCGGTACCCCTGGTGGCATCTGCACAATTGACATAAGCGAATCCAAGCCGTCTAAGCTAGCGGTTTTAATTGGCACTCCTATCACAGGAATAGTTGTAATGGAGGCAACCATCCCTGGAAGATGCGCAGATCCTCCAGCACCAGCGATGATGACTTTGATTCCCCTTTTTTTGGCTGCTTTTGCGTAATTTAGCATTCTTTCAGTGGTCCGGTGCGCTGAAACCACTTTTATTTCGCTGGATATTCCAAATGAATTTAAAATGAGCTCAGCATCCTTCATCACAGGAAGATCTGTCTCACTTCCCATTATTATGCTGACAAGAATGTTAGGTATTTTGGTCATTATCTATTCCACTACCACTCTTATTGTTCTTTTTGCTCTTTCTGCTGTTGATATTGCTTCTAGCACATTTTTTGCAGTCACTGTAATATGTCCGAGTTTTCTGCGAGGCTTTGATATTTTTTTGCCATAAATGTGCAGTTTTACACCTGGGATGGCCAACAATTCCTTTATTCCTTTTATTTTATACGTTCCATTATGGCCCTCAGAACCAAGTATATTTACCATTACAGCAGGGGTCAGCAATTGAGGCTTTGATAAGGGAAGATCGAGGATAGCTCGTATGTGATGTTCAAATTGTGAGATCGAGCATGCCTCAATAGAATAATGGCCTGAATTATGAGGTCTTGGAGCAATTTCGTTTAGTATAACATCTTCATCATTCGTAACGAACATTTCGATTCCAAATATTCCAGCCCCTTTTAGAGCACCGATTGTTTTCTCTGCTATTTTCTTCGCTTTGAGGCCGACTTCTTTAGATATCCTAGCAGGAACTATAGTCATATCAAGAACATTGTTTTTATGGATATTTTCTGATACAGGAAATGATACAATTTGGCCGTGAGAGTTCCTTGCCACCATTATGGATATTTCCTTCACAAATGGTATGAACTTTTCTAGCATACACTGTTTTCCATGAAAAAATTCAAGAGCCTGATGTATTTTATTTTTAGAGGAAATCAAAAAATTACCTCTACCGTCATAGGAATCTTCACAGGCTTTGAGCATGGCTGGTAGACCATATTCTGTACAGAGATTTCTCAAAGACTCTTCAGATCTAACTAGATCAAATTTAGGTACATTGATATTATTATGCATTAGAAACGACTTCTGTCTGAACTTATTTTGGATTATTCTCAAAGTTTCAGGGGACGGATACACAGGGTATCGTCGAGATTCTAAGCTCTTCAAAGCTTTTGAATTTGCCAGCTCTATTTCATACGTTATTACGTCGGACTTTTTTGCTAGTTTTCTAATTGCTAACTCGCTCTTAAAGTCAGCAAGAATGAGTTCGTCCGAGAGGCACGACGCTGGACAGTCCTCACTTGGATCCAAAATGATGATTTCAAAGGACATGCGCTTGGCTTCCTGTGCAATCATTTTTCCAAGCTGCCCTCCACCAATTATCCCTATCCGAATAGGATTTTTCATTGTGATGGCTTTGCCGATTTGTCTCATGAATCATTTTACTTCTTTTATAAGGATAAATTAAGTCTTCGGCAATGATTTCCAATGCTGTCAGATAATAATCTGACGAATGTCTACGTTGATAGCATACGCGAACACGCAACATGATTATAAACAGTTGACACAAATATCGATCTCTCCGAGACCTCTACCCAAACCATGTGGAGGTGCAGGCATAATCTCCTTTTGCCCAATGTTTATCACGGAGTACTTTAAAAAGAGTATCCGCCCTTTACCACTTATGAGTCTTAAGGGTAAAGTTGCAATAGTGACAGGAGCAGGAGGAGGAGTTGGGAGGGCTACTACAAAACGATTATCTGCGGAGGGAGCCAAAGTCGTTATGGTTGGAAGAGAAAGGCAAAAGCTAATGAAGGTGATCTCCGAAGTCAGTGACAGTAAAAACCTTTTACCCGTTACGGCAGACGTCACCAAGGAGGCTGAAGTACTAAATGCTATAGAGCAAACTATTTCTGCATTTGATAGAATCGATATTTTGGTCAACAATGCTGGCGTTCTTAATGAGGCAACTCCTTTTCATTTGATGACTGATGACCAATGGCTACCATTAATCAATACTAACCTTATAGGGACTTTCAGAACCACGAAAGCGGTACTTCCTATTATGATAGAAAGAAATGATGGAGGTAGTATAGTGAACATCTCGTCAATACTGGGAATACGAGCGATCCCTAAAGTTCCATTTTCTGTTTACGGCGTAACTAAAGCTGGTGTAATAATGTTTACAAAAAGTATTGCTGTAGAATATGGTCAATACGACATACGCTGTAATTGTATTGCTCCTTCTACCATACGTAGTCCTATAATCGAGCCATATCTTCAAGACGAGAATGCAAAGACGGTACTTGAATCATCGTTTCCATTGCGTAGAATAGGTGATCCCGAAGATATTTCCGGCGCAGTATGCTATCTCTGCTCAGATGATGCAAAATGGATTACAGGAACAATTCTAACTGTAGACGGGGGGATAACTGCGAAGCAGTAATACGATGGGCTTTAGGTAATCATCGCAGAAGAATGCGCTAGTAGCCTTGTCGTGTTTCTTCTAATAACGGGAATTACCTTTTTTAGTATAATCTCGTGAAAATTTTCTGTATCTATATCAAAGGATAAAAGCAATACATACGAAAGACGACTACTATAATCTGTGACTGGTATAGTAGCGCGAATTAGTTTATTATAATGCGAGCTGGCATAGATTATCTTGCCCAGGAGGTATTCCCATCGAAGCCTTGTATACTGTCGCGTGGCTGCCGTGATGGCATACTGTGCTCTTTCTTCTGGCCCAAGCAATGGTTTCAAGCCCTTCCTTAGTGAGGTGGACAGCAACTTTCCTTCCTCATCTGCAATCCCAGCAAACCTGATAGAATTGTCCACGGCAATAACCTCATCACAAAACTTTTTAAAGAATTGATCCTTCAACTCATTGTAGTCATACGAGCAGGTATATTTTGAATTTTATGGTAGTAATTTCGTCTAATACTTTATGTAAGGTTATTTGAAAAAGAATGGTATGCTTTATTGGATAAGACATCTTAACCCTTAAGGACTGATCTATAAATAACAATTTTATTTCCTCCAATTTATGTAGCATTATTTATGGAGATCAAAGAGGGCTCCTTTGTTTTGCTTTTTCATACAAGCAGGAAAAAATGGCTGACTAAGGTTGGCATAGAAAAAAAGATGCATACTCATCTAGGCATCATAGATGTTTCTTCGACTATTGGTATGGAGTATGGCTCTGCAATCCGAACTACAGAAGACAAGATTGTTTACCTTATCGAGCCCACTATTCACGATTTTATAATGAAATCAAAGCGAAGGACTCAGATAGTCTATCCAAAAGATCTAGGATTTATTGCTGCTCGTACAGGATTAAAAAATGGATCAAAAGTAGTAGAGATTGGTACTGGCAGCGGTGCACTCACAACCTTTATGGCAAGTATTGTGAAACCTGACGGCCACATTTACACTTTTGACATAAACGATGAATTTATGGGGATTGCCAAAGAAAACCTGGAAAAAGCTGGCTTGAATGAATACGTTACAATGCATCACCAACTCGACTCATCTGGAGGATATCTCGTAAGGGATGCAGACATAGTAATAGTGGATCTGGCTAATCCATGGACTATTGTTAATCAAGTTCAGCAGGTCTTGAAGGGAAGTGGCTCATTTGTAGCCATTTGTCCAACAATGAATCAACTAGAAAAAACAGCATCAGAACTAAGGCTAAACAGCTATATTGACATCGATTGTGTAGAATTAATGATACGGAATATTGAGGCGAGGGAAGGGATGACAAGGCCTTCAATGAGAATGATAGGTCACACTACATATTTGGCTTTCGCTAGAAAGACCGAAGTAAAAACAAGATAATGCAAGCTTGTCCGAATTGATCTATTATCGCAAACCATCAATTAATTATCTAAGTAGACGAAAGGTTATGTGATCTCTGGGACAAGCCTGTTTTAGTTTCTAGCACGTAATACGAAACTGTATGTGGACTAAATAGGACACCACAAATTAGATATGCAAGGCTCAGAATGTGCCCTATGTTGACTGTTCAACAAGTGTCCAACATACTTCATCCATTTCATGCAAATCCCTAATTTGAAGGCTGATTAAAAACCGAGAGCACGCCTTCATTTCTGAAATCTCATTCTTAATATACAAGTCCTTTGTTTGTTGGTCGGTACCTATAAATACATATGGATAGACATGAAGACCATTTTGGATCTGCTATTTAGCGTCAATAATGGTATTTAATCGAATTAATTAGCTAATTAGCGTGGAAAAGAATAATTAGTTTGTAGACTTATTGGTATGGTGAATAGATTTTTAGAAAGCTGTTATCTGATAAATTAATTACTTAAATGAATATGCATTTCCAATTTGATCGTATCCAGATTACATCTTCTCGGGAACCCGAGGTCTAACGTCGTATCAGTGGTGTTAGCCCTTGGGCCTGGTCACGCCCCTGTGTAACAAAATCAATTTACTTGCTGAGAAAAACTTTGAGCTTACCCCCGGCAAGAATAGAGTTAATCATTTTTCGTCCGTTTTCAGAGCGTTTATCAATCTTTATCCTGGCCTTCTTTCCAATCTGGCTGCTGCATATGAATTCGTCCTCATTATAGATATCAACTGTTTTTCCTATTGCTTGTTCATTTACTAGAATTGTCACTGATGAGCCGACCTCCCCTATATTGAAATCTATTTCTGTACCTAGTGTAGGAGTCTTGACATCTACATCGATCTTCATTCCCAAAACTTTTTCCAATTCTGTAACTACCGATCCCCCTTTTCCTATAATTTTCGGCGCCACTTCTTTACCCACCCTTACTTGCACTCTGTTATCAGATAATATATTAATTTCTGCGTTAGGATCAAATCTCCTTATTGTATCTTTTATTTTAGATTCTGCTAATTTTTTAATATTGCTGTCACTTTGCATTGTCCTTGGTATTTGGGCAATTGGAACTACAACATTTTCTTCCCCATAAGTATAAATTTCGTACTCAATCTCGCCTGTTTCAAAGTCGCGAACTTCAACTAATGGTCTAGATAGATCCGACTCGGTCATCCCGGCTGGCACCTTAACTGTCAAGGATACTTCATAAACTTTGCGAATATTACCGTCCTTAATAAAAATAATCGTATCCAGAATGTGAGGAATCATGCCCAACTCTAATCGCCCGATAAACCTTTGAATTGAATCAAGTGGGCTACTTGCATGGACTACACCGACCATACCCACGCCGGCCAGTCTCATGTCAGAAAATACCTCGAAATCCTGAGCTCTCCTTACCTCATCAAAAATAGTGTAGTCAGGACGTACTAATAATAATATGTCGACAGCTTTTTCGAAGCTTCCTTCTAACGGGCCATATTGCGTTACCTCCTTTGGGACCTGTAGGTCCCTTGGTGATTCAAAGGTTTTCACGATTTTAGCATTGTTGACATAGTACTCTGCAAGGCTGCTCGCAAATGTGCTTTTGCCTGAGCCTGGAGGACCAGATATGATTACACCTTCTGCTTTTCCCGAGAGTCTTTCCATCAGTTTATCACTTAAATGATAGTCAGGTAGAGATAGTTTTACAATTGGCCTTACTATAGTAATTTCAATCCCGTCTGAAAAAGCTGGTCTTGTAATCGCGATTCGAAATGTTCCAAACTGAATTACCGTAGCGCCATTCCTGCTAATTTCAATATTTCCTTGGCCGTTAGCTCTGGAAGCTTCTGAGATTTCTTTGATAATGTTTGCAAGGCTGTTTTTGGTGATAGTGTTATCACCTATCTTTACAAGCTCAGAAGTTCCTGGCTTTCCTCTCTTTGCCATGGGTATTACGCCTTCTTTCAGGTGAACGCTCATAGTAGTTTCATCAAAGAATTTTTCAAATTCTAAATTTGCAATCTTTGTTTCAGTTGTTATGTGAAGCGACTCTATTCCTTGAGCTTCAGCTACCTGAGCTTGGACATAGTCGGCTGTTATAAGGACGGCTCCTTCCTGTACGGCCACATCCTTTATAATCGCATCAATTCTTCCCTGTTTTGCTAAACGTATGTCATCCATAGTAGGTCTTTGACCCTCGAACCGAAGGCTAATGTTCATCTCGGAACACTGCTGCCTTATTTTCTTAATTTCCTCCAAGCCTATAAACCCATGTTCCTTGTTCGTTGAGGCCTGTGATTGTAACTCATCTAGTACAGCCAATGGAATAACAATTTCACTTCCATAATCAATATATTTCCCTGATTCAAGCATTTTACTAATCTCACCATCAATTATTATACTGGTGTCTAGAACAAATTTTTTTCTGGTCACTTTATATGTTGTTGTCAGAGGGGGTTAAAGAATTTTGTCAATAAAACTGCGATCAGGGATCGCATATCGACAACAAAATAATTTACTAGCTTGACAAAATATTGTATATCGTTCCCCAATATTTGATCCTTATCAGAATTTTGACTGCCCATCAAGTACTAAAATGTTTCGTTTGCCAAATTAGAGTATATAATGTAATATTTATAATAGATAGATCATAGATTATCCTTAATACTTGATATTCTAATTCTTATAAGAGATAGGCAATATCCAAAGAATAATTATATTATAATACATAGATATATTATCTACATTTTTTTCAACGGTGTAATACCAAGTGTGTCTAAAGTATTTTTCAGAGTCAAACCAAATGCCTTTACAATTGCTAATCTAGTATGCATAATTTGCTTCTCCTTTTCCTTTAGTACAGGTGCTTTTTCATAAAATAAATTGAATGCCGTTGCAAGTCTGTACCCATATCTTGCAACCACTTTAGGATCAAGCGTATTTGCTGACTCTTCCATGATCATATCAAACTTGGCTATCTCCTTAAGTAGGCTTCGCTCTGCTTCCTCTGTCGAGGACTTATATTTTGTTTCATAGAAATATTGATCGGATTTTTCCAGGATCCTTTGTGACCTTGCATATGCATATTGTAAATAAGGTCCCGTATCTCCTTCTAGGCTCATAGATTCTTTTAAGTTAAAGTTCACTATCTTATCTAAATCATGTTTTATTAAGTTGTATCTAATAGCAGAAACTGCAACTTCTTCTGCAATTTCATTCAACGACTCCGCCGGTAGGTCAGGGTTTCTGTGTTTCGCTTCTTCGAAAGCTTTGGCATGTAATAAGTCCAAAATGTAGTCTGCATTAATGTAAATGCCCTTTCGCCCTGACATATGCAGGAATTTTTTATCTCCAATATCAAGTCCAAATACTTTTGCAGTTTCAAAACTCAAGGTCACGGCTTCGTAAGCGAGATGGTGATACCGTTTGTTTTCATCCGAGATCCGAGACAACACCTTTGAAATCATTCTCTGTAACCTAGCTTGTCTGGCATCAATTACTGTCAGGGCTAAATCTGCTGAATTAAACTTCGGGTGAACGTTAGTGTTGGATTCTAGTGTCGTGGCCCATAGTGCAGAACCATCCCATTGATCGACAAATTTATAATACGAAAATGGGTCTTCAATTATTCCTAATTTCCAGGCGGCATAGGGTATATCCTTAGCAATATAGGTTGTCGTGCCGTCAGTTCTTACTAACACCTTGTCGTCTTCATCATCTAATCTTAATACCCAGCACCCACTATTTTTACCTCTAACTTCCAATATCAATATTCCTCTTTCCTTCAGGATTTCAAAGGTCGTATTCCACATTTTTGAATGAATAATCTGTGACTCAAAGTTCAATAGATCATAACGAGTTTTGATTCTCCAGCATGTCTTTAATTGTTCTATCAGTACGCGCATAGTAATATCAGATGCTAACTTGGCAATTTCCGATGTGCCTTCTTCGATTTCTTTTAAGACAAACCTTCTTTTTTCCTCAAGAGAGGGATCTGTTTCATACATTTCATTTACCTTGACATAAACTTGATCGCCACAATAATGGTCAAACTTTAAGGATTTGTCATTAGGCTCTGGAGGGAATCCTGCGAATCTGAATCCGACAACAATATCTGCAACTTGTAAGCCTGAATCGTCGACATAGTTTAGTACTATGGTTTTGTGATTCGTCGTCTTCATAATTCTGTATATGGCATCCCCTACGACTGTGTTCCTAATATGTCCAATATGTAAGGACTTATTTGGATTAACACTTGTATGCTCAATTAAGACCAACTTGCCCTTGCCAAAATCGTAAAAACCGTAGTTCGGATTTTTAAGCACCTCATTTAATGTACTTTCCGTCAATTTCTCGAAATTTGCTTTAAAGTTAATGTAACCAGCAGGATGCGCTTCAGCAGCTAGAATAAAAGTTGAACAATTCTTTTTTTCATTCAAATACGGTTTCAACTGTTTCTCTACAATTTCATTTGCAATATCAAATGGCCGTTTTTTGATTTTTTTACTGAGCTGAAAAGATACATTGCAAGTCAAATCTCCGTATTCATTCCTAGATGGTTCTGAAATTTCAAATTCTTGTTCTGGATAATCTAAATTCCTAAGGCTCACTGATATTGCGTTATGAATTTCATTCACTAAGGCTCGAAATGTCATTCTTAGATCTCAATCCCATATAATTGAAGGCTACAAAATCTATGGCATCTACTACACCTACGCCTTCGGTACCTCTCACTACATGGTTTGCCCTAGATTTAACATTCTCGGGAGCATGATTTAGGGCAACGCTATAACCACATATATCGAACATAGGGACGTCAGTCTCGCTGTCACCTATAGCAACAGTTTGTCCAGCATGGGCTTTTAACATCTTTAGTGCCTCCTTCAATCCAATTGCCTTATCTATCCCTTTTTCATTAATATGAAATGCATATTTGCTATCGCTGATAGAGAGATCTAAATTATTCTCTTTCAATATTTTACGGCCCTCCTCTATGTCAAAGGTTCTGAAGAGCACGACCTCCGTCATTCGTTCAAAAACAGGTTTAATCTTGACACCGTCAATGTTTTTTTTTAATATTTCATAGCCGCTCAGACATTTCTCTTTACTAGCCAAAAGAACATGCTCTTGAGGTGCAGTTGTTACCGCGCCGCCGTTCTCTCCGACAGCAATCTTTGTCGTGCCGATGAATACTGCAAGCACGTATGCTTCTATTGATGACCTTCCGGTCACGTAGATTATATTGTACCCAAGCCTTTCTAGGTAGCGCAAGGCTTCCATAGCAGGTAGGTACAACCTTCCTCCTCCATTTTCAGTCAATGTACCATCAATATCAACCGCGAAGCTACTTATTGATCCCAAAAGAACGTATAACCGAATAATGATCTTGAAATATAAGTGTAGTGTAAAAATATTTGAAGATGAATGTGATTTTTATTTCTGGAATTATTACTGATTGGTTGCGATAATCCAACAAGACTGACATCTAAGATAAATGAACAAAGAGTTCTAGTCACCTTTGAATTACTGTCTTTTATTTTCATTATCCAGAAATTGTCTTTATTTATAAAAAGCAATCTCTGCTCGCCAGCATTTACAATTAAATATCCACAAATGAAGGATAGTAGCAGGGTCCGTCACCCAGTCAGGATAGGGTGCTGATTTCATTAAGCATTAGCCTCCGGAGCCAGTAGTCGTGGGATCGAAGCCCACCGGACCCGCATTTTCAAGAATTAAGGTCGATGCTAGTCCTGATGAATGAGGGCATGCAAATACTTATATGAGTTTCAAGACAACATCTGGAAATTGGCTTTGGAAGTTATTACACTACATGATCATGCGAACTCTTTGCTTAATAGACGGGAAATTAAAATACTTTTGAAAAACGCTGCTGGAAGGATAAACAGGTCTGAGGCATCTGATTTGCTTGCGAAACAACTTAACGTTGACAAGAAGAAAGTCATTCCTATAGTAATGTCATGTCATAGAGGAAAAACTGATGTTGATGCCACCTTCTATGTTTACAAGTCAGAGGAAGAATTGAACCAGCTTCCACGGTTCAGATTGCTTAGAAGTATGCCAAGAGCAGAAAGGAAAAAACTGATGGATGAGGAAAAAGCACAGAAATTAAAGGCAAGACAGTCCTCTGTAGCAGAGAAAAAAGCTGGCACAACAAGATCGAGGAGATAATCCATGGCTGCAACAAAAGTTGAAGTCGCCATTCACAAATTCTATGCTATTAAGGATAACAAAGTTACTAGAATTAGACGTGATTGTCCACGATGTGGGAAGGGTGTTTTCATGGCCCAGCATAAGGACAGACACACATGTGGAAAATGCGGATTTACCGAATTCACGCATAAAGAGCAAATTAAGAAATCCAACTACTGATTAAACGTACTTAATTCTTTCTTTATTGTTTGAGCGACAGCTGGTGTAAGTAGAGGATAGAATAGTTCACCGTAGTATTTTGCGCTAGTCAATTTTTTTATATAATCCATAGTCGTCTCTTTTGAATATCCATATAAGAACTGTTTTGTTATTTCCTTAGCTATTACTGTATTCCTTGTTCTCTTTAATCCTTGGCTGACAAAATGAATAATGTCCAAAACCGGATCTCCAGACTTGAATCCGAATTGTTCGATTCCAGTAATATATAATGTATCTTTACTTATTATAAGGTCACGTGGTTTTATATTTCCCAGAGTGGATCCGTCGGCATGAATTATTGCAATTCCTTCTCCAGCGACCTTGATCCAATCAAGACCCTCAGTAGTATTGTTTTTTAAGCAGTTTTTTATTATATCTGAAATGAGCTTGCCTTCAATAAATTCAGTGATTAGCATCTTTTTTCCCAGGACTACGGCTTCGATAATGGGACTATTCAATCCAAGGAAACGAATATACCTCAAAGCTTTATACTCATTGCCTAGTCTAAAAAGGGGGTCAATTCTATACTTTCCAATACGATGGTCATAGGCAGGCCATATTTTCAGATCGGTCCATCTTACTGCTTTGGATTTTGCGAATTCCTTCACTACGATTGTTTTCTGGCGGCTGCCGTCATTAAGATCAATTAAAATGAATGAAACGGTGCTACTTCTTATACTTCCCAAATTGTGTTTACTAGAAATTGCATATTCAAAAAGACCCTTCGATTCTGCATATGCATCTAGCCAGATTTTATCATCGACTATCAGAAGACCTTCTGGTAATTTCCAGTAGTATTCCTTAGGATTTGAGATAAACTTAGGTAATTCTACAGGGTATTTTTTATGACGGTTGATTTTCGCCTCCGCTTCTTTTATAATGTATTGTAATGTATGTCTACCTGCATAAGCATGAATAAAATAAGAAGCAAACTCTTGCATTCTTTTTGTTAGTTTTAAAGAAGCAACCTTCATAGATCTCTGAATATCAACGCGTCTTTCAGAGATCTGCACTACGTTTCCATTAGATCTCAGGATCAATAAGTGATCGTCTTCTTCCAATATGTCCTTTAGAGCTTGTCGATAACCATTGAGTGCGAATTCAATATTGTGCTGCGAGTTTTGTCCTGTGTAAATCTTCGAGTAGCTATAAAGAGCATTAGGATACAATATACTCCTGCGTCTAATTTTCGAGAACATTATATACTCTAAAGGAAAGGTTAATTCAGTGCAGAGGATATTTGTTGACCTGACCATGTCGGAGATCTCCTCCAAGATAACCCGTTTTTTATAAACTGCTTCGAGCTTTCTGAATAATTCTGGATTTATAAGTGATTCGTAGATATGTAATAATCGACCAATTACAAATTCACCAAGAAATGCAGAATTTGCATCTCTTTCCAGCGATTTGCGATCGACAACAAGTGCGGAAAGTTCTATTTCTGACTCTTTTAGATAAACGTATTTAAGAACATATGCGTAGTCTTCCAGGACTATGATAACGTCAAAGTCACTGTTAGGACGTGCGTAACCTGCTACCTTCGAACCATACAGGCACACTCCTGAAATAATGTGTTTTTTTGCTATTTTGATAATGGCTAGCTCTATATTCTTTCGCTGTTCCTTCGAAATACTAGACATGAGACTTTTTGCTTCTTGGTTTAATATTTTCAAATTGATTGATCTTTTCCCTGATAATATCGTCTATCCGTAATTTTGCCATTGCTTCAATTGGGATTCTTATAATGTTAGCATCAATAGGTAGAACAGTTGTCGGAAGACCTTTATTCATCCAATCTTCTATAGCCTTTCGTTCCAGTCTAGGATCTCTAAAACCTTCAGAAAATTTTTTTTCGATGTGATTGATTAAAGTGCTGTCACGTTTGAATATGATTTTGGCTTCTAACAGATGATCGAAATCTCTATATTTTTCTTCATATAAAGAGTCTGGTATTTCATCAGAAATTATATTCATTTTGAGAACTCGACTTAACAAGCTGACATAATGCATGAATTCATGTGCTAGAATGGCATGGATAGTTCCTAACAGTCCATAAGCTATAAGAGGAGCAGTTAGTTGGATTAGAATATTAAGCTGATTCTCCTGACCGATAACTGGAATGGTTCTAGCGAAGAAAATCCCAAATTGCGCGAACTCCACTATTGAGGTTGATACTACAAGATTTGGTTCAACGTAATAATAAGGATAATTTAAACCGGACGCCTTTTCGATTCTACTGATACCTTCTTTCACGAGGTGAAAACGGCTTACTATCAATTTATAAACATGATCAGGAATTAGTCCCTTGTCTTTGGACTCTTCCAGTTTTAGCAGAGCGTTAGGCATCTAGCTAATTTTACAAAGTTACGGTCTAAAAAAATGTTACTGTATAATCACATCTATAATATCAAATAAGGTACACTCGCATTTAGCACCAATGATTTCTGATATATTCGGTTCAACGTACCTTTGTGCTCCAACAAACTGTTTAATAACAAATCCACCGTCAGCGATCAAGGTAAGCGTAAATTCTTTCTCATTGATTTGTCGTGTCTTAACTGAATAGATTTTTTTCTTAACTATCCGAGATTTTATTTCGAATTTTACTACTGAATTCTTCAAGACCTTCAATTTTCTCAGATCAAATTTGGATACATTAGTGCTGGAATGTACCAAGATCTTTGTTTTTGTGATAAACTGAATAGGCAACTTGGGTAAATGCTCTAGGATTCCATTAATCGTTGTAACTACACCATTAGTACGGAATTTTAGGTTTGTCTTTAATGATTTAAGCTTTGGATTTGATATGTGCATAAAAAAAGGGCGACCGTTTCCCAGAACAAGGCTATTTGGATCTTCACTTCCCAACCACAAGAATTTTGCTTTCTCACCATTAGTAATCAACAGCAGCCTCATAGTTATTATACCCTCGATACTCTTATCTGCACCCAGTTCAGAGTGATTGCATAGAGTGCATCCTTTCTCAAAACATTGGATACATCTAACCTTTTTCTGTGGCAGCCCTCTGCACCTCTTTATATAACGTCCGGACAGAATCAGGGGAGATGTATTTGCGCTAATACAGAAATCTTTGTTGGTATCAATAATAATATTTATTCTAATGTCTGGGAAAAGGCGCTCGAGCCTTTTTTTTGTGATTCTCTTAAACCTAGATCCGAGCTCATTTACAAGTTGTTTTTTTATGCTCTCTCTTCCACGAATCTTAAACCTCGCCCTGACTTGATCTTCACGTTCATAGATCTGAGTAGGAAGTGTTAGTCCTATTAAAAAGGAACCAAACTCGTATTTCCTTTCCACGGCTACAACCATCTTCTCCACTATCGAATCAATGTCTCTCATAAGCCCACTGCAGATATAGCACTCATCTAAACCCTTTGCTCGTCCCATTCTTCTTATTGTTACAATTCTTTTAGTTTTTGTTAGTTGTCTAGAAAGACAATAACTGCACAGTCTGTAATCCTTGCTTAGTCTTTGTGATAGCAAATCTTTTTTTGATATTAACCGAAACCAAACCTTCTCAACATGCCCTGCATTTGTCTGCCCTTAGTCTGTTTCATCATGGCTTTGGAATTATTGTATTGTTTTATCAGATCTTTAATATCATGTTCAGTCATTCCTGCACCTCTTGCTATTCTCTTTCGTCTAGAGTCATTAATGAGATGTGGATCTTTTTTCTCTTCCCTTGTCATAGATTGAATGATAAATCTCCATTTCTCCATCTTTCCCTGAAGAACGTCAAGGTCATCCTCTTTAATCATCCCTGATAAACCCGGTAAGCTATCAATAACATTTCGAAATCCCATTTTTCCGACGTTTTCCATTTGGCTATAAAAGTCCTCAATTGATATCTTACCGCTTAGCAATCTTTTAGTTTGGTTTTCATCGGCTTGTAGTTCAAGGCTTTTTGCCATTTCAAGGAGAGCTTTGATATCACCCATTCCAAGTAACTTTCCTACAAATCGAGTAGGAGAAAACTGCTCAAGGTCATCGATACGCTCTCCAGTTCCTATGAACATTACTCTGGCATTTGTGGCTGCTGCTGCTGCAAGCGCCCCGCCTCCCTTCGCAGTTCCGTCAAGCTTTGTTATAATAATGCCCCCTATGGAGGCTGCTTGATGAAATGCTTTAGCCTGATTATAAGCCTGTTGGCCAATTGTCCCGTCTATGACCAGAAGTACAAGATCAGGTATCGACACTTTATACATACTATTCATTTCTGCCAAAAGGCCGGCTTCTTCCTTGTGCCTCCCAGCAGTATCAATGATTACAACGTCAATATTTTGCTGTCCAAAATATTCTAAACCTTTAGTAACGATATCCACAGGATTCTTGCTCTCTTCGTTACCATAAACGTCAACGTTGATTTTACTGCAATTCATTTTTAATTGTGTAAGTGCTCCAGGACGCCAAGTATCAGCGCCTATGACGCCCGCACGGTATCCATGTCTAGTTAACCAACGAGCAATCTTGGCTGTTACGGTGGTCTTTCCACTGCCCTGAATTCCGAGCATTAGAATAATATTTTGCTTTCCTGATTCAAACGAGATAACCTTGTCTTCAGAATAATGTGATTTTTCAACGACCTTAATTGTTTCTCCACTGTATCCAAGCAATGTTGCAAGTTCGTTGTAGAGAATAGTAATGATATGATCCTTTCTCGAAAGTCCTTTAGGGGGCTTTTCGTTTATTGCTCGATCCTTGAGATTTTTTGTAATTGAAATAACCAATTTTACATTGACATCGGATTGCAGCAATGACCTTTGAACGTCTTTGCAGACTGAGTCAATTAGCTCTTCATTAATATCTGTTGCTCCCACAATCTTTTTGAGAGCGCTTCTAAGGCCTGTTCTTAAGTTGTCAAGCATACTCGTTATTTCTGTATTAGTGTAGCATCTAATATTTCAAACATTCCCCGCTGCCCATCCCAATGAATTTTTGCTTTCTTAATATGAAGTCTCCTGGTGAACAATGGACAATCCAACACAAGAGACTCTGCCTCGCCCCCTTCAAATGCTAAATTAAAACTGTACTTTCTGCTTAATAATTCTAACAAAGCTATTGAATTTTTATCGATTGATCTTCCTAACCAATCTTTTTCCAGCCCCATCGCAGAGACACCAACAATCTTGATGTCGAATTTTTTAGATATGAGTTCATACATGTATTGCAAAGGATCCGCATTCCATAAAGGCGTAAACATTCCAATATGGCTATCTAAACAAATTCTGTTGAACAAGTCATTCTGAAATTTGCTTGATATAGCTCCATGGACTATTCCCTGAATATCGTAGTCAGACTTGACTTGCATAACTGCCTCTTTCAACGCTTGAAATTCCTTCTCTATAGATTCTTTTTTGAGACCAAACGAAATTAGAGGAATTTGCATCGCCTGTGCGAGATAATTTGTTAATCTAATGTTCGGGTAATGGAATAAAAAGCTGTCGTCTGCAGACGGATACATGGAAATCAAGCACACTACCTCATGGCCAAGCTCTCTTATCTTAAATACAGAGAAAGTACTATCTTTGCCACCAGAATAAAGTGCTGCTAATCTCAATAAATTTACTTATATATTATGTGTATTTAACGATTTGACGTCTATCAATCTTGCTGCCATTATACAAATATGGTAATGGAAAAATTACTTAAATAAATATAACTAGCTGGCTATTATAATTCAACTCAGATGTTTGTTGTCAAAAAGCTAGGCAAGAACGGCAGTTGGAACGCTATTAGTCTCATAGATCAGAATGGTTCATTCAGAGGGGAAGCGAGGTTTGAATCTAGAAAAGAAGCACAGAGATATCTTGAGGAATACAAGAATAAAATCAGGTCACAGCAAGAACTCAAAATTTTTTCTGATAGCGCGGCCTCTGATGATCAAAACAAAAAGGTGGGACATGCACATAGATGAATATAGTAATAAAAATCAGCCAGGCTATCATTTCTAGTTTCACCAAGAATATCAAAAATGGACGTTTTGTTAAACCCTAACACGCGAACTTTGCAGAAAATTGAAATTAAGTCACCATCAGCCCTACCGTGATCATGTTTTTTACTCCTATAATATCAACGAATTAAATCTAGCTGCCTCTCATGCTCGTCATTTTCGCTAGAATACGGTAGAAACGGTATCAGTTCAGAAAATGAATCAACTGCCTGTATCAATCTGTTCTATGATACTTATGTCTGTATTTTGCTAACAGATCCTTTCTAAACTTTATGAAATAGCATCCAAGTCTGAACCTCAAAATATAGCGAGACTTATTCTCTTAACTTGCCTGCTCGTCAGCTTATAATGATCTATATCCGAATTCATATCAAAATTCTTGACATCTCATAGAACTGTTCTTATTATTCAAATCCCTGGTCAATGATCCAGATTCTCA
>Ga0173483_10000026_pt1 | contig 29770 bp, 29 predicted proteins | sample NitcycUS178409R2_FD_122621 | JGI IMG/M metagenome (GOLD analysis project Ga0173483, IMG submission 122621) | Soil microbial communities from Arlington Agricultural Research Station in Wisconsin, USA - Nitrogen cycling UWRJ-S178-409R-2 (version... | ecosystem: Environmental > Terrestrial > Soil...
ATCTCCTTCCCTCTATAATCACTCAATTTTTGCATTTTCATATCGACGTCTGGCAACTGAAAATCGGGCGCTTCGTCACCGATATTTGGGACCATTGTAACTGAATTATTATACATATGTAACTAATAGGTACGAATTGAGAATATTAATGCTTACAATAACGGTTTCTGAAGGTACAGAATACTATAATTAATACTTATCAAGAGTATTAATATACCTGCTTTTGCGTATCCATGCTGATAAAAATTCCTGTTTTTTGTTTATTTAGACGTTTTCTATTTTTATGGTTTAGCAGCACATCATTTTAATATCTCTCCAATTCATTTCATCGAGTCGATGAAAGCAAAATCACCTTACTACAACTAGGCCCCCGGTCCTATATCCACCAGCATCAATTGCCACAAACTTGAATCCAAGCTCCTTAAGTTTGCAATCTATTATAGCTAATTTATCAACGTCAAATAATTTAGTTAGCTCTTCTTTTCCCACTTCTATTCGTGCAATATCTCCATGGTCTCTCACCCTTACCTGCTTAATATTAAATGTCTTCATAACTATAATTTCTGATTTTTCAATTTTTCTGAGTTTTTCATAGGTGACTGGAGTACCATGTGGAATCCTTGATGCGAGGCAGGCATTAGATGGCTTATCATATACAGACAATCCAAAGTGTTGGGCAATTGCTCTTATGACAGACTTATCTATGCCCAGTTCCATGAAAGGACTCCTCACGCTATTTTCCTTTAACCCTCTGATTCCTGGCCTATACTCTTTCAAATCATCCAAATTGGTACCGTCCACAACGAGATGTGTTTTAAATTTATTTGCCTCACTAACAAGCCTTAGACCTAATTCTTTTCTGCAATGATAACACCGTAGCTGATCGTTCTTCACGAATTCAGGGCTTTCTAACTCATTGTACCTGATTACTTTATGTCTAATACCGATCTCCCTTGCTACTTTTCTTGCTGTGGATAACTCTTGATAGGAAAGTGTTTTGTAACTAGCGGTTACAGATAAAGCATTACTTCCAAAGGCCCTTTTTGCAGCCAAAGCTAGAACAGCACTATCTACGCCACCAGATAAAGCAACAACTGTCCTGTCACCATTGCTTAAAAACCAATCTATCAATCTTTTTAAATTTTCGGTAGGATGAACACCAATCAATACACGTCCCTACCTGGCCCCGATCTTTTGTAGAACGTCTGCATTAACAATTTCCATCGTTCTTTTCAAGGGGATGCCTAATCTTGAGGCTATAACTTTGATATCTTCAAATTCAGGCTTTATATTTACAATGTCACCAACTGTGTCCTTTGCAATCTTTACATGAATATTAAAATGGCTGTCAAGTATATTGATTGGAACTATAATTATGCTTCTTGGAAGAATAAATCGCTTTATTTCTTGAACCCTTATGCCTGTTGATCCAGATTCTCTGAATAGCATCTCCATAATCTCATCTAGCTGACTTTTATCGATTATAACTCTGAGAAGATGCATTGGTCTATTTTTCTTTGCTATGCCTGGAATTGCTGTCACATCTCTTGCACCAGCCTCTGTCAATAGCTCCATTAGATTTCCAATGATTTCGCCAGAAATGTCGTCTACGTTAGTTTCAATAACATAGACATTATCCGTATTTGTTTTTAAACTTAATGACGAGTTGCCGATCACCAACCTCAACAGGTTTGGTATCTGTCTTAATTTTTTGTGGCCCACACCATAACCTATTCTTTCAGGAGAAAAACAAGGATAGTAGTTGATACTTTCTGATGTTAAATTGACCAGCATTGCCGCACCGGTCGGAGTAGTCAGTTCTCCTTCCGTCTGTCCGCCTATTAGAGTAAATGATTTTCCCTTGAAAATTTCAAGTATAACATTACTTGGGTTTGGTGTAGATCCATGTGAAAATTTCAAAATTCCACCTCCTACTGCGACCTTTGTCGAAAATATGCGACAGTTAAAAAGTCCAAGATCCTGCAAGGCAGTAGCGCAACCGACCAGATCTGCAAAGGTATCTATGCTCGAAGTTTCGTTTAAATGAACTTTGCTGATTTCTACACCATGAATAAATGCCTCGGATGCAATAATTGTCTTGAGTGATTCTAATACAAATGTTTTTGCACGTTGTTCTAGATCTAAGGAATCACAGCATAGAGCAAGTGATCTATACATCTCTATTCCTCTACGACGACTAGTACTCTCCTTGTATTCCAATTGAAATCGTGTGGCACTGAAACCATGGGAAATAGTTTTGTAAAAATTTGCATCTATGATTTTACTTCCTTTTACAAAATTTTGGCAAGCAATAATTGCATTGATAACTTTATCTTTATTCGCTCCTGCATCTATTAGACTTGAGAGTAGCATATCGCCGGAGATACCAGTAATCTGGGAGTCAATTATCGCAATTCTTGTCATATATTTATGAAAAAGGTTCTACAGGTGTCATTATAACATTTGCTTACTTTAAAATACCTATTTAACATGTATTGCAGTAGTACGAATAATAACTCCATTTACGAAATATTCATTTTACGAAATCGGGTCTTTGCAAACTTATAAGTAATCGAACACTTTGACAATTTTAATGACCATCACTATCATAGGCGCAGGTAAAGTTGGTGCATATGCAGCATTAAACTGTGGCCTAAGAGAACTAGATGATGTATTATTGCTTGATATTGTCAAGGGACTTCCGCAAGGAGAAGCCATGGACATCAATCACCAATTAGCTGAAAGAGGATCTGACTGCATAATTCGAGGTTCGAATAATTACGAGGATATAAGGGCGTCTGACATTGTTATAGTCGTTGCTGGAATGGGAAGAAAACCAGGAATGACAAGGATGGATCTCCTTAAGACGAACGCTGATATAGTAAAAAATGTCGCTTTAAAAATAGCAACCTATGCTAAAGAATCGAAGATAATTATTGTAACAAACCCACTTGATCCAATGACTTATCTAGCCTTGAAGATAACAGGTTTTAGCAAAAATAATGTTATGGGAATGGGAGGAATGCTAGACTTGTCGAGGTTCAAAAACTTCATTCAAGATGCTACAAAAGTATCTAGACAATCCATCCAAGCACTGGTGATCGGTGAACACGGTGAGAACATGTTACCGCTAATTAGATTCTCATCAATAGGCGGCATTCCCCTTTCCCAAATTATTTCAAAAGAACAGGCACAAGATATATTTGAACATACAAAAAAGGTGGCAGCCGAAGTTATCTCATTGAAAGGCGCGACCATATTCGCACCGGGAAATGCTATCACAACAATGGTAGAAGCTATTATTAAAAATAAAAGGTCAGTTATTCCTGTATCTACTCTATTAGAGGGTGAATATGGAACCAGCAATCTGTGTATAGGCGTGCCAGCTATAATAGGTTCCAATGGAGTGGAGAAAATTATCGAACTCGAACTTGATACTATTGAACAAAATATTTTTAATCAAGGAATAAATAGCCTAAGGGATGTGATTAATGCTTTGCCAATATAACTCACTGTTTCTTCTATTGTAACAACGTTTGTGTTAAGACATGAATATAAGGACGATATTGGAGAAATACTCGCGTGGTCAGCTTACTATAGATGAAGTACAAAGACATATTTCTATTCATTCCATAGAGCGTGTTGGTGCTAATCTAGCACAGCTTGATATCGATAGAGAAATTCGAAAGGAAGTGCCTGAAGTTGTTTTTGCGATGGGAAAGGAAAACAAGGATCTTTTAAAAATTATCTCAGCTTCGGTAAATAGAAATGGAGAGGTCTTAGTTAGCAAGGTCCAAAAAGGATTTCTACCTAAACTTTGTAATTTATTGAGAAAACAGAAACTAGTCGTAGAAGTTGGGAAAAAAAGCTCAACAATTCTGGTCACTCATAGATCTTTTTCAGATCACAAATTTGATGGCCCCTGTGGAAAAGTAGGAATTCTTGCAGCGGGGACCTCGGACATAGGTATCGCAGAAGAGGCTCGACTGGTCGCAAAGGCTATGGGTTGCGACACAATTCTGAATTATGATATAGGAATTGCTGGAATGCACAGACTCTTTCCTGCTATCGAAGAGATAATATCACATAACGCTAATTCTATAGTTGTCGTTGCAGGCATGGAAGGGGCTCTAGCATCTATAGTATCTTCAATAGTAAACATTCCTGTCGTTGGCGTGCCTACCTCTGTCGGCTATGGATTTGGTTCAAATGGAGTTGCTGCTCTTGCATCTATGCTTCAGAGCTGTACTTTTGGTCTAGCAGTAGTAAATATAGATAATGGTATCGGTGGCGGGGCCTTTGCGGCATTAATAGCAAATCAAATCGTACGAAAGGAAGTGAGTGGTCCATCAAAATCTCGGATTCAAAATCAAAACACAGTTGCAGAAATGTTACATGACAAGCGAAGGAAAAAAAAGCATTAAAACGTTTATAAGTGCTTAGAACCGCTTGCCTGGTTGTATTTGATAGGAATACATGGTGAATGTTAACTATGAATTATAATGCTATGCTCAGACGGAACAGACAAAGGAAAACCAATTACAGAAAAAGAGAAGCATTACTAATCAGTAGGAGTTCTTTCATAACAGTCAGGATCAGCAACCAGAATGTTATCTGTCAAGTTTTGAAACCCAGCTCAATTGGAGATATTGTCATTTGTTCTGTTCACAGCAGAGAGCTAAGGAAGTATGGTTGGAAAGGTTCAATGAACAATTTACCTGCTTGCTATATTATGGGTTTTCTTTTAGGCAAAAAATCTATTGAAAAGGGGACCAATCGCGCGATCCTATACGCAGGTAAACATGCCTTTACATCACGAACGGCTGCAGCTTTGAAAGGTTTAATCGATGCTGGACTTGACGTCCCTGTCTCCAAGGATATTTTACCAACTGAGGAACGCATACGAGGAGGACATATTGCTGAATACGCAAAAATATTAAAAGAGGATCAAGAAAAATATAATACTCGGTTTTCATCACTTTTGAAAGATGGGTTACAACCTCAAGATTATCCATCTCATTTTGAAGCTACCCTAAACAGAATTTCAAATAATTTAATACAGAATATTTAAATTAACATGCGAGAGAAGAATGATGATAAAAATTAGACACAAATATTATAAGACAAATAACTATGTAAGAGTGTGAAATGATAAAAATGAGAGCTTATATAACAGGAGACAACGGCAGCTATTGAGCCGGTACTCTAGACAGCAGGAACATCACGTAGATTGGAAACCCCGTACCACCCTAGGTGGTCAAGTAGCCGCCGGCAAAATCAATTCTATGGATCAGGTCTACGAAAATGGTATGAGAATCCAAGAAGCTGAAATTGTTAGACATTTACTCCCAGAGATCAAAAGCCAAGTTGTTCATGTTGGTATCGTGCAAAAGCAGACTGATGCTGGCGAAATGACGCGTTTCGGTGCCATAGTTGCGGTAGGAAATGAAGCAGGATGGTTTGGGATTGGCAAAGGCAAGGCGTCTCAAATGCGCATCGCTATTGACAAGGCTACCAATGCAGCCTATCTTAATGTAATTCCAATTAAGCTAGGGTGTGGCAGTTGGGAATGTAGATGCAGCCAGCTTCACTCCGTTCCGTTTAAGGTTCAGGGAAAGGGAGGCAGCGTAACCATAGACATTGTTCCTGGGCCCAGAGGTCTTGGTCTAGTTGCTGGAGAAAATATCAAAAGCCTTTTGAAGCTGGCAGGATTAAAGGACGCCTGGACTAAATCCTTCGGATCAACTAATACAATGTCTTCTACAACAAAGGCCGTATTCAATGCTCTTAGAAGTACTTACGTCACAGGTTGATGATGGTCAGTATGGCGTATTTGGTTGTAAGAATAAAGGGAACAGTTAACATCCCAATTTGGGCTAAAAAAACTCTGGATAATTTAAATCTTGATAAAAAGTTTCGAGCTACAATCATTGCCGAGAATTTTGAAACGTTGGGCATGCTACGAAAAGTAAAAGATATAGTTGCCTGGACTTCTGTTGATGCGAGTTTTGTAAAAGAACTATTGGAAAAGAGGGGACGGAAAAATGGATACAAACCGCTTACGGATTCTGATTTGCCAAAGCAATACAGGAATATCGAAGAGCTAGCAATAGCTATAGCAGAAAATAAAATAACAACGTTATCCAAATTAAAAAGTATTAAACCGTGGTTCGCACTCACTCCACCCAAGGGCGGATTCAGGCGAAAAACCAAGACCCAGTTTGCTCAAAACGGGATTCTTGGAGAGAACCAACAATTGATCCAGCTGGTAAAGAATATGCTATGAATGCAGCAAAAGACTTATTTAAGGTGACATATTCATTTTAAAACACGTTCCTATTTAATATATGGAGAATGTATCGATAATTATGGCTACCAGATTTAGAAAAAGTAGAAGACAAAGAGGCAGTCGTTACTGCGGGTGGGGACAGATTGGTCAACACAGACAAGCGGGAGCGAGAGGAGGAGTAGGGCAGGCAGGTAAACATAAGCACCTCTGGATTCGAACCGTTATTGAAGAACCCAGTCATTTTGGTCATGACACATTTAATTCCTTTAACCGAAATCTAGTGCATAGGTGGATAAACATAAAAGATTTAGACTCAGTCTTTACTAAATACGGAAAGGTCGACAGTAACGGCAAAGTTATTTTAGACTTGACATCCCTTGGATACGACAAGCTACTTGGCGGCGGCAACCCGACTGGCGCTTTCACGATCATGGTTGCAAAGGTATCAAGGAATGCCAAGGAACGAATCGAATCTATTGGAGGAGAAGTAATCTCAAATGAACACGACAGATAATGAAAGCGTATTAAGACGGGTTGTTAAAAAAGTATCCGCATATATTCCTCAAGTTGAGAAGCCAAAGAAGAAGATTACACTTACAGAGAAGTTTGTTTGGAGTGGTATTGCTCTTTTTGCTTATTTGATCATGGGGCAAATTCCCCTTTATGGCGTTACTAGTGATCCAAAGTTCGATTTTCTAGCGTTTGCGAGAGTTATTTTCGCAGCACAGCAAGGAACTCTCTTAGAACTCGGAATTGGTCCAATAGTTACAGCCGGTTTGCTTATGCAGCTACTCAAGGGTTCTGATCTCTTGAAACTCAATTTCAAGAATCCTGATGATCGGTCTTTGTTTACATCGGCTACAAAGATAGTAACAATAATAGTAATCATAGCAGAAGGTTCTCTATATGGGACAAGTGTTTACGGTCATCTGGTGGCACGTCCAGAGTTTATAGTGATCCTAGTCAGTCAGCTGATAGGATCTAGTATAATTGTAATGCTGCTGGACGAACTAGTTCAAAAGGGTTGGGGATTAGGCTCCGGCATTAGTCTCTTTATCATGGCAGGTGTCGCACAGGGAATCCTCTGGAGTATATTTAGTCCGCTACCTGCTCAAGATGGGCCTGTGGGGATATTTCCTTTTATGATACACTCTGCTATCAATGGTGACTTTGGAGATGCATTCTTTAGATCGGGTCAGCTTCCAAGCATATTTGGTCTGATAATAACATCTCTTGTTCTGCTGGTTTTAGTATACGTACAAGGTATACATATAGACATACCAATTGTTTCCACAAAATATAGAGGCTTTACTGCAGTTTATCCAATCAAGTTGCTATATACATCGAACATTCCTGTAATTCTATCGTCCGCCTTACTCGCTAATGCTGTTTTTATGGGACAGATGTTGTGGGCTAACTATAATCCTCAAAATGACAACCCTGTTTTCAATTGGGTAGCTCAATTTGATCCCGGGAGACCTCAGACTCCGACTGGAGGTTTATTGTATTACATTACTTCACCCCAAAGCTTGGATGCCGCGACACAAGATCCCGTGAGAGCCGTGGCGTATGTCGTGTTTCTCACAGCTATTGTAACGGTCTTTGGCAGATTGTGGGTTGAATTAGGAGGCTTATCGGCCAAATCAGCTGCTAAGAATCTGTTGGATGCTGAAGTTCAGGTCCCTGGCTTTAGGCGTTCGGAGGGATCAGTACAGGTTCTGCTTAACAAATACATTCCATCGGTTACAATTTTAGGCTCCATTATAATTGGTCTATTGGCATCAGCATCAAATGTTTTGAACGTATTCGGTTCGGGAATAGGTATTTTGCTGATGGTGGACATTCTTGTCAATTATTACAATTTACTTATAAAAGAGCAAGTAGATACAAACATGCCTAAATTGGCGGCCATTCTTGGTAGAAAATAACAATAACAAACGTGTAATAATAGTTGGAATACCGGGTGTAGGAAAGACCTCCATAGTATCTCTAGTAGCTGAAAAACTCAGTCATAAGGAGCTTAAAGCTACGGTAGCGGTATTTGGAACTGTGATGTTAGAAGAAGCCGGTAAAATCGGAGTTAAAAACAGAGATGAATTGCGAAAGCTGTCCTTGGCAAAGCAGAGAGAACTTCAAGAAATGGCTGCAAAAAGAATTGCAAAAATAAAAGATAGTATTGTTATTATCGATACTCACTTATTTATAAAAACTATTGATGGATATTATCCCGGTCTTCCTGTGCATATACTTGATATTATAAAACCAACGCATTTTGTCATGGTCGTTGCAGAGGCTGGAGAGATAGTCAAAAGGAGAAAAGCTGACAAATCACGTGATAGAGATATTTTATCTACTCAAGATATTCAGTATGAATTGGATATTCTAAGGGTAATGGTTGCGTCTTGTTCTATGCTAACTGGCTCACCGTTTATTGTCATTATGAATAACGACAATAAAATAGAGAATGCAGTTTTGAATATAGTCAAAGTGCTTTGTGATAGATGAAGCTAAAATGACTAATTACAACAATAATAAAAAAATCAGCATTGTGATTTCTGGCTGGCCTGCTGTGGGAAAGACGACCATAGCTGCTGAGCTTGCGAGAGAATTCGGTTTTAAAATATATAATGGAGGTGATATTCTAAAATTGTTGGCTGGTGACAAAGGATATGTAATCTCGGGAAAAGATTGGTGGGATACGCAACAAGCAAAAAAATTCATGGAAGAGAGAAAAAGAAATTTATGTTTCGATAAGCAAGTGGATCAAAAACTTCTTGAAATCGTAAGATTGGGAAAGGCCGTTATTACCAGCTATACGTTGCCCTGGTTGGTTCAGGATCCTATTAAGTTTTGGTTAAAAGGTTCTCAAGACAATCGAGCAAAAAGGATGGCTAAGCGGGACAATATGAGTTTACTTAAAGCAAGAAAGATCATTAAGGCAAGGGATCAAGAGAACAAAAAAATTTATCGAAAGTTATATGGATTCAACTTTGGTGAGGATCTTAATGTTTTTGACTTCTCTCTTAATACCGACTTGGTAAGCCTCGATTCATTGATTGATATATCAAAGAGTATAATAAAGCATCTTATAGTTTAGCAGTCAGAGATCTGTATTAATCAATTTGATATTACCCCAATTAGAAAATCTGATAAAGGTGGACGATGATATTACGAATGATACCTATGGACATTATCCATACATGAGGCCAATCTCTTCATTACTTGATTATGGCCTAATCTTACTCGACAAACCTGGTGGCCCAACGAGCCACGAGGTCGTGGCATGGATTAAAAGAATATTGGAGATCGAAAAGGCAGGGCATAGCGGCACTCTGGACCCGTATGCTACGGGGCTTCTGCCAGTTGGTCTTGGTGAAGGAACCAAAGCACTTTCAGTATTACTACTTGGCCAAAAAGAATACTATGCGTTAGCGAGGTTACATGCGAACACTAGCGATGAAAGATTACTCTCGGTGGTTAAATGTTTTAACGGCGATATTTACCAAAAGCCACCCCAACGCTCATCGGTAAAAAGGGCCACTCGCATCAGAACGATATATCTATGTGAAAAGACCGATGGCCATGACAGGCTCGTGTTGCTCCACGTTATTTGTCAGGCAGGTACTTACATTCGAAAGGTGATCTATGATATAGGAGAAGTTTTAGGCGCTGGCGCAACGATGATGGAACTGAGGAGAACACAAGTCTCTAATCTGTCAGAACGACAAACCTTTGTAAAGCTCCATGACCTAGCAGATGCGTTTCATCTATACAAAGAAAAAAATGATGAATTTAAACTTCGTAGTTTAGTAAGACCTATTGAGCATTGTCTCGAGGGCATTCATGCTACTGTTATTCGCGATACAGCTGTTGATGCTCTATGTCATGGTGCACAACTAGCGGTTCCCGGCATAATTTCGGTACCTAAGGATTTGAGGAAGACCGAACTTGTTGGTGTCTATACGCTTAAAGGAGAAATAATTGGACTAGCACAAGCAGAAATGACTAGGGAAGAGATAGAACAGAACGCTAAGGGTGTAGCTTTTAGTATGAAAAGAATTATTATGAAACCAGGCACTTATCCCAAGGGCTGGCGTTCAAATGACGACCACGTACGCAGGCCCTAGTTTGTACGTCCCAAGGTCAATGTCTAATAGAGAGCGAGATTTCTTCGAAGAACTATGACTAAAGAGATTCGCCAAGTCCAGGAACCTTTTTTTCCAATATCGCTACATTCTTTGCGAGATAAGCCATAGTCCCTGGAATATGACAACTACACAAGCAATCATTACAATCGAGATGAGCCCCGTTATTGCAGCTTTCTGAAAATCCTTGCTTGCCCATAGTGATGATATAATATTTATAAACCTTATTTTAGCCTTGTGTTGCAAAAAATTTGAAAAGTAGTTGAGGGGTCATAAGTGATAAATAACAAATATGGTTTTGTTGCCTGCCGGCTAAATTCCGCGAAGCCTATATATTCATAAGCAAATGCAATCAGATGACCAAAAGTCGAAATGGATCTATATTGAATGCAAGGCGGGTTTTTATTCAGATCAGACACAAGTAACCGTAAGAGACAAAGCATTCAAAGCTATTTAGATGATTTTATAGCTGACAACTACTTGTATCGGTATTCGCATCTGAAAAAACATATAATTATCATACAAACTTTGAATCATTAATATATAGAATTGAAGTAGCTGGTCAAAAAGCCGGGGTCGCCTAGCCTGGGAGGGCGCAAGCCTGGAAATATATCTCTAGTGAGCTTGTGACCGTAAAGGTCGCGAGGGTTCAAATCCCTCTCCCGGCGCTTTGATTGTTCTATTGTTTTTGCATGATTAATTATTATGATAATAGCGATTCATGTATTGCAACGCTCGGAAACATATCATGATGGTTTTTTGTAAGTATTTAAGACTCGAATAAGGTCAAATTTGGATATTGTCTTTCCGACTTAACTACCAGAGGCCTCAATCTATAATTCCTCATTCAATTCTTCAAACGCAGTAGCTTTAGAAACCTCATGTAAGCGCATTGCCACTGTGCTCTCATATTCTTTTCTGTTAATAATTTCTCTTTCTTCTAGGATTGATATAAGTGTATTGAGACGAATGCTGACTTCTTCAAATTCAGCTAAGGTTCTTCCTGTAATTTTTTTGTCCGATCTTGGACGCTTTGCATCCTTATCAAAACGAGTACGTCTTTTCCTTGAAATGAAATTCTGCCTCCAATTGATAGAGTTAATAGATATTATTTAATGTGGCGACTTTTAGGGGCAATGAAGAATGCTGTCCTACAAATATGATTATCAACAATATTCGATAGTTCATGATATAAGAGGCTTTGAATTATATTATTTGTGGACGTAGAGGCAGTTCTGAAGTTTTCATTCAAGATAAACAAATACGGAGGCAATGACATATTAAGAGGTATTACCATATTTGGTTGATACTATTTCTCATGACTTGATTATTATCGGATCGGGGTTGGCGGGGCTCAGAGCAGCAATTTCAGCTGCATATACAGACGACAGCTTAAATATTGCCGTAGTTTCAAAGGTGCAGGTCATGCGGTCCCATTCGGTGTCCGCAGAAGGTGGGACAGCAGCAGTCATTTTTGAAGAAGAAGGCGATAATCAAGAATCTCATATATATGATACCATCAAAGGGAGCGACTTTCTTGCTGACCAAGATGTCGCGGAACTTCTCGTCAGAAGCATGCCTTTTGAGATTTACCAGCTAGAGCACTGGGGAATGCCATGGTCAAGGAGAGAAAATGGTAGAATCGACCAGCGTAAATTTGGTGGATACTCATTCCCAAGAGCTACCTATGCTCAGGACAAGGTTGGATTCTACGAGATGCAGACTCTATATGACACTTGTCTCAAGTACGAGAATATCCACTTTTATAATGAATGGTTTTGTACCTCCATTCTTAGCGACACAAAAGATTTTCGTGGGGTTACAGCAATAGAGATGAAATCTGGCAACTTTTTTAAAATCAAAGCACCTGCGGGAATTATTTGTACCGGTGGAGCTGGACGAATTTACAGTTTTTCTACATATGCTTACTCTTCTACACCTGACGGTTTAGACATGGCATATCGTGCAGGTCTTGCTCTGAAGGATATGGAATTTGTTCAATTTCATCCAACAGGCATTCTTCCATCCGGAATATTGATTACAGAGGGTGCAAGAGGAGAAGGCGGTTATCTAATTAACAATCAAGGGGAGAGGTTTATGAAGAAATACGCACCAACAAAGCTCGAACTTGCGTCTAGAGATGTAGTCTCCCGTGCTATGATGAGAGAGATCCAAGAAGGCAGAGGTTTTAAGCACGAATCTGGAGTTGATTGTCTGAAAATAGATTTGTCTCATCTGGGAGAGGACAATATAAAGAAACGTCTTGCTGGAATTAGGGAAATTGGGATCAAATTCTCAGGAATTGATGTAATTGAAGAGCCTCTAGAGATCAGACCTGTATGTCATTATATGATGGGAGGAATACATACCAACATTAATGGTGCTACTGAAATGAAGGGACTATGGGCTGCTGGCGAGGCCGCCTGTAATAGCTTGCATGGAGCCAATCGTTTGGGAGCAAATTCTACCTCTGAATGCCTCGTATGGGGACGGATAACGGGCAGACTTGCCGCGGAATATGCACTAGATAACTCGAGTGTTTCGTCCATTTCGCAAGATCAGGTCATAGAAGAAGAAAAAAGGATCTATGATGGGTTGTTTAGAAGCAGAGGCCAAGTAAATCCATATGAAATAAGGAAGGAATTAACTGACACCATGGATGCTAAAGCTCATATATTTAGAAACGAAAAAGACTTAGCAGAAGGTTTAAAGAAAGTAAGACACTTAAAACAGCAGGCATGGAAGCATGTCGACGATCATGCGAAAGAATACAATACAAATTTCATAAATGTTATGGAGATTGATTCTATGATAAGAATTGCTGAAATAGTATTATCGGGTGCTTTTAACCGTTGTGAATCAAGGGGTGCTCATGCAAGAATCGACTATCCTAACCGAGACGACATCAATTTTCTCAAGCATACTCTATGTTACCTTACTACACAAGAACCAAAAATGTCCTGGCTCCCCGTAACGTTCACGCGATATGCACCAATGGAGAGGAAGTACTGATGAAAATCTCAAATCAAATGGTTAACAACCGTGAAAATAGAGAAGGGATAAAAGGATGGCTAAACCCCTCGAGATACGGCTGGGAACGCATATCTTACTGGTTCCAAAGATTAACGGGGGTATTTCTTCTAGTGTACTTTATAGGTCACGTGTACGAAACTAGTTCATTGGTACATGGTGAAAACGCTTGGAATGCCATGTTGGAGGTTACCCAAACTCCAGGCGGACACATTTTCTTGATATTGGTAATTGGAACAAGTACCTTTCATTCAACAAATGGAATAAGACTAATATTTACACATGGTGGTAAGGGACTTGGGAATCCAGGAAGACCAGACTATCCCTACGACGCCCTTTCTCTTAACTATCGTCAAAGGTCTGGGATATGGGTTGCGTTAATATTAGCCGCGATAGCTATGCTGTATGGAAGTACTGTACTCTTCGGGGGAAAATAGGACAAAGCTGGTAGAGAAAATGATGCTCAAAGAAAGTCAAATAATGAAGATACATTATACTACGGGACTTGCAGCGTTGTTTGTCGTTGCCGTGCATATCATAGTGAGGCTAATGACACCATCATTTGGTTTGAGCTTGTCATATGAAAATGTAATTAAAAATTACCACAATATTCCATACTCAATACTTCTCGAATCCATTCTTATACTTATTGCTATCCATGGATTTAATGGCTTGAGAATTATATTACTAGAACTGCGACAGAACAAACGATGGGAAGACGGTATTACCATATTTACTATAGCTGCAACAATAACCATCATTGCATACGGTACCAGAACCATAATTACGGCTAATTGGCTCGGATAATGATAAAAAATGGATCATATTATTAAAAAAATTCGTATGTTAGGAAAGAAAAATAATCGGAACGATATGAGAAAGATCGATGATACAACAAAAGCTGAGAATACTCGCCAAATGGTCATTCTGAATGTTTACCGAGCTAATACATATAGAAATGATTTGCCCCGGTTCGAAAAATATCAAATACCGATACAAAGATGGATGACAGTACTAGACGCACTTCTTTTCGCAAAAAGCTATCTTGATAATAGCATCGGAATAAGATATTCTTGTAGAATGGCCTCATGTGGATCTTGTGGAATGAAGATTAATGGAATTCCTAAACTGGCTTGTTATACAAAAATCTCTGAGTTGGAGGGCAACACTATCACATGTGAGCCACTTTCAAACTTTCCGCACATTCGAGATCTTGTCACTGATTTCTCACAATTCTTTGAACATCACAAGGAAATGGCTCCATTTATCCACAACAACAATGCAGACATCAGGGATGAAAATAGGCTGTCAGAATTTAAACAAACGCCACAAGATGTTGATAAATATTTGCAGTTCTCTTATTGTATTAAATGTGGTTTATGTTACTCTGCATGCCCTACTGTGGCTACCGATACAAAATTTCCCGGTCCTCAGGCTCTATCGCAAGCATATAGATATTACGCAGATACAAGGGATCATTTATCTAATCGGCGATTAAATACTGTAGATGAGAAGCATGGAATTTGGAGATGTCATTTTGCTGGTTCCTGCAGTACGGTATGTCCAAAAGGGGTTGATCCAGCATTGGGTATTCAATTATTGAGAGGCCATCTAATGGGTTTTTCCAGGAATGAAAACACGATAGCCAAATTACGAGATCCAACGTCAAAAGAAAGTTAATAAACATTTTAGCCTTTTTTGTCGATGCATATGATATATATTATTTATCATTGTAAAAATAATGACACATTCTAGATGCTGCATACAAAATTATTGGGAATCAAACAGGCTTTTTTGATAGCCTACTTAACTGGATTTCTGTGGCTTCGTAGAAATCCCATGTCGATGGTCTTTACGGCTATTAGCCCATTTTCATTACTCTTTGTATTGTTTGTAATTACAAACGGTCATTATATTCAGTTTGCACTGGCCGGCAGCCTAGTTATGGCGCTCGTAGGTTATGGGCTGGCACTCGGACAGGATATATCATTTTACAAGACAGAGTACAAGATTCAAGACATTTTTGTTGCATCACCGGTGTCACCGTTAACATACATGACTGGCCTAGCTCTTTCAGAGCTTTTGTTTGGTCTGCCGGCGTTAATCGTGCTTACAGTACTTGCTGCTTCCTTCGGAACTTCCTTTATCAACTCAGCTCTATTATTGTCAGATATTGTGTTAATTTGGGGAGCTATGTCAGCTATGGGTTTTTTTTTGTCATCTCACATGCTACATATGAGAAATGCGACACAAGTAATCTCCTTTGTAAATGTAATCCTGACCGTGATTCCTCCAGTGTATTATTCAATAGAACGATTACCTTTGGGATTACAATACCTTTCTTACTTCTTACCTACTACGCATGCCTCAATTATAGTGCAGTATACCATGGGTCTTCCAACACCGAAGGAGTGGTCACTTGGACTAGGAATTGGAGTGCAGCTTTTATATCTAGTAGGAATGATAGTTTTAGCAAAAACAAAAGCCCTATGGCGTGAAAAATGATTGTTTTGACTTGTTTTGAGTCAAATTATTCATTCTTCTACAAACCATGGCGTGTAACAAATCATGCGGTTATAGAAAAGATAAAAATTGCAATATTTTAGCGTTCTATCATAAACGGTAAGATAATATTATCATAAATTATAAGCTTTGAATTAACCGCTTCTTTTGAATAATCTTCTAACCTTATTTTCGGATTTACAGCGAATTTTTCCTGAATTGATGGTTTTACTCAACCTGGTTGGATTTTCAGTCTACTTATTTTCCGAGGCCAAGGTCATACCGGTGCAAAGGAATATACACATAATGCTATCCATATATGCTTCCGACTTCCCTAGGCAAGTTTACTTACAAAAAATTTGCAAAAGCACAAGAGCCTGCAATTTAAGTCTCTTATCTCTGTCTGGATGCCTTTTTTAGTGAAGATAATATTGCATCTGCTTTATGCCTAGTTTCCATCCATTCTTTTTGTGGATCAGAATCCATTACAATACCGGCGCCCGATTGAATATAGGCCTTGCCCTTGTTTATAAACAGAGATCTAATAGTTATCGCGAAATCACACGATCCATTAAACGAAAAATAACCTACTGCGCCTGCATATGCTTCCCGAAGCTCGGGTTCCAACTCATCAATTATCTGCATCGCACGAACTTTTGGAGCACCAGAAACGGTCCCAGCGGGAAATACTGCCTTAATTGCATCATAAGAATCATAGTCATTACGAAGATATCCTGATACGTGAGATACAATATGCTGCACATGGCTGAATCTCTTTATCTTCATATGTTCGCGAACCCTGACTGTTCCATACTTGCATATTCTTCCGAGATCATTACGGGATAAGTCAACTAGCATGGTGTGTTCTGCAATTTCCTTTTCATCATTGAGTAGTTCTTTTCTAAGCTTCTCATTTGCCCTTTCATCATCGACAATAGGTCTCGTTCCTGCAATTGGAAAGGTTTCAACATAACCTCTGCTGATGCGGAGAAGCATCTCCGGGCTTGATCCTATTATACATCTATCTGTCATCTTGAGAAAATACATATAGGGTGACGGATTAACGTCTCTTAAAGACTTGTAAACAGATAACAAGTTTCCCTTCACTTTAAATTTCATCTTCTTTGAAAGAACCACTTGAAAGATGTCTCCATCACGGATGTATTCCTTTGACCTGTTAACTATTTTTATAAATTGACTTTTAGTCAAATTACTTTTGGGAATTGAATGAAAGAAAGACGGATTCATATTTATGTCATTTATACGCACAATTTCTTTTATCAAATCTAAGCGAGACTTATTTCCGATATTAAAATAATATGTTCGATTTTCAGTATTATCGTAGAGCAGTCCATCCGTGTAAATTCCAAATTCCAATAATGGCAATTTGCCTTTACCTTCAACTGGAAGGTCCTCCCAGAATCTTACGGCATCATAACTAATATAACCAACTGCTCCACCAATGTATCTGAATTGACTTTTATTTATTTTTGGTAGAATTTTTTTTATACATGATAAGGGTTCTTTAACCTTGTGCTTAGCAATCATTCTTTTCTTACGGTCATAAATAGTAAAGTTGTTCGAATTGCAAGTGACTGTAAATTCAGGATCAAACCCTATAATAGACATTTCCGAAAGCTCCTTTGGACCTACAAGCGATTCTAGAATGAAAACCTTGTCGTAGTTATTGTATAAAGCAGTGAAAAGTTCAAATGGGCTACGATTAGTATCTAATTTGTGAATATGAAAAAGACCTGTTTTTATTTTTGATGCAGCCCCAAATGTTATCACCACGAATATTACCTCTCAAAAACGATAAGACCATGACACAAACTTCTTTGACATCATTTAAACTTTGCTCAATCATTATTCGCATGACTGCACAATTAAAATACGAAACAAAATCTTTCTATTATCTATTTTGGTATTAAAAGTGAGATAAATATGCTCATACTAAAACGGAAGATTATCCATTTTAGTGTTTTTACTCCTCATTCTATCACAGCTACGACGTCGTATCTGGCAACAGTTGAACCTTCCTTTGCTCTTATTTCTTTGATATGACCATCTTTGTGTGCCTTAACTGCCACCTGCATCTTCATGGATTCTAGTATTACTATTGCATCGCCTTTTTTGATCGAAGATCCAACCTTTGGTAGAATGGAAACGACTCTTCCTGGAATCTGACTAGTCAAGTTATTTTCTCCTTTACCAAAGCTTGTGAGCGATAATGATTTTTCGAGGACATCGGTAAGTCTTGAATGTTTTTTTATTGTCAGAACTTGTCCGTCAATTAATGTTTTAATTTCCGAGCTACTCCAATTAAGTATTTTGGCGTGATGAAACGAATTATCTAATATAAACTCCAATTCTTGGGTGCCTGATTTTAACAACCTAACGTTATGCTCTTTTCCATTTATCTTTATCAAAATAGACTCTCGTCCTACAGTACGTATCAGCTCACCATCCAAAACAGTTGCCTGATCGGCTAATTTAAATTCCATTAAATTCCCTTCCAATCCTCTTCCATTTTGATTTTTGTAACTGAGCTTTGGATGTCATACTGCTTCCACTCATGCCTTTCTTAACAAATTCAGATTGCAAAAGGATTGCAGCAATTGCTGCAGATGACACTCGCTGTGACTCTTCTTTTGCATTCTCTCTCATTTTATCAATTATGTTAAACCTTTCCAGATAATCGGTAGAAAGGTCTCCGCTGATAAAATTTTGCTCGTCCATTATTGTCTTGTGCAACGGAATCGTCGTGTTAATTCCTTCGATCGTAAATTCATCGAGAGCATTCCTAACCCTTATCCGTGCTTCTTCAAAATCCCTACCCCATGCAATTAGCTTTGCAACCAAAGAATCATAATATGCTGATACAGTGCAGCTTGGATATAGATATGTGTCGACCCTAATTCCTGGGCCATAGGGGATGTTGCAGTTTGGGACTGGGCCGACAGATGGTGTGAAGTCGTAGAAGGGGTCTTCGGCATTAATTCGGCACTCAATAGCGCATCCATGCATCTTTAGGTCCTGTTGACTGAATGAGATCTCTTCGCCCCGCGCAATAGATATTTGCAATTTTACAAGATCGATGCCACCGGTAACCAATTCTGTAACTGGATGCTCTACTTGTAACCTAGAGTTGATCTCGATAAAATAAAAGTTACCTTCTTGGTCACGTAGGAACTCTGCAGTCCCTGCGTTAAGATAATCAACTGCGGCTGCCGCTCTAACTGCTATTTCGCCCACTTTTTCCCTGGTTTTTTGATCCATGACCGGTGATGGTGACATCTCAATAAGCTTTTGATGTCTTCTCTGTACAGAGCATTCACGTTCAAATAAATGTCGTGAATTTTTATATGCATCCCTGATCAGTTGAAATTCGATATGTCTGATCCTTTGAAGGTATTTTTCAACGAAAAGTGCAGCTTTTCCAAATGCAGCCTTTGATTCTGCAGATGCCATTTCGAATTCCTGTTTTAGTTGTTTTTCATCATTGGCAAATCTGATTCCTCTGCCTCCGCCTCCGAATGCAGACTTCAAGAGAACAGGGTATCCAGCATTGTGAGCGATATCAGCCGCCTTCTCGACATTGTCAATGACGCCGTCGCTACCAGGAACAGTCGGAACTCTTGCCTTCTTCATTATAGCCTTGCATTTCATCTTGTCTCCAGTGATTTCCATCGCCTCGCTCGTGGGTCCGATAAAGATTATACCATTCCTTTCGCACATCTCTGCAAAACCTTCATTTTCAGAAAGAAAACCATAGCCTGGATGAATTGCATCTACCCCTACAGTATTTGCGACTTCAATAATTTTGCTCATATTGAGATAACTTTCTAGAGCGGGCGCCTTGCCAATATAGTAAGCTTCGTCAGATCTCTTCACATGAACAGATCTAGTGTCCTCGTCTGAATATACTGAAATTGATTTTATGCCTAGTTCCTTGCATGCGCGTATAACTCTAAGTGCTATTTCACCTCTGTTGGCAATTAAAATGCTAGATATCTTGTTGTTTTTTGTCATTGAGTCTCACTTTTTATTCTATGCTACCATCTCTGCTATAAGTTCATATTTCCGTGTTTCTTCCATGGTCTGGCTTCCCTCTTAGTCGCCAAGGCATCAAGAGCGCGTATTATCATTGGCCTAGTTTCCATTGGGTCAATTACCAAATCAATAGTGCCTTTTTCTGCTGCTATATATGGATTAGCAAACTTGTCACGATATTCCTTTGCGAGCTTCTTCTTAATTGCTAAAGCATTTGGTGCTTGTTTTAAATCTCTTCTGTGAATAATTGTAATTGCTGCTTCTGGTCCAAGTACTGCTATTTCTGCTGTGGGCCAAGCATAATTTATGTCGGCTCTAAGGTTCTTACTTCCCATCGCAATATACGCACCACCGTATGCTTTACCTATAATGCAAGTAATCTTTGGAATTGTTGATTCACAATATGCGGATAAAAGTTTGCTGCCATGCCTTATAATTCCATTATGTTCCTGATCAGTTCCTGGAAGATATCCTGGTGTATCTACAAGAGTGACAATTGGAATATTAAATGCATCGCAAAATCTGATGAAGCGGGCAGCTTTATTTGAAGAATTTATATCTAGAGCCCCAGCCAGATATAGAGGTTGATTAGCGACGATACCTACTGCTCTGCCGGCCATCCTTGCAAAGCCTACAATTATATTTTCTGCAAACAATTCGTGAACCTCTAAAAATTCGGCGCTATCCGCTACTGACTTTATGATCTCCTTCATGTCGTACTGTTGGTATGGGTTTTCTGGAAGAATGTTTACAAGATTCCCGTCAATTCTGTTTGGATCATCAGTGCTTTCTAGGATCGGAGATTCTTCTGTATTATTTTGTGGAAGATAAGACAATAATTTCTTTATTTTATCCATACAATCATATTCATTTTTGGCTATGAATTGTGCTACACCTGATTTTGTTGCATGAGTTCTGGCACCCCCTAATTCTTCAAAAGACACCTCTTGGCTTAGAACCTCCTTCACCACTTCGGGACCGGTTACGAACATTTGGCCTATATTTTCTACCATCAGGACAAAGTCTGTCATCGCTGGGGAATATACTGCTCCTCCCGCGCATGGACCAATACTTGCCGTAATTTGCGGTATTACTCCAGAGGCCATGGTATTTCTAAAAAATATGTCACCATAACCGTCAAGGCTCATTACTCCTTCTTGTATTCTTGCACCCCCTGAATCAAGAATACCGATAAGCGGCGCCCCAGATTTCATGGCATGATCCATAATTTTAACAATTTTCTTTGCTGCCATTTCACCTAACGATCCGCCAAGAATTGTAAAATCATATGCATAAATGAAAACTTGGCGGCCATTGACTGTCCCAAATCCTGTTACGAGACCATCCCCATAGTATTTCTTCGTGTCAGGATCATCGCTTCTGTGTGTCACATACTTGTCGATTTCCAAGAAAGTATTCTGATCCAAAAGAAGATCTATTCTTTCTCTAGCTGTAAGCTTGCCTTTAGAATGCTGTGCTTCGATTTTATCATTCCCGCCACCACCTTCAGCCAATCTCTTCATATTGTAGAGGCGCGTAATCTTATCTTCATTCATGGCTTTGCTTTTTATGCACCGGCAACTTATATAAATTCATTACAAAGCCTCTTTCCATCTTCTTTACGGTTTATAGACGCCATTATTATTTGCATTTATTATTGGCTAGGCTAAGATTAGATTACTCTCTTAATCCCGACCGTCCTCCACGCGCTCTACGAAAGTAGACAAGTCCAAGATTGTAATTATCAAATAACGATTCCAATGTCTCCAATTCGGTCCTAAGCCTCTCAATTTCTTCTTTGTTAGCTGTTGAGTTTTTCTGTAACTCATGTAGTTTCTCATTCTTTTCTATCAATAACTTGGCCACATTCTGTTCATATTCACTTGACATCTTTTAGAAGGAAATATTATTATTATTTAGATTTTAACTTTTGGTATTATCGATTTCCTCGAACCAAGTATTTCTTGATAATCTTTGCAGGCGTCATTTATTGAAGATTCTCGATGCTAAACGGCCAGCCATCCTGCCGTATTACTCGGAAAACATTAGCATATCCTGAAGTCAGGTTCAGCGCGTGGAATGGTTTTACTGTGAAATATAAATTAAAGGATTTGACTCTATGAATGCTGCATCTGCGTTTATGTTCGGCTATAAATCAGGGTTTAATTAGCCCAAATTTTTTCTCATCTATTTATCATTGACTTATTTACATTCTGCGATATCGAAAAATTTGCATAGGGAGTATCTCTGCACTTAACTGCTACCGCTAAAAACTCTCCTCTCCTTATCTTTGTTTTCTAGAGCCTTTATATTCCTTTGATAATCTACAAGCACATTGGTATTCTTCTCAAAGTAAGGAAATAGATTACGCCTAACCATTTCATTATACCAATATTCGTTATAGTGACTTATGGTGACAAACAGAAACTCGAGAAATGGCATAATTGGATAGCCTTGTGGCAGCATTTGTAGTGCAATCCTCGCGTCATCCGAATAGATCTTGCTTTTTTTCATTGTGAGCTCAAATCCCTTCTTTATATCTCCCACGTTTAATGAGTAGTACAGAGGCCAAGATGGGATTTTTATCGATCCGCTCTTCACAGCATCTTCGATTTCATTCCCACAACCCACGCATTCGCCTGCCTTTGCCATACCCAAATGGTAAATGTCGCCCAAAGGTCTATGATTTAAAGCCATATTTCTCCCAGCAGATCCCATTACCGCCCTGTATTTCTTATAACAGCCAATCATGCCTTCATCGGAAATAGACTCAGGCTTACTTTTCAACTTCGAGTCTATATATTGTCCAATTCTTGCGTCTTTGAATCCTTCTTCAAATGTCTTTAAAACAGAATCGCCACCTCGCGAAATTTTTTCTCTTGCAATTTCCAATATATAGGGACTCATAAGTTTGTAATCGTCAAGATACTCGAGATCTTCGTCTTTATCAATTATTCTGTCCATTGGTTCACTAAGATCAATTGCTAAAATATGGCCATCAATGATGGAATTCTTTGTGTCAACAGGTACATTTTCTTTCAAATAGTCCGACGCCCCATCAAACAATGCAGTAAAAACTGGAAATGTCATCTTCACGAAATTAGAATTCAGGATTCTGCCTAAACGGTCTGAGAGTACGTCAGGTTTTGACAACCTTGACTTTACGTCATTGATGTTGTGCTCATCTAGAGTAAATTCAGAAGATCCTACCTCATCTAAGAATTTTTTCAATGTGCCAGAAGGATTGGTATCAGAAGTAATCTTTTCATGTAAGGAAACAAGAAACCTTTTTGTAAATTCAGGGAACTCTTGTTCTGTCTTCTGCCTGTATTTATTAAATTGCTTATACCCAGATTCCCTAAATAATATCTGCTTCAAGATAATTCTTCCAGATCTGGTTCCCATTAAAGCAGATTTTGTGAAAACAGATTCATCTTTTCCATTCATACATATACAGTTGAAGTAACAATCAGCAATTATTTAACTATTAAGATCGGTAAATAATGGGTTAGCGAGAAGCCATTGCAATTCGCTCCTGCTCGTTCTTTTTCTTTATAGCATGACTAGCCATATCGTTATTTGCTGCCTTCATGATTTCATTTGCTAACGCTTCTTCGATTGCTTGGGGGTTAGAGTATGTAGATTCTTTCACACCTTCAGCAATAAATCTAAGTGCAAGATCAACTCTTCTTAGTGGTGCCACGTCTACAGACACATGGTATACGACGCCACCGTAAACTATACGTGTTGTGTCCTCGTTTGGTGATGCATTTTCAATAGCTCTTACCACTAGCTCTACGGGGTTCTTACCGGTTTCTACATGTATGACGTCAAGAGCAGTTTTAATGATCTTAAGAACCCTCATCTTTTTACCTCCCATCCTACCGGTATTCTTTGCATATCTTTTACCAAAATGCATCATGTTATTTGCTAATCTTTCTATGACGTTAACTTCAGCTTTCTTTAATCTCTGATGTTCATGTCTTCCAAAGGTGATGGGGTATACACCTGGCAATCGTAGCGAAATTGCTTTTTGGAGACCAAGGTCACTCACTTCAATCTTACTAGTATCCCATTTGTTGAATAATAATATGTTTACCCGTTCTTTGCCACTCATCTTTGTTACCTTCTTGGTTTTTCCTTCCTACCGCGGACAAGTTCATTCAATGATACCCCATTGACTTTAAAGACTTGCCACCTGACTCCCGGTATATCTCCCATAGCTCCTCCCATCGATCCTCCGATTCCCTCCAATCCAACCTCATCGTGCTCATCGACGAAATTCAGAGCGCCATCTTTGGGAAGAAAAGCCGTAATTGATTTACCATTTTTAATCAACTGCACTCTTACGCATTTTCTGACAGCAGAGTTAGGCTGCTTCGACTCTATGCCTACTTTTTCTAAAACAATACCTCTCGCCTGCGGAGAGCCTTCCAATGGGTTAGCCTTTTTATCAAGCATCAACATTCTTCGCTTGTAATACTTGTTCGCCCACCTAGATCGGTTCCTTTTTGCTTTGAGAACGCGACCAGCAAATAGTCCTAGCGGTGATTTAGCCATCTAAATATTCACCTGATTTTTATGCATCGAAAATTGATCCTCACTTACTATTAAAACATTGGATATTTGGAAGTATCGTTTCGCAAGTAACCTTGCTTTCTCGGCATTTCGTCCTTCCCTTCCAACTACCACTCCCTTTTTTTTAACGTCCACACTAACTATAGCTTGCATTGTTCCATCGATCCTTTCATTTATCTTTACTTCGTTGATCATGTCGGAATTCAGTATGTTACGGATGAATTCAGATGGATCATCCGAGTACTCAACAAGTTCAACCTTCTTTGCAACAACGTTCTGTAATTGTCTGATCGTTGTGCCACCCTTACCTATTGCGAGACCCATGTGACCTTTATTGACAACAAAAATTACTCGTTCCATTTTATCATCTACAATACAATCTCTTGCAGTGGCACTTGTAATGCTTTGAAAGAGAGATATTAAGCGTAATTCATCAGAAGTTAATTTTATTTTCTCGGTCATCACTTACAACCTCTAAAATGGTCGGAGTATTTGCATTTTGATAGCATTGAACAACAATTCATGCTGCTCATTGACGAAGTCCAATTTAAGTCTATTCGCCATCCTACTTTGTACTGCTAGTAACATGTGCTCAGTATGCAAATCGTACCTATTCCGTTGTGCTCTACACAGCGTATTAAGTCTTTTTGAAACTTAACTCAGTCCACAAGATTTTAGACAGTTTCTATCTAATTGGAAATCTGAAGAATACTTAAATTTTTTAGTCTGATAATGACATCCTGGAGCATCTTATTATTATTATTATTATTATTCTGTCAAGATGTTTTATGTTCTTTTGTTGCCTCTGAAAGGATTGAGCTTATTTGTGTATCTGTTCCACCTTTGAGTGCAATTATGCTAATTCTGAATGGTTTATTGCAAAGCTTCCCAAGTTTGAAAGAATTGCCATCAAATGCGTAAACCGGAACATTGGACGATTTAGCCTGCTCTTCGAGCTTGGATCTATTCCCGGATTCAACACTAGTGGAGAGTATTATCAGTTTTGAGCCTTTGATGCTTTGTAATACTTCCTTTGTTCCAAATCTATATTTATTAGCACTCAACGCGTCTTTAAGTACTTTGTCTATTGTCTTGGCCATTTTGTTCCTTCACCATCATATAGAGTTCTACCATACCTGTTCCTACAGGTACCGTAGCGCCCACTATAACGTTTTCTGTAACACCCCTTAATGTCTCAATCTGTCCTTCCAGAGAAGCCTTCGCAATAGTGGGTACAGTAATTTCAAATGCTGCACGAGCCAGAACAGATGTTTTTGTTCCAGCAATACCATGTCTCCCGATCTGTTGCAAGTATCCCTTAGATGTCATGAGATCTGCTACTAACATAATATGTCTTGTGTCAACCTCAAGGCCCTGCTCTTCAAGAGTATTTGTGATCTCTTTTACAAGGGCCGTACGAGCTGCCTCGATTCCAAGCGTTTGCCATACCTCGTAAACATTGTTCGTTGTGATCCTAGAAGTATCTATTCCATTTATTGCTACCACTTTGGAAAGGTTTGATCCCGCAGTTTGAATAACCCATTCTTGATCTTGCTTGACAATAGTAACTCTTTCGATATCAGGAACTCCTTTAACTCGAGTATTTAGCAACTTGTTCTTTAGGGTCAAAAGCGTTTGAGCATCAGGTTCATCAGGGATGGTTATTTTGATAAATTGCTTCTTGTCGTTTAGTTGAATTTCGTATTTCTTTTTGGAACCTTTTAACACCTCATGGACCTCCTTTATTTCGCAACCACGTTCTAAAAGCTTGTCCTCTGACAAATGGAAGGTAAGTATGCCACTGTAGTCAGTGTCTGTTTTTTCGACTAAATCACTTACTCGTGTAAAAATGATTTCTCTTGCAACTTCTAGCGCCTTTTCTCTGGATACCCTGTGACTCTCGTCAAGGTATATATCCATGGTTGGTGTTACTGGTTTTTTTCTGGCATCTACCAACTCTATTAGCCTTGGAAGGCCTAAAGTAACATTTCTTTCTTTCACGCCAGCAAAGTGAAATGTCCTTAGAGTCATTTGGGTTCCTGGTTCGCCAATTGATTGTGCAGTTACAACGCCTACTGCTTCACCAGGTTCTGCGAGGGCCTTTTCAATTAGGTCAACAGTTTTTTTCAATACTTTCTCGGCTCCCTCTTTGCTCAATCTGTTTTCCAACAAGGAATTCTCTAGGTTCTTTCGTAGCCGCGGGTTAAGATTTTCAGCGTATTTTGCCAATATGCTTTTGATATCATGTTCCGAGGCCTTCCTGCCTTGGTCAATTACGGATTCACCCTCAATCAATCTTGCAATGTTAACGGCTTCACCGTGATCACTTTTCGCTGGGTCAATCCCATCTTCTCCGTATATGTATTGTAGAATGTTTCCGTGAGGATCTCTTACGGTCTGATCGTATTCTATTTTCAGGTGTTCAAGAGCATTTATCAATCTTCTCTGCATGTAACCTGATTGCTGAGTCCTAACAGCAGTATCGACTAACCCCTCTCTGCCGCCCATGGCATGAAAGAAAAATTCCAACGGGCTCAAGCCATCTCTATAGTTTGATTTTATAAAACCCTTGGCATCAGGATTCATGTCATTTGTCTTGAAGTGTGGAAGAGACCTGTAATGATATCCTTTGTAAATTCTCTTTCCCCTTATAGATTGTTGACCCAAAGCCGCCGTCATCTGACCAATGTTTAGAGTAGAACCTCTCGCACCTGTTGATGCCATGATTACACCGGAATTATCATCTGGGAAGGCCCTATCCGCTGTCTTTCCAGCTCTATCCCTCGCTCTGGATAATTCGTTCACCACGTACAATTCCAATGCTTCGTCAGGAGAGAGTCCTCTTGTTAGAGGCAGGGTGCCATCCTTGTATTGCTGAATCAACTCGTAAACCTTGTCATAGGCCTTTTGGATAACGTCGTTAATCTCAAAGTTTGTTTCTTGATTGAGCCATAAATCAGAATAGCCATAAGTAAATCCCCTGTGAGTTATGTATGTCTTGAGCATAATAAGTATTGAATCAAGGAATTTTCTTGCGGTATCATTCCCATAATCTTTTGCAATTCTGTGCAAAACGCTGTCTGGTTCCTCTGCACCAATGGAAGCTTTGTCAATAACGCCACTGATAAGTTCTCCATTTTTTATGACAACATCCTTTCCTTCACCCTTTGCCGCTTTGTTCCATTTTGATGTAATTATAAAGTTAAAATCTTTGGGAAAGAACAGTGAGAAAAGCTGTTTACCAGTATATAATTTCACTCCGTCGTTAGTTATTTTTGGTTCTGGAAGTATTCCCCTGTACCCTCCTATAAGTGCCATGTTGGCAAATTCCTCCTTAGTTAGTGTCGTTTCATCCCGAGTTAGAATAAACGCCCCTGTGATAAAATCTCGTATCCCGCCAATGATAGGACCGCCGTACCTGGGTGAGATCAACTGATCTTGGACACGCATTAATAGAGATGCTTCGGCCCTAGCCTCTTCGCTTTGCGGCACATGCAGATTCATTTCATCTCCATCAAAGTCGGCGTTATACGGTGGGCAAACCGCAGGATGCAATCTGAACGTGCGATATGGTAGCACCCGAACGTTGTGGGCCATAATCGACATTCTATGCAACGAGGGCTGTCTATTGAAAATTACGATATCTCCATCGGACAGATGTCTTTCTACCATATAACCTGAAGTCAACGAATCCGCGAGGATTTTTCTATCGCTTACATAATCGAGTCTAATTTTAACTCCGTCAGGTCGGATTATGTAATTAGCTCCCGGGTACATGTTCGGACCGTTGATAACAAGTTTCTTTAATCTTTCAAGATTCCATTCTGAAACAGTTTCAGGAATAGTGAGTTTCTTTGCAACGTCGACTGGTACCCCAACATTTGAAATTGCAAGATTGGGATCTGGAGATATAACAGTTCTACTTGAAAAGTCTACCCTCTTACCAGAAAGCGATCCTCTGAATCTACCCTCTTTTCCCTTTAACCGTTGAGTCAGGGTCTTAAGCGGTCTTCCTGATCTGTGGTGAGCCTGCGGAATTCCAGAAACCTCATTATCAAAGTACGTAGTAACATGATACTGTAGCAAATCTACTAAATCTTGGACAATAAGTGGAGGAGTTCCTGCTTCTTTGCTTTCTTTCAACCTCTGGTTGACTCTGATGATGTCTACAAGTTTGTGAGTCAAGTCATCCTCTGATCTAATCCCAGTTTCAAGAATAATTGAAGGTCTTACGGTTACTGGAGGCACGGGAAGTACCTGTAATACGAACCACTCAGGTCTTGCGGTGGTTGGATCATAACCCAATAGAGTCAGATCTTCATCTGGGATATGAACCATTCGTTCTCTAATAGTAATTGGAAGGAGCCTGTTTTCACCAACATCTGTCTTCTCCACAAAGATTGTCGGCTTGGTGAAAACTAAGTCGTATTGTTCTTTTCCGCAATGGGGACATAATTTCACTTTTTTTGCCTTTTCAATGATTTCGTCCTTGACATTTTCTAATGTTATTACTGCATATGCAGCTTTGCCGTCCCTAAGTTGTCTATATTTAGAAAGATCCTCCGGGCGTAGTTTTATCCTGTTGCAGGATCTACATGTTATAAGGAGCAACTTGTGGATGTCATCTACAAATGCAATATGCAAGACCGGTTCTGCCAATTCGATATGGCCAAAATGACCAGGACATTTTGCTGATGTGTTACCACAAGTAGCACATTTCTGGCCTGGCTCTAGCGTTCCAAGCCTGTTATCCATAAGTCCGCCTTGGACTGGCATACCATCTTCATCGTATGTTTCTGGAGCCGTTATCTCTGCTACGCTGAACTTGCGAACTTCTATAGGAGACCAGACACTGAACTTTATGCCGTCTAGGATTTTTAATGATTCTTCCAAATCTCATCTAACTCCTAAAAACTCTTAAACCTTCTCTTTGGCGAGTAATCGCGGAGCAACATTTAAGCTCATCATTTCCTGCAGTAGCAGTTTGAACGCATATGCGATTACTACAGATGAAATCTTTGCCTTCTCTCCATCTACTCTACAAATATATCTCCTCTGCTTAATATCATAATAGGCTAAAAGACCGCAGCGTTCGCAAACGTTCACTTCTGCCTTATCTGATTCTTCAAGCAACCGGTCTTTAAGCATCATCGATGCACCGTAAGCAATAAGG
>Ga0173483_10000029_pt1 | contig 28732 bp, 41 predicted proteins | sample NitcycUS178409R2_FD_122621 | JGI IMG/M metagenome (GOLD analysis project Ga0173483, IMG submission 122621) | Soil microbial communities from Arlington Agricultural Research Station in Wisconsin, USA - Nitrogen cycling UWRJ-S178-409R-2 (version... | ecosystem: Environmental > Terrestrial > Soil...
ACAACGTGAGCGTGACGGCCGAGTTGATCAGCCCGATCGCGATGGATCAAGGCTTGCGCTTTGCCGTCCGTGAGGGTGGCAAGACCGTGGGCTCCGGCGTCGTCAGCGAAATTCTGGCGTAACCCCCAAGACAAACTGAGGATGGCATGGTGAAGGTGGATCAAAGAATTAGGATCAGGCTCCGCGGGTTCGATTACCGCGTGTTGGATCAGTCGGTGGCGGAAATCGTGGAAACGGTGCGTCGTAGTGGCGCGAAAATTGTGGGACCCATCCCCTTGCCGACCCGCATCGAGAAATTCACGGTTCAGCGCGCGACGCACGCCGATAAGAAGGCCCGCGAGCAATTTGAAATCCGGACGCACAAGCGCTTGATGGACATCATGGAGCCGACGCCCGAAACCATGGATTCCCTTATGAAGCTGAATTTGGCCGCGGGCGTGGACGTCGAAATCAAGTTGTAAGTGTCGAGTGTGGACGACGGGTGTAACGTTTACGACTGAAAAGAGAGCGTCGGGAGAATTATGACGAACGGGTTGCTGGGCAAGAAACTGGGCATGACGCAGATGCTGGACGAGACCCGGCTGACCCCAGTCACGGTCATCGAAGCTGGGCCATGCCGCGTCGTCATGGTGAAGACCAAAGAGCGCGATGGTTACGAAGCGGTTCAACTCGCATTCGGACAGGTCAAGGATCGGAAACTGTCCAAGGCACAACTGGGCCACTTCAAGAAGCATGATGCGCCTGCCAGCCGGGTCCTTCGAGAATTCAAGAAGGATGGCGACGTCGCCGTCGGGCAGACGGTGAAGGCCGACATTTTCAAGAAGGGCGATTGGGTGGATGTAGTCGGCGTGTCCAAGGGAAAGGGATTCCAAGGGGTCGTGCGAAGGCATCACTATGCGGGTGGACCCGAGTCTCACGGTTCGATGTTCCATCGCGCCCCGGGATCGATCGGCGCCAGCTCGTTTCCCTCCCGCGTCTGGAAAGGCAAGACCCTTCCAGGACATATGGGAGCGGAACGGGTAACGTCACAGCGATTAAAAGTCATTGAGTCCAGGCCCGATGAAAATCTCTTGTTCGTGCGTGGAGCGGTCCCCGGCGCAGCGAATGGACTGCTCATCGTCAGAAAGTCGAAGAAGGGGTAGGCATGCCGACCGTAGATGTGGTCGATTTGAACAGACGGAAAGTCGGGTCCGTGGAACTTCCCGCAGAAGTGTTCGGCTGTAAGCCGCACGCGACGCTCGTCCATGAAGCGGTGGTCATGCAGCAGGCCTGTGAACGGCAGGGAACAGCCTCGACGCTCCGGCGAGGCGAGGTACGCGGATCAGGGAAGAAGCCCTGGAAGCAGAAGCACACGGGACGGGCTCGCGCCGGTTCCGTTCGGTCGCCGGTATGGCGTCATGGCGGATCGGTGTTCGGCCCGAAGCCGAGGAGCTATGCCTTCAGTATGCCGAAGAAGAAATATCGGGCTGCGCTGCAAAGCGCCTTGTCGTCGAAAGTGACCGACGGGCAGTTGTTCGTCGTCTCAACCCTGTCCCTCGAACAGCCCAAGACCAAAGTGCTTGCCAAGGCCTTGGCGCAGTTCGCCGCAGGGACGCAGATTTTGGTCATCGCCGGCGATGGTCAGGAGGGCTTGACGCAGGCCGCGCGGAATTTGACGAAGGTCAATGTCGTGACGCCTGATCGGCTCAACGTCTACGACATTGTGCGCGCGGGCACGATCGTGATTCCCGAGCGCGAACTGCCGCGGGTCAAGGAGGTCTGGGCATGAAAGTCGATCTCCACAGCGTGCTTATTCAGCCGTTGTTGACGGAAAAAGTCACCGCCCTCCGAGAAAGCAGCAATACGGTCGGCTTTCTGGTCCATCCGGCTGCGAATCGCCTCCAGATCAAGCAGGCGGTTGAGACGCTCTTAAAAGTCAAGGTCGAGCGCGTCAATGTCCTGAACGTGCAAGGCAAGATCAAGCGCCTAGGGCGATTTTCAGGAAAGCGCTCCGATTGGAAGAAGGCCTTTGTGAAGTTGAAGGCAGGCGAGAAGCTCGAGTTGTACGAAAGCGCATAACCAGTGAGCGCGAGACGATAAGGACAACGCATGGGACTGAAAGCGTATAAGCCGACGACGTCGAGCCGCCGGGGCATGACGATCGTCACGACGGAAGAATTGACGAAGAAGCGGCCTGAAAAGGGATTGACGTCGTTTCACCTTCGGACAGGCGGGCGCAACAACGACGGACGGACCACGGTCCGTTTCCGCGGCGCGGGCCATCGCCGGCTCTACCGGAAGATCGACTTCCGCCGCGATAAGGTCGGAATTTCCGCCAAGGTGTCGGCCCTCGAGTACGATCCCAATCGCTCGGCCCGTATCGCGTTGCTCACGTACAAAGATGGAGAGAAGCGGTACATTCTGGCGCCGATCGGTTTACAAGTCGGCGATGTATTGCAATCCGGTTCGGACGCCGAGGTGCGCACTGGCAATGCGCTGCCGCTGGCACACATGCCGCTGGGAACCACGATTCACAATATTGAATTGAAGCCCGGCAAGGGCGGCCAACTCATCCGTAGCGCCGGGGGATTTGCTCAGGTCATGGGTCGGGACGGCGATTATGTGCAGGTGCGGCTGAAGTCCGGCGAAATGCGACGCATCCTCGCCTCGTGCATGGCGACGGTCGGCCAGGTCGGTAATCTCGACCATGAGAATATCACCGTCGGCAAGGCGGGCCGGAGCCGCTGGCTCGGGCGCCGTCCGCACGTGCGCGGAGTCGTCATGAACCCGGTCGACCATCCCCACGGCGGCGGTGAAGGGAAGTCTGGCCAGGGGAATCCCCATCCCGTCTCTCCTTGGGGCCTTCCGACCAAAGGCTACAAGACCAGGCAGAACAAGAAGACGGACAAGTACATCATCGCTCGCCGCAAGTCAGGAGTGCGCAATGCCTAGATCGATCAGTAAAGGCGCCTTTGTCGACGATCATCTGCTGAAAAAGGTCGAGCAGATGAATCAAACGAAAGACCGGAAAATCATCAAGACGTGGTCGAGGCGATCGACCGTCGTGCCCGACATGATCGGGCATACGTTCGCCGTTCATAACGGCAAGAAGTTCATCCCCGTGTTCGTCACCGAGAACATGGTCGGTCATAAATTGGGCGAGTTCGCTCCGACCAGATTCTTTAAGGGCCACGGGCAGGCAAAGACCGAGAAGGCTGTGGCGTTGAAATAGGAAGCCCAGGCGTCACTCGCCGGGAGCGGCGACATGACGGGAGTGCAACAATGGCAGAAGCGAGAGCAGTATTGAGATTCGTTCGGGTCGCACCGCGGAAGGCGCGGCCGGTGGTCGACATGATTCGCGGGCAGGAAGTGCCGATGGCCTTGGCCATGCTCAAGCATCTTCCCCGTCATGCCGCGCGCGTGATTGAGAAGGTGCTGCGGTCGGCCGTCGCCAACGCCGAACAGAAGGAGTTGGGAGACAGCGAGTCGATGCGGGTCTCGAAGGCGTTCGTCAACTGCGGCCCGATCTATAAGCGTTTCCGCGCCCGGTCCATGGGGCGGGCCAACGCGATTCAGAAACGGACTAGCCACATCACTGTCGTGGTTGAAGCGCGGGGCGTGCAGGAGAAATCACGAGCCTGAATATGGCGCGGATCGGCAGACGGCCGCCGCAGAACTGAGGAACGATCGTATGGGTCAGAAAACACATCCAGTCGGCTATCGGCTTGGCTACAACTACACCTGGAGTTCGCGCTGGTATGCGAGCAAGGATTACGCGAAGCTGCTTCACCAGGACATCAAGATCCGAAAAGTGGTCAAGCAGAAGCTGTTTCATGCGGGCGTGGCCAAGGTGGAGATCGAACGTTCGGGAGATCAGACCCGCGTCATCATCCATACCGCCAGACCCGGCATCATCATCGGACGCAAGGGTGCGGAGGTGGACAAGCTGAAAGCGGAACTGGAAAAGCAGTACGGCGGGCAGGTCTACATCACGGTGAAGGAGATCAAAAAGCCGGAACTGGATGCTCAGCTCGTCAGTGAAAACGTGGCGACGCAGCTGGAAAAGCGGGTGGCCTTCCGTCGTGCGATGAAGCGGAGCGTGCAGTCGGCGCTCCGTCTAGGCGCGCAAGGGATCAAGATCATGATCGCCGGACGTTTGGGCGGTGCGGAAATCGCGCGCACCGAATGGTATCGGGAGGGCCGTGTGCCCTTGCATACGCTGCGGGCTGAAGTGGATTACGGCTTTGCCGAAGCCCATACCACGATGGGACAGATCGGCGTCAAAACATGGATCTACAAGGGCGAGCTTCTCCCGGCGCAGCCGCTCAAGCCGGAGGCGGCATTTGAACGGCGGCTCGGGTAAGTCACGAGGACATTGTGTTAGCACCGAAAAAAGTCAAATTCAGAAAAATGATGAAGGGGCGGATGCGCGGCAAGGCCTATCGGGGCGGCAACATCACGCTCGGCGAATTTGGGCTCAAAGCACTGGAGCCGGGATGGGTAACCAGCCGTCAGATCGAAGCGGCGCGCATCGCGATTACCCGGTATGTGAAGCGTGGGGGCCAGGTGTGGACGAGAATTTTCCCAGACAAGCCCATCACCAAAAAACCGGCGGAAACTCGAATGGGCAAGGGAAAGGGCAACCCCGAATATTGGGTGGCCGTCGTCAAACCGGGCCGGATCCTCTACGAGATGGGCGGAGTGACTCCCGACATCGCTCATGAAGCCTTCCGCCTGGCGTCGCATAAGCTGCCGATCGCCACGAAGTGTGTCACGCGGGGCGAATTTTAGGATTGTAGCCGAGACGAAAGTACGAGCACGCACATGGACCTGAAAGAACTGAGACAGATGACCGGCGCCGAATTGGGCGAGAAGGCCAAGCAGCTGAGCCAGGAATTATTCAATCTTCGTTTTCAACTCGGCACGGGTCGACTGGAAAATCCCATGCAGATTCGGAAGACCAAGCGGTCCATCGCGCAGGTGAAAACCGTGCAGCGCGAGGTCGGGCAGGCAGAACACAAAAAGGCGTCCTAGCGGCGAAAGGGTGAAGCGAGCATGGCTGAGAGCGTAGTCAAGCGGCGAGAGTGGGTGGGGCGCGTCATTAGCAACAAGATGAATAAGACCGTGGTCGTAGCGGTCGAGCGTCAGGTGGTACATCCGATTTATCACAAGGTGCTTCGGCGTATGACGAAGTTCAAAGCCCATGACGAGCAGAACGCCTGCGGCATCGGGGACCGTGTGCGGATGATCGAAACCAGGCCTATCAGCAAGGACAAGCACTGGCGGGTAGTCGAGATTTTGGAAAAAGGACGTGTGGACTAGACGGGGCGTGCCCGGCGAGGATAGACGGCATCATGATTCAGAACTATACATACATGGACGTGGCTGACAATTCTGGCGCAAAACAGGCCATGTGCTTTCACGTGCTGGGAGGGTCGAAGCGCCGGTACGCCTCATTGGGCGATGTGATTGTCGTCGCCGTGAAAGAGGCGATTCCGCAGGCAACGGTCAAAAAGGGCGACGTCAGCCGTGCGGTCATTGTGCGGACAACGAAGGAAGTCCGACGTGAGGACGGCTCGTACATCAAATTCGACCGAAATGCCTGCGTGCTGATCAACAAAGAAGGCGAACCGATTGGAACGCGCATTTTCGGACCGGTCGCGCGCGAGCTTCGCTGGAAGAAGTTCATGAAGATCATTTCGCTGGCTCCAGAAGTGCTTTAACCAGACGCAGGGGTGAACGTGCACGCGCTGCAGAAGACTCACATTCGCAAAGGGGACACGGTCGTGGTGATTGCCGGCCGGGACCGGGGCAAGTCCGGGAAAGTCCTTTCCGTCGACCGGTCGGCGGGGAAGGTCATCGTCGAGAAGTTGAATATGATCAAGCGCCACACCAAGCCGAATCAGAAGGTCAAACAGGGCGGGATTCTCGAAAAAGAGGCCCCTCTGGCCATCTCGAACGTGATGTTCCTGTGCCCTGTCACCAAGAAGCCCACTCGCGTGGGCATCCGTGTGCAGGGGGACGGTCGTCGTGTGCGGTTCAGTAAAAAATCCAATGAATTGGTCGAGTAGCCAAGAAGGTCGAGATGGCGGACGCAAAAGATCCTAAAAAAGCTAAAGGCGGAAAACCGGCCGGCCGGCCGGCAAAGAAAGAGGGCGGCAAAGCCCCTCAGGCATTTGACGACGGCAGCGAAGAGTCGAAATTCCAGCCTCGGCTGCGCGATACCTATCGCGACCGCGTCGTGCCGGCTCTGATGAAGGAGTTCGGCTATAAGAACGTCATGCAGGTGCCGAAACTGGAACGCATTGTGCTCAACGTGGGCATGAGCGAAGCCATTCAAAACGTGAAGCTGCTGGAAAGTGCGGCGACCGAATTAGGCACGATCACCGGGCAGAAGGCGGTGGTGACGAGGGCAAAGAAGGCCATCGCGGGCTTCAAGCTGCGCCAAGGCATGCCCATCGGGACGAAGGTCACGCTGCGGAACCGCCGCATGTACGAGTTTTTCGACCGCCTGGTATCCCTCGCGCTGCCGCGCATTCGCGATTTCCGCGGCGTGTCGCCCAAGGCGTTCGACGGCCGCGGCAACTACACGTTGGGTCTGAAAGAGCAGTTGATCTTCCCAGAGATCCAATACGACGAGGTCGCCTCGATTCACGGGATGGATATCACGATCGTGACGACGGCGCGTACGAACGACGAAGGGAAAGCCCTGCTCACCCAGTTGGGCATGCCATTCAGGACCTAACATTGAACGAAGGAGTCACTTGTGTCGAGACTGGCGCTCAGGAATAAAACGGCGGCCAAGCCGAAATTCAAGACCCGCGGCTATCATCGCTGCGGCTTGTGCGGCCGCGTGCACGGCTATTTGCGGCGGTTCAAGATGTGCCGCATCTGTTTCCGGTTGCTGAGCCTGAAGGGAGAAATCCCCGGCGTCCGGAAGTCTAGTTGGTAGGATTCCTGGCCGGTCATGTATGCCGATCACTTGGACGAGAATTTGTTGAAAGGGTTCGTATGGTAACCGATCCAATCAGTGACCTCTTAGTGCGATTGCGCAATGGGTTTCGCCGCCATCACGATGTGGTGACGATTCCCGCCTCAAAATTGAAGCACGAAGTGCTCCGAGTGCTCCAAGCCGAGGGGTTCATTCAGGGCATCGATACGGCGACCGAGGATGGGCATCCTGTGCTGAAAGTGCAATTGCGCTACGTGGGCGAGGGGGAACCCATGATCACGGGCATGCAACGCGTGAGCAAGCCCGGGCGACGCGTGTACGTGGGTACGAGAGAGATTCCTCGCGTGCGCAACGGCATCGGGATGGCCATTCTTTCGACCTCGAAAGGCATCATGACCGACCAAGCGTCGCGCAAGGCCGGCCTGGGCGGCGAAGTGCTCTGCGCAGTCTGGTAAGGAAGGTAGAGGACGCATGTCACGCATTGGAAATAAGCCAATTCCTGTTCCGACCGGCGTTGATGTAAACGTATCGGGATCCGTCGTCTCCGTGAAGGGGCCGCTCGGGAAGCTCGAGTGGACGTTGAAGCCTGGGATCGGCGTCACGGTCGACAAGGGACAGGTCGTCGTCACACGCTCCACCGACGAACGGAAAATTCGAGCCATGCACGGCTTGGTGCGCGCCGAATTGAGCAATATGGTCAATGGCGTGACCAAAGGCTATGAACGCAATATGGAGATCACCGGCGTCGGCTACAAGGCGGCGATCCAAGGAAAGACCATGAGCTTCAACGTCGGATACATCAATCCGGTGCAGTATCCGGTGCCAGCGGGGATCGACGTGAAAGTCGAGAAGCAGACACTCATCAACATCAAGGGTGCCGACAAGCGGCTGGTGGGACAAGTGGCGGCGAATCTTCGCGCCATCAAGCCGCCGGACGTGTATAAGCAAAAAGGCATTCGATACTCCGGAGAAGTCTTAAGGAAGAAGGAAGGCAAGACCGGGAAGTAGGGTACATCATGAATAGTGCGGCAAAATTATCTCACCTCGCCAGGCGCCAGCAGCGTGTCCGTCAGCGCATAGTCGGAACGGATGAACGTCCGCGGCTCAATGTCTATCGCAGCAGCGGCCATATCTATGCGCAGATCATCAACGACCTCAAGGGCACGACGTTGGCGGCTGCCTCGTCGCTGGACAAGTCCCTGCGGAAGACGTTGAAGTCTACCAGCAGCATCGTCGCGGCCAAAGCCGTGGGAACGCTCCTGGCCGAGCGCGCCAAGAATGCCAAGGTCCAAAAAGTCGTCTTTGACCGCGGTGGCCGGTTGTATCACGGCCGGATCAAGGCATTGGCGGATGCCTCTCGCGAAGGCGGGCTGCAATTCTAGGATAGAAGGGAGCAACGAGCGTGCGAGTCAATCCAGACGAACTGAGCCTCAAGGATAAGGTCGTGTTCATCAACCGCGTCGCCAAAGTCGTCAAAGGCGGCAAGCGCTTTAATTTCTGCGCGCTCGTCGTGGTGGGTGACGGACAGGGCTGGGTCGGCATCGGCAAGGGCAAGGCCGCGGAAGTGCCGGTCGCCATCGCGAAAGCTGTGCAGCAGGCCAAGAAGAATCTCGTCCATGTGCCGCTCAAGTCAGGCACTATTCCGCACGAGGTCCACGGGTTGTTTGGTGGCGAACACGTCCTCTTGAAGCCGGCAGTCGAAGGAACTGGCATTATCGCCGGCGGAGCCGTGCGGGCCGTCGTGGAACTCGTGGGTGCCCACAACATCATTTCCAAAACGTTGGGACGGGGGAATCCGTTCAACACGGTGCGTGCGACGCTGGACGGTCTCATGCAGCTCAGAAATCCGGAGCAGGTCATGCGGTTGCGCCGGGGCGAAGAGCTTCCGGCGGGAGTGCTCGCGTCATGACCACGGCAAAAACCGCGAAAGCGCCGGCTCAGAGCGTCCGCATCACCTTGAAGCGCAGCCCGATCGGCACGCCCGAGCGCCATCGCCTGGTGCTGCGCGGGCTCGGCTTGCGGAAAATCCGGCAGTCCGTCGTCCGTCCCGATACGGCACAGGTCAGAGGACTGATACATAAAGTGAGCTACTTGTTGGAAGTGCAGCCATCATGAAATTACATGAACTCGCGCCCGCCAAGGGCGCCAAGAAAAAGCGGAAGCGCATCGGTCGCGGTCCGGGATCCGGCCACGGAAAGACGGCGACGAAAGGGCACAAGGGATTGCTGGCCCGCTCGGGCGGCGGTAAGCAGCCGGGGTTCGAGGGCGGCCAAATGCCTCTTATCCGCCGCGTGCCGAAATACGGATTCACAAATCCGTTCCGGAAGGAATACGCCATCGTCAATATCGAACGTCTCGCCGATCTGCCGGCGACCGGCACGATCACCCCGCAGGCGATGGTGGATGCGGGTCTGGTCAAGCGCGTCACGCTGCCGATCAAGATATTGGGCAACGGTGAGCTGAAGAAACCCATCGCCGTGCAGGCGCACAAGTTCAGCAAATCGGCGGAGGCGAAGATTCAAGCAGCGGGAGGGTCAATCGAGGTTATCCCAGGTGTTTGAGCGGCTCCTGACCAGCTTTCAGAATATCCTGAAAATTCCCGAGCTGCGGACCCGCATTCTGTTCACCCTGGGAATGCTGGTGGTGTATCGAGTCGGAGCACACATTCCGACGCCGGGCATCAACGGCGAAGCGCTTTCCGAGTTCTTACAAAAACAGGGAGGGGCGCTTCTCGGGTTTCTCGATATTTTTTCGGGCGGCTCGCTGTCCCGGCTGACGATCTTCGCGCTGGGCATCATGCCCTATATCAGCGCCTCAATCATTTTGCAGCTGTTGACGGTGGTGGTCCCCCACCTCTCGAAGCTGGCAAAAGAAGGCGAGCGGGGCCGCAAGAAGATCATTCAGTACACGCGGTTCGGGACGATCGGCATCGCACTGATTCAGGGCTTCGGGATCGCCATCGGTCTTGAACAGATGAACGGCGGGGCGTTCGTCCTGGACAAGGGCTGGGCGTTCAGACTGATGACGGTGATCACGCTGACGGCCGGCACCGGCTTCCTGATGTGGCTGGGCGAGCAGATTACCGAGCGGGGAATTGGCAACGGCATCTCGCTCATTATTTTCGCAGGTATCGTCGCGCGCCTGCCCTCGGCCGTGGCGCAGACCTATAACTTGTATGAGATCGGCCAGCTCAACGCATTCCTGCTGGTCGGACTTGCCGCCCTCATGGTGGCGGTTGTCGCCGCGATTGTGTTTTTGGAAAGCGGCCGGCGCAAAGTTCCGGTTCAATACGCGAAGCGGGTGGTCGGTCGGCGCGTGTACGGCGGGCAGAGCACGCACATTCCGCTGAAGATTAATACAGCAGGAGTGATTCCGCCCATTTTTGCTTCATCGATCATTGCGTTTCCGGCGACGATTGCGGGATTTTTCGAGACCCCGTGGATCAAGGCGATCGGTGCACAACTGTCTCCAGGATCGCTGCTGTACACGCTGATGTATGTCGGGCTGATCCTATTTTTCTGTTTCTTTTACACGGCGGTGGTCCTCAATCCGGTCGATATGGCGGACAACATGAAGAAGTATGGGGGCTTCATCCCCGGCATCCGCCCCGGCCAACGGACCTCCGATTACATCTATAGAGTGTTGACGCATATTACGTTCGCCGGCGCGATTTACCTGGCGATCGTCTGTGTGATTCCGGAGTTCCTGATCTACAAGCTGAACGTTCCGTTTTATTTTGGCGGCACGTCGTTGTTGATCGTGATCGGCGTGGGACTCGATACCGCACAGCAGATTGAGTCGCACATGCTGATGCGCAATTACGAAGGGTTTTTGGGAAAGGGCATGGGCCCCCTCCGCGGCCGGAGCGGGTGAGGCCACATGCGCGTCGTCTTTCTCGGGGCGCCGGGCGTCGGCAAGGGTACCCAAGCCGACCGGATTGCGGCGCAGTTTAAGATCGCAAAGATTTCGACCGGAGATCTCCTGCGGGAGGCGGTCCGAAATCAGACGGAATTGGGCCGGGAAGCCAAACGGTACATGGACCAGGGACAACTGGTTCCTGATGCCGTGGTCATCGGGCTTGTACGCGACAAACTGGCGGAGCCAGGAAGTGCGAACGGCTTCGTGCTCGACGGGTTCCCGAGGACGGTACCCCAGGCTGAAGCATTGGGGAAAGTCCTGCAGGAAACCCAGCGGCCGTTGCACCGGGTGGTGAAATTCGAGGTGCCGCGGCAGGACGTGATCCGGCGGTTGAGCGGCCGGCGTAGCTGCCCGAAGTGTCAGGCGACATTTCATGTCGAGTTTGCGCCATCGAAAAAAGGCGACGCCTGCGATCGCTGCGGCGAAACCTTGATTCAACGGAGCGACGACACACCGGAAGCCATTGAAACGAGGTTACAGGTCTTCGAGGAACAGACGGCGCCGTTGATCCGGTATTACGCCAGCAAACGGCTTCTCTCGGAAGTGAATGCCTCTGGTTCTGTGGATGCGGTATTTGAGGCCTTGTTTAGTGTACTGGCGCCTTATAGCGCAATATGATCATCCTCAAGACGCCAGACGAGATTGCCGTGATGGCAAAGGCGTCAAGAGTCGTGGCTGAAGCGCTGCTGGTGCTCAAGGACGCGGTCAAGCCCGGCGTCACGACCGACGAGTTGGACAAGCTGGCGGAATCGGAAATCCGTGCCAGGGGTGCGATGCCGGCGTTCAAAGGGTACCGCAATTATCCGAAGACACTTTGCGCGTCGGTGAATGAGCAAGTGGTGCACGGCATTCCCTCCAAACGGGTCTTGAAGGAGGGAGATATTGTCGGTCTCGATCTTGGAGCCATCGTCGGTGGATTCTACGGCGATTCGGCCGTGACGGTTGGGGTGGGCCGGATCGATGAAAAGACGGCGACGCTGGTGCGGGTCACAGAAGAATCGCTGTCGCTCGCGATCGAGCAGGCGCAGGTCGGCAACCGGTTGTCGGACATATCCCATGCGGTCCAGCGACACGTGGAAGCCGCCGGTTATTCGGTCGTGACGGAGTTCGTCGGGCACGGCATCGGCCGGCAGTTGCATGAAGAACCGCAGGTGCCGAATTACGGGAAGCCGGGACAGGGTCCCCGTTTGCAATCGGGAATGGTCTTGGCGATTGAGCCGATGGTGAATATGGGCGGCTCAGCCGTTCGGGTGCTGGATGACCGCTGGACCGCCGTGACGGTCGATGGCAGCCTGTCCGCGCACTTTGAGCATACGATTGCGATTCAGCCGAGCGGACCGGCGATCGTGTTGAGCCGGTTATAAAAGGATGGATGCGTGATACATCAGGCGAAAGGATAACGGTTCGTGCCGAAGGAAGACATTATTGAGATCCAAGGATCGGTACTGGAAACGCTCCCCAACGCCATGTTTCGTGTGCAGCTCGACAACGGTCATAAGATTCTCGCGCACATCTCGGGGAAGATGCGCATGCATTTCATTCGGATTCTGCCCGGAGACAAGGTCACGGTGGAAATGTCCCCATATGATCTGACGCGAGGGCGCATTACGTATCGGTTCAAGTAGGAGTCTAGACGTCTCATGAAGGTCAAATCATCGGTCAAGCCGATTTGCGCGAAATGCAAGGTCGTACGACGCCGTGGGGTGGTCAGAATTCTCTGTGAGAACCCCCGGCACAAACAGCGACAGGGATAGTGGGGACAGCCGGAGGCTGGCGCGCCTCTGTGCTCGCCGAATCCCCGCCCCGGGGAGGGGGCGGTGCCTAGGCGCCGCGAGGGCGGGCGGGTGAGAAACCAGCGGTCGTTCAACGCCGTCGAGGTTCATCCAGCCTTCGGCTGCGGAAGACCTTGAAGGGAAGGCAGGAGGAAATATGGCACGTATTGCCGGAGTCGATTTACCCAGAGAAAAGCGGTCGGATATCGGCCTGACCTATGTGTTCGGAATCGGCCGGGCGGCAGCCCGTTACATCCTCGGCAAGGCGGGCATCGACGGCGCCATCCGGGTGAAAGATCTCAGCGAAGATCAGATCGTCAAGATCCGTGAGATCATCGACCAGGACTATCAGGTGGAAGGCGATTTGCGGAAAACCGTCTCGATGAACATCAAACGTCTCATCGACACCGGGACCTATCGAGGTCTTCGCCATCGCAAGGGCTTGCCGGTTCGCGGTCAACGGTCAAAAACCAATGCACGCACGAGAAAAGGCCGTCGCGCCGGAGTCGGCAGCAAGCCGAAGCCGGCCGCCCGTCCGGCTCCCACGGCGTGATCGTCCATTAGTAGGAGCTATCTATGAGTGTGAAAAAAGGCAAAAAGAAAGAACGCCGGATCGTCCAGAGCGGAATCGCTCATGTCCAGGCGTCTTTTAACAATACGATTGTGACGATCACCGACATGAGCGGCAATACGGTCGTCTGGGCGAGCGCCGGCAATCAAGGCTTCAAGGGATCGCGTAAAAGCACGCCCTTTGCGGCACAACGAGCCGGCGAAGCGGCTGCGAGGAAGGCCATGGAAAGCGGCATGCGCCAGGTGGATGTCTACGTGAACGGGCCGGGGTCGGGGCGGGAGTCCGCGATTCGCTCGTTGCAGGGGGCTGGACTACGGATCAATCTCATCCGTGACGTCACGCCGATCCCGCACAACGGGTGCCGGCCGCCCAAACGGCGTCGGGTGTAAGAACATGAGCATACAAGTGGATCAGAACGGGCAGACCATGACGGGCGAGCCCGGTAAACGGAGGTAGAGAACGTGGCGAAGTATCGAGGACCAGTCTGTCGGTTATGTCGTCGTGAAGGCGAGAAGTTATTCTTGAAAGGCTCGCGCTGCATGACGGAAAAGTGTGCGATCGAGCGTCGCAGCTATCCGCCCGGCCAGCACGGCCAGGCCAGGCCTCGCATTTCAGACTACAGCACGCAATTGCGCGAGAAGCAGAAATTGCGGCGCATCTATGGCCTTCAAGAAAGGCAGTTCCGCGGTGTCTTCGAGCGGGCGGAGCGGAGGGCAGGCGTCACTGGCGAGGCGCTGCTGCGATTGCTCGAGTGCCGCCTCGACAACGTCGTCTACCGGCTCGGATTCGGGGCATCCCGCAGGGAAGCACGGCAGCTCGTGGGGCACGGGCATATGACGGTCAATGGCCGGAAGAACAACATTCCGGGCGCCCAAGTCCGTGCCGGCGACGTGGTGGCCGTGCGCGAACGCAGCCGGAGTCTGGTGTCGATTCAAACCGCGCTGGAATCCGTCGAGGGCCGAGGCATTCCCGAATGGCTGGAGCTGGACAAGGTCGGATTCAAGGGGACCGTGCGCGCCTTGCCGACGAAGGACCAGATCACGCTGCCCGTCAACGAACAGATGGTGGTGGAATTGTATTCGCGATAAGCAACTTCATACAACGCCGGCTTCATGCAGAATGCATCGCAGAAGGCGCGGCGGCTGACAGGATGAAGGGGGACTCATGATCAAGACGATGAAAGATTTCCAAATCCCGATGCGGGTCGAGGTCGACAAAGAAACGGCTTCCGCCACCTTCGGGCGATTCTCCACTGAAGCGTACGAGCGGGGCTTCGGCACGACGGTCGGCAACGCGTTGCGCCGCGTGCTGCTCTCATCCCTGACCGGCGCAGCCGTGACCACGGTCAAGATCGAGGGCGTCTTGCACGAGTTTTCGACGATTCCAGGCGTGACCGAAGATGTCACCTCGATCATCCTCAACGTGAAGGGGCTGCGGCTGGCCTTGCATACCGACAAGCCGAAGACGATTCGGTTGAAAAAGAAGGGACCAGGCGAAGCCAAAGGGTCGGATATCATCCATGATGCGGACATTTCGATTTTGACGCCCAATCTGCATATCGCGACTCTCGACAAGGACGCCACGCTGGATATGGAGATGACGGTCAAGCATGGCCGTGGGTACGTGCCGGCTGAGCGGAACAAGGAGGAAGGACTGCCGATTGGGGTGATCGCGATCGATTCCATCTTTTCTCCGATCAAGCGGGTCAACTTTCATGTCGAAAACGCTCGCGTCGGACGGATGACGGATTACGACAAACTGACCTTGGAAATCTGGACGGACGGAACCATCTCGCCGAGCGATGCATTGTCAACGGCTGCCGGCATCATGCGCGATCACGTCGACATCTTCATCAATCCTGATGCGAGAGTGGAAGGACGCGCCGAACTTACGGGCGACGAAGCCCAGCGGGAGATCAACAAGAATCTCTTCCGGAGTGTCAATGAGCTGGAGTTGTCGGTACGCGCGGCGAATTGCTTGAAAAATGCCAACATCAAGACGATCGCGGACCTGGTGCAGAAATCCGAAGCCGAAATGCTGAAGACCAAGAACTTCGGAAAGAAATCGCTGAACGAAATCAAGGAAATTTTGACGGACATGGGGCTAAGCCTCGGGGTCAAGCTGGATGCAATGGCTTCAGGCGGTGGTCCCAAGAACGAGTAGGAGAGGGCATCGTGCGTCATCGAAAAAAGGGCAGACAACTCGGTCGACAGACCAAACACCGATGGGCGTTGTTCAGAAGCCTGGTGACCTCGCTGCTCGAACATGAGCGGATTGAAACCACCGAGGCGAAGGCAAAAGAAATTCGCGGCTTCACCGACCGCATGATCACATTGGGCAAAGACGGCTCCTTGCCGGCCCGGCGTCGGGCGCTCAGCTTTCTGCGGAGCAAAGACGTCGTCTCGAAGCTGTTCAGCGATGTCGCTGGACGGTTCAAGGATCGTCCCGGAGGTTATACGAGAATGGTGAAGACTCGTCGGCGGATCGGCGATGCCGCCGAATTGGTCGCCATTGAGTTGGTCGCCAGAGCCGAAGCGGCGCCCACGAAAAAATCGGCTGCGACTCCCGCAAAGACAGAAAAATCCGAGTAGGTCCCAGAAGGGACCTGCTCGGGCAACTCTGCATCAGCCCTGCCTGTTTCGCGGCTCCATTCGGTCGCCAGAGTTTACTTGCCTCGGGCCTCCTGCTATTATCGTGCCAGTCGTTTCCCCCCAAAGTGAGGAACGGACAACGCTGTGTGGCAATGGTTGGCACAACGGATCTTATTGGGGCTCAGCGTGCTTCTGGGAGGCGTGCTGCTCTATCTGCTCCTGACCAATTCCACGGCTTCTCCACCTCCGACAGCTACCGCACCGGGAACCATCAACCAGGCCGATGCGATTATCTCCAAATTCACCTTTACCCAGACCAAGGGCGACAAGGTGCAGTGGCAGGTTGATGCTCAGCAGGCTCGTTTGTTCGAGCAGGACAAGAAGGCGATCCTGGACAACGTCGCTGTCACCTTATTCGGGGTCCAGGGGAAAGAATTGACGGTCCACGGCGACGAGGGCACGTTGAATACCGAGACCAAGAATTTTCTGCTAGCCAATCGCTCGGAACCGCTGGTGATCTACACCCAGAGCGGCTACACCATCTATACCAACCACCTGGTTTGGACGGACCAAACCCGGGAAATTCGCACGCAGGATCCTGTCCATATCGTCGGAAATGGGCTGGATGTCAAAGGCCGCGGCCTGTTGGGTCATCTCGATACGGAAGAATTCGAAGTGCTTGAGGACGTGCATGTGGAAGTGGCTCCTGTTTCTTAATGGGTTGATACTGTCGACGATGATGCCTCCTCTGGCCGCCATGGAGCCGGCTAGACATCTACGAATCACGGGACCCCGTCACTTGGTGGGCAACGGTCTGGATGTCAAAGGGCGCGGGGCTGTTAGACAATCTCGATACGGAAGAATTCGAAGTGCTTGAGGACGTGCATGTGGAAGTGGCTCCTGTTTCTTAATGGGCTGACATTGGCGACGATGACGGCCGCCCTGGCTGCCGTGGCGCCGGCCTCCAATGCCGTGTCGGATCCGGCACTGGGTACAACCGTCATTTCGCAGAAAATGACGTTCAAGAATCAGGAGAGTCAGGCGGTCTTCGATGGAGCGGTGGTACTGACCCGCGGCACGCTCGTCGTCTATTCCGACCGGATGGTGGTGTCCTTCCGCAGCCAGGAGACGGGCACCGATTCCAAAAAATCCGCAGAGATCGCGAAAAGCCCGACGACGTCGGCGAAAGGTCCTGATACCGTCTCGAACCGCGCCGTGACTCAAATCGAAGCGACCGGTCGCGTCAAGATCGAGAGGGATGCCGGCAATGCCACATGTCAGAAGGCCGTATATTATCGCGACGAAGACAAGATCGTCCTGACGGGCGATCCGGTGGCCTGGGACAAAGGAACCAGAGTCAGCGGAAAGCGCATTACCATGTTCTTGTCGGAAGACCGAACCGTGGTCGAAGGCGGTTCTCGCGTCAGAATTGAGCCTGAGGAAGGAGCAAAGTGACGGAAGCGGTCCGCACCGAAGCCGGAATGGATGGTGTCGCACATACTCGCGCATCTCGGGCTGTCCTTCGCGCGGACGGCCTGGTCAAAAGTTTTCGCTCTCGTAAAGTGGTGAAGGGCGTGTCGGTTGACGTGGCAGCGGGTGAAGTGGTGGGGTTGCTGGGTCCGAACGGAGCGGGCAAGACAACGATTTTCGACATGATCGTCGGATTGACGCAGCCGGACGAAGGCACCATCACGCTCAATGGCGTATCGATCACGGCGCTGCCCATGTTCAAACGCGCGCGAAACGGAATCGGCTATCTTCCGCAGGAGTCCTCCGTGTTTCGCCGGCTGTCCGTTCAAGACAATATCCTGGCAATTCTGGAAATGCTGGATTACTCTCGTTCGGAGCGGGCCGAACGGGTGGATGCGTTGCTCAACGAGCTCGATCTCGGGCACATCAGGACCAGCATGGCCTACGCGCTTTCCGGCGGCGAACGCCGCCGGTTGGAAATCACCCGGGCCTTGGCGACCAATCCCACGTTCATGTTGCTCGATGAACCGTTCGCCGGGATCGACCCCATTGCCGTCGCCGACATTCAACAGATCATCATCAGACTCAAAGGCAAGGGCATCGGCATTCTCATCACCGATCACAATGTGCAAGAAACGCTGTCGATTACCGACCGCGCCTATATCATCAATGAAGGTCTGGTACTCGAATCCGGCTCTCCCGATACCATCGTGAAGAGCGAGACGGCACGCGCAGTGTATTTGGGCGAACGATTCACTCTGTAACGGTACGTCGTATCCGATGAAGCTTCGTCTCGATCTCCGTCTCAGTCAAAAATTGATCATGACGCCGCAGTTGCAGCAGGCGATCAAGCTGCTGCAGTTGTCGCGCCTGGAGCTCCAACAGAGTTTGGCGCAGCATCTGATGGAGAATCCGCTCCTCGACGAGTTGCCGGAAGAGGCGGAAGAGAATGAATCCGTCACAGCGGAGGAACAAGCGGAGGAGGCGGCCGCAGCCGCTTCACCGACGACTGAAGCGCCCGAAGCGGAATCCTCCTCCACACCGGAAGAGCGCGACAGCCCCGACGAAGTGTCTGCAGCCGGTTGGGAGGAGTACTTCGGCACTGATCGGCGGACGGGCGGCGGCGAAGGCCAGTCCTCGTCATCGGACGAATTTCCGTCCTACGAGCAGACCGTCGCCAAGGCGGCGTCGTTGGAAGATCACTTGCTCTGGCAACTGTCGATGTCCGGTCTATCGGAACGCCATAAGGCGATCGGGCGGTTGCTGATCGGCAATCTCGACGATGACGGTTATCTCCGGACACCGATGCCCGAAATCATCAGCGGGACGGATTTCAGCGAAACGGAGGCCGAGTCCGTCCTCCATGATATCCAAACGTTCGACCCAACCGGCGTCGGTGCGAGAGACCTGCCTGAATGCCTGATGCTGCAGCTTGGCCATTTGGGCAAGAGCCCCATGGGATCGCTGGGCGCCCGTCCAGGCGCACTCAAAGGGTCGATCGTCGAAGCGGTGGTCCTGCATCATTTGAAAGATCTGGAAAAAAAGCAATATGCGAAGATCGCGAAGGCTCTCGATGTGACGGTGGCCGAAGTATTTCAGGCCACGAAGGTGATCGAAGGGCTCGAGCCAAAACCCGGCAGGCCGTTTTCCAATACGCAGAACTATGTGATCGTGCCCGACGTGTTCGTCGTAAAGAACGAAGGCGAATGGGTAGTCCTCTTGAATGACGACGGATTACCACGGATGCGCATCAGCCCCTATTATAAGCAGATGATGGCGTCCGGCGAGGGCGGATCCTCGGAAACCAAAGCGTACTTGGACGAGAAGCTGCGGGCCGCGCAATGGGTGATCCGCAGCATCGAGCAGCGCAACAAGACCATCGTGAAGGTTGTGACCAGCATCGTCAAGTTTCAGGAACAGTTTTTTGAAAAGGGAATTCAGCATCTGAGACCGCTGGTCCTGAAGCAGGTGGCTGAAGACATTGGCATGCATGAGTCCACGATCAGTCGGGTCACGGCCAATAAGTATATGTATTGTCCGCAGGGCATGCTGGAGCTCAAGTTCTTTTTCAACGCCGGCCTGCAACGGGCGGACCAGCCCATCGGAGACATGCTGTCGTCTGTTACGGTTCGGGAGATGATCAAGAAAATGGTGGCGGAGGAGGATGCCAACCATCCGCTCAAAGACGAAGAAATCGCCGCGCGATTGCGTGAGCGCCAGGTGCTGATCGCCCGACGAACGGTCGCGAAGTACCGGGCCGAAGAAAACATCCCACCAGCCACCCAACGCAAGCGCTTTTTCTAGCCCGGATTCTGGACGTTGCAGAGTTTCAGTTGAAGGAGCATGTGGATGAAGATTACCGGCCGACATATGGATGTAACGCCCGCGCTCAAACGGTATATCCGGGCGCGTTTTGAACGGCTCGAGCGCTACGATGTCTCACCCGATCGTTTGGAGATCGTGCTGAGTGTGACCAAGCTCCAGCATACGGCGGAGGTGGTCTGCTCGATCAGAGGGAAACGGTTTCAGGCCAAAACTTCCACGCGAGAAATGTATGCCACGGTCGACCAACTGGTCGATCGCCTGGATGGACAGATCAAGAAGTACAAGGAGCGGCGCGCCGAGCACAAGGGACGGCAGAAACGAGCATTGCCCGCCCAGCCGCAGACGACCGATTCCGAAGAGCTGAAAATCGTCCGTCCGAAGATCGCCGTGCTGTCACGGAGCGAGGCGCGAAACCGCCTGGACCCGGGTCCCGGGGCGATTGTGCTGTTTACCTGCGCGGATTCTGGAAAGCTGCAGATTCTTAGGCGCTCAGAGACCGGTCACGTCGTCTTGATTGATCCCTGAGGGGACCAACATGCCAGGACTCAAGCTCGTGGTGATTACCGGTCTTTCGGGAGCCGGCAAGTCTCACGCGCTGAAATGCTTCGAGGACGTCGGCTATTTCTGCGTCGATAACCTGCCCCCGGCCCTCCTTCCGACGTTCGTCGAACTCTGTCACCAGCAGGGTGGGGAAATCAAAAATGTCGCGCTTGGCATCGACATCCGAGAACGGGTGTTTTTTGCCGACCTCACCGGCATCCTTCAGCGCATCAAAGACCTGGGCCACTCGGTGGAGTTGTTGTTCCTTGAAGCCCGCGATGCCGTGCTGGTGCGGCGTTTCTCGGAGTCGCGGAGACCGCATCCGTTGCTGCCGGAACTACCCGTCCTCGAAGGGGTGCGCTTCGAAAAGGAACGGCTTTCGGAAATTCGGTCCCACGCCGATCGCATCATTGATACCTCCAACCTCAGCGTGCACGAATTGCGGGATCTCCTGAGCCGGCATTTCAGCCACGAACAATCCCGTCGCCTCACAATTTCGCTCATCACATTCGGGTACAAGTTTGGCGTTCCTTACGACATCGATCTCTTGTTCGACGTGCGGTTTCTGCGCAATCCGTACTTCGTCCCGGATCTCAAGCCATTGACGGGCGAAGATCCGCGGGTCCGCAGCTACGTGCTTGAGGATCCCGATGCCAAGGGCTTTCTTGATCGGTTAGAAGCATTCTTCACCTTCCTCATCCCGCTGTTCGAGCGGGAACGTCGAAGCTACTTGAATGTGGGCATCGGTTGCACGGGAGGCCGCCACCGGTCGGTGGTGATTGCCAAGCGATTACAAGAGAGCTTTGCTTCGGCCGGATACCACGTCACCCTGTCTCACCGCGATCTCACGAAGCCATAATTATCAACGTTCCACGGCCGGGGGCGGTGGGTCCTCCCTGGCCCATCCTGACCGGCCTGTGGCCTGTGTGGCCCTTTTCTTGACAGGGAGAGGACACGAACTATACTTAGGGTGCATCGCGAAATCGCTGTATTGAAGCCATGTTTAGCGTTTCGCGCGCCGGGGATCGGTTGACCAGGAGCCGAATGTTAGAAAAACATAAAATGATTTGCGCTGGAAGGCAAGTCATGTACAGTCTGAGGCACGTATGCTGAATTCGCTAAAAAGCCTCGTCGACACAGATATTTTGTCGCTGTTGACTCCGAAGCGGCAGTTAGTCGGGTTGGATATTGGATCCAGCGGGATCAAGCTCGTCCAACTGAAGGAAAATCGAGGCCGGTACATTCTGCAGAAATTCGGATTCAAGCCACTCGAGCCCGAGGTGATCGTCGATGGCACGGTGATGGACGAAGGCCGCGTCGTGGCGGCCATCAAAGAACTGTTCGATGAGCTGAACGTCAAAGTCAAGCAGGTCGCAGTGTCGATCTCAGGCCACGCGGTGATCATCAAGAAAATCAGCCTTCCCCCGATGCCCGACGATGAGCTGGAGGGCCAAGTGAAGTTGGCTGCCGAGCAGTACATTCCCTTCGATATCAACGAAGTGAATATCGATTTTCATGTGCTGCCTGCGGCGGGAGGCGAGGCGTCTGATGGCGAAATGTCGGTCATCCTGGTCGCGGCAAAAAAAGACAAGATCAACGAGTTGACGGAGCTCGTGAAGGGCGCAGGGCTCATGCCGATGGTCATGGATGTGGACGCCTTCGCGATCGAAAATATGCATGCGATCAATTATCCGATGTCGCAGGATGAAACGACGGCCCTCGTCAATGTCGGGGCAAGCGTGATGAACATCAATATCGTGTCCAAGGGCACGTCGCTGTTTACCCGAGATATCCCTATCGGCGGCAACCGCTATACGGAATCTATCCAGCGTGAGTTGGGACTGTCATACGAAGACGCGGAGGCTCTCAAGAAGGGCGGGAAGCCGTCCGGCAGCAACCAAGCCGCCGCCGCGCAGGGCGTGGTCGAAAGTGTCAATGCCGAAGTGGCGTCTGAAATCGCCCGGACCATTGATTACTTCAAGTCGACGGTGACCGAAGGCGAGGTCCAACAAGTGTTGCTGTGCGGTGGTGGGGCGCAAATCGCCGGCCTCGTAAAACAACTGCGGGACCGGATGCACGCCGTCGTAGAGGTCGCGAATCCGTTTGCGGAAGTCGATACATCGGGAAGTGATTTTGACCAAGCGACATTGGCGGACTTGGCTCCGATGGCGTCGGTGGGCATCGGATTGGCGCTTAGATCGGTAGGGGATCGATGATTCGCATCAATCTATTGTCGACGGGCCCGAAGGGACGTGCCCCCAAACCACAGTACGATGTGCGGGCGCAACTGCTCCTGGGCGTCGGGTTGTTGGCTATTACGTTGAGTGCCTGCTGGTGGTACTCGGCCTCGCTTGACGATGAGATTGCCACTCGCCAGACGGAGAAAGCCGACAAAGAGAAGCAGGTCGCCCAATTGAAGGAGCAGGTGAAGCAAGTTTCCGATTTCGAGGCGAGAAAAAAACAACTGGAAGACAAGAATCGCATCATCGACCAGCTGGAGAAGTCGCGTGTGGGCCCCGTGAAGGTCATGGATCATGTGAGTCAAAGCCTTGAACCGCTGAAGCTTTGGCTCGTGAGGGTGGCTGTGACAGGACAGAGCATTGACTTAGAGGGCCGCGCCCTGACCAACGACGACGTGGTTGAGTTCGTGAACAACTTACGCCGTACAGACTATTTTACCGACATCAATCTTCAAGAAAGTCGGGCTGCGGTCGAGAGCCAGCTGAGCCTGTTCCAGTTCAAGCTAGCGTTCCGCATGAAAGGATAGCGAGCATGAAGCTGCCGGCGATGAATCTCGAAGTCATTCGCACGATTCCGCTCATGCAGAAGATCGCCTTTGTGGTGCTCATTCTGGCCGGCATTATCGTCCTGTTTTATTACTATGTGGTCGAGCCGAAATCGATTGAAATTGCCAGTCTTCAAGGCGAGATCGGTAAGCTGGACAGCGAAATCCAAACCTTGACCATCAAGGTCAAGCACCTCGATGAGCTGATTGCCGCCAACAAACAGTTGGAAATCGAACTGGCGAAGAAAAAAGAACGACTGCCTCCCGAGGAGGAAGCGGTGATGTTGCTCAAGCAGGTGTCCGATCTCGGCATACGGCTTGGATTGGACATCAAGCTCTGGAAGCCCGGCACCAAGAGTGAGGACGCGTCCAAGTTGTTCGTGCGGCTACCCGTCAATGTGGAAGTCACCGGGGGATACCACACCGCGGCGTTGTTCTTCGATCGCATCAACAGCTTGCCCAGGATCGTCACCGTATCGAATCTGAAAATGGGGACCCCCAAAACCGACAAGGGTCGCATCGTCACTCAGACGGTCTTCGATCTCATCGCGTATGCGGCGCCTCAGGATGTGAAGGTCGCCGCCGCGACCCCTGGGGCTGCGCTTGCGACGGCGCCCAAGTAGCACCATGAAAGGCAAGAAGGACGGATGCTCGTGAATCAAATCAGTCACAGACACATGTTTGCGGTGCTGTGTGGATGCGTGTTGGTCGCTGGACTCGCCGGACCTGTTTCCAGCGAGCCGGGACTCCCATCCCACTTGCGGCAAGTCGCTCCTCTGCGGCAAGACTCGGTGAGAGTACCCTCGCCCGCCGATCTTCCCAAAGAGATGCCTTCGGCCCCCTTCGCGGCGGCGCCGGCTCCTATGCCCGGTTCCATGGACGCCATGCCTGGCGGTCCTCCGTCCGTTGGCGGATATGATCCGGCCGGGCGCCGCGACCCGTTTGCACCGGTGCTGAGTCAGCTGGCCCCCGGCCAAGTCGATCCGACGCTTCCTCCCTTACAGCGAGTTGGACTGACCGATATGAATCTAATTGCCATTATTTGGGGAGCCTATGGCTACACGGCGATGGTTCAGACCCCTGATGGGAACGGGTATACCGTCCGCAAAGGCACTCGAGTTGGTCCCAACGCTGGTGTGGTGAGCGCCGTGACCGAAAAAGGCATTATCGTGCAGGAGCGATTCACGGACGTCTACGGTAATAAACAGGAGCGAGAGTACGTCAAGCTTCTCCATCCGAAAGAGGGTCTAGAATGACACACATACGACATGCCACCACGTTCAGGATTCTTTCCGCCTTGGCGGCCGTCAGCCTCCCTTTCGCGGTCCCTTCCACGGCAGCGACCTTGGAGCGGGACGCCGATGTGGCGATGACGCAGGCCGGTCTGGCATCTGCCGACGTTCCGGCGATGCCGCCCACGGTCACCTCGATCGAGGTGCGCAAGGAGGCCGAGCGCCTCGGCGTGACGATCAACGGCGAGGGTGTGCTGTCGCATGAGGCCGTCAGGGTTGACGAGCGTCGCCTGGTGATCGATATCCCGCATGCGTCCTCGACCCTTCGCCGCCCAACGGTCCACGTCGGCCATCGGCTCCTCAAACAGATTCGCGTTGGGGACCATGCCGACAAGGTTCGGCTGGTATTCGATTTGGGACACCAGGCCGATTACGTCGTCGAGCCTCACGGCGCACACCTGCTCGTGATGGTGAAGGATGCGTCGGTGGGCGACCGTACTCTGGACAGTCAACTGGCGGCGGTGGCGACCGGTCTTCCCCCGGCTCAACTCGCGAGGGTTCAGGAAGGGGGCAAGGTACGGGCGATCGCACACAGAGCGGTGCCGGCCTTTCGCGTCCGTCCCATTCAAATGATGGCCGAGCCAGAAGCGGTCGAGAAGCATACTCCAAAAGAGGATCTCGTAGTCGGCGAAACCCGCTATGTCGGCCGTCGCATTTCCTTGGACTTTCAGCAAGCCGATATCAGCAACGTCCTGCGGCTCATCGCCGAAGTCAGTGGCTTCAACATCGTGATCGGCGATGGCGTGAAAAGCAAGGTCACGATGAAGCTCGTGAGCGTGCCGTGGGACCAAGCGCTGGACATGATTTTAAAGATGAACGGCTTGGGCAGGATCAAGCAGGGGAACATTCTCTGGATCGATACACTGGGCAACCTCGCCAAGCAAGAAGACGAAGAGGCGCGGGCCAAGGACGCCAAGGTCAAGGCTGAGGATCTGGTCGATCGCGTGTTCTATATCCGCAACCTCCAAGCCACCGAGCTGCTGACCTCCCTGCGTCAAAATTTGAGCTCGCGTGGAATCATGCAGATCAGCCAGGGCACCAATGCCTTGATAGTGAGGGACACCGAAACCAAAATGACGGTGCTCAAACAGCTCATCGAAGGCTTGGATCTCGAGGTGCCGCAAGTGCAGATCGAAGCGCGCATCGTGCAGGCTGATACGGTGTATGCCCGCGGGTTGGGTGTGCAATGGGGTATCACGAATACCGATTTGGGTACCAATACGTTTTCGTCGGTGGGAAATCTGACCGGTGCGTTCGCTCCTGCCGCCGGCACCGGCTCGACGGTCATTCCGCGTGATTTTCTCGTCAATCTGCCTGCCCAGGTGGCCGGACTTCCGTCTGTGCCTGGCATCGGATACACGTTCGGCAAGCTCGCGCCGGGCTTCGCGCTTGACTTGCGGCTCTCAGCCGGCGAGTTGCTGGGCTTGGCGAAGGTCATCGCGGCACCGAAAATCACGACCCTTGATAAGCGGGAAGCGAAAATTTCACAGGGTGAATCGATTCCGTTTCAGACCACCTCGCTGCAGGGCACCCAGACGACCTTCGTCGATGCCAATCTGGAGTTGAACGTCACGCCGCAGATCACGTCCCGTGATCCCAGGGAAATCGGCAAGCAAATCATGATGCGCGTGCGTGCGACGCGCAATGCCGTTGGCGCAAGAAGCAACCCGGCCGGTCCGAGCATCGATCGCCGCGAAGCGAACACCCAGGTCATCGTGCGCGACGGCGAAACCATGGTCATCGGCGGAGTCTTCATCGATACACAGAACAACAACGTGCAGGGCGTGCCATATCTCTCGCGGATTCCCGTCCTCGGCTGGTTGTTCAAGAACAAATCTGAAAGCGTCTCGAAGCAGGAACTGCTGATCTTCCTGACTCCCTCCATCGTCAAGGCCTAGAGGCATGCCGCAGTCCCCGTTCTGGGGGCTGCGGCCGTGGTCGTCCCCCCCCAGCACTCTGCCATTTCAAAGACTTCCGTCCATCAGCCAACAACCAAATCGCGGGTAAGAGACCCCATCACGCTGGACCCACCTCGGGACTGCTATTGATTGATGTGTGGTATCGCGACAGCCCTCTCGTTGTGTTCGACGGAGCGCAGACCAGATGTACGAGCGGCGAGGTTCAGACCTTTTGAAGTCGTCGCGGCAGCCGGTTGGCAAAATCGCCGTGTTTCTTGAAACTTTGGCTAAGTTCATTATGATGGGAATAGCCATAACCGATTGGACCCCCACGACGACCAGCCTTTACTGGAGGTAGCCTAAATGTCATCTTCACACCTTATCTTGGTTGCGGCCCTTATTGGTTGCATCGGCTTTCCGTTTAACTCTCTTGGAGATACGGGTCAAGCCGGAGCACCGACTGCCCCCTTCCCAAAGCCAGAGATCTCCAATCCAGTGGAAGGAGACATTGAAGGAGACATTGATATAGCCCGCTATCGTCTTGCCACGGATTTTGCCGATTGCCTAAAGACGCGTGAGCACCGAATTGTGGATGCATGTATGGTGCAGCGCGGATGGATATCTGTCGATCCTCCTGGACAAAAGCCTGGAGCTACTTTTTCGTGCCGTGCGATAAATTCTGGGAATGGGGTCTATGTCACTTTTTGTCCGTAGAAGTTTCGGTGAGGTGAAGGAGTAGGGCGCACATTTGCCCCATTGCCGGACCCTCTCGTGCGCCCTTCTAAGATTCGCCGCACCTCCTCAGCCAGAATATCGTGGCAGCGCTCTGCTGATCACCGGGTACGAGCAGGTAGATTCTGATAGTTATCCCCAACGTTCCGAACCAGGCTGAAGAATTGGCGATCTGCGGCAGAGCGGGTCCACCAGCCCACCGTTTTTTAACGTAGCTCGACCTGCCAAATCCGTGTGTGCACTTCGATCCATCTTTGTCGCACCTTAGACAAATGTGCTGCGTGACTGGGTTGCTGCGCGGCGGCAAGAATGAACTGGTCTGGTAATAGCATTCCCACCTGTCAAAAGTGACAGTTTCATCCTAAGTAGAATACCGCCACACTGATACCCTCAAAACGCCTGCCTAATGGAGGGGGCTGTTCTTTACTATCGAGTTGGCGTCTCAGCGCCGACTTTTCACGAAAGGAGTTCATTGTGACGAATCGCATCTTTAATCGGTTCAATGGCCTATGGTTCACAGCTGTGGCGTGCATCATTGCGTTGAATGCGGGATTCTCCAGTTCGGCGTTGGCCGCCTCGGCGAAAGAAATCGACACTGGCGTGGACGAATCCATCGTGAAATTCGAAAAAGAAGTCAAAAATGGAAAGAATTTCCTCGACAGTAGCAAAGGCATACTGGTGTTCCCGAGAGTTCTGAAGGGAGGGGCGGGCTTTGGAGGAGAGTATGGCGAAGGTGCACTCCGGGTCGCAGGCAAGACGGTGGATTACTACAGCATGTTACAGGGGTCATTTGGATTGCAGCTCGGAGGGGAAATCAAAACCGTCTTCATCGTCTTTTTGGATGAGGCTGCGCTGAAAGGGTTCCGGGAAAGCGAAGGTTGGAAGGCGGGAGTGGATGGTTCTGTTTCCCTGGTCACCTTGGGAGCCGGGGGCACCATCGATACGCAAAACTTGAAAGACCCCATCGTCGCATTCGTCTTGGGGCAGAAAGGGCTGATGTATAACCTGTCGTTCGAAGGAACGAAATTCAGCAAAAAGAAGAAAGAATAATTTTCACTCCCCGAAGCGGTATCTCAGATTTTGGGGTGTAGCGATCCAAACGGTCTCCCTACACCCCAAACATCATGCCGTCTGTGGCGAAAGATGCAGATGATCGTGCTCGATCCGTGTTGATGGTGCTTCATCTGCCTTTGACTGGTATGAATGATTGAATGGGCCCAATGAAAGCCCAGGTCTTTCAAACCTCCACTTGACTATCAGTCTGGGATCAGCAAAGGGCGCGGTGTCCACCTCATGATGCGATAGGACGCTTTGGGGGCGCTCGGCCCTTCTTCATGCCATCCAACCGTATCAAGTGCGGGCGCGAACAACGCACAGCCACTGTCAAAATTGACAGTTTCTCTTCTAGTACTTCTCTGCCATAGTGCCGTCCCTAACCCGTTAACGGAGGGCTTGGTCTTCACCACCGAGTTGGCCTCTCAGCGCCGACTTTTCACAAAAGGAGGCAATTATGACGAAACTCATCTCTCATCGATTCCATGGTGTATGGCAGTTGGCGTTGAGTTGTGCAGGAGGTCTTCTCCTGGTGCTTGCATCGGCCTCGTATGCGGCCGACACGCCAGCTGGAGCAATGGCCAATCCAACGACGGAAGCAGCGTCCGCTCCACAGCTTCCCGTGGTGAACGATCCCCAGAGCGTGTATCGTATCAAGGACAACCCCTTCTTCAGCCTCCATATTGACAAGTCTATAGAACATGCCCGTGCTGCTGAAATTGCAGGCAACATGGGACAGTCTGCAGAATTACTGGAACATGCTCAGATGTCGTTGATGCGAGCCAAAGAAGCGCAGCGGGCGGGCAATGTGCCTGGCTTGAATGAAGGAATTGCCAATTTGAGAAAAGCGTTGA
>Ga0173483_10000035_pt1 | contig 27673 bp, 26 predicted proteins | sample NitcycUS178409R2_FD_122621 | JGI IMG/M metagenome (GOLD analysis project Ga0173483, IMG submission 122621) | Soil microbial communities from Arlington Agricultural Research Station in Wisconsin, USA - Nitrogen cycling UWRJ-S178-409R-2 (version... | ecosystem: Environmental > Terrestrial > Soil...
CCGTCGCTCCGCCCGCTTGCCACACCGATTGCGGGTTCGTCGAGGCGTAGTAGGCGATCGTCGGTGCGGTTCCCAGCCCGATCAGGACGCCGAAGGCGAACAGCAGGCCGATTGCGAGCTGCTCCGACCGCGAAGCGGCGTCGAAGCAGCGTGCGGCCCCTAGTTTCGGTTGAAGAGCGAGAGCAAGAGCAGGAAGACGTTGAGAACGTCGAGGAAGATCGAGGCGGCGAGGAGCGGCGCGGCGCGAATGTCCTGGGTCCGCCGCAGACGCTGGAAGTCGAACATCGTGAAGCCGGCGAAGATCACGAGGCCCGCGATCGAGTAGATCAGCGCGCCGTTCGGGATTCGCACGAAGATGGCCACGATCCCGAAGACGATCAGCGCGAGGAGCGCCCAGAAGCACACGCGGGCCAGTCCGGAGAGGTCCCGGCGCGTCGCGTAGCCGGCCGCGCCGAAGCCGGCGATGAACAGCGCGGTCGCCCCGCCCGCCTGCCACACCGACTGCGGGTTCGTCGAGGCGTAGTAGGCGATCGTCGGCGCGGTCGCCAACCCGATCACGACGCCGAAGCCGAAGAGCAAGCCAATTGCCAGCTGCTCCGACCGTCGCACGGCGAAGTTGATCCCGATCAGAAGTCCGAAGCTCGCGATGAACAGGACGAGGCCCCAGCCGTAAGACAGGTCTCGGCCGAGGTACGCACCAAGTGCGAAGAAGCCGCAGGTGACCGCAACGAGGCCCATCGTCTGGCCGAAGAGCGCGCGAGCCTGGTCGCGCGCGACCGGGGGCTGAAGAGCGGTGTCGACCGAACTCATGACGTCTACCTTCTCACGACCTAGCGCAGGGATCTGAAGGCGGCCCGGACCTCGGCCGAGAAGAGGTCCGGCTGCTCCCAGGCGGCGAAGTGGCCGCCCCGCTCGACCTTGTTGAAGTAGGTCAGGGTCGGGTAGGCACGCCGCGTCCACGACTCGGGCGGCCGGAAGCTGTCCTCTTCGAACACCGTGACGCCGACGGGGATGGTGATCTCAGCGACCTTCATCGCGGTCGCGCTCGTCGGGAACGCTCCGCCGTGCTCCCAGTAAAGCCTCCCCGACGAGGCCGCGGTGTTCGTCAGCCAGTAGAGCGAGATGTCGTCGAGCACCTCGTCCTTCGACTTGGGGTCGTTCGGATCGGCGCCGAACGACCAGGTCGCGAAACCCGGGTGCCAGAAGAACAACGCGGCCAGGCCGGCCGGCGAGTCGGTCACCCCGTAGCCGACCGCCTGCGGGCGCGCGGTCAGCGCCACGAAGTACCCGAGGAACCCGCTCTTGCGGGAGGCGGCGAGGCCGTCGAAGACGGCGCGCTCCTCGTCGGTCATCTCCGGCACGGGCCCGCTGCCGGCGAGCGCGGCTTCCACGTCGGCCGGCACGCTCGCCGGCAGGTTGACGTGAATCCCGCGCAGCCCCTCAGGCGCCTGTCGGCCCATCGTCTCCGTGATGACCGCGCCCCAGTCGCCTCCCTGCGCCACGTACTCGCCGTGGCCGAGGCGCTGCATGAGCGCGTCCCAGGCGCGCGCGATCCGATCGGGGTTCCACCCGGGCGCCTCCGGCCGCCCTGAGAAGCCGTAGCCGGGCAGCGAGGGGATGACCACGTGGAACGCGTCCGCGCCGTCAGCCGGCTCGGTCAGCGGCTCGATGATCTTCAGGAGCTCGAAGACGGAGCCTGGCCAGCCGTGCGTGATGATCACCGGCAGGGCGTCGTCGTGGCTCGACCGCGCGTGGATGAAGTGGATGTCCAGCCCGTCGATCTCGGTCACGAACTGCGGCAGCGCGTTGAGCTTCGCCTCCGCCTTGCGCCAGTCGTAGTCGGTCGCCCAGTAGTCGACGAGTCCCTTGAGCTTCGCCAACGGCACGCCCTGCGACGCGTCGCCGACCGTCTCCTTGTCGGGCCAGCGCGTCGCGGCCAGCCGCCGGCGCAAGTCGTCGACCTCCTGCTGCGGAATCTCGGCGTGGAACGGCCGGATCTCGGTTGTGGTCTCGACCGTGGTGCTCATGTCGACCTCCCGTTGCGAAGTGACCCGAAGGCGGCGCGAAGCTCCGTCGAGAAGAGCTCCGGCTCCTCCCAGGCCGCAAAGTGCCCGCCCCTCTCTGCCTCGTTGAAGTAGACGACGTTGGGATACGACTTCTCGACCCAGCTGCGCGGCGCCCGGAAGATCTCGCCGGGGAACGTGGTGAAGCCGACCGGGATCGTGACGGCGGGAGGAGTCTGGCTGGCGGCGAGCGCCGCCGCCCGTCCGCCCTCCCAGTACGACCGCGCCGCCGAGGCTCCTGTGGCCGTCAGCCAGTACAGAGTGATGTTGTCGAGGATGTGGTCGCGGGTGAGACCACCCACGGGCTGGCCGTCGACGAACGCGCGCGAGATCTTGTAGTAGCTGTCGGTGTCGTGGTCGATCATCCACCCGGCCAGGGCGACGGGGGAGTCCAGCAGCGCGTAGCCGATCGTCTGCGGCCGCGTGGACTGCTCGAGGAAGTAGCCGAAGCCGCTCGTCCTGAACGTGGTGACGGCTTCGAGGGCCGCGCGTTCCTGCTCGGACGCCGTCGGTAGGCCGGCGGTGCTGCCGAGCGCGGTCCTGAGCAGATTCAGGTGGACGCCGAGCAGCCCTTCGGGTGCCTGGCGCGCCATGTCGTCCGTGACGGCGGCACCCTGGTCGCCGCCTTGCGCGACGTAGCGTGTGTAGCCCAGGCGCTGCATCAGCTCCGCCCAGGCCTGCGCGACACGACCGGAGTACCACCCGATCTCGGTCGGCTCGCCGGAGTAGCCGTAGCCGGGGATGGACGGGAGCACCAGGTGGAACGCGTCCTCCGGCCGGCCGCCGTGCGAGGTGGGGTCGGTCAGCGGGCCGACGGTCTCGAGCAGCTCGATCACGGAGCCGGGCCAGCCGTGGGTCATGATCAGCGGCAGCGCGCCCTCGTGCTGCGATCGGACGTGGATGAAGTGGATCTCCACGCCGTCGATCTCGGTCGTGAACTGTGGAACCGCGTTGAGCCGCTCCGCCACGCGCCCGAAGTCGTAGTCGCCCGTCCAGTAGTCCGCGAGTGCCTTCAGCGTCGCCAGCTGGACGCCCTGCGACCGGTCGTCGACGAGCTCCTTGCTCGGCCAGCGGGTCGCCCCGATGCGACCGCGCAGGTCGTCGATCTGCTCCTCCGGTATCTCGACGCGAAAAGCCCGGATCTCGGTGGCGGTGTCGACGCTGGAGCTCATGCCGCATGCACCGCGGCTCGCTCGGGCGCAGTTGAGGGACTCCTCATCGCGAGGAAGCCGCTGAGCACCGCGATCCACGCAAACAGGACGATCTGCGCGATGAGGGCATAGGCACCGTCCGGGGCCCAGAAGCCATCGCTGGCCCAGGTCGTGCCACCGAGCAGGACGAGCACGACCGCCGCTACACCCACCCAGAAGAACCGCTTCGAGTTGATTCCGGCGCGCGAGAGCCCGAACGCCCCGGACATGACGAACATCGCGGCCGGGAAGCACGAGATCACCGTCAGTGCAAATGCGAAATCGGCGAGCCCGGACATCACCTGGAGGTGGCCCAGATCCGCGATCGAGAGCGCGAGCCCCGCCCGCACCGCCATGCGCAGGAACAAGATGGCTCCCAGCGCTGCGCTGGAGGCCGTCGCCGCGGCGCCCCAGCCGGCCAGGCCGGCATCACGGAGCACGCTCGAGAGCGCCGCTCCGAACCAGAGCAGTTCCAGGAAGGCGAAGCAGAAGATGACGGTGGCGATCAGGATCCGGGTGCGGTCGCCGTGGAAGAACGAGAGGAGCTCGCCGGGCGACGCTCCGAGCTTCGGCTGATCGCCGTAGACGAAGAACGCGACGATGGTCAAGACGACGAACGCGACGCCGGCGCCGCGCCAGTTCCGTTCCCAATCAAGCATGTGACACCGTCTTTTCGAGGTGGCGTTTTATCGCACGGACCTGAAAGCCGCTCGCACCTCTTCGGAAAAGAGCTCGGGCTCTTCCCAGGCCGCGAAGTGCCCGCCCCTGTCGACCTGGTTGAAGTAGGTGAGGGTGGGATAGCCGTTCTCGACCCAGCTGCGCGGGGCGACGAAGATCTCGTCGGGGAAGGCGGTGAAGCCGACCGGGAGCGAGACCTGCGGAGGAGCCTGTCCCGAGGCCGCGGCTGCGGCCTGGGCTTGGCCGCTCTCCCAGTACGAGCGCGCCGCCGAGGCCCCGGTGCCCGTCAGCCAGTAGACCGTGATGTTGTCGAGGATGTGGTCCCTGGTGAGATTGCCCGTGGGCTGGCCGTCCACAAAGGCATGGGAGATCTTGTAGTAGCTGTCGGTGTCGTGATCGAGCATCCAGGCCGCCAGCGCGACCGGTGAGTCGAGCAGGGCGTAGCCGATCGTCTGCGGCCGTGTGGCCTGCTCGAGGAAGTAGCCGAAGCCGGTCTGGCGGAACGAGGTGAGCTCCGCGGCGGCCGCCTTCTCCTCCTCGGTCTCCGTCGGCCCGGGGGCGCCCAGTGCCGTGACGAGCAGGTTCGTGTGGATTCCGATCAGTCCCTCGGGTGCCTGGCGGCCCATCGCGTCGGTGATGGAGGCGCCGACGTCGCCGCCCTGCGCGACGTAGCGGGAATAGCCGAGGCGGTGCATCAGCTCCGCCCAGGCCTGCGCGGTTCGGGCGGGGCCCCAGCCGATCTCTGTGGGCTCGCCCGAGAAGCCGTAGCCAGGGAGGGACGGCAGCACCAGGTGGAACGCGTCCTGGGCGGCACCGCCCTGCGCGGTCGGGTCGGTGAGCGGGTCGACGGTCTCGAGCAGCTCGATCACCGAGCCGGGCCAGCCGTGGGTCATGATCAGCGGCAGCGCGTCCTCGTGCTTCGAGCGCACGTGGATGAAATGGGTCTCGACCCCGTCGATCTCGGTCGTGAACTGGGGCAGCGTGTTCAGCCGCTCCTCGAGCTTCCCGAAGTCGTAGTCGCTCGCCCAGTAGCGCGCGAGCTCTTGCAGGGTCGCCAGCTGGACGCCCTGCGAGCGATCGTCGACGAGCTCCTTGCTGGGCCAGCGCGTCGCCGCGATGCGACGGCGCAGGTCGGCGATCTGCTCGTCCGGAAGCTCGAAGTAGAAGTGCCGGGTCTCGGTTGCAGTTTCGGCGGTGCTCATCGGACCTCCTCAGCTGTTCGGATGGGCCTGCTCCGCAAAGCGGCGACGGAGGTCCTCCAGCTCCTCCTGCGGCACCCAAAATCGAAGGAGTGGATCTCGGTAGCTCTTTCCCTCGCTGCCGTGTCGACCTCCGTCGCGGTGGGGGGTGGGGCTCCAACCTCAATAAGCCGGTCGCGGTCGAACCCAAACTGCGAGAATCCGATCAGGCTCCGCGACCTGGGGAGGGTGGGTGCCTTCGGATCGGCTGACGCCGCGGCAGGAGCACGATCTCGTGATCGGTGCAGAGGCCGGCGACGCCGACGCCTCGCGCAAGCTGGTGGAGGCGTTCCTGCCGGCGATCGTCGGGGTCGCCGCGCACTTCCCGACCGCCGTCAGGGTCGAGCGACAGGAGCTCGTCCAGGAGGGGGTGGCAGGCCTGTTGTTCGCGGCGCGTCGGTATGACACCAGCCTGGAAACGCCCTTCTGGGCGTACGCCTCGTTCTGGGTGCGCAAGTCGATGCAGGAGCTGGTGGCCGAGCTGGCCCGGCCCGTCGCGCTGTCGGATCGCGCGGTTCGAGGCCTGGCCCTGCTCGGAAGGGCGCGCAGCGAATACCTGCAGGCTCACGGCAGCGAGCCGACGGACGGAGAGCTGAGCCGCGCCACGGGGCTGACCCGGACGCAGATCGAGAGCCTGCAGGCCACCCAACGGCGGCCGCGCGCGCTCGAGGAGCCGTTGGACGGTGCGGCCGAAGCCGTCGCGACGGTGGGTGACACGATCGTCGATCCCGTTGCCGAACGCGAGTACGAGCAGGTGCTCGACGAGATCGAGATCGACGAGGTGCGTGACCTCGCAGATGAGCTCGACGCACGCGAACGGCGCGTGCTCCGGGCGCACTACGGGCTTGGTGAGCCGGTGCAGACCCTGAGCCAGATCGGCGGGAGGCTCGGTCTGACTGCCGAGCGGGCACGTCAGATCGAGGTCGGCGCGCTACAGAAGCTGCGTGAGCGGATATCGCGGGCCGCGCCGGTGCGGGCGAACGTTTGAATCCGGCCGGCCGCGGCTTATTAGATTACATAGTGAACCGATGGAGATGAGCTCTGAGGACCGGGGGCGCCATGGCGCCTTGCTCTACGAGAGCCAGGACGCGTACCGGGAATTCGCGGTGCCGTTCCTCAGTGAAGGCCTCGAGGTGGGTGAAGGGGCGATCGTCGCCCACACCAGGCCCGGGCTCGCGATGATGCGCGAGGCGCTCGGGTCGGACGCGGCGCACGTCACGTTCGTCGACGTCAGCTCGGCGTACACGCGGCCGGCGCGAACGCTTGCGTCCTATCACCAGGTGTACGTGGAACAGCTCGGGAAGAGCCCGTCGCTGCGAGTAGTCGCCGACGTGCAGTTCGGCCTCGATCCCGCCGAGTGGGACCTCTGGACGGCGTACGAGGCGGTCTTCAACCGCTCCTTCGAACATTTGCCGGCGTGGGTGGTGTGCACCTACAACGCGAACGGGACGCCTGACCCGATCATCGACGGCGTCTGGCGGACGCACCCCGAAGTGCATGCCGGCGACGCCTGGCACACGAGCGACCGGTTCGAGGACCCGGACGAACTGCTGGGTGAGCTCACGCCTGAGCCGAGACCGCTCTCGGGCCTGCGGTCGATCGGCTTTGGCCGCGACCTGGAGGAGTTCCGGGATGGGCTCGCCCGCGTGCTGGCGGCCGAGAAGGTCTCGGATACGACGGTGCTCGACATGCTCCTCGCCGCCACGGAGATCGCCGAGAACGCGATCGAGCACGGCGGCGGGGTGGCGGATGTCCGGGTGGGGCACGCGGACGGGCGGTTCGTCTGCGAGGTCGTCGACCGCGGCGAGGGCTTCGACGACCCCACAGCGGGCTACCTCGCTCCCCGACTGGGCGTCGGCCGCGGCCTGTGGGTCGCGCGCCAGCTGACGTGGCGGCTGGAGTTCTTCGCGGCGCCGGACGGCTTCACGGCGCGTATCTGGCTCTAGCCGAGCTCCAGGCGCCAGTCGTTGCAGCGCATCGGACGGCCGGGCGGGTACTCGAAGTCGAACTCGCCCATCAGCTCGAACCCGAGCTTGCGGCAGATGGCGTTCGACGGAGCGTTCTCGACCGACGGGAACGCGTGCAGGTACCGGTGCCTGCGCTCGTCGCGGGCCGCGTCGATCACCAGGCGCGTTCCCGCGACCGCCACGCCACGTCCCTGGAACTCGGGCAGGACCGACCAGCCGGTCTCGTAGACGGTTCCGCCGCCCCAGTCCTTCTCCCAGTAGCCGACGGAGCCCATGGCCTCGCCCGTGCCTGCGTCGACGAGCTTGAACATCCGGCCGGCGCCGGGCTCGCCCACGCGTTCGTAGCGGGCCTGGCGCTTGACGAGCTTCTCCTCGCTTTCGGGGCCGCCGAGGTGCTCGGTCATGGCGGGGTCGCCCATGAGCCTGCGCAGGAGCGGGAGGTCGCCTTCGCCCCACGGATCAAGCCGCACCTCCGCCATACGACAAGCCTATGACGGGCGTAGGGTTGACTCGTGGCGGTCGAGACCCCTCGTCGCGTGCGCGCGGCCTCGGTTGCCGAGGTCGAGGCGGCGGGGCGGCTGGTCGTCGCCCTCGACGGAAACACGGTTTGCCTGATCGCCGAGGGCGGCGAGGTGCACGCGGTCGACAACCGTTGCCCGCACATGGGGTTCCCGCTGCACCGCGGGTCGGTGGAGGACGGCATCATCACGTGCCACTGGCACCACGCGCGCTTCGACCTTTGCAGCGGCGGCACGCTCGACCAGTGGGCCGACGACCTGCGCTGCTTCCCGGTCGAGGTCGAAGGAGACGACGTCTTCGTCGACCTGACGCCGCCGGAGGATCCGGTCGGCCATCAGCGGCAGCGGCTCTACGACGGGCTGCGGCACGACATCCCGCTCGTGCTGGCGAAGTCGACGGTCGCGCTGGTCGACCACGACCCGAGGTGCGTGCAGCCGTTCTGCGCAGGCCTCGAGTTCGGCGCACTGCGCCGCGGCGGCGGCTGGTTCCGCGGGCTCACCACGCTCACGTGCCTGATGAACCTGGCTCCGCGGGTCGACGTGAACGAGCGCGCGGCCGCCCTCTACCACGGCGTCGCCGACGTCGCCGCCGACTCGGCCGGCGAGCTGCCCCGGTTCCCGCTCGACCCGCTCTCGGGCCTGGTGTCGGCTGGGCCGGTGCGGCTCGGCCGCTGGTTCCGCCAGTGCATCGAGGTCCGGGACGCCGAGGGCGCCGAGCGGGTGCTCGTCTCCGCGGTGCGGGCGGGCGGCGCGCCGGAGGACCTCGCGGACGTGCTCTTCACGGCCGCGACCGATCACCGCTACCTCGACGGCGGCCACACGCTCGACTTCGTGAACAAGGCGTGCGAGGCGCTGGACACGGCGGGGTGGCACCGGGCAGAGGCGGTGCTGACGGCCCTCCCGCCGCAGCTCGCATTCGCGGAGCGGATGGAGGAGGCGAGCGCGTGGCGCTACCCGGCCGACCTCGTCGCGCTGCTCGAGGATGCGTTCGAGCGACTTCCGACGCCCGCACCCACCGGGGAGTGGGGTGGCCGGAACGAGCTCGTCGACGTCGTCCTCACCAGCGAGGAGGCGTCGGAGATCGTGGAGGCGGTGCTGGTCGCGCTGCACGAAGGCGCGGGCGCGGTGGATGTCGGCTCGGCGGTGAGCTTCGCGGCTGCGACGCGGATCGCCCGCTTCCCGACGAGCAACGAGTTCCAGGACTGGGACACGGCGCTGCACACGTTCTCCTTCGCGAACGCGGTGGAGCAGGGCCTGCGCCGCCTGCCCTCGCGCGCGCTGCTGCGCGGCGCCTTGGACGCGGCGATCAGCGTCCACCTCGACCGCTTCCTGAACGTGCCGGCTGCGCGCCTGCCCGTCCCGGACGAGGGCGCCGACCCGGACGCGCTGCTGGCCGAGCTGCCCGTGCTCCTCGATCGCCAGCAGTCCGTGGAAGAGGCGGGCCAGCTCGTCGCGTCCTATCTCGGCGCGGGCGGGGTTCCCGACCAGCTGGTGGCCGCGCTCGTCGGCTGCCTACTCCGCGAGGACCGGGACTTCCACACGATCCAGTGCGTGGAGGCGGGCGTGCGCCAGCATGAGCTGCTGCGGGGGACCGGTGAGGAAGGCCTCCCGCTGATCGCTGCTGCGCGCTACCTCGCCGCGCACGCGCCCACGCCGCGGTCGCAGCATCAGACGTATGACATCGCGCGTCGCCTTCACCGCGGCGAGCGGGTGTACGAGGACGAGCCCGCCCCGCCTGAGGGAAAGCCGGGGTAGCTTTGGCCGGGTGCCTCTCCGCGTCGCCTGGATCTCTCACTGCCCGGTCAAGGGCCTCGCAGTCCGGCAGCTCGACCACTGCGAGCTGACCGAGGCCGGGATCACCGGAGATCGGGAGTTCTTCCTCGTGGACGAGAACGACCGGCTCGTGAACAGCAAGGGGCTCGGCGTCCTCCAGCAGATCGTCCCGCGCCACGACCGCGAAGCGGGCCTGTTGACGCTCGCGTTTCCCGATGGCACGACGGTCTCCGACGAAGTCGGCTTCAACGGCTCGCTGGGCGCGCGGTTCTGGGGTGCAACCGTTGAGGCCCGCGTCGTCGACGGACCGTGGAGCGAAGCGATCTCCGACTTCGCCGGCCGCGACCTTCGGCTCGTCTGGGCTTCCGGGCCGGCGCCGGATCGCCTGCGCGGCGGCGCCGCGACGCTGCTCGGGACCGGTTCTCTGCACGCGCTTGCGCGGATCCTCGGCGTGGACGAGGTCGACGAGCGGCGCTTCCGCATGAACTTCGGCATCGACGGGCTCGGCGAGCACGAGGAAGACGAGTGGCTCGGCCGTCGCGTCCGGCTCGGCGAGGCGGTCGTCGTGCCGAATGGGAACGTCGGCCGCTGTGCGGTGACGACGCAGAACCCCGACACGGGTGCGCCCGACGTCGACACGCTGAAAGCGCTCGCGGTTTATCGCGGAGTCATCGAGACGACCGAGCCGCTGCCGTTCGGAGTCCATGCGGCAGTCGCGCAGCCCGGCCGGGTCCGCGTCGGCGACAGCGTCGAGTTGGCCTGACCCGTCTGAGAGAGGCGGGGACGCGGCCCGAAGACCGCCTCCCCGAAACACACCCCTTAGATTTTGGCCGGAGGGCTGCGGACGAACGCCTAGCGCATTCGACCGGGGGCGATCATGACAAATATCTAGTGACGTCGATTTGCCAACGGCAGCGCGGCGTTGCGCATACTGCTTGCGTGGGTGTGACCGAGCGCCTGGGGCGGGCGTCGAGCCGTCATCCGTGGCGGGCGATCCTCGCCTGGGTCGGGGCGATCGTCGTGGCGCTGGCGCTCGCCGCCACGCTGCTGCCCGGGAACCTGACGACGGAGGGACACGTCACCGGGAGCCCGGAGTCGACGCGGGCGGAGCGGCTGTTCTTCTCGCGCTTCCCGGCGGACAAGAACGCGGTTGACGAGCTGGTTGTCGTGCGCTCGGCGACGCTGACCGCACGCGAGCCGGCCTTCCGGCAGTTCGGGGCGCGGCTGCTCGCGCAGGCCCGGGCCACCGGCGTCGTCTTCCGCGAGCGGGTGCTCGCCGTCTCGAAGGACGACCACGCGGTGCTGATCGGGATCCAGCGGAAGGCGGACGTCGACAAGCTGCTCCCTGTCATCGAGCGCGCCGACGGGCAGGACGGCTTTCAGGTCGCGATGACCGGCGAGGGGACGCTCGACCACGACTTCAACGAGGTCTCGCAGCACGACCTCGAGTCGGGCGAGCTGAAGTTCGGGCTACCGGCCGCATTGATCATCTTGCTGCTCGTCTTCGGGGCAGTCGTCGCCGGGGTGATCCCGCTCGGGATGGCATTCGTCGCGATCGTCGTGGCGCTCGGGCTTTGCGCTCCAATCGCGGCCGCGTTCTCGCTCTCGGTCTTCTTCGTGAACATGCTCACGGGAATGGGCCTCGCGCTCGGGATCGACTACTCGCTGTTCGTCGTCTGCCGCTACCGGGAGGAGCGGGCCGGCGGCCTGGCCGAGCTCGACTCCATCGCCGCCGCGAGCGCGACGGCGAGCCGCGCCGTGCTGTTCAGCGGCTCGGTGTTCGTGATCGCGCTGACCGGCATGCTGCTCGTGCCCTCGAACATCATGAAGAGCCTCGCCGTGGCGGCGATCGCGGTCGGGATCGTCTCCGTGCTCGCGGCGCTGACCCTGTTGCCTGCGCTGCTCGGGCTGCTCGGCGACCGCGTCAACGCGCTGCGGCTGCCATACGTGGGGCGCAGCATCGGCAGCGGCGGGGAGGGGCGGTTCTGGGGTGGGGTGGTGCGCGCCGTGATGCGGCGGCCCGTGATCTACCTCGTGACCTTCTCGGCGTTGCTGCTCGCACTGGCGATTCCGACGATCGGCTTGAAGCTCGGTGCGAGCGGCGTGAGCACGCTCCCCGACAGGCTCGGGGCCAAGCAGGGATTCGAGGCGCTCGAGCGCGACTTCCCGCAGGCCAGCTCGAGCCCGGCGCTGATCACGATCAGCGGCGACATGCACTCACCGCAGGTGCGGGCGGCGATCGCAAGGTTGCGGGCGGATCTGGCGCGCGACTCCGCCTTCGGGCGCAGCGACCTTCGCTTCGGGAACGGTGTTGCGGCGATCGGCGTCGAGGTCGGCGGCGACAAGACGGGCGAGCAGGCGCTCGACGCGATCCGCCACCTGCGCTCGACGACCATCCCGGAGGCCTTCCTGGGGACGGACGCCCAGGTGCTCGTGGGCGGCGATACGGCCGACAACGTCGACTACATCGACGCGATGAACGCGTGGCTGCCGCCGGTGTTCGCGTTCGTGCTCGGGCTCAGCTTCATCCTGCTGACCATCGCGTTCCGCTCGATCGTCGTTGCCGCGACGTCGATGGCGCTGAACCTGCTCTCGGTCGGGGCGGCGTACGGCCTCGTCGTGCTCGTCTTCCTCCACGGGATCGGCAGCGGCCTGTTCGGCTTCCAGCGCGTGGACGCGATCGACGCCTGGGTGCCGCTCTTCCTCTTCTCCGTGCTGTTCGGGCTCTCGATGGACTACCAGGTCTTCCTGCTCAGCCGGATCAAGGAGCGGTACGACATGAGCGGCTCGACCCGGGAAGCCGTCGAGTGGGGCGTCTCCTCGACCGCGAGGCTGATCACCGGCGCGGCGCTGATCATCGTCGCGGTCTTCAGCGGCTTCGCGATGGGCGACCTCGTGATGTTCCAGCAGATGGGCTTCGGTATCGCTGTCGCGCTACTGATCGACGCGACGATCATCCGCTCGGTGCTGCTGCCGGCCGCCATGGTCTTGCTCGGCAAGTGGAACTGGTACCTCCCGACCTGGCTCGAGTGGCTGCCGCACATCCAGATCGAGGCCGCGGAGCGCGAGGAGCACGTCGCGCTTCCGAGCCCGGGCGCCTGATCGCCGAGCAGGTCGAGATCCGTGCGGCGGTCGAGGAGGACCGCCGTGGGCTCGCGGAGCTGTTCGCAGCGGTCGCCGAGGAGCGGGACGGAATCGCGACCGAGCCTCCCGTGGACATCGAGGTGTGGGCAGCGAAGTGGTGGCTCGAGGGAACGGTCGTCGCCGTTGCGGACGGCGAGCTCGTCGGGTCCCTCGACGTCCACGTGAGCCGGTTCGGGTTCGGCGAGATCGGGATGGCGGTTGCGCGTGAGTGGCGGGGACACGGCGTCGGCTCGGCGCTCCTCGCGGCCGCGATCGAGTGGTCACGCGAGCGCGGCCTGCACAAGCTGAGCCTGAGCGTCTTTCCGCACAACGCTGCGGGGATCGCCCTCTACCGGAAGTTCGGTTTCATCGACGAGGGTCGCCGAGTCAAGCATTATCGGCGAGCGAGCGGCGAGCTCTGGGACGCGATCGAGATGGGCTTGCTGCTGTGAGCCCGGTGCTGCCCTAGCCGCGAGGGCCTTCCGCCGTGAGGTAGTGGGCGCCGGCGCCCTCGGCGGCGGCCTCGTCGTCCGGGTTCAGCAGGTCGCAGCGGTCGATCGAGAGGCAGCCGCAGCCGATGCAGGTCGTGAGCCGGTCGCGAAGCGCCTCCAGCGTCGCGATGCGGACGTCGAGGTCGGCCCGCCAGCTGTTCGACAGGCGCTCCCAGTCCTCCCGGTCCGGGATGCGCCGGGTGGGCAGGCTGTCGAGCGACGCCTGGATCGCCGCGAGCGAGATCCCGGCGGCTCGTCCGGCCTGGATGAACGCGAGCCGTCGCAGCACGGCGCGTTCGTAGCGGCGCTGGTTCCCGTCGGTCCGGCTCGCCGTGATGAGCCCGCGCCGCTCGTAGAAGCGGAGTGCCGAGGGCGCGACGCCACTGCGGGCTGCGACTTCTCCGATGAACAGCTCAGCGGCCACTTGACTTGAACCATAGTTGAGGTTCTAGGGTGTGTGCGGCAAGGTCCCCGCTACTGGTGGAGGCGATCCGAATGACGGTTGTTGATGCACCGCAGCGCCTGCGGGCGGCGTCGTTGCAGGACCTCGAGGAGAAGGGCCGGCTCGTCGTCGGCGTCGAAGGCCACACGATCTGCCTGCTGCACGAAGGCGGCGAGGTTCACGCCATCGACAACCGCTGCCCGCACATGGGCTTCCCGCTCCACCGCGGGTCGGTCGCGGACGGGATCCTCACCTGCCACTGGCACCACGCGCGCTTCGACCTCTGCAGCGGCGGCACGTTCGACCAGTGGGCCGACGAGCTGCGCCGCTTCCCGGTCGAGGTCGACGGCGGGGAGATCTACGTGGACGTGACGCCGCGTCGCGATCCCGTCGACCACCAGCGCGCGCGCTTGCAGGTCGGGCTCGAGCGCGACATCTCGCTCGTGGTCGCGAAGGCGGCGATCGTCCTGACGGAGGCTGACCCAACCGGCGCGGACCCTTTTCGGGCCGGCCTCGACTTCGGCGTGCGGCGCCGCGGCGGCGGCTGGTTCCGTGGCCTGACCACGCTCAGCTGCCTGATGAACCTCGTGCCTAGGCTCGCGCCGGATGACCGCGCGGCCGCCCTCTACCACGGCCTGTCGGACGTCGGCGCAGACTCGGCCGGAATGGAGCCGCGCTTCCCGCTGCAGCCGCTGCCCGGCGAAGAGGTCGAGCCCGCGCGCCTCGCGCGCTGGTTCCGCGGCTTCATCGAGGTGCGCGACGCCGAGGGCGCCGAGCGCGTGCTCGTATCCGCGGTGCGTGCGGGCGCGTCGCAGGCCGAGCTCGCGGACATGCTCTTCGCGGCCGCCACGGACCACCGCTACCTGGACGGCGGCCACACGCTCGACTTCGTGAACAAGGCGCTCGAGGCCCTCGACGCAGCCGGCTGGGAGCGGGCCGAGGCGGTGCTCGCCGCGCTGCCCGCGCAGCTCGCCTTCGCCGAGCGGATGGAGGAGGCGAACGCCTGGCGCAACCCCATCGACCTCGTCGCGTTGCTGGAGGACGCGTTCGCGCGGCTGCCCGAGGCGCTCGCCGCCGAGCGGCGGGACTGGGACGGGCGCGACGCACTCGTCGAGACGCTGCTCTCCGCCGAGCCCGGCGAGATCCTCGAGGCGCTGCTCGCCGCGCTGCACGACGGCGCGCGCGAGGTCGAGCTCGCCTCGGCGGTCTCGTTCGCCGCGGCCACGCGCATCGCCCGCTTCCCGACGAGCAACGAGTTCGGGGACTGGGACACCGCGCTGCACACGTTCACCTTCGCCAACGCGGTCGAGCAGGGCCTGCGCCGCTCCGCGTCGCCGGAGCTCGTGCGCGGGGTGCTGGACGCCGCCATGAGCGTCTACCTCGACCGCTTCCTGAACGTGCCGGCCACCCGGTTGCCGAAGCCGCAAGCCGGCGAGCCCGACGCGCTGCTCGCGGAGCTACGCGACCTGTACGACCGCCAGCAGCAGGTCGACGAGGCCGGGCAGCTGGTCGCGTCATACCTCGGCGCGGGCGGGGACGCCGACCGGCTCGTGGCCGAGCTCGGCTCCTCCCTGCTTCGTGAGGACCGGAACTTCCACACGATCCAGTGCGTCGAGGCGGCCGTGCGCCAGCACGAGCTGCTCGACGGGACCGAGGAGTCCGGCCTTCCGCTGCTCGCGGCTGCGCGCTACCTGGCCGCGCACGCCTCGACCGCGCGGTCGCAGCGCCAGACGTACGAGATCGCGCGGCGGCTGCACCGCGGCGAGCGGATCTACGAGGACGAGGACCTCCCGCCCGCGGCCTGAGCGTTCGACCTAGGTCGCCGGCGGTCGGTCGCGAGCCTTGAGGCGCTTGCGCGCGGCGAGGCCGGCCGCTGTCAGCAGCAGCGCGGTGCCGAGGCCAGCGAGCACGAGCAGCGGGATCGGCAGCGAGTCGGCGCTGGTCGTGCCGAGGTTGTCGATCGCGCGGCGGTAGTACGAGCGATCGGGAACGTTCTGCAGCTTGCGCGGCGTGTTGTCGCCGTTCTCGTTGCCGCTCCCGCTCGAGGAACCGCTGCCGGAGGTCGTCCCGCCGTTCGTTCCACCCCCGCCGCCGCGAAGCTTGTTCTGGAGGGCCGCCGAGATCACGTCGGTGATGTCGGAGTAGTCGCGCAGATCCTCGGGGACGTTCTTCAGCGCCGCCTGCAGGCACTTGGGCGAGTACTTGTTGAGCGGCTTCCCGTTCAGCCAGTCGTCGATGACGCGCTCCCAGCACGCCTTCCCCTTGGCCTGGGCGGGAGCAGCCGTGCCTCCGGCAAGGCCGGCCAAGAGGGCGACCAGGACGACAGCGATGACGGCTAGACGCTTACGCATTCCAAGGTGGCGGTTACCGACGGCAGTCTTCCCGCTTCCGGTGAGGCGGAGGTGTGCCCCCGGTAAGCACTTTGTAAACGGAGACGTTCGGTCTGGCCCGATGTTAGCCTCCCGCGGCGATGCTCAGGGCGCTGGATCGCTGGGCGGCTTGGCTGCTGCTCGGCGCTGGCGGGGTCCTGGCGGCGATCTCGGCGCTCTTTTCCGCCGGCTCTTCCGGCGGTCGGTTGACATGGATCGGCATCGCGGCGCTCCTAATCTCGGCGTTGATTGTGGCGGGCGCACTGGTCGGGCTGCCCAGGCCGGAGCTCTCGCGGGAGGCGCTCGTGGCGCTGGGGTTCCTGCTTGCTTTCGTCGCCTGGAACGGGATCTCGGTGCTGTGGTCGATCGAGGCCGACCGCTCCTGGGCCTACCTGAACCGCGGGCTCGTCTACGTCGCGCTCGCGGTGATCGGCCTCTGGCTCGGGCCCTGGCTGCGCCAGTGGGCGTACGTGCTTGCCGGCGTGCTGGCGCTGCCGCTCGGGTGGGCGCTGCTCGGGAAGGCGATCCCGGCGCTCGGGGGCTCGGGCCGCATTGCGCGGCTCAGCGCGCCGATCGGCTACTGGAACGCGCTCGGGCTGCTGTTCGCGATGGCGCTGCCGCTCGCAATCTGGCTCGCGGCGCGGCGTGAGCACCGGCACTGGCTGCGCACCGCGGGCGTGGTTTACATCTATGCGCTCGTCGTCGGCCTGCTGCTGACCTACTCGCGCGGCGGCGTGCTCGCGGCCAGCGTCGCGATCGCGCTCTGGCTCGTGTTCGGTCGGCCGCGGGTCGAGAGCGCCGCTGCGCTGCTGCTCGGTGGCGGCGCCGGGATCGGCGTGGCTGCTTGGGCCTTCACGCGGCCGGGGCTGACCACCGACGGCGCAGAGCATTCGCTGCGCGTTCACGACGGCGCCTGGTTCGCGGCGGTGTTCGTGCTCGCGGGGATCGCGGTGGGCGCGCTCGCCTACCTCGGCTCGCTGTCGGAGGAACGGCGGCCGTTGACGGCGGCCCGGCGGCGGCTATTCGGCCAGGTCGCGCTCGGCGTCCTCTGCGTGGGTGCGGCGGTCTGCGTCGTCGTCCTGGCTGTGGAGTCGAAGCCCGAGGGCTGGTTCAAGGACTTCACGGCGCAGCCGACCAACCCCTCACAGCAGGGCGGGCCGCAGCATCTCGTGAGCGCGAGCTCGTCGAGCCGATGGCTGTGGTGGAAGGAGGCCTGGCGGGCGTGGGAGCGGCAGCCGTGGCGCGGCACGGGCGCAGGCAGCTTCGAGCTCACGCACCGGATGGTGCGAACGAACAACATCGTCGTCACCGAGCCGCACAACGTGCCGCTGCAATTCTTGACCGAGACCGGCCTCGCCGGCTTCTTCTTCGCACTGATGGCGGTCGGCGCGGCTGCAGTCGGAGTGGTTCGGCGGCTGGGCGGGCGCGACCCCGCGGCGGTGGCGCTAGCCGTGCTCGCCGCGGCCTACGTGGTGCACTCGCTCGTCGACTTCGACTGGGACTTCGTCGCCGTGACGGCGCCGTTCGTGCTCACGGTCGGCGCGTTGCTGGGCGGCCCTGAGGTGATACGGGATGAGCCGCGACTCGTGTGGTCGCCCCTTCCCGCTGCGGCGGCGATCGCGGTGGCGCTGTCGCTGCTGACGCCCTGGTTCGCGGAGCGTGATACCGACTCGGCGCGGACGGCGATCGCGGAAGGCCGGCCGGTGCGCGCCTACCGGGAAGCGGGCAACGCCCGTTCACTCGATCCGCTGGCGCTCGATCCTCTCTTCGTCCAGGCCGCGGCGCTCGAGCAGCTGGGCGACATCCAGGGGGCTCGTCGACGCTATGCCGACGCCGTTCGGCTCCAGCCGCTCAACTGGCGCACCTGGTACGAGCTCGGCAGTTTCGAGGCCGACCAGCGAGCCTGGGACCGAGCGATCCCGCCGCTCGAGCGGGCGGTGGAGCTCGACCCGCTGAACGCGATTCCGTCCGGGCTGCTGAACCAGGCGAAGGCAGCAGCCGGCTAGCCGGCCCGGGCGCGCAGCCAGATCTGCGTCCAGAAGGGCGCAAGCAGCCGGTAGACGAACGGCTCGGCGAAGTGCGAGGCCGTGTCGGCGGGCGCGTTCGAGAAGAGCCGCTTGCGGTTGTTGTGGAAGCGGCGGATGTCGGTGAAGCCCGCGTCGCGGAGGAGCTTCTTCAGGTGACGCGGGCTGTAGCCGAGCTCGGTCGTTCCATAGGTGTCAGCCGCGCCGCGGCCCTGGAAGCGTTGCTTCCAGTTCGGCTCGGCGAGCAGCAGCCGGCCGCCCGGTTTCAGCGCACGCTTGGCCGCCGCGAGGACGAGCTCCGGCCGCTCGCTGTGGTGAAGCGCGTCGTAGAGCAGGCAGGCGTCGAAGCGGCCGCCGAGGTCGAGCTGCTCGTAGTCGCCGGCCTCGAAGGTGACCTCGAGCCCTTCTCGCGCGGCTTCCTCGCGGGCGATCTCGATCATCTCGGGCGAGATGTCGTAGCCCTCGGCCTGGACTCCGTGCTGCGCCGCGAGTCGGGTCATCCAGCCGGAGCCGCAGCCCAGCTCGACGAGGCTCGAGCCCACGTGCAGGTCGAGCAGCTGCAGCACGTAGCCGAAGTCGATCAGGAAGCGCGCTGTTTCCCGCGGGTCGTGGCCGAACGGCTTGGAACGGATCCAGGCCCGCCCCTCCTCGCCGGCCGCCTGCGGGTAGTCGATCTCGGCCTGCTTGCGCGAGTCGTCAGCGGGCACGGGTCGATGATAGGGCGCTCGGAGGCACGGGCTGACGTCGCAGGTTTCGGCGCGTATGCTCAGCAGTGGCGGGGCGGCCGGGAGGCCGCAGCCTGGCCGCCCCGCCAGCGACGGGGTGACCGAGGCACCGGAGCGGATGGCTCTGCTGCCCACCGGCAGCAGTCGGTGCGCCATCTTGCATGCTGCGAGTCGTAACCGTGGTTCGTAGTGGTTGCCTCGCGCAGAGGTATGTGCCTCGGGGCGGGATGCGGCGCCGCCCCGAGACACAGCCCAGCATCGGCTAACCGCCGCAGGTGAGGCCGGCGGCAAAGGCGGCTGAGAGCACCAGTGCGGTGGCTGCCGCAATGGAAATCAGACGGGCCATGCTCACCTCCTTTCGATAGGCGCAACCAGGGAAGGACCACTGGTTCATGGGAGATGCGAAGAGGGGGACCACAGTCGAACACGGCAATCCTGTCAAGTCGGCAGCTTGACGCTTGGCAGGCCTGGTCGCGAAGATGCGCCTGCGTGATCGCGTCTCCTCGAACAAAGGGCTCGGACGAGAGCATCGGAGCTCGCGTGCGGAGGCTCCGACTCGCGCGTGGACTCTCCCAGCGGAAGCTGGCCTCCAGCGGCGTGAGCTATGCCTACATCTCGCGGATCGAGTCCGGTCAGCGCATCCCATCTGTCCGCGCGATCCGCGTGCTCGCGCGCCGGCTCGGCGTGACGCCGGAGTATCTCGAGAGCGGCGTTGACATAGCGCCGGGCGAGGCGCTCGAGCTCCGACTCACAGACGCCGAGTTGAGACTGCGGCTGGGCGACCACAGCATGGAGGCACGTCACGCGCTCCAGGCGGTCTTGAAGGAGGCGCAGCGAACCGCCCAGAGCGAGATCGAGGTGCGCGCGCAGATCGCGTTGGGACTCGCGTCGCTCGCTGCGGGAAACCAACGCGAGGCCGCGCAATACCTCGCGGTCGCCGTGGCGTCGCCGCTCGTCTCACCCCTTACGCAGACGAACGTCTACGTCAGCCTGTCGAAGGCGCTCAGGTTCCTCGGGCGGGCCGAGGAGGCCGTGGCGATGCTCCAGGAGGCGCTCGACGATCCCGGCTGCCAGATGCCCGAGGGGGTCGGGGTCCGACTGCGGCTCGCGACGTACCTCAGCTACGCGCTCACCGACCTCGGCGAGTTCGAGCGAGCGCGCTCGGTTCTCGAGGAGCTCGATGCGGATGCCGCTCTCGACGCGCACGCGCAGGTCACGATGCACTGGTCGTTGGCGCGACTCGCCTACATGGAGGGCAAACAGCGGGCCGCGCTCAACGAGATCCGGCGGGCGATCATTCTTCTCGACCACACTGAGGACAGCCTCGAGCTGGCCAGAGCACACCTTTTTGCGGCCGAGGTCCACCTGTGGGCCTACAACATCCCGGAAGCAGAGCGCCATCTGGAGCTCGCCGCGCGGCTTGAGACCCTCGCGGCGGATGCGCGTGACCTCGGTGCACTTCACTCGGGGCAAGCGCTGGCGCTGGCCCGCCGGGGTGATTTCGACGCCGCGCGTCCGCTTATCCGCCGCGCCCACGAAGCGCTTGCCGACGCCCCCGCCGAGCAGGGTCTCCTCTGGGTGGCACAGGCACTCGTCGAAGCAGGGTGCGATGAACTGGACACCGCAACTCACAGCTTCGAGCGAGCTGTTGATGCCCTGACGGCTTCCAGCATGCACCGTGAGGCCGCCGCAGTATGTCGCGAGTGGTCGGAACTGCTGCTGGCAGCCGGGAAGAGCGAGGAGGCTGCAAGCGCGTCGAGGCGCGCCGCTCACTTGGGGGCGGAAGCCGACGTGGGACGCATTCGCGTCGGTCAGCGGTAGATCGCCGTCAGCGTCAGCCGCCGATGATGATGGCCAGCTTGGCGGCGTGGAGGTCGCGGCGGCGCAGGCCGTCCAGGGGGGAGACCCGGCGGATCCTGAGGTCGCGCGCGAGTCGCAGCGCCTCACCGCGGCGGGCGGCGCGGTACATGACCACGGTCTGGCCGTAGCTGCCGTGCGGCGCGTTTCCGACCACGCCGAGGATGTATCCACGCGCGCGCACCCGCGAGGCCTCTGCGGCTGCGGCGCCGGAGACGCCGTTGCCGTTCAGGACGGTCACCGAGACGCGCCGCCGCGGGAGCAGCGGCCCGACCTTCGTCGCGGCCGGCTTCTTCACGACGGCGGGTTTCGTGGCGGCCGCCCGCGCCTCCTTCTGGGCGTGGTGGAGAACCGGTTTCGCCAGCAGCGCGATCGCGACGATCAGCAGCCCGACGAGCTCGAGCATCGCGATCCCCGTGGCCACGACGGCGATCGTGCGCCACGGGTGTGAGTGGCCGCTGGGGCCGGACGGCTGAAGAGCGTGCTCCACGGCGGACGGTCCGATTCGCCGCCACGCGCCGCCCTCCTGCTAGGAGGCTTTGACGAAACAGTGACGAGGCTCTGGGGCCGCGCTGCTCGCCCCGATGCTGCGTCCTCAGTCGCGCCCGTACCTTCCGGTACGAACGCTCCCTGCGTCCTTGCCTCGGAACGACCATCGCGTCCCCAGAGCGTGCACCGTTCCGCCAACGCCTCCTAGCTCCTGAAGGACTCCCAGGTCAGGCGCAGGCCCTCTTCCAGCGTCACCGCAGGCCGCCAGCCCAGTTCCCGCTCGGCCAGCGAGATGTCGAGGACGCTTCGCTGCAGCTCCCCGAGCCGCGCCGGCGCCATCACCGCTTCGACCTCGGCGCCCGCCACGCGCCGGCAGACGTCGTACAGCTCCAGGACGGAGGTCTCGATCCCGGTGCCGACGTTGAACACGCCGCCGTCGTGCCCCGCTGCGGCCAACGTGGCGTGCGCCACGTCGCCCGCGTAGACGTAGTCGCGGGTCTGAAGCCCGTCGCCGAAGATCCGCGGCGCCTCTCCCTCGGCCAGGCGGCCGAGGAAAATCGCCACCACGCCGGCCTCGCCGTGCGGGTCCTGCCGCGGCCCGTACACGTTCCCGTACCGCAGCGAGACGTGACGCGAGCCGTAGAGCCGGTTGTACGCCGCCAGGTACTCCTCGCCCGCGAGCTTCGAGACGCCGTAGGGCGCGAGCGGCCGTCGTTCCGAGTCCTCCGGCGCAGGGCCGTCGCACTCTCCGTAGATGGCGCCGCCGGTCGAGCTGAAGACGACCTGGGTGTCGCGCGCACGCGCCGCCTCCAGCACCGCGATCGTCCCGAGCACGTTCACCGACGCGTCGTGCTCAGGCCGGTCGACCGAGACGCGCACGTCGACCTGAGCCGCGAGGTGACAGCAGAGCTCCGGCCGCGCCTCGTCGAAGACCTCGGCCAGCCCTTCGCGAATGTCGCGCACGACGAGCCGCGCCCCCTCGGGGACGTTCTCTCGCTTGCCGTTCGAGAGGTCGTCGACGACCGTCACCTCGTCGCCGTGCGCCAGCAGCGCCTCGACGACGTGCGAGCCGATGAAGCCCGCGCCCCCTGTCACGACAGCCCGCACTGCCTCATATCCTAGGGCCGGCTGATGTTTGTCACGTTCGAAGGCCTCGACGGCTCCGGGAAGTCGACGCAGGCCCAGCTCCTCGCCGACGCGCTCCGCGCCGACGGCCGCGAGGTCGTCGCGACCCGTGAGCCGGGCGGCACCGAGCTCGGCGAGCGGATCCGCGAGCTGCTGCTCCACGAGGGCGACGTCTCGCCGTGGGCCGAGGCCACGCTGTTCGCAGCGGCGAGGGCGCAGCTCGTGGACGAGGTGATCGCTCCCGCTGTCGAGCGCGGCGCGGACGTGATCTGCGACCGCTACCTCGACTCGTCGCTCGCGTACCAGGGCATCGCCCGCGACCTCGGGCTCGAGCGCGTGCTCGAGCTGAACCTGCACGCGGTGCGCGGGCTGCTCCCGGACCGGACGTTCCTGCTGCTCGTCGACCCCGAGGAGTCGGCGCGCCGGATCGGCGGAGACGGCGACCGGATCGAGCGCGAGGCCGAGAGCTTCCGCGAGCGCGTCGACGTGGCGTACCGGCAGCTCGCCGGGTACTTCCCACAGCGCATCACGACCATCGACGGCACGCGCCCGCCGCGCGAGATCGCAGAGGAGGTGCTCGACGAGCTTCGACAGCATTCCTGAGCAGGAGGAGGGCAAACGGCTCTTGCGCGCGGCCCTCGCCGAGGGCCCTGCTCACGCCTACCTGTTCCACGGGCCCGCGGGGGTCGGCAAGCGCGGGACGGCGCTCGCGTTCGCCGCGGAGCTGCTCGGCAACGACCCGCGGGTGGAGCGCCGCTCGCACCCCGACCTGTATGTGCTCGAGCCGCTCGGCGAGCAAATCCGCATCGACGCGGTGCGCGAGCTGCGGCGCGACCTGCACATGCGGCCGTTCGAGGCGCAGCGCCGCGTCTACCTCGTCTTCGCCGCGCACGCGATGAACGACGAGGCGGCGGACGCGCTGCTGAAGGACCTCGAGGAGCCGCCCGAGTACGCGGTCATCGTGCTCGTCGCGGACGAGGTCGGCTCGCTGGCGGAGACGATCCGCTCGCGCTGCCAGGCTGTGCCGTTCCGCCGGCTCTCGGAGCGGGCGGTGCGGGACCAGGTGCGGGCGCGGGCGCCGGAGCTCTCCGAGGACGAGGTGACGTCGATCGCACGGGTCGCCGGCGGGCGGCTCGACCGCGCGGAGCGGCTTCTCGACGAGGCGGCGGCACGGCGGCGCGAGGCGCTGCTGGAGACGGCGCGATCGGTCTACGGCCCCGACTTCGACCCGTCGGCGGCCGCTCGCACCGTGCTCGAGGCGGCACGCGAGCGCGCTGCCGAGGCGAAGGAGCGCGAGGAGGCGGCCATCGAGGAGCTCGACCTCCCGACGCGCGAGGCCGAGCAGCGGGTTCGCCGCGCCGCGCGTGGCGCCGAGCGCGAACAGCTACTCGCGTCGCTGGAGGAGCTCGCGACGTGGTACCGCGACCTCGTCGCGGCTGCAGCCGGCGCCGAGAGCGCGCTCGTGCACGTCGACCGCGCCGCGGAGCTGCACGAGGACGGCACGCTCGAGCGGCTGGAAGGAGCAGAACGCGCGGCGGAGCTCGTCCGCGAGACGTGGCGCCGCTTCGAGGAGTTCCAGCTCTCGCCGGGCGTGGCGCTGGAAGCGCTCTTCGTCGAGCTACGCCGAGCGTTCGCCGGGGCGTTGGGAGCGCCGGCGTGAGAACCGTCACGTTCGGTCGGACCGGCCTGGAGATCACGCCGGTCGGCTTCGGCGCCTGGGCGATCGGCGGCAGCAACTGGGCGTTCGGCTGGGGCGAGCAGGACGACGACGAGTCGGTTTCTGCGATCCAGCGCGCGCTCGAGCTCGGGATCAACTGGGTCGACACCGCGGCGCAGTACGGGCTCGGCCACTCGGAGGAGGTCGTCAGGCGTGCGGTCGAGGGCGTCGAGGCGCGCCCGCTGATCTTCACGAAGGGCGGCCAGCCGGAGGGGCCGAACCGCACCTCGTACCAGTCACTGAGGCGGGACTCGCTCCGCCGCGAATGCGAGGGCAGCCTCGAGCGGCTGGGCGTGGACGCGATCGACCTCTACCAGATCCACTGGCCGATCCCCGACGACGAGGTCGAGGAGGGCTGGTCGACCCTCGCCGAGCTGAAGGAGGAGGGGCTCGTGCGCCACATCGGCGCCTCGAACTTCTCGGTCGGGCAGCTCGAGCGAGCAGAGTCGATCTCCCCGGTCGAGGGCCTGCAGCCGCCGTACTCGCTGCTCGACCGGGAGGTCGAGGCGGAGATCCTCCCGTACTGCGAGGAGCACGGGATCGGCGTGATCGTCTACTCGCCGATGTCCTCCGGCCTGCTGACGGGCCGGATGACGCGCGAGCGGATCGCGTCGCTGCCCGACGACGACTGGCGCCGGCAAAGCGCCCGCTTCCACGAGCCGGCGCTCTCGCGTGCCCTCGAGCTCGTCGAGCGAGTCAAGGCGGTCGCCGAGCGGCACGGCGTCTCGCCCGGAGCGGTCGCCGTCGCGTGGACGCTGCGCCACCCGGCCGTCGACGGCGCGATCGTCGGGTTCCGCCGCCCCGACCAGGTCGACCCGATCGTGGTCGCGGCAGACCTCGAGCTGAGCGACGACGACGTCGCCGAGATCCTCGGCGACGCCTGACGGAACCTCCGCCTCGCGTCGGGTGTACTTCAGGCGATGGCGAAGCTCGCGCTGCTGGTGGTCGCATCCGCCACTCTCGCCGGCTCGTCGCCGCAGGTTCTCGCGCGCATCCCCACGGGCGACTCCCCGGGGGCCGCGACCGCGGCATACGGCGCCGTATGGGTTACGAACGACGGCGCCGGAACCCTCGCGGGCATCGACCCGCAGACGAATCGAGTCACACGGCGGGTCCGCCTCAAGCCGGGAGTCTTCTCCGTGACGCACGGGTTCGGGGCGCTCTGGGTCGTCAACTACAAGCGCAACACCCTGACTCGGGTCGACCCCTCCAGCATGCGCGCGCGCAGCGTGCGTGTCGGCGCGGTTCCGGATGGCCTGCTCGCGGCCTACGGGCGCGTGTGGGTGACCGCCTGGGAAGCCGGCCGTCTGGTCGAGGTCGATCCGCGGTCGCTGAAGGTCGTCCGCCGAACGCGAATCGGCCCGCGGCCGTCCGGACTGCGAGCCGCCGCGGGCGCCGTCTGGGTCGGCTTTGGCCGCTCGGCGACCGCGGTCGCGAGAGTCGACCCGCGAACGCACCGGATCGAGCGCGTTCCGGTCGGCGTTCGCGCGCCGGCGGTCTTTTCCGCCGGCACGCGCGATCTCTGGATCAAGGCGGGCGACAACGTGCTCGTCCGGCTCGACCCCCGCACGAGAAAAGTGCGAGCCCGGCTCTCGTTCGGCGGCACGCTCGCGCACGGAGCACTGGCCTCCGACGGAACGATCTGGCTGCCCGACAAGGAGCTGAACGTCATCCACCGGGTCGACCCGCAGACGTCGACCGTGGTCGACAGCTTCGCGGGCGGGTCTGGGGCCTTCTTCCCGCTCAGGGCCTTCGGCTCGATGTGGGTGACGAGCTACGCCGGCAGCGACGTGTGGAGATTCAAGCCCGCGGGGCGCTAGCCCCAGTGCCACCCGCGGTCGCCCGCGGATCCTCTACTCGCTCGAGCCGGAGCCGGCCGAGCAGCCCACCGACGAGCATCGCCTGCTCGCGACCGTGCTCACCGGCGCCCTCGCGGCCTCGGACGACGGCCCCGTTCGCGCAGAGGAGGCCGGCGAGGCCTGGGGCCGCTACCTCCTCGCCAGGGACCCGCTGGCGCGTCAAGCCGACGACGACGCAGCTATCGAGGAGGTCGTCGACCTGCTCGACCAGCAGGGCTTCGAGCCGAGCGCGCAGGAGTGCGAGATCCACATGGCCCGCTGCCCGTTCCACGCTCTTGCGGAGTCGCAGCCGGAGGTCGTGTGCGCCGTCCACAAGGGCCTCATCTCGGGCGCGCTATCGGCGCTCGGGAGCGACCTCGAGGTCGAAGGGCTCGACGTCTTCGTACGGCCGGATCTCTGTGTCGCGCGGCTTAGGCGTAGCGCTCGCGCGGGCGCTCGAACAGGTCGGCCGCGAGGCTCGCGACCCAGTTCACGAGCCAGACGATGAAGACGACGCCGACGTAGGTCCAGAACCCGTCGATCGAGAAGTTCGGCGCGATCCACTCGGCGAGCAGCACCATCAGGATGTTGATGAAGAGATAGAAGATCCCGAGCGTGAGCACGATCAGCGGGAGCGTCAGGATCGCCAGGATCGGCTTGATCACCGCGTTCGCGATCCCGAGCACGACCGCCCCGATGAAGTAGGCCCAGAAGCCGTGGATGTCGACGCTGTCCCAGAGCGCGTTCGCGACCCACAGCGCGAGCATGTTGATCGCGATCGCAAGAATGATGCGCGCCAGCAGCAGCACAGGGCGAGTCTACGCCACTTGTCGGTCGGCGTCGGTTTAGGGTCGCGGGGCGGGGTTACGTGGTCCGGACATGCTCGCGCTCCTCCTCTACCTCTGGCTCGGCCCGCGCGCGGCGCTCGCCGAGCTCATGGCGGAGCTGCTCGGCATCGCGCTCCTCGGCGGCGGTCGCGGCAAGCTCGTGGGCCCGACCCTGCGCCTGCTTCTGGCCCGGCTTCCTGGCCGCCGCGTAGTCCCGGCCTGACGCGGGCCGGGCTAGACTGAACAGCCGCTGCCGACGTAGCTCAGCTGGTAGAGCACTTCACTCGTAATGAAGGGGTCCCCGGTTCGAGTCCGGGCGTCGGCTTCATAGAAAAGCCCCGCCAGTACGAAGCTTTTCGTCTACTGGGTGCCAGGTGCGACTCACTCGGCGGTGCCCATTGCGTGCCCAAACGATGCCGGGGCCAACTCCTTCCCAAACGTCTGCCTTCGTCTCGCCGTTTGTACGGCGCCGCCGTGCGTGTCAGGTGCTGAGCTGAGTGGGGTGGTCGGCGGGCGGCGCTGACCACCCCCGAGATGACCCGCGCGGGCCTTGGAAGGCGATTCGTCGAGCGATACCCTGCGGACAGGTCTTCGAGGGAGACCGCAAGTCTGCGGCATATGGAGTCGGAGCACCTCAACTCTCTCCCCCGTGAGGGGCACGTTCCTTCGCCGCAGTAGGAACGCATGCCACGCTCCGGCTCCACCTATTACAGCCTCGAGCACCTCCCGATCTGCCTAACGGCCGTGTCACCCGGTGATGACGACGCCGCGGCGGCTGTAGAGGTCTTCCGTGGCCGCTTGCAGGAGGAACGAGGCCACGCCCGCGCGTGAGATTTTCTGCGACATCCCGACCTTCTCGCTCTCGGGGACGACCCTAGCCTCGGTCTTGGGCCCATTGGTCAGCTTGGTGGCGTAGACAATCGTCCAGTCGAGGCTGCTGGCGCGCAGGACTTCCTCACCGGCAGTCTTGTCCTTGATCTGACTACCCATTGCTATGCCAGTTACGACCTTGGTGACGGGAGTGAGCCGGTCACGCGGGACGGCGAAGGTGGACAACATGACGACGCGCTCGGGCCCCTTCTGTTCGGCCGCGTCCACAATGGCGCGCGTCGCCTCGGTCATCACCGGTCCTCTCGCGCCGAGGACGCTGATGACAGCGTCGCCTCCGTTCATGGCCTCGGAGACCGCTGCGCGGTCGGTTGCGTCGCCTTCGACAACA
>Ga0173483_10000037_pt1 | contig 26858 bp, 27 predicted proteins | sample NitcycUS178409R2_FD_122621 | JGI IMG/M metagenome (GOLD analysis project Ga0173483, IMG submission 122621) | Soil microbial communities from Arlington Agricultural Research Station in Wisconsin, USA - Nitrogen cycling UWRJ-S178-409R-2 (version... | ecosystem: Environmental > Terrestrial > Soil...
CGCTGGCTCCTATATATTGGTGTGTAATATGCCTGACCTGTCATAATACACAATTACTAATGATCGAATAGAGGATCTTTTTTCCTTTCCTGCGTTACATAATGACAGTATCAATTATCCATCAAGAGACACCAGCACAGCCATCAGGTCATATGACATGCACATACGTTATCCTTAGATTAATCCTCTAAATATTTAGATAGGTCCATAGAAAAATATGAAATAATCCGATCTGCTCCGGCTCTTTTTATTGATGCAATAGCAGTAACTTTCCATGATTCTTCCTCAATCCACCCATGCATTGCAGCAGCCTTTATCATGGCGTATTCTCCTGATACATTTTGTGCTGCAACAGGAAAAGCAAATTTTTCTTTAATCATACAGATCACATCAAGAGATGGTAATCCAGGCTTTACCATCACCATATCCGCTCCCTCGTTAATGTCAGTTTGTACTTCTCTTAATATCTGCCGAGGATTTGTGCGTGCTATTTGATATGATGATTTATCGATTGTATTGAATTGACATATTTTAGAAAAGGCGGCAGTCCTAAAAGGCGAATATAATGAAGACAATTGTTTAACAGAATGGGAAAGAATTTTAGTTTTTAGAAAACCATGTCTTTTAAGCGATTTCCTTACAGAATATACTTGACCATCCATCATTGAGGAAGGTGCAACAACATCTGCGCCAGCCTCAGCATGGCTAAGGGCAACTTTGGATATTAAATCCAAGGTAGAATCATTATCCACTTTGTTGTTGTTAACCAACCCACACTGTCCTGAAAAATTATATTGACATACGCAGACATCTGTGATTACATTTAACATATTTCCAAATTCTTTTCTTATCCCTACCACCGCTTTTTGAACTACACCATCTTTATTTAGAGCAATGGATCCTTTTATGTCTCTGTTTTCAGGTATACCAAAAATAACTATTGATGAAATTCCAGCATTAATTACTTTATGGATCTGTTGAGTTATCTTTTTTAACGGAGTCTTTGCTATTCCTGGCATTGTGATAATTTGACTATCTTCTTGTTGTCCTTCTTGAACGAAGATGGGAAAGATTAGATGTTTTTTTCTCATGCCCACCGCATCAAGAATCTTTTTGTATTCTAAATCAGCTATGAGTTGAGTTTGCAATGAGTTAATATTGTGTGGAATATGGATCTATGAATAGTTTATTATTTTGTTTATTCCTTTGCACTGGTATCGTACTACCGTTAGATTATTCGTTATATTGAATTATATTTAACAAAATTGCATAAATGCTCATGATCAGTCTTTTAGCATTCAAAAGTATGAATCTGAGGACTAGGGCATTATCATATATGATATTTATAATCTTTAAGCACACCTCCAGCATTGCAAAAAGTAACGATCGGCATCCCGACATTTAATGAAGGACAGAACATATTTAATCTTCTTAGAACCCTAGAAACAAATACTTCAAAGGATTATGTTATTTCTGAAATCATAATTTCTGATGATTCATCAGATGATACTCCTCAGAAAGTATATAGATTTCTGACAAATTCTTCACTAAATATTAAATTTATACATCATAATAATAGAAGGGGAGCTGCAGCTGCATGGAATGAAATCTTTGAAAGGTCTATAGGTGATATTATAGTATTATATGATGCAGATATCATAGTAGAACAAAGATGCACGGAACGGTTGGTGTCATCCATATGGGGAAAAATAGGACTCTGTGCATCAAATCCAAAACCTATTCAGGTGAAAGGTATAGCAGCTGGTGCATCGATTTTTATTTCAGACTGGCTAAGATCAGTAAGAAACAACCAACTTTCACAATATACTGTAATGGGAAGGGCGATGTCGATACGTTCTGACATTGCCAGAAAAATCTCAATACCTAATGACATAATTGCAATAGACCTGTATGTGCTTTGCAAGGTTCTGGAATATGGTTTGGATGTCGTATACAATGATAATGCAATAGTTTATTTTTATCCACCAACAAGGATATCTGATTTTGTATCGCAAGTGATAAGAGCAACCAACGGTCACAGGCAAATTCGAGATTGTATAGCAAGGTTCAAAATCAATCTGCCAGAGGATGTTCGTACCATCGAAATAATACGAAATATGATTATTAACCCTTTTGGAGCGCTTTCAGTAATTGCCTGTTGTGCACTCATTCCATTTTATAAAGTCAAGTTGAAGGAGACCAATTCTGCTAAATGGCACACTGCAAAAAGCACTAAACAATTCAAGTAGGGTTTTTCTCTAATGTGTGATCTTGATATTCGATACTCCACTTGCCCAAATAGCTTGTCGTTTAGGTTTGGTACTTGGGATTTACATAGGCTATTAATTACGAATATTTTATGGCTTTCAAGTATCCTAGGAAAAATCGTCAAAAGCCGCAGCAATATATAAGATTAACAGATGCAAAAGACATTCTCGGTAGAGTTATCGTCCTAATTCATACAACTATCAGTTTTTCTAGTACATACTATATATATCTATGCAAGATAATTGGGTTCTAGCTTGGATAGTGCAGAAGGAGGTGTACAGGGTTACATATGTATACCACATGAAGGCCATTCGGCTCCTCTTCTAGACTGTTGGAAGAAGTCTGACAACATTAACGTCGTGTATTTTGTTACTGCGACTTTTTCTTGTGAAATTCTGCCTTATTTCCCAAATAAGGCAAATCATTATATCCTTGCGTCTTTCAAACATATGCAGAGTGCATTAGAAGATATTAAGAAACAGAACAACACCAGACTGTCATTTATATTTAGTTTGAATGATGCTCTGTTTGAACGAGCGGCAGATAAACTTAACTACATTTCAATTTATTTTACCAAATATACTTATGGTGACACAGAAATTGGCGATCTCGCAATTGCCGTGGCAAAAAGAGATCGAGTAAAGAAAGCTAGCCTAGCAAACATTCAAGTTATAAATACTGGGCCACTAAAGTTTGTATTTCCTTATTCTAAAAATGCTATAGTGCTTGAGGTCGAGGGAGAAAAAACACGCCAGAGTGATCACAAATATTGTGAGTTAACTAGAAGGGACGTAGCAAGAAGAGGTCTTCTACTAAGCAATCTGGTCAGTTTTTCTATTCTAGACAAATTGAAATAATAGAAGAATTCAAGAGTTGCAATTCCTTACTCTTTCTGCCTAGAAGAATGTTACAATTTTAAAAGTTTTGAACTGCGAACAGTTAATCATTTCTGCACTTGAGATTTGCATGAACTTCATCAACATGAGCTTTTTTACTAGTTTTTATATAATTCATTTCTAGACGCTAGTCTCTTACGTTATTTTTTTATTATAGTAACACAAAGATATTTCTGATAAGTATTGAGTAAGCCAATGGACCTTGGCAGCCTAAAAGTTGGCTCATATATTGTAATTGATGGAGAGCCTTGTAGAATAGTATCATATGATCATAGTAAACCTGGAAAACATGGATCTGCTAAGGCTAGAGTGGCAGCAATAGGAGTTTTCGATGGTTCTAAACATAGTCTTGTTTCACCAGTGTCATCAAATGTAGAGGTTCCCCTAATTGATAAGAGAAATGGTCAGGTTATATCGATTTCTGGCAAGACACTCCAAATTATGGATCTTGAGACGTTTGAAGTTTTTGACACATCTTCGATAGAAGATGAGATGAGAGATAAGCTTGTGCAGGGTGGAGAAGTAGAATATTGGAAGGTTCTTGATAGAATAAAAATTGTGAGGGCTAAGGGTTAACCTTTTTATTTTTGGTTCACTTGAATACTCGATCGAAGCTATAACTAAAGGATAAATATTGTGGCCAGCATAATTGCAAAGGTTCGATTTTTCTAGTAAGCCTACTTTCAATTGCAGTATGCATCGAACACATTCTAATGCGCACGTTTAGAAAGAATTATAATCTTCCATATCGAGTAGGTTATTGTGAATAACGTGGATAAGAGAACAATGCCCATTTGTTTGACACCGTCTCAGCTAAAATTGGTAGAGCAGTATGCCAAGAAGAAATGTATGCTTAACCCTAGCCAGGCTATTGAGGACATAATTAAAAATACTTAGGCCTTGTCCAAAACGTGGGGACAGATACCTTGCTAAAACGATTTGACTCGCAGCTTATTAAATGGTAGATAGGTTATGCAGTCTACAATTATGGAAATGGTGAAAAGCTAGCGACAAGATATCCAGTTTTTGTTAATTTTAAACTATTATACCTAATTGAGGTTGTGACGCCACTGCATATATCTACTCTGGCAACGTGTGAAAATGTTTTCATTCTTTGCCTCGGATAGCACTGTGACTATTGCAATTCTAATAATGTTTCTTAGAAAATGGAACATCATTTTAAAGAACAAAAGATCTTGAGGATCTTATAATGAGATGAAGCAATATCCACAGCGTTAGATGAAACAAAACGCAAAAAATAGCCTCCGTTTGTGACAAATATATTGTGAAATCCAAACTGTAAATTATACAAAAAGAGTTGAGTAAATAGCTAATTACATGACACGGGTTCTCATAATGCCAGTTCTAGCTTTATTCGGTTTACCAAATCGCTCATCTCGATTGGCTTTCGGATGAAGCAACATACGTCCAAATTAGGAAAAATTTCCCTTAGTGCCTCATAATATACTTCAAATGCAGTAATGAAACAGACTCTAACTTTGTTGTCTATTTTTTGCATTTGTTGATACAATTCAAAGCCATTCATCTTTGGCATTTTCACATCAATAAGTAGAAGATGATACAAATTAGTCTTGAAACTTGATAATGCTACAAGCGGATCGTTGAAAGTATCAACTACAAATTCATTACATTCTAGACCTTTTTTGAATGCAAGAGTAATATCATGTTCATCATCTACAATTAAAAGTCTTTTCATTACTGCTAATTACCTATTCTATGATACCACAATATTTGAGATATTTTATATAAAATCCTTTTTCGAAGAGATGATTTGGAAATGAGCGTTCAAGAATTCCTTTTGGTTGATTTTGAATATCTACAAAAATAAATGATAAAAAATTTCATCTCCATTCCAATCTTACTAGACAACACCGTTCTAACGTCGTATTCTTCTCTTTGTTGAGTTACAACACCTGATCCAAGATTATTTACATGATTGGAGACAAGAGGAAGAACAAATGCTTCTGGTGTAGCAAATCCAGATTCATTGTATATTCCAGTCTGATCAGAGTATTCTGACACCTTATTCGGTCTAAGAAATTTCAAGCCTTGTATCAATTGAGATATTATCTTCATTATAATGAGTTTTGTAATATCATGATATTTGTCGGTCACCAATGACGGTGCTTTTTTTTGATAGCAATGCTGGCAGATTAGCAGCTATCGTTATCCTGCCCATATCTGCCTTGTAAAAATGGAAAGCAATAGATTTAGCCATTATTTATTCTAAAAATGTTCTTCATCTTCTAATATATAGGATTTTCCAACTCTAATGAAACGCATAGATTGATTAGATTAATAGATGCTGATTTCTTTGTTGCTCCGAAGCATTTCATACTAATGACTTCATATTGCAAACTAACTTTCTATTCATGTTATTTGGGAGTGTTTTGAGTTTCTTGCTGAACTGCAGTAACTTCTTGACCCGGTAGCTCTTTTTGTATTTGGTAGAAACCTTTTAAATCGATAGCATTATAATTTTCAGCCCACTTGAACTTGCGCCTCAGAGTAGTAGTGTATATAGTATTCCAATCCAGATCGATGTATAATAGCCAGGCTCTCATCACACGTGGATCTATGTAGTTTCTTAGAGATGTCCCAAGGTTGTAATCCCGAGTTTCTTTCTGTAATTTGAGCTGCAACTCTACTCTCTCTACTCTCTCTTCCATTCTTTTCCTCTGAATCTCTTTCTTCCACTTCTTTTCAGCTATTGCTGTTTTTAATTCTTCAATTGTCTCTTGCTTTTTTTTAATGGATTCTTCAAATTGCTCTAATGATTTCTTGCTTGCAGGATTTCTTGGGTCAATACCTTTTTTATGATTGCATGTAATAGCAGCTTTCAGATTTGCCATCTTGGCAACATAAATTTTTTGTGCCTGTGAAGAACTCTTATCTATTCTTAATGGCGGATTTGCCAGAGATTCCTTTAATGTTTTAGTAGCAATATAAGTCCTGAATACCTTCGCAGTTAATCCTGGGACGTTTTTGGGATCAATACTACGCAAAAACGCATTTACTTTACCAGACGTTATCCCATCAAAAATATGAGCTCCACCTTCCTTGCTACTCATAAACAATTTGAGGTTATTGTAAAGCCCTTGCGTGTCTTCAGAATTAACTTCAAGGGTCTTTTGCCAAGGAACACTATCTTTCCCTAAGAAATTAAATTCAATATACCGCTTGCCACTATTATAAGGGAAGTTAATATGTTCTACTCGTAATGTTGAAGCACCTACAGTGTCGGCTTCTTCAGGATCTTTTTCATCACCAACTCTCATCGCAAGTCTGAATATAAGGTAACACACAGTTGCAATTTTCTTCTGATTTATATCTCTAGTTTTTAGCATTCTATTGATGATTTCCTTTTGAACTTTACCTATGTGTCTTTCGAGTTTTAGCGCCTTGTCGTACTTTTCTTTATCATTAGTCTGTCGGAGCGTAGATGAATCATGCAGCCATACGTACTTTCTTTTTCCAGTCAATTTCTCAACCCATGTAGCAAGCCATGTAGACGAGTGATCATGAATAATATTTTGCCATGTTCCTTCCGGAACTGGGGCATCTTCTCCAAGATTAAGAGTAACATCTTGATGGGTCACACGCGGTTTCCATTTACCACGGAGGGGATGTTGGCCTCTTCCCATAAAAATGCCCGGTGGTTCGACTAACCAATTTGCAATATCTACCTCAACACCATCTACAATAGCTTTGCCATATACAGCTTTGAGTTTTTCTCTCTCTGCCCTTTTTTCTGACAATAGTTTCTTTTTCTCCTCACGCGGTAGATTACGTATTCTTTCTATTTCTCTCTCTTTGACCTTCTTTTCTTGATCGATGAGTGTGAAAGCTTCTGAGAAATCAATATCTTTGATGCTAAGAATATTCCGGGATCTTTCTGGTAATAACTTCTTAAAATCAGTTAGAAAATTTGATTGGAAAACAACGTCTTGAATATAATGGGTATCCTTTTTCTTAGCCCAAGCATAAACTAACTCTTCCTGCTCGCGATTAAGGATTAATCTTTCACCATATATATTGATAGCTATTCCTCTTGGCTGGTATTCTGGCGGAAACGCTATTCCATTATGTTCAAGAGTATTCCATTTTGTTCGCAGTACCGCAGTAGTAAACTCCATCTACCTTATACAAAACACGATCAATTACTATTCTTAAACCTTACCCAAAAACGTCTACCGATTGAGGTCAAAAAACTCTTCCATCCACCAGATCTGTCATCTTTATAAAAAGGATATTTTTTGATTGGATATCTATAGGAATGCAAAATAGAATTGACTTGTGAATAATACACATATGTTATGCTTGGTTGTTTTGAAGATGTTTATATAAATGAAATGAGATATCTTAAAATTCTTTGCGACTGTCAGAACTACACAGGTTTTATCAGCTATACATAAACATACAAATGTATTCATGATCAATTTGGATTCACGACGGACATGCTGAATTTCCTGCTTTTCTATTTGTCAGTTCAATTTGCACTAGATCGTTTGAATGAGTCTATAAATTGAGCTGGACGGAGTGGTATTCACGTATATTAGTGAAATCGCAATGATGTGACCTACAAATTTCTTTTACTCTACAGTCCTGATGACAAAGAATCGCAAACCAATGACAGAATCAGAATTCGAGAAGTTTCTAAATTAAATGCTGAATGTAATAATAGACCATATTCTATTCTATGCCGCTTTGTTGTTGCTTCTCCCAAAAAGTACAAAACAATTGGAGTAGTTAGAAAGTATAAAATCTTAATTTTATCATGTTTGTAACTTTGATCTTGATATGATATAGAATCCATGTGAAGAAATGAGAAATGCAGATAGAGTCATCTTCGTTGCAAACACAAGGTTCCATGGTGTCTTGGGATTTGGATATGGAACACTTATGCCATCCAATTTGTACACTCCTTTTATTGCATTGTCCGTCACAAAAGAACTCCAGAGAATAAAATTATACATGAATTCATACATTGCTATCACGGCAATAGCAAGGACAATCAATTGCAAGATGGATTTAACTGATTTTGAAATGTTTTTCAATTTGTCTCCGGCAAGTTTGGTAACACAAAACCATGACAATACAGACACAATCATAAGGTATGTTATGAGTTTTGCGAATCCATGAAATGGAAATTCAGTATTGACTAGGACGTCACCAATAATTACTCTACCCGTTTGAAGGTATTCTTCAGCACTTGCATAAAGTGCAAATAAACATATAGATAGCATGATCGTGGATGAAGAGTAGAATACAGTAACGAAGACTTTCCTAGTCCTTAATTCATCGTTTTTGGAACTCGGATCTAGCATACTTTATAGATATTGACAAGAGATGGTCGTGGTATAAAAATTATGCACATATGTTAGCTTTTATGTTCACTTAATTCATGCAATGTGATTAAAGAAGAATGTTCACTATAATAATATAATAATTGTGGAGTTCACCTTGTTTCAGATAGCATGAGATTTAATCTAGACTCTGAAAAGAACATAATAAAAAATACAAAAAGCATCTCTCGGGTATCCACATTAGTGCTCATCGAATTTGGTATCTGTCTATATAAAAGACTGAGTTAGATATAAACCAGAACAAATTTAATTCGAGATTTAATGAACTTCTAGAAATATTTTGAGCCATCAGTATAGCCAATCATGAATAAGTATGCATGAACATGCAAGAACACGATTGGCATTATAGCTGTTCCAATAGTTGGAACGTCTATAATTGTAAGAGCAATATCTTTTGTCTATTAGTTATTACTGTTATTAGCAAAAGTAATGGCAACAATATAAAATCAAAATGAGTTAAACAATGATTATCGCTCTTTTATGCCAATTTATTTTAATCTATATATTATCAATTATGGAATGACCCTAATCATAAAATTTTACCCTTGGTTATTCAACATTTCAAAGCAGTAAAATCTGGGATGTTTAGCGAAGATAGTTGTCTATGCTGTCTAAATCGATTTTAGCTAAAATATGATCTTCCTGCTATCAATACGCAATAGAACCGTAAAATAGGTTTGATATTATATTTTCACCATGAGTAAGCATGCAAACCCAATTCCTACCATTGATGTTGTTCTTCAACAGGGTTCTGATATACTACCAATAAAAAGGAAAAATCCTCCCTTCAAAGACCATCTTGCACTGCCCGGTGGTTTTGTAATTAAAGGAGAAAGTGTTGAAGATGCAGCGAAGCGCAAGGCATTAGAGGAGACATCATTAGAGATAGAACCTATTGAGATCTTGGGAGTATACTCGGATCCCAAACGAGATCCAAGAACACATACTATAACGGTTGTGTTTGTAGCAATAATTCTGAATGGTCTTGCGATCCCTGATAACGATGCAGTAGAATGGGTACCTTTAGATGGACTTCAAAACCAGAAACTTGCATTTGATTATAAGCAGATACTTTCTGATTACAGTGAATGGAGAAGATCAGGGGGAACTTTTTGGTCATTTAAAAGGAGGACACTGTCTCTATAAAGGTATTCTTGATATTTTCTGGACTAATGATAGACAATTCGAAGTAATAGTGAGCATTGTGTTAGCAATACGTATAGCAAATCTGACCTATGAAAATACCCCATCCCAACTATCCGACGAGAAGAACGGTATTAGAAATCAAGTCTATCCGACGTTAAGCATACAGGTCCATTAAGCCAATCAGATAATAAACATGAGTGTCACAAATCATCTATAGACTGACATGTGAGGGAAGAGTTTATTAAAAAATTTATTTGTGATAAATTTTATTAGTTATTTTGGAACATTGATCTCATACATTAACTTTCCTGTATGTGAAACAATTGACATTAAGGAAGTTTCAGATATTCGCAATGCTGTCGATAGAATGGTGGAAGCCTATGAATATCTCAATAAAAGTGCTAATTTCAGCTATCGACTTTTGCTTCCTAAAGGAGAAAAAGCAAATGAAAAGGCTAGAAAAATTGGATTGATGGTTCAAGCCGAATTTTTATTGGCATTAAAAAAGAAACAATTAAAGCTAAATGTCAGGGAAATTAGATATATGCATGACGAAACTCATTATGGATGGATTCTTGCTAATCCAGAAATACTGAATACATTGAGTTAGCACCTATATAACTATTCGTGGAAGAAAATAGTTTTATTATGTCCTTTTATATTATCATTTGACTGTTGATTCTTTGATCAGATCTAATCGTTCATTTAGTTTTCATTGTATCTTCTTTTCCTTTAAATCTAGACATTAAGAAAGGTTTATCCAATCCCATTATATTGCTCAGTGTTATTGAAACGATTAAGCCCAATACAAAACCAGATAGGATATCTGTAAGATAATGCTGCAGTATATACAATTTAGTAAACGCAATAATTATAGGGAATGACCAAATCAGCAGTCCCGCTATCCGTGACTTTCGGTTTAATTCAAAGCCAACGATGAATGCAAGTGCAGTTACACTTGCGATGTGATTAGAAGGATAAGAGAGGTCGCGTGCAGGTGGTACTAAACTATCATTTTCCATCACAAAATGATTTGGCAGCTGTAGGGCAGGCTTAAATCTGTATGGTGGTATTGGTCTCCCGATTAAAGGTTTAATATATAGTACTAAAACTGCTATAACGACAATTGCAACTAAAAAAATCATACCTATTTTTCGGGTTCGACGAACAAAAGCTAGTATAGTGGCGACAACGACCAAACTAAAAACATCTCCAAATGATGTAATTATTATCATGATAGCATCTACATTTCCACTCCTTTGTATAGACTTGAAATATGTAGTTACAAAATTGTCAAAACGTGAGGTTAGATGTGAAGCAACCAATGTGGTAAGAGTTACAAAGATGATTACCAATAGCATTAATTGCATAGATCTAATCTCTATTATCCAAGTTGGCCATAGACTAGATAATGACAATAATTGGTCTTAACAATAATGTGTTTTATATACTGTGTGTGAACATTATACCTGCTCAATCGACATACGATGTAGAGACACAGATTAAAAGATATTTGCTCTGCTAAAAATCAATACAAACTATCGCTGATTATCTCATTATTGTCGTTTATAATATTAGTCATATTCGGTGAGATGTGTTCTTTCATCCTAGTTGTTATGAGTATAAGAGTAATGCAGTTCCTGAACGTTGTCATATAATTTAAGTTAATATGTATGATTATTAGCGAATACAACCGACTGGCAGGTGTAGCATAAGGTAACGACGGTATTCTATTTTCTCGGTTGTTCATGTATAAGATCGAATCATTCCTTTATTTAAGTTGTATAAATTTGTATGAAATTTGCCAGACATTATTATTGATGGTTAGCACAAAAATGGTCATTTTAACATTCTACTAGCAATGAAGAGAAATTCAGCTTCTTTTAGTTTTAGTAAAGCTTTGTATCATCTCTCAATTTCATCGCTGATGATGGGTCTTTATCTGCATAATATTTAATCATACTCAATTTCAGAACTTTCAGTGACAGTAATGCACATTTTATTCTTGCTGGCCCCAAGTTTATCAGCCCAATGTTTTCCAAAATATCCTCCTTTGTAAGATCTTTGATGGTGTTCAGGGATTTGCCCATTATCATTTCAGTTAGCATGGATGCACTTGCCTGACTAATTGCACATCCTCGTCCTTCAAATTTTATATCTTTAATTTTATCTTCTTCAACCTTTAAATGAATATCAATTTCATCGCCGCAAAGTGGGTTATTGTCATGTATACTTACATCTGCATTTGATAATTTACCTTTATTTCTAGGATTTCTATAATGGTCAAGAATAATTTCGCGATATATATCATCGCTCAAATCCTAAACAACCTCCTTGCTTCATCAAGTGCATTTATGAACGCATCTACTTCTTCTTTTGTATTATAGATATAAAAACTTGCACGAGAGGTTGCAGCCACATCCAATCTGTCCATAAGTACTTGCGCACAATGATGCCCAGAACGAATTGCAATTCCATGATCATTCATTATAGTAGCAAGGTCATGTGGATGAATATCGCCAATATTAAATGATACTACGCCGCCTCTGTGATTTATATCAGAAGGACCGTAAATGATTATATCCTTAAGATCATCAATAGCATTGATAGCATAATTTGTAACATCCATTTCATGTTCCCGTACCTTATCCATACCGATTTTGTTAAGATAGTCTATAGCGGCTCCAAATCCGATCACATCTGCAATGTTTGGAGTGCCACCCTCAAACTTGTATGGCAGGTCATTATATCTTGTATCGTATTTGTGAACTTCTCTTATCATATCCCCACCTCCTATAAACGGAGGCATTTCATTAAGTATTTCCCTTTTGACATATAGAACACCTACACCGGTTGGTCCTAGCATTTTATGGGCAGAAAATGCCAGAAAATCACAATCCATATCTCGGACATCAACTGGCATATGGGGGACAGATTGAGCTCCATCTATCAATACAGGAATACTTTTCTGGTGAGCCATTTTTATAATCTCATTTACAGGCATTATGGTTCCTAGTACATTTGACATGTGGCTTACGGAAACCAATTTAACTTTGTCGCTTTGAAGGTATTTCTTGTACTCTTCAATGTTCAAATATCCCTTGTCATCTATGCCAACATACTCCAGTTTGGCTCCTTTTTCCTGTGTAAGAATTTGCCAGGGGACAATGTTGCTATGGTGTTCAATCTCGGTAAGGACAACTTTTTCATCTTTCTCGACATTTGTACGAGCCCATGAATATGATACCAAGTTAATCGCTTCAGTAGCATTGCGTGTGAAAATTATTTCATCGGTAGAACGAGCGTTGATAAATTTAGCAATCTTTTCCCTTGTTTTTTCATATTCAAGAGTAGCTTCTTCTGCCAGCTGATGAACTGCTCTATGAATGTTTGAATTGTAATTCATATAATAATTGCAGATCGCATTAATTACGGAAATTGGCTTTTGAGTAGTTGCAGCGTTATCAAGATACACAAGGGTTTTGTTACCCTTAATCTTGCGCTTCAATATTGGAAAATCTTGCCGGATTTTGGAAACATTAAGAGTAGCCTTTTGCATTGTTTTTATAATTCACTCCATTAAGATATAAACCCAGTTATCTTGTATCTTTACCTTGTAAGTTTTCAGAGGCTCTTCTGCAGGGAGATTTTGAGGAGTACCATCTTCTAATTTGAAGATAGACATGTGTAGTGGACATGTAATGGTTTTTTCATTCTCGTTCATAAATCCTGTGGATAAGTCCGCATAAGCATGAGTACAAATTCTATCCGTTGCGTATATCTTGTTGCCTGCTTTGGATATTAGAATATTCTTATCGCCATGATCAAAATCCAAAAGATCGCCATTTTTCAATGGCTTTGTTTCACAGACCTTTATCCATTCTGTCATATTAGATCATAATGATTATTATCTGTATTTGTAGTGTTTTTCGAAAATGTCTTGAGCCTCTCTGTATCTAGACTTTTCCACTTCCAAGATTTGGTTCATTGCCTCATCGGCCTTGAGCATAAGAGGTTTACCTGACCATTTGTTTTCAATTAAATAATTAACCCACGCTCTGATAGTAGGACCCATCTTTCTCGATAATGGCTCTAAGAATCCATTCACAATTTCTCGTTTAGCTCCTTCTCTACTTAATGCTCTGCACATTAGATAGAAGATCTGTGCCTCATCCAGCTGTGCCACGGAGGCAGAATGAGTTGCCTTTACCTCATTAGTTTCAATTTCAAGTCCGGGGATTGCGTCTGATTTAGCGCCTTTATCTAGTAGAATTGCATGACCTGCGAGGAATGACTCTGCTGCTTTGGCTTCCTTACCAATCTTAATCATACCCTTAAACAACGATTTGGAGGTATCTTTCATTACAGATTTAACCAAGACCCTCCCCCTTGAATTCCGACCATAATGAATTAGGTTTGATGTAACATCAAATGACTGGTTCCCTATCCCAAATATAATTTCAACATCTTCTGCAGAAGACCCAGCACCTTTCATTATACTGTCAGTCTTGTATCTTGATAATTGTGTACCAAACATTCCAAGATACCATGACATTTTTCCGTCTCTCTCGATGAATGCCCTTTTGTTAGAGAAATTCAAAGTATTTCCACTCATTGCTTGCAATGTCACCATTTCAAGGTGTGCAATTGGATTAACATGACATTCAAACAGCTCAAAGTATGCCTGTTGGACATCGTTCCTTTTTGTCTTTGATGGAGAATATATTTCTTGGACTACGGTTGCCTTTGATCCTGTGTCGCCGATAATAATATTTCGTGTTATAGAAGAAGTTCCATCATCTGCTAAAGAGTTAACGATTCTAATTGGATCTTCAATTATGATATTTTTTGGAATATATATAAAAAGACCTGACTGAAAGGCAGCTGCCTCCAATGCAAGGAATCTGTCTTCATCGTAGTTAATTTGGTTTGTAGTTAATTGTTTCTTAATAAGATCCTCATATTTTGTTACTGCTTCTCTAAGGTCTGAAATAATAACTCCTTGCTTCGAAATCTTATCAGGGATGAATATTCGATTTATCGAGGAACCAATTCTCAAGATACTGGTTCCCTCTTCCAGCTCATCAAGTCTGTCTTTCAGAGCTTCATGTGGCTCATGCTTAACAATCTGCTCTGGAATGTAGATGTGTTCTGGTTCTAAAAGATTGACATCTGAATATTTTTTATAAAGTGGAGACACCTCCGGAGGGAGATTAGTATACTTTGAGAAAGCGTTTTCTCTTATTTCGCCGAACCAGCTCGGTTCGTTGTTTTGATCTATTAACGATTTAATATCGTCATTACTAAGGGAAGATAGAACTACCAACTAACAAGCACCTTCTGTCTAATAAAGTAAAAAGGAAGTTTCTTTAATATTTATCCAACTGAGCCTTCCATTTCAAGCTTTACAAGTCTGTTCAGCTCGACAGCATACTCCATTGGTAACTCCTTTGTAAAAGGCTCCATGAATCCGCCGACTATTAAAGATAGAGCATCAGATTCTGAGAATCCTCTACTCATCAGATAAAAGATTTGCTCGTCACCTATCTTTCCTACGGTGGCCTCATGTGAGATTGTTGCATCCTCTTCATTTACCTCGACATATGGATATGTGTCTGTCCTTGAATTTTCATCTAACAATAGTGCATCACATCTGACATTTGACTTTACGCCTGTGGCTCCCTTTGCAACATGTAATAAACCTCTATATGTTGTTCTACCAGCATCCTTGCTTACTGATTTACTCGTAATTCTAGATGTTGTATTCGGCGCCAGATGTACTGCCTTTGCTCCTGCATCTTGGTGCTGGCCTGCACCAGCAAAAGCGACTGACACAACTTCAGCATGAGCACCTCTACCAAGCATATAAACACCAGGATACTTCATAGTCAACTTGCTACCTAGGTTTCCATCGATCCACTCAACAGTAGCATGTTCATATGCATATGCTCTTTTTGTTACCAGGTTATATACATCCTTACTCCAGTTCTGTATTGTCGTATATCTAATTTTGGCACCCTTCTTAGCAATCAATTCTACAACTGCAGAGTGCAAAGATTCAGTAGCATAAATCGGTGCAGTACAGCCTTCAATATAATGAACTTCGGCACCTTCATCTGCAATAATCAGAGTTCTTTCAAACTGACCTATGTTTTCAGCATTAATTCGAAAATACGCCTGGAGTGGAAGTTCCACCTTCACATTTGGTGGAACATAAATGAAGGAGCCACCTGACCATACAGCACTATTCAATGCTGCAAATTTATTATCTTCTGGTGGAATGACCTTTCCAAAATGCTTCCTCATAATTTCCGGTTGCTCTTTGACTGCAGTATCTGTATCAATAAATATCACACCTTGCTTTTGTAGGTCTTCTCTTAGATTGTGATAGACTACTTCAGACTCGTACTGAGCGCCAACGCCTGCAAGGAATTTTTTTTCTGCTTCTGGAATTCCAAGTTTATCAAAGGTCTTTCTTACGGACTCTGGAACATCATCCCAATTCTTGCTTTGCTTCTCAGAGGCCTTTGCATAGTAATAAATATTCTGAAAATCGATCTTTGACATATCACCACCCCAATTAGGCATTGGTTTGCTCATGAAAACATCATATGACCTCAATCTAAAGTTCCTCATCCAGTCTGGCTCACCTTTCATCTTGCTAATTTCTTCAACAGTCCCCCTGGATAATCCCTTCTTGCTTAAGTAAACGTAAAGCTCGGTAGAGTCCCTAAAGTCATATTTACTATAATCCATATTCAATTCTTCAGTGGTCATACACAGTATAACGGCGTTATGTTTTATATATACTTACGGGTATAATGGCTGTAACTATGACCTAACCGAACTATCTATAAATACCTTCTGTTAACACTCGGAATCATACTATAGTGTGCCGAGAAGAAGGTAGTAGGAATGTCAAGAATAATTGACTTGGAAAATCTATCCTGCCAATAGAATCTATGAAAAGACCCGTGAATAACGAGCTTCATGTAGTACCGTCAGTTAAAATGGGTATAATTATAATAAAGTTTAATGCATAAGATACAATAGGGCAGAGAAAAAGGCCAAACCCCAGATAAGTCAAGAGCCCTAAAACTGGTCCTGTTAGATTAGTGTTTTCATCTTCTTAAATTAGGAAACAGTATTGATTATAACATTATGCATAAACACAAAAAGAACTAGTCTTTGTAGGCATAGGCATGGAGATTTCAGTCTCCTTATTATACATAGAAAAAGACATCGAATGTCATTTCTACCCATTAGATATTCCATTGTTATTTCAGCTACGCTCTTTTAATACGATGAATGTAACCTATGTTTTAGTCCAAATGATACACATGTTCTTGGATACCTTGTTCTATTAGCTATGAACGTATACTCTCCTATAATATTAAAGCCATATAGGTTGAATCTCTGAACCCATTTCCATATAGGAACATACCTTCCTCCCTCTCCATCACGATTGGATTACTTTTGATCTTAAGCCGATGTTCCGCATTCAATATGCTCTTAGGATACGATAATGTTGGCAGCTAAAGCTTTGTTCTTAAATTAACGCTACCACACAGAAGATCCTCCTTTTATTAAACACAGGTTCAGCATTAACTGTTATCCATGCATTCTTCACCTATCGTGTCTCAATAGCGTAAAAACGATAAAAAATGCATTTAAAGTATTAATGCCTAGAGCTTTTAGCAGAGACCATGAAGCTATAATTACTCTATATTTCGCACAATACAAATTTTGCTAATTCAAATGTCCCCCTTACGGTGTGTTCTGTGGCTTCTAATGATTGAATACTTCTCCTTCTCAACTCTCTATTAGTAGCAGGACCAATAGCTATTATAGCTTTAACGTTGTTCAGTAATGAGTTCGCATTAAGCGACAGTGTCTGCATGATTTCAAAAAAAGACGCAACTGCAGATGTACTAGTGAAAATAATAGCATCCACCTTTTTCTGCTTCAACAACAAACTAAAATCGTTCCAACTGCTATCGATTTTAGAAGTAAATATGTTATACAGAAATAATTCATCTACAGTCATACCCAGATCAGACAAAGCCTTTAGAACAAATTCTTTCGCAGCCTCGCTTCTAGGGATAATGATCTTTTTCCCCCTTACAAAATCCATCTTTGAGAAAAGATCTATCAACCCTTCAGATGAGTACTTTTCCGGTACGATTTTAACTGTTACCCCATGGTTTATCAGGCTCTGCCTAGTCTTGGGTCCAATCGCTACAATAGTTCTTGAGTTTAGTGTAGAAATAGTCTCTCTAGTTTTGTCTATTTTTCTTGCAAGATCAAATAATACCTTAACGGCCTGAGAACTCATGAATAGACAATAGTCATGTTTTTTTTCATTTACATTACAGATAAATTTTTCAACAACTTTTGGATTATTTGGTTTGATATCCATCACCGGTAACGAAATAGTTCTACCACCCTCTGAACTTACGAGTTGTGCGAACTCTTGAGCATCAGGGTCTTTTCTCGTTATCGCTAATATCTTATCGTCCAGACTTGCAGTCAGAAAAATTTCACCTATTAAACCAATTAAGCTTTTCCTGTAAAGAAACAACCTTGCCAATTATTATGATTGCAGGTGGTTTTACTTTTGCACCCTTGACTCTTTGTACAATATTATACAAGGTACCCTTAATTACCCGTTGCTCCAAGGTAGTTCCATTTTCAATAATGGCTATCTCCGTATCTTTGCTCAAACCAGCTTTTATCAAATTATATGCAATCGAATCTAATCTTTCTATCCCCATTAAAACAATTATTGTATCTACTGCTTGAGCCAATTTGTCCCATTTTATAGATCTTTCATTTTTTTCAGGATCTTCATGACCTGTAACAATAGCTATGGAAGATGCGAATTTTCTATGCGTTAAAGGAATTCCAGCATAAGCAGCTGAGCCTATTGCGGATGTGATACCGGGAATTATTTCAAATTCAATGTTGTGTTCAAATAAATATTCAGCCTCTTCCCCACCCCTTCCGAATATAAACGGATCACCTCCTTTCAGTCGTAAAACTATCTTTCCCAATTTAGCTTTCTCAACCATAAGATCATTAGTATTATCCTGATGAGTTGTCGGATCACCTATAGATCTACCGACATAAATTTTTTCGGCCCTTTTAGGTATCTGATTGATGAGTTCCTTACAAACGAGTCTGTCGTAAAGTACTACATCACATTTATTCAATGTTTCTATGGCTTTGATACTAATTAATTTTGGATCGCCTGGTCCTGCACCACAGATGAAAACTTTGCCACTTTTTGTCATAATCCCTTGTTCCACTCTTGTACTGCCTCACGCCACCCGTCGGCTAACTTCAAAGTGCCGCTCTTAATAAGTAAGTTGGCCACCGCTATCCCGAGTCTTTTTGGTTCTCTACTACTCCCTGTTTCTTTTACCTTAATTGATTTTGTACCATCTGCTGAAAATACATTAGCATAAAGAGTAATTTTCGATTCATCGCTACTACTAATAGCACAGGTTCCCACGGGAAATCTGCATCCTCCTTCTATTTCTTGCAACATTGAGCGTTCTGCATTGATTTCAGCCCTTGTTCGTGTATCTTCAATTCCCTTTAAAATCTTAATTAATCCTAGGTCATCCTTTCTACATACAACTGCAATTGCACCTTGTCCTGGAGATGGCAGGAAATCTTTGATACTAAATCTTTCGACAATGACTTCCCGCATATTGAGTCTGGTTAGGCCAGCTTCAGCAAGAATCAAGGAGTCATATTCTCCTGTAATTGATTTTTTGACTCTTGTTTCCACGTTTCCACGAATAGGCCTAATACATAGGTCAGGACGTTTACGCAATACTTGAATAGCGCGTCTTAAGCTGCAAGTTCCTATTACAGACGAAGAAGGGAGGTCTACGAATTTAATTTTCTTCCCATTTACTAGCACATCATTTGGTGTAGCCCTTTTTGGAATAGATGCAATAGTTAGTTTATCGGAAAGATCCGAAGGAATATCCTTCAAACTATGAACAGCAAAATCAACCTTCCCTGTGATGACAGCTTCGTTTACATCTTTTTCAAAGATGCCCTTTTCATCAATTGTGAATAGTGGTCTTTTGTCAACATCGCCTTTCGTCCTAATTGTAACAGCTTCAAAATCAATAGACGGATTTCTTTTTCTTAATTCACCTAAAACAATTTGTGTCTGAGCGACTGCTAGTCTACTACCTCTAGTCCCAACCTTTGACTGGATCATAATGCTTCTTTCACCCTGTGTAGTGCATCGGTATAGGATTCAACAGTTTTGTCAACATCGTCTTCGCTATGAGCATTAGAAACGAAGCAAGTTTCAAATTGTGATGGAGGTATAAAGATTCCACTTTGTAACAATTCATCATATAATCTTTTGAACATAACAATGCTAGATTTCTTTGCACTTTTGGCATCATCTACTTTTTCAGGAGTAAAAAACAATTGGTACATTGAACCGATAGCATTTGTTGTAAAGGATAGCTTTAACTGTTCTAATTCATCTTTTATTCCATCGACTATTCGATCGCATGTCTTAGCAATTCGTGGATAAATTTCATTCTTTTCTTTTATCAACTTTTCAATTGTTGCGATACTTGCTGAAACAGAAATCGGATTGCCGGCATAAGTACTCGCTTGATAAACCTTGCCTCCAGGCGCAAATTGCTGCATGATCTCTTTCTTTCCAGTAATTGCTGCTATAGGAAATCCATTTCCCATGGCTTTGGCAAATGTTGCCAAATCCGGTTTAATCCCAAAGAATTCACTCGCACCTCCTAGAGAGAGTCTAAAACCAGTAATAACCTCATCAAATATCAATACAATATCCATCTGTCGAGTTATTTTTCTTATTTCGTTGAGATATTGTTTGTCGGGTACAATGACACCCATGTTTGCAGGTACTGGTTCCATAATGACGCAAGCAATATCCTCTTCTCTTTTAACAATTTGCTCCAATTCAGAAGGATCATTGTAAGGGATCACCAATGTTTGAGATGAGACTCCTTCAATGATGCCTTCCGAGATTGGAACTCCTATCCCATTAGAACCTGCGCTAACAAGAACATAATCATGGGCCCCATGATAGCATCCTTCGAATTTTATAACTTTCTTCTTCTTTGTAAACGCGCGTGCTAATCTAATAGCACTCATTGTGGCTTCTGACCCGGTGCTTACTAATCTTGTCATTTCTGCACATGGAACAATTTTCGAAATCAATTCAGCCAATTGCACTTCCTTTTCAGTTGGAATACAAAACAGATTCCCATAGTCTAGTTGTGATTTTACGGACTCCATTATCTGTGGATGAGCGTGACCAAGTAATAGTGATCCGTATCCCATGCAATAATCGATACAAGTTATGTGGTCAACAGTAACAATTTTGCTGCCTTTGCTCGAGGCTACAAAAAATGGATATGGTTGGTAAAAACGGACTGGACTGTTAACCCCTGAAGGAATTACTATCTTTGCCCTCTCAAAGAGCAACTCTGACTTGTTAGACATCGATCAATAAGTTTTGTGCGTAGGAAATATATCTATGTTTATAGCCTCCCAAATTCCTCAGCTAATTATACATTTTATAATTTGCGTCCGCATATTTGTTAACATCGTAAGAACAAAATAACTCAAACTATTACAAAAGTCTATATTAAATTAACATAAATAGTTTAATATAACAAGACATATTTGCTGGCAATATAGAAGAGATAGAAATTATAATTTTATATTAATTGTAAACAAAAGTGAAAATAAACTGGCAATCTATTCATTCAATAGTAGATCAGCCATTTTCTTGGCATGATACGTGATTATCATATCTGCGCCTGCTCTTTTGATTGATGTAAGAAACTCTTTCATTACAGCGTCTTCGTCAACCCAACCCTCTGAAGCTGCCGCCTTTATCAGTGCATATTCTCCAGATACACTATATGCGGCGATTGGCAAAGTAGTAATGCTTTTTGCTTGGTAAATTATATCTAGATATGGAATCGCAGGCTTAACCATGAGAATGTCTATACCTTCCTTGACATCCATGTCTATTTCATGGATTGCCTCTCTGATATTGGAAAATGGCATTTGATACGTTAGCCTGTCTCCGAATTCAGGAGTACAATGAGCGACATCTCTAAATGGTTCATACAATGAGGAGGCATGCTTTGCGGAATACCCCATTATTGCGATATCGGTAAATCCAGCTTCATCCAATCCTTCACGAATAGTTTTCACTTGGCCATCCATCATTGCTGATGGTGCGACTATGTCAACACCAGCCCTTGCATGACTAACAGCGATCTTTGCCAAGGTATCTATAGTACTATCATTATCCACTTTTTTATCCATTACAATTCCACAGTGGCCGTGGGCAGTATACTGACATAAACAGACATCGCTTATAATCGCAATTGTATCTCCAAAATGTTTGCGTATCAATTCAATTGACTGTTGTACGATTCCGTTCTCGTTAAACGCGGAAGTTCCTATATTATCTTTATTAGATGGGATGCCAAACAGAATAATGGCCCTAATACCAAGGTCAGAAATAGCCTGCACATCATCAATAATTTTCGAAAGAGGTATTCGTTGAATTTCGGGCATCGATTCAATTACCTGAGGTTTTTTAGAGCCCTCCTGAACAAATAATGGACAGATTAAATCCTTGACTGAAACATGAATTTCCTGCAACAAATCACGTACTGCAACACTTCTTCTTAAACGCCTTAATCTTACAGTGGGAAAACCGGCAGAGTTGTCCTTGTTACTGATATTTATCTTCATATTTGAACAGTTTGGCAACAAGATTCATTAGCTCTTCTTCGTTTTCATCACATAATTCTATTTCTTTTCTGAGGTTATTCATTGGAATAGAAAGAATCGCTTCGACAATAGCATATGAAAGTTGTTCGATTGTTTTGGATTCTTTGGATCCTATGGTCTTTCCCAAAATTGAAAATGCTTTTTTCAATTCATGCTCTCGAATAATGTCGACACTTTTGAAAATAGATACTATGATGGGCTCAGCCTTCTTTCTTTTCACTACACTATCGACGAATCTCATCTCATCATCAATTAGTTTCTCTGCTGATTGGATCTCATTCTTGCGAGCTCGTATATTCTTTTCTACAAGCTCAGATATCTGGTCTATATTTATCAATTTGACTTTCTTTATTGTTGCAACCTTTTCTTCTACAGTTCTGGGGTTTGAGAGGTCAAAAATCATCATTCCTTCTTCTGTCGCTCTCCTAGCCTTCTCAATCCTATCATATGTAACTAGATGATATGGCGCAGTAGTACAGACAAAAATCAAATCAATATTATGAAACATTTCGAGTGCCTTTTCAAAGTGAATTGGCATGCCTGCCACGGTATCAGCAAAGGCCTTGGCTCTTTCAAATGTCCTGCTTGTAATCATAAAATTGACCTGTCGCTGTTTCAATGTTTTTGCAACCAGACTAGCTCCTTCCCCGGAACCAATGAGCATGATACGTTTGTTTTTTAAATTGTCGAAGTATTCTTCCGCTAAATTTACCGCAAGTGATCCAACAGATATGCTGCCCTTGTTTAGACCTGTGCTTGTCCGAATTCTGCTTCCGAGTTTAAGTGCTCTATGGAATATAATTGAAAGATTAGAACCTGCATAACCATTTTTGTGGGAGAATTCAAGAGCTCGTTTTATTTGGCCAAGTACCTGATCTTCACCAATAACTAAAGAATCTACTCCTGATGCTAGTCTTAACAAGTGATTTACAACATCTTTACCTTTACTAATTTCGACAATATTTGCAAATTCTTTATTTGACAAACCAACTTCAAAAGCCCATTCTTCTAGCATTTTTCGTTCATCCATATTCTTGGTGGCAGCAAAAACTTCAACTCTGTTGCAGGTCTGTATAATTACACATTCTTTCAATCCGGCCTTTTCTATCAGCATTTTGTGTGCGCTGTAGAGATCTTTAAAGGTAAATTTTTCAAGAAGATGAATAGGCATATTCCGATAAGTAACTCTAGCATTAATTATGTGTAGAGATGGTGTAATGGTATATACGGATGATGATGTCATTTATTACCTTTCTCCCATTTATATAAGAGTTCAAGAGTTGCGGTTTTGGCGTCCTCAACCCTATTTTCGGTAATAAGACTCTGAATATCTTTATTGTGGATCAAAGAATATAGAAATTGTTTTCTTTCTTGGACTGTTTTTAGCTTTGGCTTTGCTGCGACGCGAGCGAATTCCTGCAATTTTGTATTTTCTATATCCGATTTTTTGATAATCCTATGTAGCATCCGCTCTAATTTAATCCTGACTTTACGAGCCATAATAGGACTCCTGCCGTAAGTAGAGATTGCAACTTGCATCATTCCCTCAACGTTAATAACTGAAGCATAAGAGAAGTCACTGAATTTGGGGTCATCTGCAGCATATACAAATGAACCCATAGAACGACCTTTCTCTATAAGTTTACGATTTAGCATTTTATCATCAGTGGCAGCTAAAACTAGAAACGGATTTTTATAATTATCAAGTACACTTGTATCCTTTAGCTTTGTTTTTATTATTTCTATTTGGCCTTGCTTTTCTAGACTCCTAAGATACCGATTTAAACGGTTGCTTATAACAGTGATTTTACAATTCTGACCTAAGAGTCCACGGATTTTTCTGATACCCTCAGTTCCACCACCAATAACCATTACATTTTTACCCGCAAGATTTAGGTCGACTATCAAACACGACACCAGAGATCTAACAAGAGACTTTGGATCATTTTCTTTATTTAATTGTTGCATCGTGAAGTCAACATGCTACAATATTACTAACGTGCAACAATGCAGTGCAATAATGAGTAATCCAAGCCTATATGAATGGATATAGTTTACCATGTCATGAATACATCTTGTAAAGACCTAATAACACTTCTTTATACTGATAATCTATACGCTCAAGACTAATTAGGAGCTGCTCCAGCTTGATTAGTGCACTTTGGAAGAAGATAATGATTTTGAAAGGGATTTGGCTCTGGATACTATTGAGGAGATAGGCCCATCAACCAAAAGCCGTCTGGAAGAAGCTGGATTCAAATCAATTAAGGATTTGGTGGTAAGAGGACCTGTAGACATTGCTGAAACTACCGGCATAGAGATGGATAAGTCAGTATATCTTTGTAACAAGGCGAGAGTCAGACTTGAAGAGTTGGGAATTATTGAGGAAAGCTTTATTACGGCTACAAAACTTTATGATAAGAGAAAGAAAGAAGAACGGATTTCTACTGGCTCAAAAAATCTGGATGATCTTTTTGAAGGAGGAATAGAGACGAGGGCAGTCACAGAAGTCTATGGTGAGTATGGAACAGGCAAAACTCAGATCTGTCATACTTTATCTCTACTAGTACAGCAAAGAAAATCCAAGGATGGTAAAGTTAATAAGGCACTATATGTCGATACAGAAAATACTTTCAGACCAGAGAGAATAGTCTCAATTGCTCTCTCAAGAAATTTGGATCCAGATAAGGCACTTGAAAATATCATTGTTGCAAAAGCCTATAACAGCGCTCATCAGGAATTAATTATTGAGCAAACTGGTCCTATTATTGATACTAACAACGTGAAATTAATGATAGTTGATTCCGCCGTGGCACACTATAGATCTGAATTTCTTGGAAGGTCTACACTATCTGAAAGGCAACAAAGACTTAATAAGTTCATGCACATGTTACTAAGAATTGCTGAAACTTATAATGTTGCAATTCTGGTTACCAATCAAATCGTCTCGTCTCCTGATGTAATATTTGGTGACGCTTTCAAACCTACTGGTGGTCATGTCGTGGCACATACTAGTACTTATAGAATATATCTTAAACGTTCGGGTAAAAATCGAATTGCCAGAATGGTTGACAGCCCATATCACGCCGAACGAGAAGTGCTCTTTAGACTGACCGAACAAGGAGTTTCAGATCCGGATGATCAATCAAATGTTAACAGATAGTAATAAATTAAGGTTTGCGGTAATCAATTTGTCATGACACAGTCCCATGGTACTAGAAGAAAGGCCCGATCTATCATGACAAAAGATAATGTTCTGAGAGGATTATCATACTTGCTTATTAATTATAAAGTTGGCGACAAGGTTATTGTGGATATCGATCCTCGGGAACACAACTCAACTCCACATAGAAGATTCCAAGGCAAAGTTGGAACTATTAAGGAGGTAGGAAAAAGATCCTTAAAGGTAGCAATAATGTTCGATAAAAAGCAGAAGATTTTGCAAACAAGACTCAATCACATCAAACTATTCCACACATAGAAGGCATTCGAGTTGACAGACATTATCAAGAAGGAAGTTATTTCGCTACCACAGGTAAAGGGAATTCTGGAAGCAGTTAAGCCAGATGACATGGATCAGATTCAGCGATGGACATATGATTATGTTGGCAAATTTGCAAAGACTAATTCAAAGATCGGTAAGAAAATGGTAGATGAATTAGTTAATCAATGCGAATTAAAAGAAGAAGAAGCAGTTGAAATTGTAAATGTATTGCCTACGTCTCTAGAAGAATTGAGAGCATTCTCATTCGGGTGGAAAAAGCTCGTTCTGACGGAAAACCTTGAAAAAATGCTAAGTATTCTTAAAATGAGCACTGAAGTTAAATAAAAAGCAAACCAATATCTTATACAGGAAGAATAGTATTGTCGAAACCGACACCACATTATAATAATAGTGGTAGAATGGATGAGCAAAGTTCAGGAATACAGCAATACCAGAGAAAATATGAAGAGTATGCGTATGTTCTAGACTTTACGCAGAGAGGAAAATCAACTACAGTAAGAGGAAGAGAAGGTATCATCATTCAAGCTATTGGAGAAGAACGCCTGACTCTGCTAGAATTGCTAGGTTTCCAGAATATGAATTTTGATGTTGGGGAGAGAGTATATATTGGAAGAGAAGGACGCGATAAAGTCATGAGTGTTCTTGGCAGGCTCGAATATAACCTTATATCGCAGTCTGCAAAAAACGATCTCACAAACATTGTTGAAAAAATAGTGACTGCAAATGAGAAACGATTCATTGACTATATCAACACAGCACAGCCAATAACACCGAGAATTCATGCTCTAGAATTAATTCCAGGTATTGGGAAGACATATATGATGACTA
>Ga0173483_10000038_pt1 | contig 26666 bp, 23 predicted proteins | sample NitcycUS178409R2_FD_122621 | JGI IMG/M metagenome (GOLD analysis project Ga0173483, IMG submission 122621) | Soil microbial communities from Arlington Agricultural Research Station in Wisconsin, USA - Nitrogen cycling UWRJ-S178-409R-2 (version... | ecosystem: Environmental > Terrestrial > Soil...
GACTCGGGTGGCTATGTGCCCCTCAAGGTCCATAACGCGGCTGAGCTCGCTCAGCTGCGGGTCACGGGCGAAGCCGGTGGCACACACCGCCAAGTCCGCCCCGACAGCGGCGACACCGCCGTGTTGTAGCCGCCGGACCAAAAAACGCAGGTCGAAGAGCAGGTTCCGAAGCTCCTCCTCTTGGTCAGTGCTGACCAGCAGGAACGCTAATTGGTCCAGATCGTCTGAGTACTCGTCCGGTAGTTCGTGCCAGCCGGCGCCCGTGTGTCGACGGATGACCGACAGCAATGTTCGAGCCCAGTTCGCGATAACAAGATGATGGTCACGCAGCAGCTGGTCCCGCACCACGTCGTGCAGCCGTACCCCATTAACTTCGCTACCGCCGAGCAGGGAGCGATCGGCAAATCTGTCACAGCTGCTCCTCGTCTCCAGGGCGTCGGAGCCCCAGAGCTGCTGCAGCAATTCGTACCGGATCAGCTGATCTGGTGGAAACGCGGCCAGGCTGAGGTAGCGCTGGCGCAGCACTGAGCCACGACGAGCGCTGCCGAGCTCCTCGACGCCAATGGCGAGCACTTCGCGTACCGTCCGTTCTTGCTCGTCCACTAGGTCGTCGGCGCCGGTCAGCCCTTCGGAGTCCAGGCGAGCAACCAGGCTGGCGACTATGGTGGTCACCAGATGCGCCGTCGGGCCGACAATCTCGCCGGCCACCGCGTCAGCGGCATCTGCCGCGTCGCGGATCCCAGATCCTGGCAACAACCGGCTCCGCAAGATCCCGTTGAGCAGTCCGAGTACGACCGGCCAGCGATGGCTTCGCCCGTACAGTGGGTACACGTCCTGCGGACCGACCCCGGGCAGATCCTGCAGCAACACCTCCAAAGCCGTTGCTGGCGCCATCCGGTCGACGTGCACTACCGCGGAACCGGCCGGGGCAACGTCGGCACGCCGGCTGGTAACCAACCGCACACAAAGCCGCCCACCGGTCAGGAACGGTTCCAGATCCGACGAGCTCCACACGTTGTCCAGGACCAGCAACATCCGCCGCCCCCGCAGAGCATCCGCCAACGCGACGCTTGCAGGTGGTATCGAGCCGAACCTGACAGCTGGGTTGCCGGTGATCCAGGCCACGAGGTCGGCCAGCAATGCGGTCAGGATGGGCTCCTGGCCAACCTCGATCCAGTAGATCCCGTCCGGAAACAGGGCGCGTACGCTCGGCTGCCTGCACACGTCTAGAGCCAGGGTGGTCTTGCCGAACCCGCCGGTGCCCTGCAGGGCGGCGGTCGACCCGAGCGTCACAGATCCTCCGTTCCGGGCGAGCCGTCGCAGCTCCGCGACGACGGCCTCCCGCTCCGGCAGGCGAGGGACCAAGTGGCCGGGCAAACGCGGTAAGCCGATGGGATCTCTACTTTCCGGGCCACCGGCTCCCGGCTCGGACCTGTCGGCAGGTTCGTTGCCGCGGGACGTACGGGCTCGACGCAGCACCGCCAACCATTCGCTTAGATGCTCACGCCGGACCCCACAGACCAGCAAGAACGACACCAGAGAGGACTCGCTGGGCAGCTGCACCCGCTGACGCCGGTGAAGGCTCCAACGTTGGCCCTGGACAGGCCGGTAAGTCGGATGCCGTCAACAACAGCGTCTCTGCCGGCGCGGGCCATCAGTGCGCGAGACTTGGCCGCAATCTCGGTCAGCGACAGCCCAGACGATTTTTTGACTTGCGCCAGCGCTTGCCTAAGTTCGGCGGCACTGGCGCACTTCTCCGGTTCCGGCATCGGAGAGGACGTCCCGCGGATCACTGGCACATCATCGATCCTGCCTGTCTTGCCGGCGTCTGTGGTCGTCGACCCGGGTGAGTCACGTTCTGTCCAGCCGCCGTCCGGTCGACGTGCCAGACAATGCTGGTCCGCCGTGTCATAGAACGGTCCACCGGATCGGCACTTGCTGCCGGCCGACTCGGCTCATCGAAGGATCGATTATGACCATTCCAGCCTCCTCGGCATCAACCCAGTCAGCTGGTTCGGAGTCGGCGAAGATCCAGGGCAGGCGGGTCCGGAGCGCGTTCATCGGCGTCGCTGCTGGTGTGGTCACGCTGACCGCAGCCCCTGCCGTGAGTCGGCTCGCCGGTCGCCACCCGAGCCCGGCCCTGCAACCTACGGGTGAGCCCTCCGGCGCCATCAGCCTTCTGCTGCCCATTAGTTCCGGCACACTGGTTCACCTGGCAGTCGGAGCCTTCGTGCTGGTTCTGCTCGGTCTTGGCGTCGTGGCGGCATTGCTGCTACCTGCGGTGTGGTCACGGCACCCTGAGCGCCGCGCCGCAGCGCTAACGCTCGTCACGGTGCTCCTCGGCCGTACAGCGTCGACCGGCGTTCCAACAACGGCCACCTCGTCACTGCCGGCCAGGCCCGCCCCTGATGGGCGACGGTGGTGGCGCTGGTGGTCACGCAACCGGTGACCCATGAGCTGGCCGGGGACGGTTCACTCGGTCCAAGGCCAACATCGCCCGGCACCACTGCCCAGGAGACGCTGCGGAACTGGGTCGATCAGCAGGAAAGGATTGAGTCCGGACGAGCCACGGTCGGCCGAGTCGGAGGAGGTTGGGCGCTGCGCACGGCGGGTCGCCGAGCTGAAGCGGGCCAATGAGATCTTGAAGACCTCGGCCGCGTTTCGCGCAGGCGGAGCTCGACCGCCGATTCAAGCCCGCTGTCCCGCCGCTCCCCGCGCTGATCGGTTTTCTCATCGATCTCAGTCATGCCTACATCACGAGAGTTTCCGCCGGGTTCGTTTCGAGCGCTGCGCAGGTGGGATTTGTGCGCTGTCAGATTTAAGCGCGGACTCCGTCTGTAGGCTGACACCCGTCCGGTGTTCGATGCGTCGGACGCGAAGTCAAGATCGAGACGGTGTCACAACGTGTGGCACGTGCCGCGCTCCAACTGGATGAGGTGGGAGGCAACGCGAGCTCATTTCACGCTCAAACTGGCCAATTCGGGCAGTACGAGCGTGGGTCGCGCCCGGTTCAAATCCCCCTTCGCGCACCAGTACGACCCCCGGCCTGACGTGGGGTTATATGGAATCCGCGGCAGGACCTCAGGGCCCAGGGTGGCACCAGGGTGGCACCGACTCAGTTCGGAGGCCCTGCCATCTCTCAAACGCTGCTCGCTTCTTGTGCTCAAGTCGATGGTGGATCGGGCGATCTCGCCGTACCCGCGTCCCAATCTGCAGCCGGTAGCGGCGCGTCCGCCGCAGGCTGGCGCGCTGTTCACCACGGCAAGGCGTGTGGCGACCTTGAGACTGCGGGCTGATGTCGCTGTAACCTCTCGAACGGCGCCGCGGGCCTGGACGCATCCTGGTCTGCGCGTTGGGTGAGCCTGGGTCCTTCCAGCTACTGCTGTCGGAGCTCAGGAAGCGGACGTAGGCCGCAGCCGAACTGTGCAGTATCGGTTCGGGCGCCGCGCAGGCAAGTCCTGTTGCAACAAGCCCTGCTCAAGCCTGCTCATCCGCCGAAGTAGCGGAGTCTCTGGCGCATGAGCGGATCGACCTGCGCAGTACAAGGCACAATCGCCACTTCAATGGCAATCATGAAGACCCAGAGTTGGATTGAGGCGCAACGCGATCCTCACAATAAACTGGGAGTTAACTGGGAGCGAAGCAATTGATCCCGCTCACAATCTGCTTCTGACTAGGACAGTTGTGCGCCGCGAGGGAATCGAACCCCCAACCCGCTGATTAAGAGTCAGCTGCTCTGCCAGTTGAGCTAGCGGCGCGCGGAGAGCAACACTAGCAAATCGTGCCGTTCCGGGAAATTGGGCTGGCTGGCCGGTCGTTGTGGCGATTGTGATGCGAAACGGCCCGTCGAGAACGGGATCAGGGGGTCGTTATGACGGCTTTGCCGCAAAACGTACCCCAGGCGCGTGATCAGTCATCTTCGAGCACGGCCATGGCGGCATTGTGGCCGCCGAGACCGCTGACCGCGCCGCCCCGTACGGCGCCGGAGCCACATAGCAAGATGCCAGGATGATCGGTGGCCACGCCCCAGCGCTCCGCGGCTGTGGCCGCCGGTGCATCGTCGGCTAACCACGGCCACGCCAGGTCGCCATGGAAGATATTGCCGCCAGGCATCCCAAGCTCGGCTTCGATATCGAGGGGTGTCATGACTTCAATGCACGATTCGCCACGGCGATCGAGAGCCAGACATGGCTCCAGCGGTTCGGCAAGCACCGACTGAAGCGAGTGGAAAGCCGCTGCCTTAGCCCGTTCCCTGGAGTCCTCTGGATCTGCGGTGAACAAGCTGAGCGGAGTATGCATGCCGAAAAGCGTGAGGGTGTGATAGCCGGCGGCCCGTAGCTCAGGATCGAGTATCGAGCCATCGGTGAGCGTGTGGCAGTAAACCTCACATGGCATTGGATCGGGGATCTCACCGGCCAACGCCTCCTCGTACGCCTGCTGCAACCGGCGGTAGCCCTGACCGAGGTGCAGCGTACCCGCGAACCCAATCGTCGGCTCAACTCCAGAACGGAACCGCGGAAGGCGCCGCATCACAATGTTGATCTTGGTCTGGCTGCCGACAGGCGGTTCGTACCGCTCGCCGAGGAGTCCTTGAAGGGTCGCGGGCGCACAGTTGGCCAAGATGATCCCAGCGCTGATTGACTCGCCACTGCCAAGCCGGACAGTTCCCCCTCCGGACGGCGACGGCTCTAGGGCAACAACGGAGCAGCTTGTTCGTATCGAAACGTTCGCGGCCTGAGCCACCCGGACCAGCTCAGCCGTTACCGCGCCCATCCCACCGACGGGGACCTTCCACTCTCCACTACCGTTACCGATCACGTGGTAGAGGAAGCAACGGTTCTGCCGCAAAGTCGGATCATGCGCCGAGGTGAAGGTGCCGATCAGGCCGTCGGTCAGCACCAGACCGCGTACGGTGTCGTCGCTGAATGTGGACTCCACGAGCTGGCCGAGCGGCTGCTCAACCACTGACGACCAAAGCTTCGAATCGATGCGCGGCCGCAGTTCACCGACATGGGGGAGTGGGCGAGTCAAGGTCGGTTCGATCACCGTAGCGAGGTTGTGCAGGTTGTCGTAAAACGCCACCCATGCCTGGTATTCGCGTTCGTCCCCAGTCAGCGAGCGGAATGAATCGCGTGTCAGACGTCCTTCCCGACGCTCGATAAGGAGGCCGCTGCTGTCGACCGGCGTATATGACCGGACCGAACGTGCGCGCAATTCCAGCCGCAGGCTGAGCTCGTCGATGATCGTCGTCGGGAGCAACGAAACCAGATAGGAGAATCGGGAGAGCCGTGCCGCCACGCCTTCAAAAGCCGCTGCGCTGGCCACTGCCCCGCCGAGTTCAGCACGTCTCTCGAAAACGCTGACCTTATGTCCCGCCTGCGCCAGATATGTGGCTGCGACCAGACCGTTGTGCCCGCCGCCGATCACAACTACATCGGAGTAAGTCGCCGTCATCGGCTATCGCCATTGCCCTGGGCGGGCGGCGTAATCACAGCTGGGCGTCGGCTAAGCACCCTGGACAGGTTATCGGCTGCGAGCGTAAGACCTGCGGACCCTGGCCAGGCGTTGCCGCCTCAACTTGTTGATCTCCGGATGTTCCAGCGGGTCCAGTTCGTACCCCAGGGCTAGCTCAAGGATGTGATCAGCGAGGGCCGGATTCCTGGCCAGAATCGGACCATGGGGATAGGTGCCGATCACAGTGCCGGCAACTGCGCCCTCGGTTCCGTCGTTGCAGTTGCCGATCCCGATTTCCACCGTCCCAAGCGGCTTGACGCCTCGACCCAGCCGGGTGTAGCCACCGTGGTTTTCAAATCCAGTCAGCCATTGATCATTGCCGTCTCGCCCATTCCAGCGGCTAATGATCTCTCCGACGGCACGTACCGGACCACGTGTGGTGGTGACGTCGAGCAGTCCCAGCCCAGGGATCACGTCGTCCTGGTATCCGACGGTGAAGCTGTTGCCGACGATCTGATAGCCGGCGCAGACCGCGAGAACCGCGGCGCCCCGGTCGACGGCTCGATACAGTCCGCCATCGGCCTTGAGCGCTTTCACCGCGGAGACCTGGGCCGCGTCCTCGCCGCCACCCAGGAGATAGACGTCACCGGTATCAGGGAGCGGCTGCCCCGGCTCGACCGCGGTCAGTACCGGCTCGTACCCGCGCCAGGCCAGCCGTCTGATGAGCACGGTGGCATTGCCGCGGTCGCCGTACAAGCCGAGCAGGGACTGATAGATCAGAACGACTTCGACACGGTTGTTCATCAGACCCTGCCCATCTTGCGTAGCCGCTGGAACGGGGTGTAGGTGGCGATCACATCGACCGGTTCCGGATGCCCGGCGAGCGCGACGGCCAGGTCAGGGATACATCGGTAGTCGACTTCGGCATACCTGAGGCGTACGGCCAGGTCTTGAGCGCGGCGCCCGGTCGCAATCACCGTCCGCCCGGCCAGACATTCGTAGTCAACGTCCCAGAGCCACGACACATCGCGTCCGTCGGCGGCAGCAGAGTCGATCGCGAGCACGACGGTCTGACTCTGCGCCAGCGGCAGCGCTTCCGCCCAGCCAGCGGGATTCTTGGCCAACAGCAGCCGAGCCGTCGTGGTTCCAAACTGTGCCGTGGCAAAACGGCCGGCTGGGGAGGTTACCTTGCGCATGCCGATGACAGCCGTGCGTGGGTCGACGCCCATTAGTTCGGCGGCGGCGAGCGCGCAGGCTGCGTTATTGATGTTGAAGCGTCCTGGGACGCTCAGCTGCGGATCCCACACCTGCTGAGTGCGGTCCACGATCGTGCCGCTCTCGACTCGGTAGTTCCCCTTCGGGCGAGCTAGCCCGCAACCTGAGCAATACCAATCGGCGTCCTGACCCGACTTCGGATCAGGCTGCACACGGATGATCTTGGCGTCGCATTCCGGGCAGACTGAGGAATCTTGAGTCCAAGTTGTGGAGGTGTCAACCCAGACAACTTCCTTGGCAGCCAAGGCGGCCCAGACCACCAGCGGTTCGTCAGCATTGGCGACGACCAGGGGACCGCCCGTCCCGGCTTCCGAGAGGGCCGTACGCCAACTGCGGCCGAGGCTCTTGATCTCGTGGTGCCGATCGAGCTGATCGCGGCTGAAGTTGAGCAGCACGAGCACTTCGGGCCGGCCTAGCTTGATCAAGTCGCCGACCACACGCTCATCGCTTTCCAAGATCGCAATGTCGGCTTCGGGATGCTCACTGAGTGCTGAGGCAAGGCCGTGATGCAGGTTGGCTCCGTCGGCGTTGTGTACGAGCCGATCGGCCTCGGGTCCAAGGGACTCGCGCAGCGCCGCCGCCAGAAAGTGCGTGGTGGTGGTCTTGCCGTTCGTGCCTGACACGATGGCGATGCGCTTATTGACCAGCAGCTTGCTCAACGCGCTGGGATCGAGCTTGAGCATCACCTTGCCACGGATCGAGGCTCCGGTTCCGCGCCCCGCCAGCCGAGACGCCGCTCCGGCCAAGCGGCCGGCGTAGGTGGCTGCCGACAGGCGGGCAGTAGAGATCGACATGGCATTCATCGGCCGGGTGACGGGTAGTAGGTCATCGAGCCTCCATCGACGATCATTCCCCGATTCAGTTGTCCCGGTTGTTGCCCCTGGGGTGAGTGACGGGGCTCGAACCCGCGACATCCTGGACCACAACCAGGTGCTCTACCAGCTGAGCTACACCCACCATGCGAATGGCCCGAATGCGGTTTCGCGGACCATGCTGCGCAGCGTGAAGTGTACCGGGCGCCGCCTCGCCCGGGGTAATCAGTTCTCGATCGGTGCAGCCCCAGTCAGCGCACCCTGATGGCGATCGGCAATCTCCTTGGCTGCGGTACTGTCCGGCCCCGGCTGGGGCACGAACACAGACTCGCGGTAGTACCGCAACTCCTCGATGGATTCCTGTACGTCGGCGAGTGCGCGGTGGTTCCCGGCCTTGCTAGGGGCTTGATAGTAAACGCGGGGATACCAGCGGCGGACCAGCTCCTTGATGCTCGATACATCAACGCTGCGATAGTGCACGTGCCGTTCGAAGGTTGGCATGTCGCGCGCCAGGAAGGCTCTATCGGTCCCGATGGTGTTTCCGGCGAGCGGGGCCTTGCCGGGCTCAGCGACGTAGCTTCGGACGTAGTCCAGGATGCGTTGTTCGGCTTCCGCCATGGACAATCCAGCATCCAGCGCATTCAGCAGGCCGGATGTCTCGTGCATGCCGCGTACGAAGTCGCCCATCTGTTCCAGGGCCCGGTTGCTTGGCTTGATCACTAGATCGACTCCGTCTCCGAGGACATTGAGGTCGGCGTCCGTCACGAGCACGGCTACCTCGATCAGCTCATCGTTGATCAAGTCGAGTCCGGTCATCTCGCAATCCACCCAGACCAGGAGGTCGCTTGTGGCCATCTAGCCTTCCTGTGCCTTCCGTCCGTCTCGTGCCCGATGGGTTGGCGGAGCGTAAGCCGGCACCCACTTGATCAGCCATGCCGAGCCCGCCCACGTAATCAAGCCCATCGCGACAGCCGCCGCTGACAGGGTTGCGAATGCGCTGACGGCGCTGATCACTAATGGGCCCGCAGTATTGCCGAGGTCACTGCAGACTCGCCATCCCGCGAGGAACTGCGCACGATCTTGTGACGGCGAGGCATCTGCACCGAGAGTCAGTACGACGCCGGACGAAATACCGTTGCCGAGACCCATGAGCGCAGCCACCAGCCCGACGCTAGTGGCACCGCTGGTCAGCGGCAACAACAGAAAGCCGAGACCGAGCACAATCATGGACGGCACCGCGACGTAGACCCGTCCAAAGCGATCCATAATCGCGCCGCCTGGATAGAACAGCAGCATGTCGACCGCTGCCGAGATTCCGAAGATCACACTCGTTGTCGCGGCGTTTATACCGATGGACTCGGCCCAGAGCGGCACGATCGACTGGCGCGTGGCACGAGCGGCCGAGATGATCAGGACGCCGAGGCCCAGCGTCAGCAGGATGTGGCGATGCTCGGCTAGCACGGAAATCACTGATCGGTGGCCTTGAGCAGCGCTCGTCTGCGGGGCCTTTTGCGTCACATCAGGGAGAAAGGCTGTGAGGACGGCCGCGGCCAGGCTCATGGCGGCAGCGAAGCCGTACGCGGCACCGATGCTCCATCGCGCCACAATCGCCGCCGCAAAGAACGGTCCGATGAACAGGCCGATGCGGAAGGTGCCGCCGAGCGTAGAGAGCGCTCGGGCACGCATTGGTATTGGGATGGCCTCGGTGAGGTAAGCCTGGCGAGCCAAGCTGAAGACGGCCCCAGCCAGGCCGGTGACGCCGATGGCAATCGCGAGTAGCGCCACTGATTGAGCGAGGAATGCACCGACCAGCGCAACTGCGTCGAGGGCGCAGGCTGCAATCAGGGCTCGTTTCTCCCCGATCCGGGCTGCCAGCGCTCCTGCGGGGAGATCCCCAATCAACTGGCCGAGACCAATAAGAGCGACTATGAACGCTGCCAGACCTACGCTTGCGCCAAGCGCCCGGGCTGAAAGCGCCACCAGCGGAAGGATCGCACCCTGGCCGACGGCCACCAGGACGGTCGGCGCATACACGGGAAGGACGAGGCTGCGCACGCGCCGCAGCTCTGAGGTTTTCTGGGTGACTCCGGCTGGCAATTCATCGCCGCCGCCCTTCCTCACTTCAGCGAACCTACTCAGAAGGTGGCCCACCGATCCGGACGGCCCGGATACCGAACCTCGCTGCGTCGCGCTACGACTGCTGTTTGTGTGGATCAGCGTGGCGATGGACGAGCTTCCATTGCCCATCCTCGCGGCGATAGATCTCGGTCACCCGGAGATCGAACGATACGGGCCTATCTTCGCCGCGCATGTTTGCCTGGGAACGCTGGAAGCCCACCCAGTACGCGATGTCGCCGGCGGCAGCCGAGTCGAGGGCCTCGAAAGCATTCTGACTGCCGCTACTGAAGGAGGATGCGTCCCGTTCATATCGCTCCCAAACCTCGCGCGTGCCGGTGGTCACATCGCCTCTCGGGCTGAAGAACGTTGCTGGGAGCTGCTGAGCAACCAAACGTCCCAGCGGTTCGGGATTGCCGCTCACATACTCGCCGGCTGCAGCCTGGCGTTGACGGAGGAACTGTTCAAAGTCTTCTGAATCAGCTGGCATGAGAATCGCCTACCCGAGGGGATCGCCGCGAAACAGCTACAATCCGGCGGCACACGCCCGAGCAGTGTCAGGAGTAAGTGTCTTGTACGCGGTCACACTGGACTCCGATTCATTCCGGCAATCCCGGCGCTACAGTGATGCGATGCCCGTCCGTACTGCCAACGGACCGCGCGTTCCCAGGCCCCCGTAGCTCAGAGGATAGAGCAGCAGCCTTCTAATCTGTCGGTCGTAGGTTCGAGTCCTACCGGGGGCGCAAAACATGGCCCTGACTAAGGTGCTCCAGTTTCAAGATCCGCAACAAACAGCGTTGCTTCCTACGGCGATTCGACGGTAGGGACAGCCTCGCCGTCATCGGGTGAGTCAGTGATATTCACCTCACCCAGCGAGGTCCCTGCCCGCGGCGGCCCCCGGTTCCTCCTCGGCCGGCTCCAGCCGGCGCAGCACAAACCCGCCGACGAAGATGAGCAGCCACAGATACTTGGCTAGGTTTGGCTGGATCACCGCGACCGGAATCGACAGCAGAAAGATCACCGGGGTTCTGAGGATCCGCAGCAGCACCCAGCGACGTACCGCAGGCGACACCGTGGGCATGGCCAGCTCGCGGATCCGGATCGCGTACAGCCACACCGCGGCCTCGGCCAACCCGACCGCAGCCAGGCTGGCCGCATAGAAGACGGTCGCCGGCACCTGGTCGCCAGCCGCACTCAGCAGCGCGGTCGGATAGGGCACGAACGCGATGGTGCCGAGAAACAGCAGATTCAGCAGCACCAGGGATTGGTCCAGACCTTTGATGTGCCGGAACAGCCTGTGGTGAGCGAGCCAGAACAGCCCGATGGCGGCGAAGCTGTACGCGAATCCGCCGATCTGGGGGATCGCGTGGCGGAGCAGCTGCCCTGACTGGACATGGGGAACGTCGGGCACCCGCAGGTCGACGATCAGTAGGGTGATGGCGATGGCGAAGACGGCATCGCTGAAGAACAGGACCCTGTCGTACTCAATCTCCCCGGCCCTGGCCACGACACGCCAGCGCTCGGAGGCAGCCCCCATGAGCGGGAGTGTAGCCGCCCGACCGGTGCAACCCAGCCCCACCGAGCTGCAGTTCGGTGGGTTCGACCGTGCGGTGACACGTTAGTTTAAGCGGAGCTTAAGGAGGCTTGAAGAACTCGAGACCCACAGTGTTCCGTCAGCGACCGCTGCGTTGCCGGCTCCCCTGATGTTTGCCCGATTCACCACGAGGTTCGTCTTTCTATCGATGCTGATGAAATTGCGGCTCGTCAGTATCCATAACTGCCCCCTCCAAAACGCCGGTGCCCCTACGTCGCCGCCTGGCTCGATCGTTGCGGCGACCTTCATTTGTCTCGTATCGATCTTCCAAATCTTGGTTGGCCGAGAAGGTCGAGGCGCTCCAGTTCTGCGGGCATAGCTCACGCATCTTAAGCGGCATAAGACAAGTCGTCACCGTCGGTGGCGACGACTTCGCGGAATCGGCGAGCGCGTCCAAATCTTCGACAGTGGGGATGCGGCTTTGGCGTGGCCGAGCGCGGGCAGTCCGTATACATCCTCAATAGTGCGGAGCAGCGTGTAGTGGTTGAGCCGCTCGGAATAAACACCAGAGTCAACGTTCGCGCCGACAATAATCGTCGGGATTGATTTGACCGCTCCGCCCTCATTCTCATCAAAGGTGACGATGAGCAAGCTGTTATTACGTTTCGCCCACCGCGCGTATCGGGCGAAGTGCTTCTTCATCCAACGGTCGCCGGTCCGGATCGAGCAGTCGTGCATATCGTGGCACATATTCGGGCTCACAAACGCCACGGTCGTAAGTTTGCGGTAGTCGCGCGGGAAGGCGCTGAACGGCCGGTTGGTGCCTGCCGGCAGCGTGCCGAAGTTGACCCATGGGTTGTGCTTACGGAGGTAGCGACCAGAGGAACATCCGCGGAAACCGGCCTTCGGGAGGGACTCGGCATAGCCGATGAAGCTGTGGCCTGATGTGCGGAGCTGATGCCCGAGATTATCGGCCTTCCGAAAATGCTGAGGGCATGCATTGCTCGTCACTCCCTGGGTCGACCCGGAGAACAGCGCCAGATAGTTCGGCTGGCTGGGATGGGTAACACCGTAGGAGTGCGTCATGCTCGCGCCTTGAGCCGCAAGCTTGTTGAGGTATGGCGCCTGCGCGCTGCCGATCACGCTGCTGCGGTGCTTGTTCTCGAAAATCACGACCACGATGTGATCCGGTTCTTGCACGGTCTTTTGCTGTTTCCTCACGATGGATTGCCGCACCGTCGGCTTCTCTGTCATCGGAGAGAAGGGACGCTCGACCGCCGTCAGCTTGTTCGGGGAGTGTGGCGCTGCTGCGTTGGTCTTTCTTGGCTTTGCCGGGACAACTGTGGGGACGCTGCTGGCGTGCACTGGCGGCGCGGTCGGCGGCGGACTGGCAAAGCCACAGGCCGCAGATGTCAGCATCAAGGCTCCGGCAACGGCCCAGCCGGCCCATCGTGGGAAAGCACGCACCTGGAACCCCCTGTTGATCCAAGTACTCGCAAAAACCATTCAACGCAGGCAAGGGCCCCAAACGCAAGATGCGCCGCCTCCCAAGGCGTCCTGGTAGGACGCTGAGCTGCCGAGCGACTGCCGACCGGTCCAGAAGCGGACTGGCCGTGTCAGGGGCGGGTTAGGTCGGAAGCCAAGACGGCGTGGGCCGGCTAGGGCTCAGCCCAGCAGCCTTTTGGCAAAGCGCGCTACTGCCGGCACTCGATGGCTCAGTAGGGTGCCGCCGACGGCGAAGTCGCTCGGCGGGTCGGAGTGGAAACCGACGTTCACCGCGTCGGATTCGGCGCCGAAGATCGATGACAGCACCGGGGTGAGGCTTGCGGCCACTCGAGCTTGTTGACGCTGTGACATAGACCAATCGCTGATCTCGGCCGTCACATCGGGCTGGTCGGGGCTGGCGGCACGGTCGCCGACGAACAGCTCATCGGGGTTGTAACTGGTGAAGTGCACGGTGCTGCGGGAGCGGATCTCCTGTCGTGACGGTCCGCGGGGAGGCGTGAAGAGCTCGACGAGCAGATCTGTCAGTTCGCCAGCGATCTGGCGCCGTCGCGCGGCCGGAAGTGCAGGACAGGTAAGGCGAAGGTACGGCATCGGACTCCTTTGCTTCCAACAGGTTGTATGCCCAGAATGCGGCTGAATCTTTATCGGGTGCCAGCGGCTGCCTCGGCAGTCTCGCCAGCCGGCATCCATCCGGCCCTCAGGCTTCTCAGCAGGTCCTGTATGACAAGAAAGGGTGGAGTATTGCTGGGTGGCCGGTCCGATGAGGGGTGACTGGTAGGACATGCCGTCGAGTTCGGATGACGCCATCGAGATCAGGCTCTCGGGCGTGTTCACCGTCGTACATGACGGGGCGGCGATTGCGGGTGTAGGGCTGGGCAGCCGCAAGGCCAGGTCTCTGCTCAAGCTACTTGCTGTCGAGCGCGCGCACCTTGTCCCGGTAGGTCGAATCGTCGCCATCCTTTGGCGGGATGACCCGCCTGTGCGCTCTGCGGAGAACGTGGCCACTCTGGTAAGTCGATTACGACGCGAAGTCGGCAGCGCCGTGATCGTCGGTGGACGTGAGGGCTACCGACTTGGTGGCCCGCCGGCCGTACGGGTGGACCTGGACGTGGCCGCGCACTGGACCGCGGAGTCTGAACGGTGCCTCGCTGGTGGTGAGCCCGGGCTGGCGATGGCGGCCGCGGAGCGTGCCCGGAATGCCCTTGCCGCGGATGCCGCACTCGAGGACGAATCCGACGCCGACTGGGCCGAGCCGGCCCGGGCCGAGCTGGTAGCGCTGACCAGCCGGATCAGACATGCTCTGGCAGGGAGTGCTCTGGCGCTCGGCACGCCCGGTGAGGCTGTGTCGGCCGCACAGGCAGCTGTGGCCGCCGACCCGTACGACGAGACTGCTTGTCGCTTCCTGATTCGCGCTTACCACGCGCTGGGCGAGCCGGGACGTGCCCTCGCCGTCTATGGCGCTTTGCGCGATCTGCTGGCTACAGAACTCGGTGCCGATCCGGCCCAGGAGACCCAGTCGCTGTACCTTGCGGTGCTGCGCGAGGAGGCAGCGCCAACGTCGCGGCTCGCGGCCGCAGGCGTCGACCGTGCCGCGGAGTCGCTCGGCCTGGTCGGACGTCGTGATGAGCTTCGCCAACTGCGCAGCGCCTGGAACGCCGCAGCCGCAGGTTCGTCTGGGCTGCTCCTCGTCGTGGGCGAGGCCGGTATCGGCAAGACCCGGCTCTGCGACGAGCTGGTGCGGATTGCTCGCTCGACGGGCGGCGTCGTACTGCAGGCACGATGCTATGAGACCGAGCGGTCGCTATTCCTTCAACCGATCGTGGATGCCATGGCATTCGCGTTGCGGACCCTGCCGCCGGAGACCGTACGCGCGGCGGCGGGGGAAGCCGCGGCTGTGCTCGCAGGCCTGATACCGGATTCGACTGTGGTGCTCGGTGCTACGCCCATGGCCCACGGGGTTTCGCCGGACTTCGAGCGGCGCCGGGCATTCGAAGCGATCACCTCGTTCACTCGGCGGCTGGCCGCGCGTACGCCGGTTCTGCTGAGTCTCGACGACCTGCAGAACGCCGGCCGCTCGACGATCGAGTTGCTCCACTATCTCGCGCGACGCACCGACGGCGTTCCGCTGCTCGTCGTCGCAACCGTAAGGGTCGAGCAGGGCCGTGATGCCATCGAGTCCCTCGGCGGTATGGCCTCTCGACTGGACCTCGGTTCGCTGCCGCGGGATGCGGTGGCCAAGCTTGCGGCCGCGGCGGGGCAGGGAGACTTGGCCGGCTCGATTCTGTTGCGGACCCGCGGGCATGCGCTGTTTGTCGTCGAGACGCTTCGCGCGCTGGCGGCCGGGACAACCGGCGTACCGACCTCACTACAGGACGCGGTGCTGTCGCGGGTGCATATCGCCGGGCGCCCGGTGGAGGCGCTGCTGCGGGCCGGCGCAGTCCTAGGCGCCTCGTTTGGTCTGGAAACAGTGGCGAACCTGCTCGAGGAGCCCTTGGCGTCGGTGGCAAGTCGGGCTGAGGATGCCTTGGCTGCGCGCCTGATTGTTGTCTCGGGGCGGGACTATGAGTTCTGCAACGATGTAGTCCGCGAGGTGCTGTACGCGACAACACCCGAACCGACTCGGCTCGCGTATCACCTGCGAGCTGCGGATCTGCTGACCGATCGTCCGGAGGTCGTGGCTGCTCATGCTAGTGCGGCGGAGGATTGGCCTCGTGCTGCGCGCGCCTGGCTGCTCGCTGGCGAGCAGGCGCTGAGCCGCTACGCCATGCGGGACGGCGAGGATCTGCTCAGCCGCGCTCTCGGGGCAGCCGATGTCGCGGGCGATCGCGACGTCCGCTCCCGGGCGTTGGTGGCGCGCGCCCGGGCTCGGGAGCTGCGTGGCGCGTACGACGGCGCGCTCGCAGACCTGGAGGAGGCGGTTCAGATCGCTCGCGCGATCGGCGATCGGCGGCTAGAGATGGTTGCGCTGCGGGCGTTGGGCGGCGACTCGCCGATAGCGCTTGGCCGCCCGGGTGTGGCGGCGAGGTCCTCTGTCGAAGATGGCTTGCGGCTGGCCGCATCACTAGGAGACCGCGCTATGGAGGCGGATCTGCGCGGACGGCTCGCGGTGATCGCCAGCAATGCGTTGCACTTCGACGATGCCGTCGAGCAAGGCCGGCGTGCCGTCGCCGCCGCCCGTGCTTCCGGAGAGGAACACGCACTCGCGGCCGCACTCGACGGGCAGAAGACATCCCTTGCCTATTTGGGCGAGGTCGCAGATCTGCAGCCCGTCCTTGACGAGCTGGAACCTCTGTTGCGGCGCCTGGGGGACCAGTTTCGACTCCATTGGACGCTCTTCGAGTCCGGCTTTCCTGCTCTCGCAGCGGGTGACTGGGCGACCGCAAGGCAGTTCTTCGAACGCGCGCTGGAGGCCAATCGGTACGGTCACATCGCAGCCTTCGAGAGCTGGCATGTCGCCTACCTGGGTTGGCTGGCTGGGTTGCAAGGCCGCGTGGAGCAGGCCTTGGAACTCGGCCGCCGGTCGATCGCGCTCGACGATGAGACACCGCACGCGTGGTGCTCTGCGGTGACGGCCGCGATCATGGGAACGACGCTCCTCGAGACAGGAGCAGTCGCGGATGCGATCGAGGTGCTTGAACGTGGGCGCCGGTTCGCGGAACAGGACGGTTCCGAGTCCTACCTGCTGCGTTGCCTCGCTCCGTTGGCAGAGGCGACTGGTTCACCCGACGTCCTCGCCGAGGCGGACCAGATACTCGGCCGCATCGCAACGCCACCTGGCTCGGCGTGGCTGACCGGCGACGGCGCGTACCTCGCGGTCGCGCGGGCATGGCTCGCCAAGCGGGAACCGGAGAGGGCGCGGGCCGTTCTCGCGCCGATGCTTGCAGCCGCGGACCGCGTGCCCTGGGTCGCTCCGCTCGCCGACGGCTGCCTCGTGGATGGCCGGGCCGCACTGATGCTCGGCCACCCGGAGCAGGCGCATGCCTTGCTGCTGCGCGCCGCTGACCTGGCCGGTCGGTTCCGCCTGCCGCGAATCTCATTAACCGCGCAGCAAGAGCTATCGAGCCGACAGTGGTGATGATCTTTGCGCGTGGACCGCAGGTGAGCTAAGTGTGCGTCCCGACAGATTCAGAACAGCTCCGCGATCCGCTCGGCCGCCCGCCGCGCGCCGTCGGTCTCTACCGGCTGATAGCTGACGGCGCGGCCGATCTCCGATGCCATGGCTACCGCGAGCGCCTCAGGTTCGATCTCGTCGTACTCCAGGCAGCGGCCGGCACCGTAGCGATCGAGGCGGTGCCGTACGTGGAAGTTCTGCTCGAAGTGGTGCCGCAGCGGTACGTACAGGAACGGCCGGCGATTTGCGGTGAGTTCCATGGTCGTCGTAAGGCCTCCTTGCACCACCGCGAGATCGCAGACGGCGAGGTGGCGGTACAGGTCATGGACGTAGCTACGAATCTCCAGACCCGGGTAGGTCGGTAATGATGCGGGGTCGATCCGCGGGCCGGCGACCACGATCATCCGAAGGCCGGGGATGAGCCGCTCCGCGTACGGATAAGCGGCGATAACGCGCCGCAGCAGATGCAGGCCGACGCCCGAACCGCCCACGGTGACGATGCAGACCTGCTCATCGTCGCGGTAGCCCAAATCGGCGCGAACGGCTGCAGTATCGGCGACCTCGGCAGGGTCGAAACCGGTCACGTAACCGACGAAATGGAAGTGCTGCTCGGTCCATTCCAAGATCCCTGGCAGCTGGGGGCCTAGCCGGCCAGGGACGACGTCCTCGGCATTGCCGACGAACAGCGATTGATCGCGCAGCGATGGGTACCGCGCGATGTGCTCAACCATCTCGGCGTTGTAGTCCGCGGTCAGGGCAGCCTCGAGGTCACCGCCGTCTGGCATCGGCAGCCACCCCACAAAATCGGTGAGCCAGACAAACGGCGCAGTCTTCAGTTCCGGGTTCTCGTGCAGGAAATGATCAAGCTCCCACGCCTCGTCGCCTACCCAGGCGTCGTAGGGCTGATCCTCGACCAGATCGCTGAACACCATGAAGTTGTTGACCATGATCTCGTCCATGCGCCGGATGGTTTGGAATGCATGCAGGTCGTGCTCGGCCGACTCCGACTCCAGGTGCGCCGATTCGTTGGCGAGGTACGCCGAGGCCGGATGGATCCGTTCGCCGCGCCTTTCCAGCAACTCCGTCAGCGGATGCTGCGCGAGCCAGTCGACTTGTACGTCCGGACGGAGCCGTCGCAACTCGTCGGCGACGGCCAGGTCGCGGCGGGAATGGCCGAGCCCGATTGGGGAGGACAAGTAGAGCAAGCGCTTGGGCCGGTCGAGTGCCCGCGGCCGCTGGACGCGCCGGGTGCGAGCAACACCAACCCGGTCGAGCAGGCGCCCGAGTGCGTGGTTCACGGCGACCGGGTCTTTCACCTGTGGGAGATGGCCGCCACCGTCAATGACGAGCAGATCGGCATCCAACGCCGCAGCCAGCGCCTCACCGTTCGCAACCGGGATGACATGATCGTCCGCACCATGGACCACCAACGCCGGGCAGCACACCCGCGAGAGCAGCGTCTCCAAAGCGGTCCGGCTAGAAGCGAGATAGGTCGAGTCCTCCGCGATGACCAGCGTTTCACCGTCGGTCTCCAGCGCCCAGTTGGTGCCGTCCTCGATCGGCTTTGTGGAGTGCGGCTCGCTGAATACCTGCCGGAAAAAGAACTCCAGGAAGTCCGGAAAGCGCTCGCGCCAGACGTGCGCGTTATATAGACCCCAGCCCTCAGGGTTCTGCAGCCGGGTATGGAACCCGGGCACAGGCTCCCTTGCGGGGTCGGCGTCAGATGATTCAGACGACTCCTGCTGCTCGGTCGACAGGTCGGGCTCAGGTGCCAGGCTGGCCACCGTCGGTCCGAGCAGGGCCAGGGCAGAAACCCGCTCGGGCGCGGCCGCGGCGAGTTCCAGCGCGTAGCCCGCACCCATGGAGTTCCCGGCGACCACTGCTCGTTCGACACCCACGGCGTCGAGAACTGCCAGCGCATCGGCAACGAACTCCACTGAGTGGTAGGCCTCAGTGACGCGCGGCCTGTCGGACAGTCCATTGCCGCGGCCGTCGTAGGTGATCACTTGCGCCCGCATTGCAAGGTAGGACACCTGGAGCTTCCAGACTCGGGAATGCACGATCGACCACGTCGGCATCAGCAGCACAGTTGCGGGTCCTTCACCGAATACCTCGTACGCGATCTTGATCCCGTCTCGCTCCACAAAACCTGACTGGTCCGGATACCTCGCCCGCATGGCCGTCCTCCTTAGCGATCCCGATGTGAGCACTGTGCCGCCCCCAATTGCAGTCCGGTCGCAACGAGGCTGCAACCGCCCCATCCAGGCTGTATCCGCCGGAACAATCCGGCGAATAACGACAGGAGTTGCGACATGGCAATCGACGATGCGCGGCTTGGCGAATTGCTCGGCAAATTCGTCGCCGACCTGGGTGCGACGGTGGCAGCGGGCAACGTCGTGATGGGACATCGGCTGGGCCTCTATGCGGCGCTGGCGGCGGCACCCGCCACCGCAGCCGACCTGGCCGCCCGCACGAACACTCATCCGCGTTACATCACCGAATGGCTGCGCGGCCAAGCCGCGGGCGGCTACGTGCAATACGACCCGGACACCGAAACCTACTCAATGAGCGAGGAGCAGGCATTCGTACTCGCCAACCCGGACGGGGCCGTCTATGCACCCGGGGCGTTCGTCCTCGCGCTCGGCACGCTGCGCGCCGAGGAGTACATCACCGAACGGTTCCGCACCGGCGCCGGGTTCGGCTGGCACGAACACGACGAGGACGTGTTCATCGGTTGCGAGCAGTTCTTCCGGCCCGGCTACATCGCAAATTTGGTGCCGTCCTGGATTCCCGCACTCGACGGTGTCGAGGCAAAGCTGCGCGACGGTGCTCGGGTCGCCGACATCGGCTGCGGACTCGGCTCCTCGACTGTGCTGCTCGCCCAGGCCTATCCGGAGTCGACCTTCAGCGGCTCGGACTACCATGCCGAGTCGATCGAGATCGCGAACAAGCGCGCCGCCGATGCCGGCGTCGCGGACAGAGTGAAGTTCGAGGTCGCCTCTGCCGCCAAGTTCAGCGGTTCTGGCTACGATCTCGTCACCAGCTTTGACTGCCTGCACGACATGGGTGACCCGCTGTCGGCGGCCAAGCACGTACGAGAGACGCTGGCAGCCGACGGCACGTGGCTCGTCGTCGAGCCCTTCGCCGGAAACACCGTCGCCGACAACCTGAATCCGGTGGGGCGCGTCTATTACAACTTCTCAACGCTGCTCTGCGTGCCGAACGCGCTGTCGCAGCCGGGTGGCTACGCGCTCGGCTCGCAGGCAGGGGAGTCGGCTATCCGACGTATCGCTCTCGACGCCGGATTCACCCGTTTCCGCCGCGCAGCCGAGACGCCGTTCAACCTCGTATTCGAAGTCCGCAGATGAACTAGAGCCCGGGCGTCTCGCTGTCGGAGTTATGGGAGAGAACGAGGCTGAAGGTCGTGGGTGCCTGGCTGGTGAGGTTGAGGCGGCCGCCGCAAGCCTCAGCTAATGAGTGGGCTAGGCCGAGGCCGATGCCGTGCCCTGAGTCGGTAGCGGCGTCGCGGGTGAACACTTCGGTTCTTGGTGCCGTTAGGGATCCTTCGTCGGCAACGTCGATGGCTGCGGCATCACCGATGTCTCGAGCGGTGATGGTCACAGCACCAACTCCGTGCCGAGAGGCATTGTCGATCAATATGTCGAGGATCTGGCCGACCACTCGGCCGGGGATCTCCGCCGCGGCCATGCCAGGCCGTCGACGCAGGGTGAGCCGCCGCCCCTCTTTGGCGAGCGGCCCGTGCCAGCGCCGTTCCGCTTCGGCCAGAACGTCGTCGAGTGGGACCGGTTCTGCAGCAGCCCACTGATCGGATGGGAGGCGGGCTACCTGGAGTAGGTCGTCGATGGTGCGATGCAATTCCTCGGCCCGGTCTCCTGCCTCCTGTAACGCGGGCCGCAGGTCGAACTCGGGATCCCGCGCGGCCTGCTCTTGAGCAGCTTCTAGCCCCAGCTGGAGACCGGTGAGCGGGGTACGCAGCTGATGGGAGGCGTTGGCTGTGAAGTGGCGTTCCCGCTGCAGCATGTCGCCGAGCTTGTCGACCATCGCGTTGTGCGTGTCAGCCACGCGGCCGATTTCGGGGATGGTGCTGGGTTCGGCGCGTACGGTGAGATCCCCGGCGGCGATTCGCTCGGAGGTTTTCGCCAGCGCTTCTAGGGGAGCGCTGAGATGCCGAGCCTGGCGCCGCGCAACGAGTACCGCGACACCGAAGGCGGCGCCGGCGAGAGCCGTAAGCGCGAGCCACGCAAGCAGCACGCGATTCCAGACGATCTGGACCGGTTGCGCGGCTCTAACGACTCCGACCACCTTTTCTTGGGACGTGACCGGGACTGCCACGATCAGCTCTCCATCGATCTGACCGTCGGCGACCGAGCCGGTGGCGGCAGATTGCACGACGGCGTCTCCGGTTGGCGGCCCGTGACCAAGGCGCAGCCGCAAACCGACGTCATACACGCCAACCCGTTGTTCGTTGTGCGGCAGTTCGACGGGCTCATCATGTGCGAAGTCCGGATCGATCCGAACCGCCGCCTGCAAGGCCGCGCCTTCCAGCTCGCGCCTCTCATCGTCAAACAGTGCGGTGCGTACGACCACCGCAAGCGGTACAGCGAATAGCAGCAGAGCGATCGCAACGGCAGCAACTGCAACCCGGACGATGCGTTCGCGCACGCCTTCCATCATGACCGCTGCTCTCGCGACAGGGCCGCTCCGCTTGACCTCCGCCCAACGGCGACATTTGCGCGGGAGGTTTTGCCGTCCCTTAACCTCCGGCTGGCCAGCCACTAACCCTGCGGCTCATAGCCTCGACGACGTACAAGTCCCGTCGGAGGTTCTGAAATTGGGAGCGAACAAAGGCTGAGGTCGCAATTGTCACAGTCGGCGGGCTGGCGGGCAGGGCGCCGGTGGCCTGGGGGCTGTCGGTGATGCTCGTCAAGGTGCTCACTGGTGGGTTCGACCCGCCGCCGTTCGGCGTTTTGGTTGCGCTGACAGCCGCCGCTCTCGCCGCGGCTCGTACGTCGACCCGATCTCCCGTCGAAGAGCTCCGCGAGCTATGACCGCCGCCTCCCGGTCGGGCACGTCCTCCGCGGATCTGGCCGCGGCATCGCTCAAAGAGCGCCCCAAGCCGCGGCCGTCGTCGCCTCCTCCGACGGCGGCCGCACGCTCTCGGCTGTCGTCGAGCCGTCTGCCGGTGTGGGCCGCCCGGGTCGTATTCCTTCTCGGACTGCTGAACATTGCATCCGCGGTGGTCCGCAGATCCCCGCGACTGTTGGACTGGTCACAGGACTACCTGCCGCCCTTCGGGGCCGTCGCATCGGTTGCGGTCATCGGGATTGGGGTCGGGTGCGGGCTGCTTGTCATGGCTCGGGGTTTGCGGCGCCGTAAGCAGCGGGCCTGGTCGGCAACGGTTGCGCTGCTGGGCGCCGCGATCGCGGTGCACCTGGCACGTGGGACCGAGCTGATTCAGGCAACGGTTTCGGCCGCTGTGGTAGCCGTACTGCTGCTCGGCCGCCGCCAGTTCCTCGGTCGCCCAGAGCCCAGGTCTCGCAGCGCGATCCCGCTCAGTCTGTTCACCCTTGCCGTTGCAGGCTGGCTGCTGGGCGCCATCACTATCCGCGCCGATCACCACGGGCTGGTCCGGCCTTGGACCGCAGCGCAGGTTCTACAGCAAAGCTTGTTCGGACTTGTCGGGATTCCTGGACCTTTACGGTTCGTCAATGCCGACGCCGCAGCAGAGTCTCGATACCTTCTGCTGGGGCTTGGGATACTGGCCGGGCTGGCGGCGCTGGCAGTGTTACTTCACAGCTCCGGCCCGGTCGACAGCGCCAGCGATGCCGACCGTAATCGCATCCGCGCGCTACTTACCAAGCATGGCCAAGTTGACTCGCTCGGTTACTTCGCCACCCGCGACGACAAGTCCTACATCTTCTCTCATAGCGGGAAGGCAGCGGTCGCTTATAGGGTCAAGGCCGGCGTCTGCTTGGCAGCAAGCGACCCGATCGGCGACGTCGAGGCGTGGCCGAGTGCGATCGAGGCCTGGTTGCGGCTGACCGAACAGCGTGCCTGGATCCCGGCTGTGCTCGCCGCCACGGAAACCGCCGCCGAAGCGTACCGTCGGGCCGGACTAGACGCGTTGGAGATAGGTGACGAGGCGGTGGTGGAGGTTGCCGACTTCACCCTCGAGGGTCGAGCCATGCGGTCCGTGCGGCAAGCCGTGAATCGGGCCCGGCGGGCTGGCTACCACGTGGTGATCGACCCAGTCTGGGACCTTGATCCCGCCCAGCGGACAGAGGCTGAGCAGCTGTCCCATCGCTGGCGGCGCGGTGCCGAACGCGGTTTTTCGATGGCCCTCTCGCGGTTCGCCTCGCCCGAGGATCCCGACTGCTTGATCGTTCAGGCCCGCAACTTCGTTGGTGAGTTAGTGGCGGTGATCCAGCTGGTGCCGTGGGGGAGCGACGGACTGTCGCTTGACCTGGTACGCCGCCATCCCGATCTGGAAAATGGGGTGATGGAGCTGATGATCGCTGAGCTGCTTGCCGCCGCACCGGGCCGCGGCATTAGCCGGGTGTCGTTGAACTTCGCGGTGTTCCGCTCCTCGTTGGCCCGTGGCGAACGCATCGGCGCCGGCCCATTCCTGCGGGCCTGGGTGCGGATGCTATTGGTTGCGTCCCGCTGGTGGCAGATCGCATCCCTGTATCGCGCAAATGCCAAGTTCTGGCCGGCTTGGGAGCCCCGCTTCATCTGCTTCCCGCTCGCCCGCGATCTCGGGCCGATTATCGGCGCCGCTCTGGCCGTCGAAGGATTCCTCCATTGGCCGCGACTCCCTCGGCGCCATGCGAATTCGACTCTGGCCGGTGGGTCGTGCTGAGCCTTACCGGCATTCCGCTGCTGACTGCTGCGGTGGTGTTCGCGGCTGCCGCGCCCCTGCTGCTCGCTTGGTGGTGGCGACGCAAAACCAGATCCGGCTGGCTGTCGGCCCTACGCCCTCTCGCGGCGGTTCTCGCCTGCCAGCTGTTAGCAATCTCCGCACTGTTTCTATGGGTGAACAACCAGTACGGCTTCTACACCTCCTGGTCCGACCTCTTTGGTGTACGCACCGAGCAGGCGACCATTCACAGCAATGGACTCGTGCGCCCTGGCGCTGGTCGTCTTCAGGTGTTGATCGTTCCCGGTCGCTCACGTGCAGATCACGCACGCAAGGTGCTGGTGTGGCTGCCGCCCGAGTATGGGCAGCCGCAATTTAATAAGACCACCTTTCCGGTGCTCATGGTGCTGCCCGGCCAGCCCTCAACTCCGGAGGTGATGTTCCGGCATTACGACTTTGGCCAGGTCGCCACCACCGCAATCAATGCCGGACGGATCAAACCATTCATCGCGGTGTTTCCACCGCTGATGACCAACCCACCGCGGGACACCGAATGCACCAACATTCCGGGCGGTCCGCAGGCGTACACCTGGCTGTCCTCGATGGTGCCGGATGCGATACGTCGCCAGCTGCGAGCCCAGCCCGGGCCGTGGTCGCTGGCGGGGTGGAGCACCGGCGCCTTCTGTTCGACCAAGCTGCTGCTCACCCAACCGAAGGACTTCCAAGCCGCCGTATCGCTTGGCGGCTATTTCACCCCGATCACCGACCGCACCACCGGCGATCTATTCCATGGCAGCGCGGCCGCCCGACGCCGCAACTCGCCGTTGTGGCTCTACCGTCAGCACGGGCTCCGCGGGCGGAAACTGCTGCTCATCTGCGGCCGACAGGACAAGGAGTCCTGGCCACCCAATCGGCAGATGCTGGCGGCGACCCGCGGTGATCCGGGCGTGGCGTTTCTGGCCTTCCCGACTGGCGGTCACAACTATCGCAACTACCGCCGCTACCTGCCCGACGCCCTGCAATGGCTCGACCATGTCCATGTGGCGCGATGACAGCTGACACCGACGTCCGCGGAGGCTCCCGCGCATGAGCCGGAGCGACCCGGTCCCGTTGCCGGCAGTGCTGCCCTCAGTGCTGATTGTTGAAGACGACCCCATCATTGGGCATCACCTCCACCTCGGCCTCCAAGGCCACGGCTACCCGACGACCTGGTGCCGCACCGGCGGTGCCGCCCTCATCCACGTCACCGAAACCAAACCCGGAATCGTTCTGCTCGACCTAGGCCTTCCCGACCTCGATGGTGTTGATCTCGCCCGCATCGTTCGCCGCGACAACCCGGAGATCTTGCTCATCATCCTCACTGCCCGCAGTGGCGAGATCGACGTCATTGTCGGGCTCGACGCCGGCGCCGATGACTATCTCGTCAAGCCCTTCAGCCTCACCGTGCTGCTCGCCCGGCTCCGCGCGCATCTTCGCCGGCGGCCTATCTCTACGGCCACAGAGACCGTCGTCGAGCTAGGAGCGGTCACCATCGATCTCACTTCGAGGCGCTGTTACATCAACGGTTATGACCTGACGCTGCGGCCAAAGGAGTTCGAGCTCCTCGCCGCTCTCGCTGTCCACCCCGGCGCTGCTGTCAGTCGAAAGCAACTTATGAGCGACGTCTGGGACGAGAACTGGTACGGCCCAACCAAAACCCTCGACGTCACGATGGCCGCTCTTCGTCGACAGCTCAGCGACGCCGCCCAAGATCACCACATTTCCGAGCTTGCCTTGCCGACCATCACCACGCTGCGCGGCCACGGATACCGCCTTCATCCGCCCCGATCCGAACAGGGCTCGACCCCACCATGACATCCGCCCGTACCAGCTCCAGCCTTGGCCGCCTGGGACTGCTCGCGCGCCACCTCACGACGAACGCACTCCTTGCGGTCACCGCCACTGTGGGTGGGCTGGTCATTCTGGGCCTCACCGCAGCCAGCGCCGGGGTCTACGACGCGGTCGCTGAAAAAGACGGAATCTCCGGACTCGACCAGCCCACCCTCGACCAGGTCATCGCTTGGCGTACGCCGCTCGCCGACCAGCTCTTTACCGTATTCACCAATCTTGGTGGGCTGATCTACATGACTCTAATCGCCGGCGCCATCACGCTCTTGATGGTGTGGCGGTGGCGTTCCCTCACTCCGCTGATCCTGATGATCATCGCAGTCGCTGGATCGCTCACCTTCACCAACGTCGGCAAGGCGATCGTCGGCCGGCCGCGGCCGCCGCTCAGCGCCGCCGTGCCGCCGTACGAGCACGCGTTTTCCTTTCCTTCCGGTCACACGCTGAACAGCACCGTCATCGCCGGCATGGTGGCCTATCTCATTGCGAGCCGGCTCAGCAGCCGCCTCGGCATCGCCCTGTGCGTCGCCTTGGCCGTCGCCTGGGCAGCAGCCATGGGATTCAGCCGGATCTTCCTGGGCCACCACTGGCTCACCGACGTCATCTTCGCCTGGATCCTCGGCCTGGCCTGGCTCGCCCTGTTGATTACCGCGCACCGTATGGTCCTCGCCGTCCGCCAGCCGACAGCGCATATGCGCCGTCTTAACAGCGAGTCGGCCAGCGAGGCATGAGATGCCCAATTCCTCGCTCCCGGTAAGCAGCGCGGACATGACTGGTCACGCGGCCTCATTGTTGATCATGGTCTTTGTAATCTGTCGGTCGTAGGTTCGAAACATGGGTCTGACCAGGTACTCCAGTTTGGATCCGACCATCGCGTCATCTTTACCCGCTGCAATCGCCGAGATCTGACTGGCCCTTCCCAACGAGTCATCGCGAATAACACGGCGAGCCAACCAGCTTGGTCGGCACTAAGCTGCGGTCGTGACCGGGCCGGTCTTCGAGTTCTCGGAGGTCTTCAACGAGGACTACCTCTATTTCTATGGCCCTGACTTGGAGGGGGCCAGCGATGCCCAGGCCGAGACGGTCTGGCGCCTGCTC